>ERZ857693.47-NODE-47-length-168239-cov-15.768468_pt1 | contig 168239 bp, 241 predicted proteins | sample MGYA00519765_ERZ857693 | MGnify/ENA primary metagenome ERZ857693 (study PRJEB31778, sample SAMEA3449354) | human gut metagenome | biome: human gut; feature: human-associated habitat; material: faeces | place: United Kingdom | collected 2010/2012 ... | reverse complement strand
GTAAGAACGAAACGAATGCCATGATCCCAAGAATGAATACAACTTGAAATGTTGAAGGAATTAGAAAAATACGATAAAGACCACACTAAGTCATCCACAAGTAACAAAACCAGATACAGGGTTGTAAGCGATAGAAGAAGTTACGGCGTGTATCAAGATTTTGAATATGCTAAACAGTATTGTGGAGACTTGACTTTACAAGCGAGTTGTTATGGTTCAAGTGAGTATTTTTGGATTGAAGAAGAGGGTGCATAAATATGAAAGATATAGAATGTTGCGCAAACTGTAAATATTGTTTGGCATATCCTAAGAACAATAGTTATGGTGATATTGATTATTTATGCGCAATTAATGGATTTTTTCTTCATAGTATAACAAAGGAAAACGCAAAGTTAAAACGGTATTCTCCCGGTGGGAAAGAATTGATTTGTAAGTTTGAGCAAAAAACTTAAAATATCAGCTTAGATACATGGGCTTAAGTAAAATGGGACGATTGAAATATCGAAGTATCGTAGACTTGAATCAAGAGTTCCTTTTGATAATTGGAGGTAAAATAATGGATGAATTAAGAACAACACCACATGATTTTATATGGAGAGTGAAAAATCCTCAAGATTATTGGGCAGATACATTAAAAGAAGTGAAGTATGATGTCTATTTAAACGGCAAAAGAAGAGGTGGTTTTATTGGAGTCAATAGAACATTTGACGATGATACGTATTATGTAAATTATTATGATGAAAACAATAATATTGCATATTGTACTGCCTACACAGATACAGAAATTATTTTGAAACGAGTGAACCGAAAGGAGTAATGATCTAATGAAGATAACAGGAATAATTCGTAGAGTTGATGATTTTGGCCGAATAGTAATTCCAAAGGAAATTAGAAGGCAGGTGTTTGGGAAAACAGACGCATCTGGTGAGCCAATGGAAATATTTATTGACGGAGAAAATATTGTACTCCGAAGATATGAGGAAATGCAAACATGTAAATGGATAAAATATGATTATAGAACGATTTGTCCTAAAGAGCACGATGCGAACAATCCATATTGGAGAATACCTGAAAATATGGATAAATTAAAATATTGTCCTTATTGTGGTAAAGAAATAATTATTGAGGATTAACACGAAATGATGATTTACTAAGAAAGTGAGGAAATAATATGGTAAGAAAAGTTAACAATAGATTATATAAAATCAATACATATGCTTCTGCACACATTATTGAAATAGATGACAATTATGATGAAGAAGTACAGAAGTTAAGAAAAGAAATTCAGCTTGACAGTCTTGGATACAAATTAAATTTACTTGTATATCTTGCCACATTAACGGTACAAGGCTATGCGATTTTAAGCGTAACGGAATTTAACATTGATGGAAGTAAACCTAGAGTTGCTTATGCAAGTAACAAGGATTTTAAAAAGATTGTTAAGTATTATTCTAAGATGAAAGCATAGGAAACGGAAATTTTCTATTCTCGTAGAAATCAAACAACAATAATTAAAAGAAAAGTGGAGGCGTTGCTATGACAAGAGAAAGAGAAGTCGAACTATTAATGATGGACAGATGTACAAAATCGGAAGCCGAGAAGCATTTGAAAGACGGCTCTACAGTATTTGAAGATTTTGAAGAAAACATTGAAAATTATCTTAATGAATGGAATATTGGAGAAAGCGATAAAGATGAATATCGTAAAATGGTAATGAATAAGATCCCCGTAAGAGATTGGGGAATTGTAGAAGATAACGGAAAAACATATTATATTATGTATGCATTGTAAATAAAGGCGAGCATATAAATAAAAGAGGTTGGGATGTCCAACCTCTTTTCTTATCCGAAGTGTTTACTTTTTGCCCGATACATATATAATATATAATTTTTAAAGTGATTTTTTAAAGTGATTTACGCTACTTTTTTATTTTTATACGCCCTTCAGTGATTCTGTCTGTTTCTCTTATTTTTCAAAGATCTGACATATTAAGTATAAATTTAAAAACAAAGGTGAAAGGAGCTTATCACAAAATAATATTTTTAAAAAATAAGTGAGAGTTTCCTTTAGGATAATGAGAATAAGGATGGTGACATAAATGAAATATACATGTTATGATTGGTATGGAAATAAGAAAGTAGACAATATTGATAACTTAAAAGATGCAGTAAGAGAAGCACTAAAATTAGATTGTGAAGTTCATGATGAAAACGGAGACATCATCTATTCAAAATGGGATGGTTGGAATGGAGATTACCCAGAAATTGAAAAAAGATGGTTTTCTGTAGCTGAGATGCAAATGGTCAGTAAGGCAAAGGACTTTATTGAAAAGACAGGAATGTTATCCGAATGGCGTAAGTTAAAGAGCGATCAATTTTTAAAATGGGCAGATGAACCCGAATGGCGGAGTAATAATAGATGGAGTGTGGTTTACGATTGGGTAAATGACGGAAGATTTGCTGATGTTGATGCTCCGATAGATATTATTGATTGTCTTGTTGAAGAATGGGAAGAAACGATGGGATTAAAGAAAAGCGCTTATAATATGCAAAGTTTTACACATATGTTAAACATCAAAGAGGAGCTGCTTGATTTAGCGAATGACATTGAGAAACAATATTCAGAAATGAGAAATGAATGTTACGAAGAATTTTTTGAATTAAAAAAATCTACCTCTGATGAAGAAGAAAAGATGCGCTTATATTTTGAAAAAATTTCAAGTGACTATAAAACGCGGATTAAGTGGATTAAAAAGAAATTGCCATTAGGAATCACAAAATTTTATAACATTTCCAGTACAACAATGTTTTTGAAAGATAGAATTATTTTCATTGGAGTTAATTTCAACAAAGCCGATAGACCAAATTGCTATATTGAAATCACCATAAACGATATTGAAAACATCAAAGAATAGAAAGAGTGAAAAGGAGACAAAAAATGAAAAAAGTACTTATTTTAACTGAAAAAAGAAGTGTCAATAGTCATATTTCAAAAGCATTAAAAAATGTATCAGATGACATTACTATTACTGAAATTGGTGGGCATATTTATACAACAGATGAGCCTTTTGTTGTCCCTTATTGTGAAATGAAATCGCTTAAAGCGCTTATGTTAAAAAATTATGAAAAAGGATATATCCGTGGAGAACCTCTCATAAAAGAAAATATTAAAAAAATTGAAAGAATGTTAAGTGAAAATAATTTTGATATTATCGTAAATGCCTGTGATAATGATAAAAACGGCAAAGCGTTGTTTTCGTTCGCCTGCGATTTATTAAATATTTCAGAACAAGATACCGTTAGTATAGAATTATCGGATTTGCAGGAAAATTATATCTATAATCAATATTTAAATGTTTGTGCATTGAAAGAAGGATAAAAACATTTACATAAAATAAAGGAGATAAAAAATGATAGGATTTTCAAAAATGGCATATGATGCACTTGCAGAAGGACCGAGTGGCAGAATACCTTCAAATCCTAAAATCATGTGGAAGAAAAGTAAGTTGGCGACAATTTGGGTGTTTTTATGTTTCACTATAGAGATTCCGCTGACATTATTAAAATATGTTACTATGGCAATATGTTTCATTCCTCATGCAATATATGAAGCGCTGGACTCTACTGTGAAATTTTAAATTTCACAAACATAATTTGTGGCAATTGTTATAGGCTGGCGAAGTCATTAGACAATTAACATTTCAAAAACAAAAGAACTAATCGAAAGATTGGTTCTTTTTTGTATTCATAAAATGTATTCATAAAATGAACTGTAGAAATATATGGCTTGTCATTGACTATGTTGTGGTTAAAGGAAAGCCAGCTTTTTACGCTCATTTTCTAATTTTCTGACATATTGAATATGGAATTCACAAATTAAGAAAAGAGGAGCAAAAATGAGACTTACGAAATATACTGTTGAATTTGACGAATCAAGAAAGCCAATGTTGGCAAAAGAGAGATCATTCAATTATTCAGCCGCAGAACAATTAAATACTCCAGAGAGAATAGTTGAATTAATAATTGATACTTTCCGGGCAGACAAACAAGTGGAAGAACATGTCTGGCTTTTAGCATTAAATGGGAAGCTAAAACCAGTTGGTATCTTTGAGGTCAGTCATGGCTCAGGCGGAACATCCGTTTGTGGAATGAGAGAAATTTTCATGCGATTGTGTTTATGCGGAGCATCGGCATTTGTTGTTGCCCACAATCATCCGACTGGAGATTGTTTCCCTTCAGAAGAAGATAGGCAGACAACAGAGACTTTAAAAAATGCCGCAGAGCTTATGCAGATAAAGTTTCTGGATCACATTATTATTGGAGCCGGAGAATTCTATTCATTTACAGAGAATAAAAACAATACAAAATAAAATGCAAAATAATCAGGAGGCAAGATATGATCGAGTGTATAAAAGCTATTGCAAAGAGCACGGCAGATAATACAATGCCCGTATATACAGATTCAAGAAGTATTAAAAATAAGATTTATGAGGAATACCGAAAGAATGATACTGAGCTAAATTCTTTGTTTTTTGATTTCCAAGTAAAAATGCCAGAAAAGGAGTTGTTAAAAATCTATTCTGAGGTCGTACATGTAATTGATGGTGATGACGTCATGAAGCTAGAAGATGTTAAAATTCAGTCAAGTGATTTTTCAACAAACACAATTATTGGCAGAAAAATGGATTTGATACCGGAAGGACAGTATGAAGAAATTTACGAAGGGAGTTTTAAAGATTTTTTGGAAAGCTTCAACAACAGAGAAAAAGAGACAGGCATATACCGAATAACTTTAATTGCAGAGAATGCATTAAAAATTGTCAGCGGGTATAAACTTGATTTCGTGTGGTAAGGGAAGAAATTATCAAAAAAAGAAGCAAGAGGAGGCGAGTAAATTGCGGCATAGAAATGGTCACAAGAATCTCGTCTTTTCTTTTGCAATAAAATCTCAAATTCCAAATTTTAAATAAAAATCTGACATATTAAAAATAAAGTATAAAAAAGCAAAAAGAAAGGATAAAAGGAATGCAAATGCAAGTAGTCAAAACAACAGCTGTAACAGTTGATTCCAAAAGGGAAGATAGCAAAAACACGATAAAGGACAAGGGTCTTGCAAAAAAGATTACTTTATTTGTAATCGCAGCAATATCTATTGTCAGTATTGTGTTTTTATTTTTTACGACATGGATATTTAAAGATCTGGATACATACATGAAAGAAGTTGTGTATAATGCAACCCTCGAAAGTTATAAGGCAGAAATTAAATCTGAAGTTCAAAGCGCTTTAGCAATCATTAATGGATATTACAGCCAATATGAAGCTGGAGAAATTGATGAAATGACTGCTAAAAAGAATGCAATGGAAACAATCCGGAACATTCGTTATGGAGATGATGATTCTGGATATCTATGGATTGATGATACGAATTATAATTTAGTCATGCACCCTATTTTACCTGAACAGGAGGGAACAAATAGAAAAGAACTGACCGATCAAAACGGGGTAAAAATCATTCAGGAAATTGTGAAAACTGCAAAAGCGGGTGGATATAATGAATTTTATTTTACTAAAGCTGATGGCAAAACGATTGCTCCTAAAATCGCATATAGCAAGGAATATTCTAAATGGGGATGGATTATTACTACAGGAATTTATACGGACGAAATTCAGCAGCTCGTTGATGATTCGGCAGGCATTACTAGAATAAATAATATTTTTAATCGTTCATCTTTATTTATGATTGCAATTGGAATTGCCCTTACACTAGTGATGTCAATTGTTACTTATTTTTTAGTGAAACAGTTGGTTAAAGTTTTGAACACTGTAAAAAACCAATTGACTTTACTTGCCAATGGTGATTTAACATGTGAAATTCAGGGGAAGATGACAAAACGTCCGGATGAAGTAGGCGCAATGGTTCGCAGTATTAATGCGGTTGTAAATTCTTTTAAAAACAGCATTAATACGGTTAAGAATACTTCTGATATGGTTAATGAAAATAGTGACAATATCACAAATATGGCAACCAGCGCAGTAGACGCAACAAATCAGGTTGCCAGCGCAATTGAGAATGTTGCAACAGAAGCAACAGAACAGGCTTCTGCGGTTGAAATTATGGCTAAAAATGTAGAAGATCTTACTTCTTCAAATAAAGAAGTTACTTCAGCTGTAGCAGAAATCAGCCAACATATTAAGGAGCTTGAGATAAATTCAAAATTAATGAAAGAAAAAGTTAATTTAATGTCTGATGAAAGTCAATCAATGGATGAGAATGTACAGGCGATCCAAAAGAAAATCGAAGAAACGAATGATAGCATTCAAAAAATGCAATCTATTATTGGAAGTATCGACAATATTGCGTCAGAGACAAATCTGCTGGCCTTAAATGCTTCGATTGAGGCCGCTCATGCCGGTGACGCCGGAAAAGGATTTGCTGTTGTGGCTGCAAATATTAAACAGTTATCAGAAGGCACTTCTAAAGAATTGGGCAATATAAAAACTATTATTGAAACCTTAGTCGCTGATTTTGAAGAATGCAAAAAATGCATCGAACAAGTAGTTAAAAGTAATTTGGATAACAATGAGGCAACTCAAAATGTTATTAAATCTTTTAGAATTATCGATGATGGCGTGGCAGTTTCAAATGAAAAATTGATCCAGATCCAGCAGTCGAGCGACATGATGATTGGAAATATCAAGAATCTGAATGAACAGGTTCATAACATTGAACACGGAGCAGAAGGCAATGCAGCGGCAACAGAAGAAATAAACGCAAGCGCGGAAGAATTAGCAGCCTTATTATCAAGCATTGATGAAAATTGCAGTAACATGTCTAATAATATGAAGACACTAATGGATGATTTGGAAAAGTTCACAACTGAATAGCATACATGTGAGGAGTATGCAAATTTGATAGGCTTGTAGTTCACTGCAAGCCTATTTTTTATTTATTCTACTTTTCTGACATATTAAATATAGATTTTAAACATGAAAAAAGGAGAATTTTATGCAAAAAACGTATTTAATGGTTAATAAGGATGAATTATTTGCTGTGCTTGTTTGCAATAAGAAAACGGGAACATCCGTTTATAAAAACATCGGAAATAAAGATAGCCTAATTGCATTCATTGTTCAACATTTAAATGGATTTAATTCTTTTGATAACTTCCTTCTGAAACGAGATTATCAAATTGCAAAAACACAAGGAGAAGATTTAGGGAAGAAATTTGACCGTTGGTTAAGGGCAGAAAAATTTGATCTATATTATTTACATGATGCTTTTTTATATGGTACAAAAAACATTTTCTTCTCGCAAGCTTATTTTGTACCGCGAACAAATAACCTTGAGTATAGTATTACGTTTTACACTTTAGCAGGAAGGACAATTGATATTCGCAATTATATTGATGATGTAAGGGCGTTTATTGTTGCCGGAAAGTTGTTTGATGAACCTACGCAAACTATGCAAAAGAAAAAATGCAGCCAAATCCGACGTTCGCACACAACTTATTCTTGTTCAAGAAGGAACCTTAAGAACATTTCTTTACAAAAAGAAATTTGTGAAGAGGAAGGCTTACATTTTCGAAATAAAGCTTTTGATAAGGAAACACGACCAAGAAAGGGTCATCATAGTACAGGATGGAAAGATCATAAATATGCTAAGCAATGGGAGCATAATTTACAAAATAGAAAAGTTGAAGTTTGCTCACCGCGAATGTATTGGAAAGAAATTTCTATGCAAAGAGAAGATGTGCTTAACAAGCTGATGAAATTGGAAGATAACCTTTCTTTCGAAAACGATAAAATGAATTTGTGAAAAGGAAACAATTGGAAAGGAAAATAAATGAGAAGATTAAAAGGAAGTACAAGAGGAATCACATTCTCTACCAATAAGGTTAATATAGGTGATCGATTTCGATATTTTGTTGATATTAAAGATAAGACGGTCTCAATTATCCCCGATGTAAACGGCTCAATTGTTGCGAGCAAAAAGAAATCCGGGAAAAACATTAAAGCATTATTTGATCTTCGCTCAAAGGAAGTAAAAGAACTGATTCGCAATTCAGCATATATGGAAATTGAAGAAAAAGAAGGTTCTTTTGTTATCCATGTATATGCTAAAGCCGCAAATAAAATATGCTTATTTCGTAAAAATAGAATTTTGTTAGGCGAGATTCTTGGAGAAGAAACAGGGAAAATTATCGTTCCATATAAAATGTTACAAGAGGCAATCGGCTCAACAGTAAGATACGAAAAATCTATTTTTTCAGATGAAGCTTATTTTGAGTATTTGCAATCAACAGTTCCGACATTCACAAAATATCCTGCTAAAGAAAGGTTGAAAAAAATTTATGATGTTGTGTCATTGTTTTCTGGAGCAGGTCTTTTTGATAAGGCTTGGTTGGATGGAGGAAGATTCCGATTCGTTTACGCAAATGATTTTTGTAAAGATGTTATTGAAACATACGAACATAATATTGGACCACACATTGTGTGCAAAGATATTCGGGATGTGCAGCCGCAAGAAATTCCATTCTCTGATCTTTTCGTAGCAAGTCCATGTTGCCAGGCGTTTTCCAATGCAAACAGGCACAACATGAGAACAGAAGAAGCTGAAAAGAAAAGATTATTGATTGAGGAAGTAGGACGCTTGGCAGATGCAAAAAAGCCTAAAGTAGTAGTCATCGAAAATGTGCCTCAATTATTGACAAAAGAAAATGGACTATATGTAAAGAGCTTTATGGATTCTTTGCCAGATTATGAATTTACAGCTCAGGTTATTACAGATTCTGAAGTCGGAGGATATTCTGAAAGAAAACGGTGTATTATAATCGCATCTCGAATTGGCAAAATCGAGTTTCCTAAATTAACTGTCGTAACGCCGAAAACAGTAAAAGAAGCATTAGCAAAAGTAGATATGACGTGGTTTAATTATGATGATATTACAATTCCATCAGAAAAGACACAAACTAAAATGTCGTATGTAAAACCTGGAGGAAACTGGAAAGACATCCCTCCAGAAATTGGCGGATATGGCCCAAATACACAGAGTAACATCATGAGACGGTTAGATCCGGATAAGCCATCCATAACTTTAAGCAATTTCAGAAAATCTAATATTCTGCATCCATTTGAAAATCGAATCCTTTCAGTTTCTGAAGCGGCTGCAATCATGGGGTTAGAGAGAGACTTTCGATTTATTAGCGATTCGCTTTCTGCGAAACAGCAGATGGTTGCTAATGGTGTTACTCAAGCGATTGGAAAATTCGTAAAAAACGTTGTGCTTAAAAAACTGGATGAGTTTACCTATGGAAAGTCTAAAACTTCCAAAGTAGTGTTCGTGTGAAAAGATAAAAGCATATAATTTAGCGAATGTTTCAATTGTAACGGAATAAAAAGCAATACAAGACCGAGCAATATTACTCGGTCTTTGTTTTTTGTCATTAGGCAATTATTAAATAACACATGCTAATATGTTGCAAAAATAAGAAGCACAAAAAACATGAAAATATTTGACATATTAATAATAAATAATAGCAAAACAAATTGTTATCGTATTATTAAATGTATTTGATTTTATAATACGGAAAGGAGACGTAAAATGAGGAGATACAAAATGAAAAAACAAAAAGACATATCCCTAAAAAAAGCGTTGGCTGAAGGCCTGATTATTAACAAGAGAAATGAGGATTATAAAACGCCAGAAGATTTGTGTCAATTTACAGATTCTACTAAAAAAAGTGGAAATCATATTGTTATTGGAGGGGCAGGAAGGGGAAAAGAGGTCGGGTATATCAATCTTCAAATTGATAATGCTATAAAAAAAGGAAAAAATCTCGTAATCACAACAATAACCGAACCAGATAAAAAATTTCTAGAGAGAGCAGAAAACCTGGGATATTCAGTTAAAATTGTAAACGTTTCATCAGAATCTAATTGTATCCAGTCCGCAAATATTTATGAAAAGACCTATAATCCATTTCATTATATTAAGGATGACAAAGACGCTCAAGAAATGGTTAAGAACATAAAAGAATATTTTAGTTATTACTATGGTTTTCATGATGCATATTGGGATCAAACAGCTTATTTACTTATGACATCCTTGTTTTGTTTAACCCGCTATTCTGAAATCACACAACTTCCTGTTGAACTTTTAACCATAAAGAAACTATTGACCGGGATGGTCGATCCTAATGTTAACGGAGTCGACACATTTGCGCTTTTGAAAGAACTGAAAGAGAAAAGTAATGAAGCAGAGCATATTGTAACAAAAACACTTGCAGCAGATAATAAAACACTAAAGAATGTTGCAAATTCTATTTTAACTGTTTGCCAGGAAAATTGCTTATGCTTATCTGCAAATGATAATTTAGAGTTAGAACAACTAGGTAAAGAAAAAACGCTTTTATTTTTACTTTTTTCACCAGTAGAAGTCGGATTTGGAAATTTTGTAGCAGAAATGATCCTTGATCAAGCGATTAGAATTTTGCAAAATGATAGAAAGGAAAACACAGAAAAAGGCATTCATGTTAGATTTTTATTAGACGAATATCCAAATGTTTTATGTGGAACAATTGGTAAAATCGGATATGCGCTCGCATCGGCTCCTCATTATAATATGTCGTTTTCAATTATCATTCAGAGCATTAATCAAATTTATACTTTAAATGAAGAATACAGTGAGTTAATACGTAAAAATAATGATAAAGCAGAAATAACTGACAGAGTAGGAATGATCATCGGAAATAGCGATCTTATTTTTTATTATGGCGGGTGTTGCGATTTGAAAACAGCCGAGTTTTTTAGAAGGATCAGTAAAAATCCAGAGAATTTGTGTGTCGTGAACGATAAGCTGCTTGCAAATATTAAAGATGATGAGATATTGTTGTTTCCTCATAATCCAGAAACATTTCCGATTATTGCAAGGAAAAAATATTTGTATAATGAAGAAATAGGAAAATAAGGCAAGACCAAATTTTGAATAATAAAAAATCAATATAAGACCAGGTAATATTGGCAATTACCTGGTCTTTATTGTTAGCACAATATTGCATAAGTTGTACCGAAAAGATAAAAGTATAGTATCTGGCATATTAGTAATAAAAACATAATGGGCTGTTATTCAATAAAGTAGGAGAAAAAGAAGTAGGTGCAAAGACATATGAAATAAAAGAATATAGCTTTGTGGAGAAACTAGTAAAAGTAGATAACGATTGTCTTCTTATATTTTGAAAATCTGACATATTGAATATGAAATTTAGAAATAAAAGAAAAAAGGAGAAAAAGCATGAAAAAAACAGTAAAAGAAATTTTTGAAGAAGGTAAGGCGATAGATCTTATGACTCCTGTTGGATATATTTATTTAAATGCAGATCAGGTAAAAAAAGTTATGTCTGGCGAGAAAAAAGTAATTATGAATGCTGGCGTTCGAGGAACAGAAATGCTTATTTCGACAGATTATTTATTTTCATGTGTAGCTGTTGAAGGGGGATATAATCCGGCTAATGATACGAACGAATATTTAGTTGATAATATCGCAGAATCGTTAGCCGCTGTATAAGTCGATACTTGAGATAAGACCTTGGAGGAATCCGGGGTCTTATTTTTTAAGAACATCTGACATATTAAATATAACAAAATGATAAGACAAAAGGAGAAAGAAAAAATGTTGGAAAAATATTTAGAGTTTTTAAAAATAGCTTTTGAAAAATTGATAACTTTTAATAGTGCAGACGCTTCTGTATTTGACTATTTCCAGACAGTTGGATGTGAATTTATCGTAATTCTTATTGGAATTGGTTATTTACTGGCTATTCTATGCATGGTCTTGACACCTTATTTTGGAACAAAGATGATCAAGAATGCTATCTATAAGAAATCTGGATGGAAAGAATTTATCGATAAGATAAAGGAAGTTCGGCTTATGTTATATGCTGTTAGTAATGAATTGGAAGACCTTTTAGGAGAGCTTTATTTCCCGAAGGATAAAAATTTTAAGATTCTATCTTCCAAAAAACAAGTAGAAAGCAAGAAAATAATAACAGAATTAGCTGAATACACAAAAAGAGAATCAAGTTCTTTTATTAATTTTGAGGATTCTGAAAATATTGATTATTTTAGTGTTTCGTGGATTGGACAAAAATGCCGGAATATTTCAAAACATTATTATGACTTCGATTTTCTTGATCTAAATGCTGAGGATAGAAAATATATCCCAGATGAAGTCTTGGATATCGAATCATATAATAAAAAGAAATTGTTGCCATATCGATCACTTAAATCAATGCGGAATAGATATCGGATTTCTTTAGTGTTGGCAGAAGCAATTTTCTGGATTGCATATATCGTTTTACTTATTCCACTGATTTTGCTTATGTTTTAAGGAGTTATATTATGAATAGAACGGAAATTATCCAAATATGTCGTAAAACCCCTAGTTTTAGCTATGGGGATATAAGACACGTTCATCGAATTTACGCAAATCCCACTCGAAGTCATCAAACAGTATATTGAGAGCTAGAAAGCTTTACAAAAACAAAGGAAGGATAAACAAAGCTGATGCAAAAAGGTGTTAAATTCAGAATCTATCCAAACAGGGAACAGAAAAATTTAATCAATCAGACACTCGGCTGTTGCAGACTCATCTACAACAAAGGTCTTGCTATGCGCAATGCAGCCTATGAGAATGGTAATAAAATCGGCTATTCCCAGACTTCCACAATGCTGACGGAACTGAAAAAATGTGAAGATTTTTCTTTTTTGAAATTGGTAGATTCTATTGCTTTGCAACAGTCTTTACGTGACCTTGACAGAGGGTTTGTAAACTTTTTTCAGAAACGTGCCGCACATCCGACATTTAAGAGCAAGCATAACCACCGCCAGTTATACAGGACTATCAAGCAGGGTGACAACATCCGTATTGTAAGAAAATACATCAAACTTCCTAAACTGGGATTTGTCAAAATACGTCAGTCAATGGAAGTAGGAAAAATCCATAATGTAACGATAGAACATACTCCTACAGACAAATATTTTGCGGTTCTCAACGTGGAATTTGAACCACAGCCAAGACCGAACAATGGTGGTTATATTGGCATTGATGTTGGTATTAAAGAGTTCTATTCCGATAGCAATGACAATACAGTAAATAATCCTAAATATTTAGAAAAGTCTATGAGAAAACTTATAAAAGAGCAGCATAAATTATCTCGTAAGCAAAAAGGTTCAAAAAACCGCGATAGGCAACGTGTAAAAGTAGCTTTGATACATGAAAAGATTACAAATCAGAGAAACGATTTTTTACAAAAACAGTCAACAATGCTGATTCGTGAAAACCAAACAATTTGCATTGAAGATTTAAAGGTAAAAAATATGATGCGTAATCATAAACTTGCAAAATCCATAGCAAGTGTTTCCTGGGCGAAGTTTTTTGCCATGTTGGAATATAAAGCTGCATGGTACGGCAACGATGTCATCAAGATACCAACGATGTATCCTAGCAGCCAGACATGCAGCTGCTGTGGGTATAAAAATCCACTGGTGAAAAATCTGGCGGTTCGCATATGGGAGTGTCCAGACTGTCATACCGTACATAACAGGGACACTAATGCAAGTATAAATATTTTGAAAAAAGGACTGCAACTCCAGTCGGCATAAATATAGATAAACTGCACCGTAGGGCATACGGAAACAGTATAATCTAGCTTGTGGACACCGTGTAAGACATTGGCATATCGTAAGGTATTAGCCAGTGCAGTAGTGGTTGAAGCAAGAATCCCCCTGCTTTAGCTGTGGGGAGTGTCAAGTGTTTTGGCAATTGTGTTACTAAGCAACCATCTGAGATCCGACGGGCGCAAATGTATTTTTCTCAAGTACAAATTGAGTTAAAAAAAGGAGTTTGTCGGCCAGAAGATCTAGAAAAAATAGAGTATTGCAGAATTGCCGAAAACGCAATAACTGAATTGTTGAAAAAATCTGAAAAGTAAGAAAGGTGAAAAATATGAAAAGAAAAATTTTACATAATAGCAAGAATACGTTCACTGGATATTCTAAAGGTAAAATCGGTACTCCATTGCCAATTATGGATAAAGAAGGCAATGTTTTAAAAGTTGGAGATACTGTTAAATATTTTCAACAAATTGGAGTTATTTTGTACAATCCAAATTGTGGGCGAAACGGAAAATACGGTGTGGTAATTTTTGATAGTATGTGGTATGGAGATAATCCATATGATATTGCGGCTTACGGTAAGTTCATTGAGATCCCAATGGATAATGGAGATAAAATTCATTTAGAAAAATTAGGATAAAAATATGAATGACATAGGCTGCACAATAAACAATAAAAAGGCGCAAGAAACATAAATTGTTTTTGCGCTTTTTTGTTTTCTAAAAAATATCTGACATATTAAATTCAGAAAATAATTTGTTTTTGAGAAAGGGGAAAAGCATGAAAAGTAAAATTGTAAAATTAGTAGTATTGGCAACTATCACAATTGTTGCAACAAGCGGATGTGGGAAACCATTGGAAAATCATTTAGAGGAAAATGTGGTTTCTTCCGAGAATGAGGTTGAAACAGAAGTAATGAATGAAGCAACAGAAGTAAACGAATTTGCTCAAAATGATAATAATACCAAAGAGTTAAAAGATGATGGAGCAACAGCTGAATGTGGAATAGTTGATCCGTCAAATATACATTTCTATATCAACGGAGAAAAGTATACAATCGGAGATGTGACATTACAGGATTTAATGGACAATGGAGTAACAATAGGAAACTATAAGAATACAGATATACTGGCTTTTATAGGCGATGCATCAGATTATGAGTACACGATAGAACTTGGAAATGGAAAAAGGGTTGGAGTCGAGACAATTAACGATGTAGACGAGCCAGCACATACATCAGAATGTAAAGTATGGTACATTGGGTGGTGTGCAAGTGATGCAGGAGGATCAGATGCAATCAAGTTTGATTTTCCAACTGACATTACAGAGGATAAGCTAAAGGAAATCGCAGGAGAGCCAACAGAAGTAGAGCAATACGCTGATATAAATGAGCTTTCATACATTAAAGAAGCAGGAGAGACAGAGTGTGGAGGAAAGTATATATTCAGCTTCATAGATGGTGAGCTGATAGGTGTCAGCTTATACTGGAAGCCATCAGTAGAGATATTAAACAAACAGCCTAGCGGCAGAGAATGGCAGTATTTACCAGATTAGATTAAAGCATGGGAGTATAAAGGGATGAGTGAAGAACTTGAAGGGTTTATAATATTAGCATCTGGAATTGTAGCGTTTATCTATGGGTTGCTAAATTGGATCATAAACGGAAAGACAAGGGCTCAGAAGTTTATTGAGAAAGCACAGAAGAACGGATGCAAAGTACAGGCAGAATTAGTCGATTCATGGTATTTATATGAAAGTACACATAACGACTGTAATTATATTGAGAAAGCAAAGTATGAGTATAGAGTTGCAGGAAAGACATATTACAAGACATATAAATTTGAGTGTGGTGTAACAAGAAGCATACCAAACAGTATCACACTGTACTATAGCAAGCATAATCATAAAAAGGTTGTGCCTAGTTGGAAAAATACAAAACAGGCGCAAGTAAGAACGGGGTGTGGGTTCACAGCACTTGCAGTATTTTGCACAATGTTTTTAGTAGCAAAGATACTGCAGCATATAGTATAAAACATTCGGGGCAAAAACATGAATATTAAATCAGCAAAATGGACAATAAAAGAACTTGAGAAGACAGAGCTAAGACGTGTAGCATGGGAAATGAAAAGGAACATAAACCTTGTGAGAAGAGACATGGCAGTATGCGCATTATTCTACCTATTCGGACTTGTTCCACTGATTATATCACCATTATTGGACAGACTTATATTTGCAGTCATAATGTGCATAATACCAGTGCCAACGATTCTCAGCACAAGAAAAAGATATGAACTCACAGCGTTAGGTATATACAATGAGTGGTTTAGGCAGGCAAGTGAGATAGAGAGGCAGGACATAGAAAAGTTCATGGACTACTATACAGAGAAGACTGGGCTGATAAAGTAACTAAGCGGTAGCATATAAAATATTATGAAAGGTTTTGGGACAGATGAGAAAAAGATTAAGAACAGGATTAAGAACAGTAGCAGTAATGGCAGCAGCAACAATGGCAATCACAGGCTGTGGAGGAAAACAGGAAGTAAACGAGCTTAACGAGGCAAAAGTAGTTGAGAACCAGCAGAAGTTTACAGAGCAGGATGGAACAGAGACAACAGAGAGTAAAGCAGAAGACATAGTGGCGGAAGATCAGGTTGTAAACGCAACATACAATGATCCGGCACAATTAGGTGAATGGGTTGAAGTAAAGTGTGGCGTCACCGATGATGAAGAATACGAACATGAAAGCAACACATATGGAAAAGCATACCTACGAATTACAGATGTCTTCAACAGCGAAGATTCAAAGGAATATTATAGAGAACATATACAGGGATGGGAGTCCAGTTGGACAGATGACATGATCGGATTAAACAAAGTTGACATGGATGAGGATGGCAAAACGCAATGGAACGTAGTTAAGTATGAGATATATTTTCCGTCAGATTTTTCAGAGTGTGACACATGTTATCCTGATTTAGATAATACCGTGCTGTTTTATTATGCTGTAGGAGATGATAATATAGATTTAGTAGATAACGAAGACACAAAGCAGACTTGGGCATACGGAGAGTTGCATAGCCTATCAATGGAAATGTATGGAACAAAGGCAGACCGTGAATATGATAAGAATTGGCAGGAAACACACAAGATAGATGAAGAGTATTACAAATCCGGAATGAGAGACAGAGGGACATTAAGCAGCGGCTGGATAATGTTTTGGACACACATGAAGCCAGATCAGACATTCAAAATTGATGTAAGACCGTTAAGCGAGAGGTACACTGGAAACGGAGGTAACGACTACTATAATCCACATGAGGCTAGATCAGTACATGATGAAAACGATACCGGGAAATATATTGTAATTCATATAACTAGTAATTAAAACATATAATTATATTACAACATTTCTACTTTGATTGTTCATACGAAAAGTGATATTGCATATTTTTGCGCAATATCACTTTTTCTATTTCTCTAATTTTTTCGGAATTCTGACATATTAAATATAAATCAAAATGAATTCAATAAGAGTTCAAACATTTATGAAAAAAGGAGAAAAAAATTATGAACAAATCAACAAGAGAATTAAGAGAAGGACTAACAGGCAGAACAAAAGAAAACATCACATTGGAGACTTTGCGTGAAATGAGGCTCATCTCTAACACTAATCGCCGTCCAAGAGCGGGATTAACAGATGAGACATGGCAGAAAGAATTTGCTATTCAGAGACTATATGTCACTCCAACAAAAGAGATGAAGCTAAGAAAACCATATTATTCAGAAGAGAGAATGGCAACTGATGAGGCTGACTTTGGAAAAGTTTATGATGGACCAACAAATTGGCAGTCATATTGTTCGTTTATTAATGATATTATCAAGGAACTGCGATCAGGGCATCATGATTACTGCTATTTTATTTATCAGATCTTAGAATTAGAGCGTTTCTTCCCGGGTGTATTGCAGACCAAGTATTCTGACGGATATTGGGAGGTATGGGTTGATTATTCATCTCGAAGAATTGGCTTGAGTGCTTAAAAACAGAAGACAGAAGCATAAAACAAAGCAAAATATAGAAAGGAAAGCTATGAAAGTAAAAACACTAATCAAAAAGTTAGAAAAAGTAAATCCTGAAGCTGAATGCAGACTGAATGATTTTCAAGGAGATGAAGTTCTTTTTGTAAACGCAAGAAAAGGTTGCAATTCAATCGTTTGGCTTGATGGAGAACATGATTTTGACCTTGGAGCTGAAATTTCGGCCAGATATGAACGAGCTATCGAAGAACAGATTGATGAACTTGATTTTTACATGGATTTACTGGAAATTGGAATAGGAGTTAATCTTGTCCGTAAATATATGGGAAGCGAAAAAGCAAATCATATGCAGAAATTTTGTGAAGAGCACGGGCTGCTATAAGATTAGAAAGGCGAAGAGGAAGTAAAAATGAAAGGATTATCAACTAACGAACTGAGACATCTTATCACGAAGTCTGGTATGACGACGGATGAGTATTTTGAGAAATTGTTTGCGTTACAGGAAGATATCGAATTTTTCAACCTGTATATGAAGCGAAACAAAAAGAGCGGATACGAATTGTCTGTTAAAGTAAGAGTAAGTGCCGGATGTGCTTTTGATGATGTTTGGAAAAAGTATGGATACGGAACGGACAAAGACAGTATCGAGCGTACATTTGCTGAAATTACTTTGTTAGATGCTGTTTTCGTGGACCTGAATGACGGCACCGACATCTACTCTGATGACGAGATTCGTAGCTTCAAATCTAGCTTCGAAATGTATGATGAAACAAAAATGGAGGATTATATTTCAGACTTCATTGGGTGTTCACATGCATGTATGAACGTAGCAAGACAACTCGAATTACTTGGAACAAAAGAGTGTTAACAAAAACAATGGGAGTCAATCTTGTCCGTAAATACATGGGAAGCGAAAAAGCAAATCATATGCAGAAATTTTGTGAAGAGCACAGGCTGCTATAAGATTAGAAAGGTGAATTCATGACAAACAAAATCACAAAAACTATTTTTGGAAATGAATACAAAGTTAATAAGGAATACATAAAAGCAACAGAATTGTCAGAGGAGATTTTGCGAGAAATTGGAGAGATTAGAGACAAGATCGATACTCTTCAGAAACTTACAGACATTTCTTGGTGTGAAAATCATGTACTAACAAATCATCGGACAGAAATGATCCAGTATATGAAAAGGGAAGCGAAAGAATTAGAAATGAGTGTAGATGCTTATTTCTCTCAAACAGGAGAATAACTTAAAGCATAATAAAAACCTACAGGACATTTTATGATGTTCCGTAGGTTTTTTCTTTATAGAATGATTTTGACCCCAGAAAAATTTTCCCTTTGATCCGGCAAATAAATCGTTTTTTTGCCAATATTCTTTTCAATAGAATAATTCATAAGAATTTCGTGATCTCGATTTTCAATGTTTGGCTCCAAAACAATAGAATTTTCTATTGGCTCTATTTTTATATTCTCTGGTAGATCTATTTGGCATGCCGGGCGAAAAATATTGTTTCCAAGGTTATATTTACCATTGGCATTAATATATATGCTTCCAATATTGTATTCAAAAGGTAATTTAGATAAATAATTTTGCATATTTGATATCCAGGTATCATCAGATTCTATTTCGGCAAAAATTTCAGCTGGAAGCATAGGAGGAGATTGCAGTGAAGAAAAATTCCAATTTATAAAAGAATTTTCTACAGGACCAGTTAAAACAGCCATGTATTCATGCCAATATTCTTTAAGATAATTTAGCATTTTTTTGGCTCCAACTCGTCCAATCATGTTTCCAGCAAGAATGATTTTTTGTGGAGAAACATTGTGCCGTTTTTGAAAAGAAAGCAATACCTCTAAACTTCCAGATAAATGAGGAATAACATAAAATTCCATAAAATAAATCCTTTCGCTATATTTTCATTAAATTTTCTTTTTTAACATTGTGTTGTTTGATTTTTCATCATTATACAACGAGCAAGAATATTGTGCAAGAATAGAAGTGCTATAAGAGTATTCAAGAAAATATCGTGAATCAGATCCCATATTTTTCAAGATCTGACATATTAAAAATATAATGAAAAACATTGAAAAAAGGAGAAAAATAAATGACGAAAAAAGAAATGAGAAAAATGGCTAAAAATAAATTGTTAGAAAGTATTGCCGTTACATATTATAAGTTAGAAGATGAAAATTTATCAGAAGAGGAGGTTGAACAAATTAGTAAATATATTAATCAGTATGGAGAAGCAATGGCCAAAACAATAGGTGAAAGATATTATACAATGTAAAACTTTATTTTTTGAAAATCTGACATATTAAATATAAATAAAAATAAAAAGGTTTATGAAAAAAGGAATTGGAAACGTTTTCTCCTAGCTAGGTAAAAATTTATAGTTTAAATTTGACTTTAGGGGATATAACGAAACAAACAAAAACTCAGAAACTCAGAAAAGTTAAGTAAACTAATCTGAGAAAACAAAAGCTAATCTGAGAAAAACAAAAGGCTCCGAGACGAAAGTCCCGGGGCTTTCTTTTTCCTTTTCATTTTTTTATTTTTCAAAGATCTGACATATTAAATATGAACATTAAAAATGAGTTTTTTAAAAACTCAAATATTTATGAAAAAAGGAGGTTACAATATAAAATGAGTAATATGAAGAACTTGACAGTTGAGTACCAGAGAGGAAATAGAGCGTGCATATTTAATCCTGCAGTAGATGCAATAGTACCATATGCAACAGTGAATGGGAAAAAGGCAATGCAGGTATTAGAAGAGCAAAATGCAGTATTGAGACTTGCAGACAATGGAGATACACCATTAGCCGCAGTGTTAACAGCAATAAATCGTGGTGGAGTAGAGATAGGCGGGAAAACGTCATGTCGAATAACAAAGGATAGTGGTAGGGTACTATTCTCAAAAAAGAAAGATGGCATACCTATTGTAGTACAGAACAGTGGAAATAAAAAGATAAAACTCGATAGTGACTTTGTTGAAATGATGAAATATGACACAAGTCATTTTGGATGGGTAATGTACAACATAGCACAGAATGAAGATGATAAAATACTTCTGATAGAGAAAGACTCATGCAAATATATGGATATGCCTGGGATAGTGCTAAAGCGAAAGAGCATAAAAGAGAGCAAAGCAATAAAAGAGTCATATAAAATAATGAAAAGCGGAGGGATAGTAACAAAGTATTGTTTAGGCGGCATACAGTATTGCAGTAAGTATGCGCAAGGCGACGAAATAGAGGCAGCAAAACAGCAAAGAGAACGTACTAGAGCAGGAGTAAGGGCAGCAACAAGACTTGATTAAGCATGGAGGAAATAAAAATGTTTGGAATGATAATGATGTTTATCATCATAGGAGCTGGCGGAGTTGGATTAACATATGTAGGATGTGATACAGATTGTGCAGTTTTAAAATGGATAGGATACGCTATAGGAACATTAGCAATTCCAGCAATCATATTGATAGTAAATTTCGCAAGCATAGGCGTTTAGGAAAAAATGATCACGGTTGAGAAGTTGAGACAATTATTTACAATAATGAAGTAAACAAGAGTCCAATAAACTAATCTGAGAAAAACAAAAGGCCCCGAGACGAAAGTTCCGGGTCTTTCTTTTTTGCTTTTCATTTTTTTTATTTTTCAAAGATCTGACATATTAAATATGAACATTAAAAATGAATTCAATGAGAATTCAAATAATTTAAATATTTATGAAAACGGGAGGTTGTTATAATGTTACATTTTGAAGCTGGAAATTTATATGAAGTGTGTGAAATAGCAAATCCATTAATTTTAGTTGATAGAGAAAGCAAATCTTTCCGATCAATTAACGAGAAGTGCTTGTTCATGGATTCTGTCAGTGGAAAAATTAAAAGTTACGATCCTTTGTTATGGGCGCCGGATGAGTTCACATATGTTAGATGCATTAATACAAATCCATTAACATTTGAGGCATCTAATTGCGATAAGAGTAACACAAATAATGGAAGAAACACAAAGAATTTTATCAAAAAGATTTTGCATTTATAAGTAAAATCAAAAAGGTTGAACCCTAAGAGTAATCTTAGGGTTTTTAATTTTTGTAAATATCTGACATATTAAAAATAACAATAATTCATTGTTTGAGAAAGGAGAAGGACATGAAAAAACAACTTCAGAATATTTCTATTGCTGGATGTATTGGAGCAGGAAAAAGCATGATATCTAAAGAACTGGAAAAAGAGGGCTACCAAATTGTCTCTGCCGGAAGCCTTTTTCGCCAATACGCAAAAGAGCATAATATCTCTATAGAAGAAGCTATTTCCGGCCATACAGAAATTGATACAAAAATTGATTCAAATATTGTAAATCTAGGGAAAACAAAATCTGGGATTGTTTTTGACTCTAGAATGGCATGGCATTTTGTGCCAGATAGTTTTAAGGTATTTGTTTATGCTGATTTGGACGTGGCTGCTGATAGAGTTTTTAAAGCAAATCGTGAAACCGAAAGTTTTCAAACAATTGAAGAATGCAAAAATAATATTTTATCCAGACAATCAAAAGAACTAGCGAATTATCAAAAAATGTATGGACAAGATTATATGGATAGCAAAAATTATGATTTGATTATTGATTCTACATATGCAACGCCAGAAGAAGTAGCAAAGAAAATTTTAGAGTGCATTGATCATCCTCATGCAAAATTTCAAATGAATCCCAGGTCTTTATATCCAACTCAGAATATTAGAGATTTGTCAGGAGAAATTCTTGATCAATATGTGAAAAAAGAAATTCCTGCTGGCAGTATTAAAATAGGATGTTATGATGGATACTTTGGGGTTACAGATGGGCATCACAGATTTTTAGCTGCTGCTATAAATAAAGAGCCTTTTATTTCGGCTGAATTTGATCCTATGCCAGAAAAAACACATATTGTCTCTAAGACCGAAATTTATAATTATGAAGACGTTGCTGGATTTTATTATTCAGAATATCCGGAGGATAAAGAAAAATATTGTTTCGTTGAATTTTGTAATGAAAGTCCGGAAATAACTGTTGGATTTGAAAAAGAAAAAGAAGATGTATTGGAAGTTGAACCATAGCTTTAACACGCCGTGAGCAAGAAATCCCTCACTTCTATAAGTGGTGGGATGAATTGCGATAAACACGGCGTTTACTTAACTTTTATATCTTATAGTATTATAATCTAATTATAAATCAGTCGTATTTGTTAGAAAGGTTGTAAATATAATGCATTTAGACACAAATAATCATTCGGTGTTCATGTTACATTATCATCTTATCATGTGTGTAAAATATCGTAATAAAGTGATAAATGATGATATCTCTAATCGTTTGAAGGAGATATTTATAAAGATGCTCCTACCTATAATATTACGTTAGAAGAATGGAATCACGATATAGACTATGTTCATGTTCTATTTAGAGGGCAACCAAATACTGAAATCAGTAAATTTATTAATGCTTATAAATCTGCAAGCAGTCGGTTTATCAAAAAAGAATATCCAAAGATTCGCAAATCTCTTTGGAAAGAGATGTTCTGGTCACAAAGTTTTGCCTACTGACCACAGGTGGAGTTACTACAGATATTATTAAACAATATATTCAATCACAAGGTAAAAAAGATGGCAAATAAAGCAATTAAATATAGAGTATACCCTACAACTGAACAAAGTATCATGTTTGCAAAAACCTTTGGCTGTTGCCGTAAGGTCTATAATCTTATGCTTTCTGATAAGATTGAAGGTTATAAAATGACTGGTAAATTTCCAATAGTCACACCTGCTAAATATAAAAATGAATATCCCTATCTTAGAGAAGTAGATAGTCTTGCTCTTGCCAACAAACAGATGGATTTGCAGGAAGCCTTTCGTAACTGTTTTAGCAGATCTCGTAAAAAGAATAATGGATTTCCTAAATATAAATCTGCAAAGCATAGCCGTAAAGCATATACTACAAACAATCAGAAAGGTACAATTTCTATTATAGATAACAAATATATCAAACTTCCTAAAATTGGTAAAGTGAAAGCTGTCATCCATCGTAACCCTGATAGCTATTGGGTTATTAAATCTGCTACTGTATCTCAGGAATCAGATGGAAAATATTATATTTCTATACTTTTTGAATTTGATAATGTTGTAAATACTTATATAGCCGATAAAGCGAATGCTATCGGATTAGATTATGCTTCTAATGGCTTATATGTGGACAGTAATGGCGATGTAGGCACTAACCACAAATACTATCGTGAAAGCCATGATAAACTTGCCAAGGCACAACGGAGATTATCACGCATGCAAGGTTCTAAAAAGGATGAAGAAAAGTCTAATAATTACATTAAACAGCTGCGTAAAGTAAACAAAATCCACAGACATATTGCTAATCAGCGTTTAGATAACTTACATAAAATATCTACTGAGATAGCCAATCAGTACGATGTTGTTTGCGTGGAAAGTCTAAACATGAAAGCTATGTCCAATAAGGGATTTGGAAACGGTAAGGCTACTCTTGACAATGGATATGGCATGTTTCTGTCGATGCTTAAATATAAGCTGACTGATAGAAATAAGTATCTTGTAAAAGTAGATAAATGGTTTCCGTCATCACAAATATGTCATTGCTGCGGTGCATTACATCCCGAAATGAAGAATTTAGCAATCCGTACAATGAAATGTGATTGCGGTCTTACAATCAGTCGTGACCAGAACGCAGCTATCAATATATTACAGGAAGGATTACAGATTCTGACTGAAGCAGCATAGCAAAATCAAATATATAGTAGGGATGGAATTGACCCGAACTTATACGCCTGTGGACATTGCGTAAGGCATGTGGCTGCATAACATTGCAGCCAACGCAGTAGTGGCTGAAGCAGGAAGCCCCGACTTCTATAAGTCGGAGTAGTTCACAATTTTAACTCTTCTTATATTTTGAAAATCTGACATATTAAATATGAACATTAAAAATGAGTTTTTTTAAAACTCAAATATTTATGAAAAAAGGAGAAACGGAAATGAAAGAACAACGTTTATATGTATGTGAAATGCGTGGAACTAAATACAATGAGAAGGAACGTGCATTAGATTGTGAAAAGGCACATATGCGTCCAGTTGGTTTTGCGGGAATGAAATTTCATGCAAATGCGACTATTCCTGATTGGGTAGAGGTAACTTTTCCAGATGGATCAAACTGTAGATATAAACATTAAAGAGAAAAAAGTGCGTAGGATAAAAAAAGTATGCAAAAAATTAACTGAGCACTGCATTTATGGAAAGGTATAAAGGAGAGTAAATAATGAAGAAAGAAATTATTGTCAAATTTGAAGATAAAGATTTTGAATTGCTTAAAGGCGATATTCCTAGTAGCCCTTGCCGAAGATGTACACCGGCCGAAAGAGCAGCTTGTTGTGGATGCCCTAAAGAAAGAGAATACAGACAGAAAATGCAACCTTTTATTGATGCTGGTATTGAAGAGTATGCTGATGTATTCTTGGATTTATATGAAGAGTTGGATGATCTTCGCAATATTAAAAAAGAGATACAGTCCAATATTGAATCTTTGCCTGGGGAACTCAGAAAATTAGCTAAAAGTATTTTCCAAATGGATTAAATTGTAAATATGAAAGATAAGGAGAAGAAATTATGCGGAATATGAAAAAAATTGGCAAATAAACAGGATATCGTTCGTTTTTCTATTTTACATCCAATTAAAAAGGAGAAATAGCTTATGGAAAAAGATTTTATGAATCCCCCAATGAATTTGTCAGAGACGATTACAGAACTTCCAAAACATGCTGTTGTATCTATTTGCGGAAACAGAGTGACGGCAGCCATTCCATCAGAGAATATGATTCTTATCAATAATCTTCTTAATGCGATTGTGAAATGCACTGATATTCCTAAAGAACAGTATGAAGACTGGTTGAAACAGGAAATCGGAATGGATGACCGAAAGATCGCTGAATTGAAAAGATTTCAATGTTTCCCGGAGCCTGCTGCATGAAAAAAGTTATTAAAATCTTAAAAAAGATATTCATAGGGATGTTTGTTCTCTTTGTTGTAGATACCACAAAAGAGACAATTAACGTTCGAAAAGAGCGGATGCGCAAGAGGGAAAAATCATGAATGCTAACAACTTTCTTTTTGTCGCAGAATCCCTTCTAAATGCCATTGTATTTTTATTGGTCTTTGCGCCGGTGGTTATACTTTGGCTAGAAGAGGATCTGCTTGTTAATAAAAAACGTAAAAAAGATAAAAAGAAACATCATAAAAAAACGTCCGAGTAGTAATACTGCCCGGGCGTTTTGCATTGTCTATTTTTGCAAAGATGGATAATCCTCGTATTTATAGTGAAATCCTCTGGGTGTTCCAGCGAAATAAATTGCTGTTTCGCCATAATAAGTAATAAATTTATCAGTGTTGTTGATAGAAGTAATGGTATCTGGATTTCCAATTCTATCAAATGATCTCCAGAAATCAGCAGGCTCGCCCCAAAAACCATTATTGTATTCCTTGGCCTCATTCAATAATGTGTGTAATGGACCACTAAGAGGAGCTTCTTTATTAACATCTTTTCCTAATTGAGCTAATATAAATGTTATTCCAAGTGAAACGATGCCAGCTAATGGAGTATACATATAAATAACTTTTTGAATATCATCTGATGAGGAACTAAATTCTCCCGTATGTATTTCATAAAAAATAACTAGCCCTAGCCCAGCCATTAAAAGTAAAAAGAAATAAACAGCCTGAAGAAATCGTTCGCCAAAACTTTGTTTTACAATAAATGACCGGAAAGCAGAACTTATACATTCGAGAATTAGGCAAAATAAATAAATAGGTGAATACAAAATAGCCTTAAAGATAATTTTTCGTCTTTTTTTTGCTCTAAATCTAAATTTATGTTTTTCTCCATCGATTGTATCAATATTGACTGTATCATAAATAGATAATGGATCATGATTATTCTCATAATAATTAACTAAACAATGGTAAAAAGACCCGCTTCCTTTAGAAATGGGGCAAAGCATTTCACAATAGTGTAATTTAAGTTTACCACCATTATCTCTTATTTCTTTTTGCTTCATAGCTTCCATTATCAATTCATCTGTTATATGGTTCGGAGCAATATATGCTCCATTTTTTATCCGTGACATAAATTCCCTTCTCTCTATTTTCTTGTTATATACCTTATATTTGTTTTACGTTCTATATTTTGCAATTTATTTCACAATCAATATTATATTTATTTTATCTAATATGTCAGAAGAATGCAATGCAGAAAATCGGTACAACAACTTTTGAATTGTTTTAAATCAAATGCATATCTATAAGCAAAAGTACGTATTGCTTATTTTGTTTTTTTAAAATCTGACATATTAAATATGAATTTTAGATTATGAAAAAAGGAGGAAATTTATAATTTAGCTGGCAAAGCTTCGAAGCTTTAGCTTCGGGGATGCCAGCCAGCCTTTTGCGAAACCTAAGTTTCGCTAACTTAAAATTTAGTTTTTACTTGAAAATGCATATATTTTGCTATATAGCATGTATATATTAAATTATCGATGAGATGAAGAATAATGAAAAGATCATATAGTAAATACATGATTCATTAGATTGAAGGGATGTCTAATTATGACAAATGAACACGACAAACAAATTATCTTAGATTTCTGTACAAAATGTTACGACCACTCACCTTATGGTGATCTATGTCGTAAACCTTGCAGTAAATTATCGACAGAGGACTGTAAAATGCTACGATTATATATCGCCAATGATCCAGAAAGCTATATGTTTGGTAAAATGTATGGTATTTTTGAATACGAAGGTGATATCTATAAATTTACATGGCATATCCATGAGCCAAAACAGAAGTTTGCATCGTTATCGAATCGTATGACCAACATTGAACAGCTTATCGTAAAACAAAAAGATGAATCCGAATTTGTTTCAACTACTATGACAAAAACTGGTCACATGGCATTCTGGATTAATACACCAGACAATTACTTAGATGGTTTTGATTTAAGTTTGCGCAAACTTATGAAAAATATCAAAGCTTATGCTGTATCTGAACAACTCTGTAAACAAATCAAAAAATTTGACCATAAACACTTAAAATGGAAGGAAAATCAGTTGTAAAAACAAATAATCAGAAAGGCTTAGAAGATATATAACAATTAAACAAAACAAAGCATAAAGGCAGCGGGGAGATTATTTTCTCGGCTGCTTTTGCATTTTAGTATATTCCTTTATTTTTTGAAAATCTGACATATTGAATATGAACATTAAAAATGAATTCAATAGGAATTCAAATATTTATGAAAACAGGAGAAAAATTTATGACAAGAGAAGAACATTTTGAAGACATTAAAGTTGTTAAAGGAAATCACTGGTGTGAAATTTGTGATGCTGAAGCAGATTTTGTGATTGTGGATACTACTGCATATGGTATTGGAAGAGAATTGCCGTTGTGCAAAAAGTGCGCAGAAATGCTTAAAGGAAAAATTGATATTGGAATGACAATGTAACCGTGAAATGTGTGTTTTCTTCGGATTTTAAGAAAGGTAAAGGTGGTTAAAATGTTAACAAGAGAAGAATTGAATGCAGCCCACAATAACATTATAACTATAATGGAAAACAGAGTTATGCAAATGACAGGATGCAATAGGCGAACTGCAAATTTAGTCGCAAACGAAATCTTGGATTTGGATAGAGATGCAGATAAGTTATTAAATGAAGATGCCGTAGACTAAACACATGTCTCTTTGGATTGGAGGTAAAGTAAATGAATAGATTTGAAGAAATGGGAAAAGCAAATATAAGAGCATATGCGGAAACACTCAAAGAAGAAATTCTTAGCCATGCTCCTGATATAGTAACAGAAATAAAATGTCCAGATGGTCAGTATAGAAATAGACCGTTATTAGACGCAGCAACAGTTATTGAAATTATTGACGATTTAAAAAAGAAAATGGCAGAGTAAATGGATATTTCATAAGGAGGTAATGGTTAAATGTATTGTATAATTTATTATGGATATGGCGATAAAAGATATCTTGCATTTCAAAATACAGATACTGAAATTGTATATGGGTATTATCTTACTGATAAAGAAACTTTTGTTATGAATTTAGGGAACAATAAGAATAATCATCCTACGTTATTTAGATCAGAAGATAAGGCAATGCAATTTATTAAACAATTCGTTTCTAAAAGAACTGGTTTTTCTACGAGCGAATTTTCATATGAATATATTGATAATTATTATATTCCAAAATGCGACATGGATTGTTGGAAATGCAATAAGAAAAATAAAAGCAAATGCAAACACTTGAAAAATCCATATCAAAATTATTGTGGTTTTATTATGGCAAAATTTGAAGATGGGTTTAAGCCAGATGAAAAAAGATTGGATGCTCCATGTGAAAAATGCTTAACAAAAGGGTGTCCATATAATATGAACTACAAATAAATGCGTGTTTCTTATGGATTGGAGGTAAGGTAAATGAAAGGTACGATGAAAGTAAATGAATTAAATAAGTCAGGTCTGTATATTTCTGAAATTGATTGGGATAAGTGTTATAAAAGTGAAAGTAATCCTGATGGAAATTTCGTAATGATAATTGAACCATTGGAGGGATGGGATAAAGGAATTATTTATTACGAGAAAGTGGATGATGGTTATCTTATAATGGGAGAAGCTTATATTATTCAAAATAAAATTGATAGAATTGAAGCGGAAATACAGAAATGGAAAGCAGCATATAAAAGTAGACCGTTTAATTATGTAAAAGAAAAATTACACAACTAAGAAATTCGTATTTACTAGGGAAATGGAGATAAAAATATGAATATTAATAGCTTGAGAGAGAAATACATGAATAAAGAATTTGCGATAATTACTAATACTGAACGAATAGTATTAGTAATTGATATTGATGAATTCTATATGACAGTTAAAGTGACAAAGAATAAATATAGTAGGCAAAATTGTGTCGGAAATTATTTCCCATATGTGGATGATATTGTAAAATATCCTCTCACAGCATTGCCAGTGATGTATGAAGTATCAGAAATAAACTGAAATTTAGAAAAAATTTAGAGGAAATGAATGCTCTCTAGTAAACAGATGAAGAAAGGAAGGAAATGTATGGATTGGCAAGAGATCAGAGGAAATATTCTTGAAGAAATCAGAGAGATGCAGGAAAAACCTTTGCGACAGTATCTCACAGAAAGAAATATTAATGATAATTTTTTTTATGAATATGAACACATTAACAGAGAACTTACTATCTTTACTAACAGACCGGGCATTTGGATTGGACGGAGTGGCGAAGGTGTAAACAGATTAAAAGAAATATTGAGTGAACAATTCGATCACGAAGTAGAAGTTTCTTTCGTGGAAATTAAAGGGCACTTTATGAGTCATTAAAACTATTACATTTCAAAAGCAGAAAGGGAACAATATGACAGAAAAGATATATTATGTGATCCAAAATAAAGAAGGAAAATTCTTTAAAATAGATAGCTGGTCTGGTGGTTATCCAGAATTTGTTAATAATTTTGAAGTTTGTGAAAAATATAACCATGAAGAGTTTGCAAATAATTTCTTAAAAAGTAGATACGTTACTGAAATGTTTACAAAAGAATTTATTGGGGCGAAAGTAAGAAAAGTAGAAATGAAATTAGTGTGAATTAAACAAAATAATGTAAAACACAATAAGCGGTTAGGAGAATATTTTCCTGACCGCTTATTTATTTTATTTTGCCCTTTCTCTAATATTTTTATTTTCTGACATATTAAATATGAATTTAAAACGAGTTCATAAAAACTCAAATATTTATGAAAAATGGAGGATAATAAAAATGAGAAAAACTCAGATGGTTAATGCAAAAGTCAATGAGGCAGAAAAAGTATTTTGTACTACAAAGGTTAATGTAGGCAATAAGTCAAATGTTGAATTCGATGAGTTAAATGCTGTAAATGAAGCAATGAAACTTGAATACGACGCAATTTCTAAGAGAAAACAGGAAAAGGCAAAAAAAGGAATGCGTCGAAGAAAAGATCATTTTAAGGCAGTTAGAAAAATGAACATCGATAAGCAGGTTAATGTTGGCGAAAACGGTGCGCTGATGTACAACAATCTTCATCAGTACAGCAAAAACAAAATTCATTGTTCTTGTCCGTTATGCGCATTTAATGGAAAACACAATGGTCATCTTGTGTTTAAAAAGATTTACACAGAATCTGACAGAAGAAAAATGGATTCCATGGATCTTAAAATGAAAGAGTATATGTCTGGAATGGAAGATCTGTGGGCAGATGAGGGTGAGCTTGGAAAACCGTGTTGTTATTGTGAAGAATACACTTCCTGCTACGAGTGCAATAGGCATTGTGACGATTATGAAAATCTTATGCCTACCAATCGAACATATTATAAGCACGATGATTATCCAACTGTTTGGAAGGATGATTCTGAAGATGATTGTTATGATGCTACTAATGATGATTATTGCGATGATTATTGGCTTGATGACTGGGATGATGTTTACGATGACTGGGATGACTAAAAACGTATCTTAGTTATTCAATAATTGTTATTAAACGAATTATTGGAGATTATTTATGAAAAGGAGAAAAATATGATTGATACAAACATTATGATTAACTTTTTGGGAACATATGCAAACGAGGAAATTTCTAAAGATCGCTACGGAAACAAAACAACTGTTTTAGTGGAGTTTTCTGAGATTTGTAAGGATTCTGGCAAGTATATTTGTATGCTCGCCGAGTATTATACTAAGCAGGGCATGGAAAATCATTCAGATGCTTTTTCATCTGCTGACGACTATGAAAAATTACAGGAAAAAATGGAGCTGAAGCTTTATTATTTGATCAAAAAGGCATTATGGCTTAACAACCGCTGTAAGACTATGACCGGCCAGCCATTTTTAACAAGACGGTTGGATCAGAATTCAGTAAGAGATTGTGCAAAGTTTGTAAAGGAACTTTATCGATCATTAAGAAATTATTTAGAGACAGTTGTCGCAGATGAAGAAGAAGAGCCGTCTGAGCGATGCGCGTAAAAAAGAGGGATAACCCCCTCTTTTTTTATTATAAAATATTCTGTTTTTCAAGATAAGCTAAAATAGTATCAATATCATCAAATGCTGATTCGACAAAAGAACAATTCTCTATTTTAGAATTTGGGCTAGTATAATTTGGCACCTCTGTAGATTCTGTAGATTTGGCATTTGCTAATGAAGCTAATCTTTCTTTAAAAAGAGCTTCAAAATCAATGTTATCAATATTGTCTTGAGCCTTCTTTGATTTTTTATAAAATGCCGTCATATTCTCAGTTTCATTTCTCTTTTTTGTATATTCTGCGAAACAAATGATTTTTTCCATAGTACTGCCTTCCTATATTATTCTTTCTTTATAAATAATATGTCAGCAAAATGAATTCATTTTTTAGGTATAAAATATTTATAAACAATCTGGAGCATTGATTGTGTTTACTTTTTGCTCGGCGCATATATAATATATAAATTTCAAATAAGACTTCATATTCTCCATGACCTTATTTTTCTCCTATCTGACATATTAAATATGAAATTTAAAAACAAAAGAAAAAAGGAGGATTTTTTTATGAAACAAGTATTACAAAAGAACCATCGATTTTCATTTGGCATTGATTTTGATGACGTTTTGGCTCCATTAAATGATGTGGCAGTTGAGCTTGCTAATGAAAAATATGGATTGAATTTAACAATAAATGATATTACTTGCTGGGAGCATACAGAGAAAACAAAAGTTGTTAAAGAATTTTATGCACTAAAAAGCACATTAGATAAACAGGTTGTGCCTGAAAGTGCTAAAAAATTTATCAAAGAATTACAGAAATTAGGAGATGTGTATATCATTACGGCGGTTGTTCCGGAGCTTATGGGGGTTCGGATTCAACAGATCAAAGCTGCCTTTCCGAATATTCCTGATGAAAATATTATTATGGGTTATGCTAAGAATCTCGTCCATTTTGATGTTACATTAGATGATGGACCTCACAATATTTTAAAAAGTACAGCAACTTATCCGGTTCTATTTCGTAAGCCCTGGAACCGAATGTTAAGTGGAGTATTGGCTGTTAATAATTATGATGAATTTTTGACGTTGGTTCATCAGATAAAAAGTGCATTTATGGAAGAAAAAAAGGAAATGACAGAGCCTACAATTATTGCTTTAGTCGGACCATCAGGAAGTCAAAAGAATAAATTGGCGAAACAATTAGAGAAAATAGGAATGGGAGAAATTGTTTCTAGCTATACAACAAAAGGATCGATATTTAATCGACCCAAAACACATTTAAGTTCTGAAAAATTCCAGACATGGAAAAACGAAGGGAGGCTTTTCTCGACTACAGTATATGCTGGATATGATTATGGGACAAGTAAAGAAAGTATTGATAGCAAATTGTCTCAAGGTAAAAACGTGATTATGCCATTAGATATTTGCGGAGCCATAGGTTTGCAGAGATTTTATCCAACAATTCTTATTTTTTGCAAACAGAGTCGAGAAAAAATGATTGAAAACATTCTTTTTGATCCGGAATCCGATAATGAAGAAAAAAAATTCAAATTACTTTCAATGGAAAAAGAAATCGAAAATGCTAGGCTCTGTGATTATAAAGTATGTACAAGTAATATTGAGGATGCTGCTAAGGAAATTTTTGAAAAATTGCTAACTAGTATTGAAAACCCTGAAGGTGATGAAATTGCTAAAAATGTAGTATCAGTATATTCGGATGGAAAAAGCGAAAGATCTTGTGTCGGTGCATTAGAGATTGCGAAATACATTTTGACAGAATGTGAAAGGATGGGAAAGCCGATTACAAATTCTCAATTACAAGTATTATTGTATTTCGTGCAAAGAGATTTTTTACAGATAAAAAGAAGACCAGCTTTTAATGAAAAGTTTTTGGCGCATCCATTATGGCCAATATGTATGGATGTTTATTATTATTATTGCGGATATGGTTGTATGCCAATAATACCAATATTTGACCCTTCAGTAGAGAATATCTCTTTGCCAAATCATTATACGGAAATTGTTGATCCGATTATCAAAATCTTTTTGCAAAGTGGAGATCGGTTTCAGCCAGGAGAAGTGAGTAAAAATATAGGCGCATGGGTTAAGACGAGAGAATATGGAGAACGAGAAAGAATAGAAAATCCTGAAATACCAATAGACTTGATAAAAGAAGATAAGTGAAAGAATGCAAAAAGCAACAAGAAATTAAACCTTGTTGCTTTTTGATTTTTGAATCTGACATATTAAATAAAAGATAAAGAATAAGGAGAAAAAATAATGTTTTATTTAAAAGAAAACTATATGCATTTACTAAAGTTTTGGGTTATAGCGTTTGCTATTATGTGTACTGTGCTGTCACCGCAAAACATTTTTGCAGCACAAAATGTAGAGCTAAAAGAAACATCAGAATGCATTGAATATGATGATTACAATGTCGTTGGGACAAATGATCAAATAATAGATGGCTATATTTTTATTGGAGACAGCAGATTTGTAGGAATGGATATGTACGTCGATGTAGAGAGTGTTTCTAATCAGTTTTTGATTGCAGAATGCGGGAAAGGCTATCAATGGCTGAAGGATGTTGCTGAACCTAAAATCAATGAAGTGAAAAAACAAAACCTGCAAATTAATACTTGGCATTTAATTATCAATTTAGGAGTAAATGATCGCTATAATAAAAATGCATATGCTGATGAAATAAATAAGTTAGCCCAGGATAATGATATTCTTTATGTATCTGTAAATCCAGCTCAATGCTTATATGCAGAAGATGCCGAAAAAATAAAAGAAATAAATGCGGAAATTGATGATTTTAATGAAATGTTAAAGAATTCAGAAGCCATTAATTTTTATTTAGACACAAATTCATATTTGCAAAATGATACGGGCTTTCAAACAGCAGATGAGATTCACTACACGAAAGAAACTTACAAAGATATTTACAATTATATTGAAACGGAACTGAGTATTATAAAAATTTTGCAGGAATAGCATTGTAACTATTCCTGCATTTATTTTTTTATATTTTTTCTGACATATTAAATATGACAGCACATGTTGAGACAATAAGTAAGGTTGAGGTTATTTTATGAGTAATTTAGATGTTTTTTTAGAGAACAACAAATGGTTAGAAACGCTTCCTAATAAAGAATCGAATGAAGTAACAGAGGAGATTAGAAAAAATAATAACATAGTTTGTAATAGAAAAAATGTTTTCGGCGAATATGATCCTTCTAGTTTCATTCAATATGTTAAAGAAAAATCAAATGTTAAAGAAAAATCAAAGAAAGGATAATGTATGTTAGATTTTTTTAGAGAAAAGCGGTCAAGCGAAAATTTTCTGCTTGTAGCAGATACACATAATCAACTGCAAAATAATGATGACTTGGAAAAGTTCGTTAATATAATTGGGATTCCAGGATCAGCTCATCAGAAATATCAACATATTTTACTTTTAGGAGATATTTCGGTAAATGATATTGAATGTATACGAAAATTATTACCGAAGTTATTTGAGAAAGGAGAAGTATATGGCATTTATGGAAATCATGATGCAAAGAAAACATTTAATTGGTTTGGAATACATGACTTGCATGGACGGATGGCGAATGTTTCTGGGATCAAGATAGCCGGTTGGGAAGGGAGTTCAAAATATAAAAATGAAAGATTTCCATCCATGTTGCAAAATGAAAGTATCCAATATGCAAAAAACATATCTATTTGTGGAGAATTTCCGGATTTGTTAATTTCGCATGATAAGCCAAGAACAGATTGGGTAAAAGAAGAACATGCCTTGGAAATTTTAGAACATCATGTTGGGTTGGCAGGGATTTACGAATATATGAAAATAGCAGACATTCCAGTAAACATTCACGGACATTATCATACTAATTATGCGAAACAGCTTCCCAACGGTTCTGAAGAAATCTGCATTTTCCCATTTGCTTGCTTAAGGATTTGGAAAGATCGAGCTTTTCGTATATATGATATGAATGGAAAAGAAATTCAGTAAAAACGTTCTGTACCGAAAAAAGTTTTGAAAAACGTCCGACATATTATATATGAAAAAGAAACAAGGGAAAGAAGAACAAGTGATATTGTTTATCTCTTGACAATGCAATATCAAAATGATATTGTATTATTAGCTACAAAAGTGGCAGTTAGTTGCACGAAGCAACCTTTTAAATCTCACGAAGAGACGTTGATCCCGAAAGGGAAAATTTTGACTCACGAAGAGTCGTTAAGTCGCGGGACATTTGTCTTGCGACTTTTTCAGTTTATAGGAACATGCAAAACAAAACTTATATTTTATTTTTCTGACATATTATTTTAAAGAATATTAATATATATATTATTTATGAAAACAGGAGGAAATTAATATGAATAATAGGCGACTGGTTAGTGAAACTTTATTGTCAGCTGTAGAAAATGTGCTAAAGAGAAGAGCAATTCCATACAAAATAGAAAAGGGGCCTGATGGCAAATTTTATTGTTTATCGGATTTGTCGGCGAATAATTTCCATAAGATTATTGTTCGGGCAAAGATGGAAAAAGAGACAGAAGAGCAAGGATTAACAATTCCTTATATTTCTAAGATGGAAATGGATGATTATGATGTCATCGAAGAATTAAATGGCGTATTTGTCGTTCATGAGTAAAAGCAATGAGCAATGAGCAACGAAAAATGAAAATGAATCGATTTCACTAGACAGTCTTTAATGACTGTCTTTTTTTATACCCACGATGGGAAGGAGAATAATTATGATTGAAGAAAACAAAAACTTTTGGGAAAATTGTGGACATACATATGAGGAGCATGTTGATGTCGATAATCAGGATTTGAAAAACCGTGTTATGTTTGGGACATATGAAAGCGGAAGATTTGATGGACAAGGTAAATCAATTTGTTCGCGTTTTTCATCAGAAAAAATTGCTAAAATGGCTATCGAAAGAACACTTGAAATAAGATGCTCTGAAATTGAAGAGTGGATGAAATTGGGCTATCAGGAAGAAATTGTTGTAACAGTGAATTTTAGTAAAGCTATTGGAGTAGGATATGTGAAAGGCACGAACTTACGAAAAGATCCTTATTTGATGTATTCTATTTGCATGGTGTTACGTGCAGATGCTCATTTCCGTTCATATTCTATAGTAACAGCTTACCCAATACCGAATAGAAATGTTGGAAAGCAAATTGCTAAAGACAAAAAAGACTTTTATGAAGAGAGAAGAGCCAGAAGAACTCAGAGATAGTGATTATTTTTGATTTCACAAACATTTAAAAAGTCATGTTCCTTTTACAGGAATATGGCTTTTTGTATTTTCTATATTTCTGACATATTAGTTATGAAATGAATATTAAGAAAGAAGGAGACGATAGAGACAATATGAATGAATATTTGGAACAGGCAAAAAATTTTTTGAATAAGGCAAATGCAAAATGTGAAATTGTGTATGGCGGTATTTCGCGGAATGAAAATTGGGAAGAAAAAGAAAAAAGAAAATGGTACGATGTGACAATTACAACGCCAAGAGGTAAAATGGCATTCACATTTTGGGATAGTATTTACGACACAGAAATTTCTATAATGACATTCGAAAAATATGTAACAAAGAAGCTCGGGTACAATAGAGTTGAGAACATGTTATATAGCGAAAAGGTAAAGGCTAAAAATGATTTAGCCAGATTAAAGGCAGCGGCTGTACCAGATGAATATGATGTGCTTGCTTGTTTAGTGAAATATGATGTAGGAACTTTTGAGGATTTTTGTTCAGAGTTCGGGTACGATGAAGATAGCAGATCGGCAGAAAAAATTTACATTGCAGTTATTAAGGAATACAAAAATTTAACAAGAATTTTTACAGAGGAACAGATGGAAGAATTAAGAGAAATTCAGTAGGAGGAATAATCATGAGTTATCTATTTTTATTTCGAGAAAAGGATTCTGATGACAGGGATTGTTGTGCATATATTGATTCAAGAAATCCTAGATTTGAGTGCAATCATTATTTTGGAAGCATTAGTTTAAATGGAGCTTGTTATTGTGGACATGAATTTCCTCCATATGAAAATGTGGAAACGGTATTAACTGAAGCAGAATACAATGAATTGATTCAGTTCAGTAAAGCGATCTGTGATTTAGGCTCTGGTATCACAAAAGGAGATGAACGTTACAATAAAGGTATTGCTTTAACAAAAGTAGTACAGCATATTTATGATAAACTTGAATCTGAAGAAGCAAAAGAATTTCAGAAAAAAATCATTGAAAGCGAAATCGAATATATGAAAGACGAATATTCATTGGATGATGCAGATATTGAGAAGATATTTGATGAATATTATCTGGATTACAGAGACAGAGGAATTATTGGCAATGTGTTCAAAGACGTTTCAGAGTTAGGATATGAGGAAGCATGGAGTCTTGGATATATCGAGAAAGGTTCTGTTGCAGAAAGATATTTTGATTATGAAAAGTTTGGAGAGGATTTAGTCAATGAGAATGAAAGTTATCTTGAACTTGATGATGGGCGAGTTGTATACCTGAATTATTAGAAGCGGGGAATGGTATGGATAATATGAAGATAATTGAAGTAAATAATCAGCGTAAAATTATATTAAAAAACAAACCAGAAAGTGTGGAGGTCACTGCTTATAACAGTGATAGTCACATTGACTATATTTACGATATTTCAGATGGAGATATTGTGATGCTACTAAATTATTATAGAAATTGCAAGACAGGCGTAGAAAGTTCTGATTATATATCAAAACAGAATTAAAACTTAAAATAAAATGTTTGCAGAATATAGTAGTTGTTATATGAATAAACCACAATATATAACATAAGAAAAGGAGATCGAAATTATGAAGCGTAACGAACAAAAGATTACAAAAGAAGTGACAGAAACTATTGTAACATTTATTGCAAGTGATGGAGAAGTGTTCGAAAATGAGGAAGATTGCGCCACATATGAAAAATCTTATGTATGCACTATCAAGACATGTTTTAAGAAAATTCCACACTTAGAGAAAGCCGCATCGTTATTGTATATGCAGTATGGAAATGAGGAAGATAAAGCGTATATGTTAATTCCAAGAAATATTGAAGATGTATATGCTGTAAACAGAATTCTTGATTATTGTGATGGACTTTATGGTTCAGCTTATCTGACGCCGCCAAGACTTACTCAGGACGATATTGACAAAACTATTCTTATTAATTTTGGCAATGAAGGAACGGAAGGCGGATGGTATATGATGCTAAGAAAAGATGAATACCTTAAGCAAATTTCAGATGAACTTAATAAGTACGAAACTGAAATTAAGAATGAAATTGTAACCCAGAAGTAAAAATATAGAAAATAATAGGGCAGATACAGTAATGTGTCTGTTCTAATTGTTAGGAAGGACTGATTGTTCAACAGCCAAAAACATAGATCCCATGAACGTTAGCTCTGGAGAATGTCAAAAGGAGAACATAATAGATGACAGAATTAAATACATTTGATTGGAGTGGATTTCAACCAAAAGATTTACGAACACTAAATAAAGAAAAGGACCCGGACATATATGGAGCGATTTATATTACTTACAAAAATCAAAAATTTATCGCAGATGTGCAGTGGGAAACAAAAAAAGCGTATGATCGAAATGGAATTTCAATTAATTTATATTGTTCAAACGATGAAGGATACCATTGCGATTGGATAGAAGATATTCACTCAATCGTAACTGCAACAAATTATGAAAGATTCAAAAATCGAGCAGAAAAAGAGATCTTAAGTATTTTAAAAGATTTTTGCGATAGCGACGCAAGGTTATCCAACTAATAAGCAATGGATAAGAAGTCTTTGGCTAATATTAAAAAATGTCAGAGGCTTCTTTTTTGTATTTTCTACATTTCTGACATATTAAAATTAAATATTAGATGCTAAGAAAACAGGAGGAAAATAGAAGTGGAAGTGAAAGAATATAAATTATACAAAACTGCAAAGAAAACTGCTGCCGAAAATCATTTAATTATTGCCAATAATCCTTATTTAAAAAATTTACGATTATTATTTGATTTTTCGTTATTAGATGAAATTTCATCAATTTCCGGTACTGAAAAAGATTATATCAAAAGAGAAGCATTAAAACATGTTTCTCCTGCGAATCGAGAGCAGTTTTATGGAGTATTCGAAGAAAACACGGGGTTTAATGGAGAGGCGTTATATTACAAACATAGAGTTTACTCTGATAATGGATGTAAGTATCTTTATGATATTATACAGCTCGCTAAAATACATCATATAAGCTATGAAAAAGATGGTTTTCAAAATCATATAGTTTCCCAATGCGATACACTTTGCGGATACGCAGAACCAATTAGTGATATCGAAATTTGAAAAAATATATTGAAAAATGTTTATAATTTAGCCGGCAAAACCTCGAACCTTTAGGTCCAAGGAGCGTCAAAAGAAAGGAAAGAGAAGTATGGTAGAAATTAGAATTAACAATACTGGAGATGGGTTGGGTTGGTTATATAATAACAATCAAGATTGGAAAGACTATTGCGGTTGTGAAAATTTCGATGAACAGGTTGTTCTTACAGGTAATAGAGATTTTACAGGCTGTACTGAAGCAGAATGGTATCAGAAAGCAAAAGAGGTTTTAGACAATATTGATTGTTATGACGAATACCCAACGGATGTATCTGATGAAGTGAATACAAAATTAAAGGAAATGTACGATAAATGCAGATGCACAGCAGATATCCTCGTTGATGTAATCAGACTTCTTTATCCCCAAAATACCTTTAAAACTGGAACAATCAGAGGATATTGTCAGGGAGATTGGCAAGATTATATTGTTAAGGGAGATGATGTGGATACAGATTTACTTGAAGCAATGTATTTTGGGAAAGTTTCTGATATTACCGTTACAATGGACGAAGAAGAATTTGGAGATGTAATCACTCATGATGAATTATGGAAAGCAGAAAGAGAAGAGGGGTTAAAAGAATTCTTTAGAAAAAGATATGGAATTGATGAAAATAACGAAATTCATATTTGGCAGGCTGAGGGCTATGTAAAAATACTCGATTGGAAAGAGGTTGCGTAAATCGGGTAAAAGATAAAGAAATAAAAAATGCAAAAATGGAGAAGTTCCTTATTAATAGGAATTTCTCTATTTTTTATTTGATCTTTTTATATTTTCAAGATCTGACATATTAAAAAAGAGAATAAAATTATTGAAAAATGGAGGATACACATATATGAATACGAATGATTTGAAATGTAATTGCAGCTTAAGAAAAAGTAGAAATATTCAAACAGATTCGGAAACGGGAATGGAATATGCTAAATCTGTTGCTGTCAAAAAGGTGTTACGAGAAGCATTAGAAAACAGTTATACCAAAAAAGATATTATGGATAGATTGGAGGAAGAATTTAAATATGTAGATTTCCCTACCGAAAAAACAGGTGATATTATCTCAAAAGACATGGCAGCTTGTTTATGGAGATATATCGTCGAAGAAAGAGCTTTAGGCCGTACAATTAAATTTGTTGAACCTATAAAGTTAAATATCTTTGATACAGAAATTACTGTTAGACCAGATTTTATTGTGTGCGGAGCAAATTCCTTTGAAGTTGTAAAAATCAGAGCATCTAAGAATTATATGACTAAAACTGAGGAAATGGAAGACAAGGAATTATACGCATTGTTGCAGTATGGAAAAGCTTTGATTCCAGTAAATACCGTAGGGACTGTAACGGCATCGTATTATTTTTTACGAAAGAAAACAGATTCTGTAAAAGACAATATTTTTGATCCAGGATTTTTTGATGATGATTCTGTAAAAAATGGACACACGATTATCTCTTATGCAGATTATATTGTGGATAAAACTTACAATCCGGAAGGAGAGAAGAATCCACTGGATTATAAATTTGAGAAAATTTACAATGATTTTTTTGTTGGCATTTCAGAAGAAGACGTTGATACAGAAGAATGTGAGAAATGCGATTTTAAGAATATTTGTGGTTATAAAAATGCTCCACAGTATATTGTGAAAGAACATAAAGTGAAATCTATTAGTGATTTATCTCTTACAAGTATGCAGGAAAAAGCCATTTCAGCTAAAGCAGGATTATATAGAATTAACGCCGGTGCAGGAGCAGGAAAGACATTGGTTGTCGCTCTTCGAGTAGTTAATCTTTTGTTAAGTGGAGTTAACCCAAAAGAAATTTGTCTGTTGACATTTACAAATGCCGGGGCAAGTGAAATGAGTGAAAGAATTCAGCTCTATAATGCTGATTTTGGAACAGGAATGGATACTTCTAAAATTGTTTCATGCACCTTTAATAGCTTTGCGAATATGGTAATCAAAAAGCATTGGAAAGATCTCGGTTTTACAGAAAAACCATTGCTAATTGATGATGTAGAAAGGCTGAGTATTATCGATGATATTCTGGGAAAAACATATATTCCTGGTCTTGATTATAGAAACTATGATGAGGATCGCGTAAGTTTGAAAGGAGCGTTAGCTGTTACAGCAAAAGCGTTTTCTATTATTAAAACATATCAGTTAAATAGAGGGGATGAAGATATCTTACAGGAAAAAATGAGAGATATTTCTCGCTTTATTTCTGATCCAATTGCATATACCCAGCTGTTAGAAGCATATGACGATTATGATCAAATTTTGTTGAACAACAATTTGATTGAATATGCAGATCAAGAAATTTTGATGTTTAAAATGCTTGAGCTAGATCCATATTATTTTGAAAAAATGGGGTTTAAGCATATTATCGTTGATGAATTCCAGGATAGTAATGAACAGCAAATTCGATTAATTAAAGAATTGAGGAGCTGTCCAAGCTATGAATCTTTAATGGTTGTAGGAGATGACTCTCAGTCGATTTTCTCATTTCGGGATACAACGCCAGAATACATTGTTCATTTCTTTGAGCTTATGGGCGAAGACGGAGAAGATTTCTTCCTTTTGGAAAATCATAGGTCAACGCCAGAGATAATTGATTTAGCAAATAAAATCAATGCCTTAAACAAAGAAAAAGTGGACAAAAATTTAATTGCCACTAGAGACCATGGCAAAAAACCGGTTGCAAAAGGATATTTCTCTAAAGAGGATGAATTAGAAGAAGTCTCCAACAAAATCAAACAGAAAATCATTGGAGAGGGGGCAAAGGCAGAAGATATTGCATATATCGCATCCGACAAATTTCAGTTACTGGAAATGGGAGATATCTTGACTGAAAAGGGAATCCCGTGGGTTATGTTAAATCCGGAACCTGTATTAGAGGATGCTAAAGTTGTGGCAACAATCGCTTTAGCCAAGGCAATTGAAAATTATGATAACACAGAAGCTATTTTAACTTATCTGAATGTTTTATATAGCAATAAGCTTTTGGTAAAAACAGATGAGGAAATCAATACTTTGATTGTTGGGATGCAGGAGCAGATTAAAAAATTCTTGATGTTGACAGACAGAGACAAACAGCTTGGATTTTTTGAAATGACAGATCTCTTAAATGATGACGAGGATGAACTGTTTGAAAATTTTATAGAAAAGTTAAAACATAAAAAGACTTTTGAACAGGTCGCAGAGTATCTTCGTAAATTCGAACGATTTGGGAAAAATGTGACATACAAAAGAACAAAAGATTATCCAGGAGTCGTTTTAACAACAGCTCATTCATCCAAAGGATTGGAATGGCCAATAGTTTTTGCGGAAATCACTAAGTTCCATAAAAAATCTTTCGGAGGAAATGGAGCGTCAGGAAAAACAAGAGATCAGGCAATTGAAGAAATGAGAAGACTTCTTTTCGTTACCATCACAAGAGCAAGAGATGAATTATATGTAGTTGGACAATATAAAGCTTTCGGCTCGAAAAAAGACAGGGTTTACAATATGTTTCTTAAAGAAGTGTATGATGCCCTTGATTTAGCCTATGGTCCTATTGATCCGATGGAAGAAGAAAGAGAAAGAGCGGCAAAAGAGAGAATCAATGCTCGATCAAGAGAACGAAGAGCAAAGAAAAAAGCAGAACTTATAGGATTAGCAAATGCAAAAGCTGTGTAAAATTATAAGAGGCGTGAGAAATCACGCCTTTTTCATGCCTTTTTCTGACATATTAAAAGAAAAATTAAAAGAAAAAGGAGATTTTCAATGTTACAGATTTCTACATTTTTTATACAGAATAGTGATGAAGCAACTTCATTAGAAAAGAAAAATCATGAAAATGCTTTTGAATATTTGCCGGAAGCGAAAGCTAAAACATATAGTGAACTTTTGGATAATAAAACTGGCGTAGGATGCACAATTCAATTAGTCCCTTCAGAAAAGGAAGGGGCTAAAGAAAATGCGTTAATTGAAAATGGAATGAATTTATATTTGTTATCTACAGCCAGAAGAGCCTTCTTGGAAAAAGATTGCGATTGTTTGGTTAGCTTATCGTTTAATGAAGATAGTCCGGAAAACAAAAATCGAAATGGGATGATTGTTTATGCCATTTTAAAAACTGATAATCGTAAATATATAGATGATATGTTGCCGGATATTTCAAAATATATTTGTGAAAAATTAGGTATTGAAGAAAGTAATACTGAAGAAATAGATAATAACAGAATGAGTTCTGAACAAAGAAACGAAAGTAATAAAAGTAATGATGACAATGAAAGTAAGAAAAGCACAAATGAATCAAATGAAATTAGCAATGAGAAAATAACGAAAACTTCTGATGCTTTAGATATAATGCCAACAACCGTTTTAAGCCAAAAACAGGCTATAGATAATTACTCCTTGAATAATAAAGAAAGAAATGTGTCTAAAAAAACAGAAAAGGTTTCAGAAAATTTAAAATCAAAAAAAGTAACAGAAGAAGATATAGAAGATATTTTTTCTATTGCTCAAAAACAAGAAAAAACATCTAACATAGAAGAATTTGAAAAGTTTGAATTAGAAAATAATGAAGAGAATCAAAAAAATGAAAAGATGGATTCTTTTTTTATAGAAGAATCTGATAAAAATGAAGAAAAGCTATTTTTGGATGAACCACACGAGATAGAGGATGAAAATGAAACAAAATTTCAAAAAAAAGAAAATAAGGAAGAGCAACTAAAAAGACAAAAAGAAACACAAAAGGAATTGTTAAAAAAATCATCGAAGAAAGCCCCTTTTTTAAATGTAATTGATAATTATATTCCTGATAGCAACTTGGAAAATAAAGAACTTTTCAAAACATATCACGATGTTGATTACAACATAAAAACAACTGCTTCTAAAGATAAAATAGATAAACTTTTTAATCAGGCACTTAGTTATTGCTATCAGAATAAAAGAAGTGAACTTTCTCATGCACAGGAAGGATCTGGAGATATCAAAGCTTTTTTGAATACAATTGCTATTTATGTAAAAGATAGCTTAGATCTTCCAGTTGAAGACCGCGATTATTTTATGGATAAAATAAAAAGAGCTTTATTCTCTTATTATATTTTAATCCCATTGATTAACGATCCTCAAGTTTCTGATATAAAGGTACTTGCCCCAGATAAAATAAATGTAAAAATAGATGGTATTCATTATAGTGTAGATGGATTAAAATTTGTTGATGCAGACGATTTCCTTACCTTTACACTTGGATTAATGCGCCGAAATGGAGCTAAACCGATCAACGGTATTTCAAAATTTACAGATACTAAATTCTGTGATAATTATATTCTCCGATTTGATGTAACGTTCCCTCAAATAAATGTAAGCGGGTTCCCTGTTGTTCATATTAGAAAAATGGAAAAGAACAAAATGATGATTTCTGATTTAATTAAAGCGGGAATGTTGGATGAAAAAATGGCAGCTTATTTTAAAGATAAGTTGCGGACAAGTAAAGGTATCGTTATTGCTGGACCATCTGCATGTGGAAAATCAAAGTTCTTAAATGCGTTAGTAGAAGAAATTCCTTTTACTGAAGCGGGATTAGCAATCCAGGAAGCGGATGAAATTTTTGCTAAAAATCATCCCAATATTATGTGCCAGCATATGTATTTTGGCGCTAATGGGAATGTTTTGGCTGGAATGGACAAACTTGGAGAAAATGGACTTGTATGCGATGTTAAATATTTTATTATTGGAGAAATCAAGGGCGCTGAGGCAAGAGACTTTTTGCGAGCAGCTAATACTGGACATATATGTCTATGCACAGTACATACGCCGTCAGCAGAAGAAACAATTCCTCGATTAGCTGATTATGTGATGCGCGGAACAAGATATAGTATGGAAGAGGCAGAACGACTTTTAAAGGATTTGGAAATAATTGTATATGTTGATAGATTTAAAATCCGGGAAATAACAGAAGTCCTCGGGTATGATGAAGAACATAAAAAATTAATCTATCGAACAGTATATCTAAGAGATTACCAAAATGAAAACGGAAAGAGTGCTTAAAAATATAGATTTTGAGTATAGAAATGAGTGGAAAATATGCATCCACTCATTTCTTCATTATAAAATATTTTATTTTTCTGACATATTAGTAATATAAACAAAAAGAAAGGATTTTTTGTACTATGAAATATATATTAAAATATCAGCGATATCCAGTAATGGAAATCGATCTTACTCTGACTCCACATGGAATAAATTTCAATCGAATTATCAAGATAATTGATCGCCCATTATTGCCATTCGCATTGCAGAATGTGCAAATTTCTGATATGTTGCAGGAATTTAAAAGATGGTACATGCAAAGATTAATGCCATCTAATCGAATTGGTATTGAACCGGCGATTAAAAGCATGAGTATGACCAAGGAAAATAATATTAAAGATTTAGATTGGAAAGGGACAATAATGCTAATGTCTCTTTTAGCATATGGCCGAAATATGACAGATAAATACTGGTTGTCTCCAACAAGAGATATTGTAATAAACACTGGAATGCCGACACATGGGCTAAATGGAATAATGCTGAAATCAAAATTAACTTATAAAGGATTAGATTTTCATAAAAACGGAATTGCAGAAGACTATGGATATGCGATTTTAAAAAATGATGGAATGCCTAAGAATTCTATGGATTTTAATTGTCCAGATTTTTGCACAAACGGCAAAGAAAAGAAACGATTTGTTAAAGATCCGGCAGGTTTTTTCTGGTTAGAAAAATACGTATCAACTAATTTAGAAGAATTTAAAAATAAGGCTAGAAAAATGACGCTGGCATATAATGAACAACCAGATATTTTTCAAGGATTTCAATTTGTTTTTGATGAAAATACAATTCCAATAGGCTATAAAACAAGATGTTTAACATCAAAAGATGTTGAATTGGTTACGTTGAAAGATATTTGCTTAAATGTCGATTATAAAGACAAAACCATCACAAAAGATCGTATGATCGAAAATTTGCAATCATACATTTCAGAAAAGTCAGCAAAAGATTTTATTGAAATTATTTCTGAATATATCGAACCAGAGAAAATTCCTGATAATTCAGGTGTCCTTATTAACACAACATCAAAGAGCATTATTCAAAAAGTTGCATGGATGTAACAATTGTAAGAAAAAATTAGGGAGAGTATTATGGGAAATTTTAATGATAAATTAGATGCTATTTTTGAAGTTATTGAAAACATTCCGGCGGACGCATCATATATTCCGACCGTTGAAGAATTAAGAAAAAACAAAGTAGAAAAAGATATTGAAAAATATTTACCATATCTTTTGTGGGTATCAGAAATGCTTGTAGGGACAAAAAATAAAAAAGAAAAAGAAACTAATCGTTATATCAATTATTTAGTAAGTCAATTAGAAGCAGCAGAGGGGTGATTTTCCCAAAGGAGGAATTATGGCCAAAAACGAACTGGAAATGATCACAAAATCAACCAATATTGTGGCGTCAGCGATCACCGATATGCTTACGTCTCTTAGTTATATGAGGCTTAATGAAAGCCTTAGAGAAACTGAAAGATTAAAAGCAGAAATGCTTTATAAATTAACAAATGGTGGAAAAACAGCTCCGTATTTGCAGGAATACGGGGCGGAAAATGTCAAGTTTTCTTTATTAATGAGAAAAAAAATTGAAGAATATAACTTGACTGCTGATCCAGAGGATAAAATTAACTTTTTTTTCAGTGAGACATTGGATGGGCATAAAGTATTATGGACCGATGAGCAAGGTGCTGCCAAAATCAATAATCTTCGAAAAGAATTACTAATTGCTTTTGGAGATTTTTATTCTGAAATTAGTCCAAGTGAATTATACAGAGCTAATATGGGAAATGAAGTCGTGACATTCAATGGCGTCACAGAAAAAGAACTCAGTATATTAAAAAGCAATATGGGACCGGGCGGAGCGGCATTTTCTTTTGCTACTATTCCTAATGGAGACGGAACATATAATGTTGAAGTAAACAAAAAAGATTTTATTGCAGGTGAAAATAGAGAAGATTTTTTAGTCAATCTTATTCGTGCAAATACAATAGAGAATAGTGCAAGGAATAGCTATCTTTGCAATGAGTTAGCTTATGAAAAAGATTTAAAAGAACGCATGATAAATTATGATTCCGAATCGCCAACATATGTTACGTCAGCAACAGACGGTGGCAGATATATCAAGATTACGAAAAATGAATTTTCTGTTTATAATGTTGGTTTGGATGCAAATGATGTTCGGCAGCAAATAGAACAGCAAGTAAAACTAAAGGATTCATCACCAGAAAAATATAAAGATGAACTATACAAAGCAATCATTTCTTTTAACCGACCAGTAGAAATTAACGATGATATATGGAAAGAGAATGAAAAGCAATTTGAAAACTTGTATGGAAAAGAAGGAGATCTTTATGCAAGAGAAACCAAAATACAAGCAGCCATAATGAGAGATCTTGAAAAAACTAGGATGAGCTTCCCATCGGTTCGGAGCAAAAAAGCCCCAGATTTATTGAAACAGTTAGAAAGACAGGCTAACCGATCATTGGCAGCAAGTATAGCTGCAAAAATTGTTTATGATAAATTAAATAAAGGAGAAGTTATTGATACCGCTCAGATTCCCGAAATGCTCAATCGAAAAGAGGTTGATCGAATTATTAGAGCTGCTTTTTTTAAAGAACACTTACTTCATATGCAGCCGGATATTCATAAAGAATTTATAGAACAAATAAAAAATACCGATTTGTTTAAACAATTTGAAGTGGCATTAGTTAATCCAGATCTAAAAGACGAAATGACAAAATTGATAGAAAATTCCTATGAAGATTTTTATTTTGAACTAAATAAACCTCTGCAAGAAAAAATAAAAAATGAATATCGTAAATTTGAAAATGAAATAAAAACAAATTGTGAAGCTGCGATAAATAAAGGAGTTTCAAAAAGCACCGAACAAACTATTGAACGAATAAAAAATGAAGAAACTGACAAGACTCTTCAGATCATTTTAGCAAAATGTATTACCGGAAAAACTTTGGAAGGAATCCGACCATTGCAAACCGATATCCAGGTACTCCGTAATGCTGAATTTGATGATGAATTAACAAGATTATTTGCTCAAAAGTTAGAAAAGAAATTAGAAGAAATTACAGGAGAAAAAGATTTATCGCCAGATATTTTAAAAACAGAAGCTTATGAAGAAGCTGTTAAAGCAACATCAGAAGAAATTTTGAGGGGAATTAAAGAAAACACATTAAAGAATGAATCCCCTAAATGGATGTCAGTTATCAAACATGCTGATTATATCGGTGGAATTGATGAAGAAAAACTAAAGGAAATTGCTGATGCGGCAATTTCTATAGGAGATTATGATTCTAAGTGCCGAGAAATTCAACCACAAGATTTGAGTTGGGCTACAGATTTAGAACAAGAACAACCAGAAAAATGGGAAATGCTTCAATACGAACATAATGAAGAAAAAATAGGGCAAATATTAAAAGAATCGATTATGATTGAAGACGTTGATCTAAATGGTTCTATTGAAAAAATGCAAGGGGTTTTCCACAAAAATTTAGAACAATATAATATCGACGATTCTGAAAGAGATGTAAATGGAGAAGTTGATATGGACATGGATTTTGTTAGTCGAAATGTTGATGGTGAAGCATTTGATGAAGAAAAAGAAACCATGGATGAAAGATTCGATAGAACGGAAGATGAAGAAATTCCTATAGATGTATGACGAATAAAAAGCAACCGCCTTCTCTTTTTGAGAAGGCGGATTTTCTTTAACTTAAAATAATCTTATTTCTATGACTTCTCAAAATATCTGACATATTAAATTAGAATTGAAGAAAGAACAAAGGAGTCCCAAATATGAAAAAAAGTACATGGAATATATATCCCGATATAAAACCTGCAGATATACCAGAAACAGAAGATTTTGGTATTGAATATGAAGTGAAATATAAAACGCCAAATGGTGAAATCAAGACAATGATAACGGAATGGTTATGGGAAAGGGAATGGAATTGCATCTATCCTGTCATAGCGTGGAAACAGCATAATTCAATTATTTCTTTTGCAGAATACAAATCAAGATGCAAAAATTATAAATAATTATTTTCTGTACCGAAAAATAAATTTTTAGAAACATCTGACATATTGAATATGTAACCAAAAAACATGGCACACAGGAGGAATTGAATATGAGTGAGAATATTACTTCACCAGAAAAGAACACTGTAGAAACTACAGAAAAAAAGCCGGCAATGTTTTCTAAGATGACCAGAAATCTTATGATTGCCACGGGCGTCTTGGTTATTGCAGCTATTGTTGTTGTGAATTTCCTGTAATCAGGAAATTCACAATATTCTAAGATTTGTAGTTCACAATGCACAGACAAAAATGTGTAAAAAACAAAACTAAGAAGAAAGAGGAATTAAATTATGTCATTATTAAATTTATCACTTATACCAATTATTGTTGCAGTATTAGTAATTGCATTACTTTGCATGGGATACGTGAAAGCGCCGCCGGATATGGCATATATTATTTCCGGTGTCAAGAAGAAGTCCAAAGTAGTCATCGGAAAAGCGAGTATTCGTATTCCATTTTTTGAGCGACTGGATAAGCTGAATCTACGGTTAATTCCAATTGACGTTAAGACAAGCAATGCTGTACCGACAGCAGACTACATCAATATCAATGTTGATGCAACTGTTAACATTAAGATCAGCAACGATCCAGAGAAGCTGCGGCTTGCGGCAGAGAATTTTTTAAATAAAAACACTGAGTATATTGCCGGGGTGGCAAGAGAGGTTCTTGAGGGTAATGTGCGTGAGATCGTCGGCAAGATGAAGCTCGAAGAGATGGTGTCTGACCGTCAGAAGTTTGCTAATCTGGTTAAGGAAAATGCAGAGCCGGATCTTGCAGCGATGGGACTCGATATTATTAGCTTCAATGTCCAGAATTTCGTGGATGGCAATGAGGTTATTGAAAATCTGGGTATTGATAATATCGTAAAAATCAAGAAGAGTGCAGCGATTGCCCGTGCCGAGAGTGAGCGAGATATTAAAGTTGCTCAGGCAAATGCGGACAAGGAATCTAATGATGCTGCCGTAGCCGCACAGACCGAAATCGCAAAGAAGCAGAATGAGCTTGCCATTAAGAAATCTGAACTTCAGATGGAAGCAGATACGAAAAAGGCTATGGCTGATGCTGCTTATGAAATTCAGAAAGAGGAACAGCGTAAAACAATTGAGATCGCTACCGCAAATGCAGATATTGCAAAACAGGAGCGGGAAATTGAGTTGAAACAGAAGGAGGTTGCGGTCAAGGAGCAGTCTCTAGAGGCAGAGATTAAGAAACAGGCAGAGGCTGATAAGTATGCGGCACAGCAGAAAGCCGATGCGGAGTTATATAAACGACAGAAAGAAGCAGAAGCAAAGAAATATGAAATGCAGCAGGAAGCAGAAGCTATGAAAGCGAAAGCAGAAGCAGAAAAATACGCTAAAGCACAGAATGCAGAGGGTATTCGCGCTATTGGACTTGCAGAAGCGGAAACTATTAAGGCGAAGTCGGTTGCAGAAGCTGAAGGTATCGAAAGAAAGGCAGAAGCACAGGCAAAGATGGGACAGGCGTCTGTAATTGACATGTTGACAGCTGTTATCCCGGAAGTGGCAAAGAGTGTAGCTGAGCCGTTAGCAAAAGTTGACAAGATCACAATGTATGGAGATGGTAATTCTACTAAATTAATTGGAGACATTACAAACTCTGTGACAAAAGTAATTGCTGGAGTAGGAGAATCAACAGGAGTTGATATTTCCAAAATGGTAAAAGATTTTGCTGAAAAAACTAATGACAAGAAAGATGGTGATGTCATTGTAGACCTTGAGGCAAATGCGAACACCAATGATAAAGCAATTGACACAAAGGATGATGACGATTCAGAGGATGTAGATTACAGAGAAGAGAAGTGATGATATCATAATACATACAAAGGAGAGGGAAACTTCTCCTTTTGTGATATATTAAATTATTTTTTAAAACAAAAAACTTCTGTACCGAAAAATTTTTAAAAAATTTTCTGACATATTATATATGGATCTTTTAAAACAATTAGAACCTGCAAAGTCTGCTGGCATACCAGAAAAGTATAGGTTCACAAATTCCATTATTATTTTAGGGCAGTATGCCAAATACGGACCATTAGTTCAGCTGGTAGAACGCTCGGCTCATAACCGGGAAGTCGTAGGTTCGAGTCCTACATGCTCCATTTATATAATAGTTAAAAATTTATTTTTAAATAAAAACTTCTGTACCACTGCTGTACCGAAAAGTTTTTAAAAATATTTCTGACATATTATATATGAAATCAAAAAGGCGCCTTGATCTAATGGTTAGTGATATCGCTCTTTCACAGCGAAAATGCAGGGTTCGAGTCCCGCAGGCGTCATTCTCTTCTTAAAAGAAGAGACGTTATGTAATAAAAAGTCGTACTATGTAATGGCCTCCTTTCTGGGATAGACATATTGGCCGGATGTATCTGTCCTCATCACAACCTAAACATAGGCGGCTACGGGATATTAGCTCAGCGGAAGAGCAATCGACTTTTAATCGATAGGTCTCGGGTTCGAATCCCGGATGTCCCATGATAGGTCTTTTGCCTTTAAAGGTTTTTTCCTTTATCGCAAAAGTGGCAACTTGTTTTAGGTGTTTTGATTCATCTAAGCAAGAAAAAAATCAGAAAAAAAAGATGTTGCGAAAGCGCGCGCAAGTAACGGCATCAGTTCACATCATTAATCGCCGACTGATTTGGAATACCTTTGTTGGGTGTGAACAAATAACTTTGAAAAATAAGTAATTTGGAAAATAAGCAAAAACATATATGATGCAGTACCGAAATGGTTATAACGGCAATCCCTGCTAAGGATTTGTGCTGAATTGAGTAAGCATGGAGGTTCGAATCCTCTCTGCATCGTTATAACAATTTAATATATGCCATATGTCCGGGTGGTTGAGGGAGCGGTCTTGAAAATCGTTGGCCTATAAAGGCTTGCAGGTTCGAATCCTGTGTATGGCGTTAAAAGAAAAAATATAAATATATTTTCTCTTTTTATAATAAAGTAATGGGCATTCGCCAAGCGGTAAGGCACTGGATTTTGATTCCAGCATCCGTAGGTTCGAATCCTACATGCCCAGTTAATATTCTCCTATAGCTCAGTTGGTAGAGCACACGACTGTTAATCGTGTTGTCGTAGGTTCGAGTCCTACTGGGAGAGTTAGCAATGTGAACGAGAGCACGGGATAGTTCTTAAAGCTGCAAATTTACGGGTTCGTAAAGCGAAAAAGCGCATTGCTTAAATATTGCGGAGTAGAGCAGTGGCAGCTCGCAGGGTTCATAACCCTGAGGTCGCAGGTTCAAATCCTGCCTCCGCCATTTCAATTAATATAATTTACGCCCAAGGTGATGTGGTTCGTTGCAACTGGCTTATATCCAGCGATTTTGGGTTCGATTCCTAATGGGCGCATTAAATTTCTTGGCATTTATCGTTTAGCGATATTGTAAGCCCTGTTACCGCATTTTGGTAGAGCCGACTATATAACGACTCTAGTGCGCACGAAACTTAAATGCGGTATATCTATTAAACTCTGTTCCGGATTTCATATGATTTTCGGGACGAAATCCCAATCAAGAGTTTTGAACTGCAAACAGACGCAAATCAGTTTGGGTTTTAGGAGATATGGGTTTTTCTTATATAAATTATACCAACGCATTCAGTATCCATTATTTTGATGGATATTTTTTATTTTTCATTTTTTTCTATTTTTTAAGTATCTGACATATTAAATATGAAATGTTGATTAAGAAAAAAGGAGATGAAAAAATGGAATGGAGAAAAAATAAAAATTTATTAGGAAGTAATGATTTTCTAGCATATGAACAAAATCTTTTTGGGTGTAAAAATCCGGAAGAAAAAGAAACAAAAGAATATAAAATTCCTAATTTAAAAAAAGTTATAGATCGTATTTTGGAAGCAAAGAAAAATAATGAATTGATTTACACAGTGGGAGATTACGATGCTGATGGAGTGTTTTCTTTAGCAGAACTTGATCTGTTGTATAAAGAATTAGGTATTAAAAATTATATTTTGAGAACACCTCGAAGAATATCCGAAGGATATGGATTATCATTTCATATTGTAAAGGAAATTATTCAGTATGAACCAGGGCTGTGTATTTTAGTTGATAATGGAATTGCCGCTTATGAACAAGTTGAGGAGCTTATTAATTATGGATGGGACATCATTATAATGGATCATCATCAGCGTCCAGAAAATAAAGAACTTCCGCCTGCGGATATTATTATTGATCCAGAAGCAATTCCTGGCCAAGCAGATTTTATTCATTATTGTGGAGCTGGATTAGTGTATAAGCTTGCAGAAAACATGTCAATTAAAGAAGAAACAAAAAAACAGATTTTATCCTATGCAGCGATTGCGACATGTGCAGACTGTGTGCCGCTTGTCGATATCGAAATGCATACATATGATAATTGGCTGATTGTTCGTAATGGTTTAAAAAACATAGTAACTCCATCTGGCCGAACAAAATCTTTATATGTTTTGCTAAGAAGTATTGGAATTGATTCATATGTTACAGAAAGTGATTTTGGCTTTCGAATTGGACCAATCGTAAATGCTTCCGGTAGATTGTTTGATGACGGAGCACAAAGAGTACTAGAGTATTTCACAAATAATGATGCAAGTTTTCAAAATATGGAAGAGGTGGCGGCAGAATTAATTGCTACAAATAACAAAAGAAAAGATGTTCAGAAAAGTGTACTTGAAAAAGTGAAAGAAAACATCAAAACGCCATCAGCAGGAATTCTTGTTATTTATGAGCCAGATATTCCGGAGGGAATTGTTGGATTGGTTGCAGGAGATTTAACCAACAATTACAAAATTCCATCTATTGTCCTTACAAAGGATAGTAATGGAGAATTAAAGGGATCTTCCAGATCAACAGATAATGTAAATATTATTGAACTTTTATTTAAGTGCCAAAAATATTTGTTAAGATGCGGCGGACATAAAAAAGCAGCAGGACTAGGGTTAAGCTTAGAGAATCTGGAGGCATTCAAAAAAGAAATTGAGGTATTGGCTGGGCCTTATGAAAAACCAAGTGATATTGCTTATTATGATTATTCTATTATGGTAAATGAAGCAAAAGGTTTATGGGAACAAATTGAAAAATATGCTCCTTATGGAGAAGGAAACTCTTATCCATATTTAGAAGTTAAAGATTTCGATATTTCTGATGCTAAAATTATCGGAGCAACACATAATACGCTTAAGTTGACTGGAAAGAAAGGACTAGGCTTATTTGCCGTTAATTTTACTGGTGTTGGGAAAGAGGAGTATACAGAATTAGGATTGCCAGAAAAAGTTAATTTATATGGTCAACTATCTGTTAATATGTGGAATGGAAGAACAGAACTACAAATCCGATTTGATGAAATGAAAAAGAAAGATTAGAAATAGGAAGGAGATTTTTTTATGAAGACAAATACGAAATTAAAAAACATAAAGAGGAAAGAGTCCTTTTGGGAATTATTTTACGACACATTTAAAGAACAGATTGAATTCGCAATAGGGTGTATAATACTGATTTGTTCGTTTGGTGGAAATTTTTATGCTCTTCGCAAGATATATTGTAAAGAAGATATTTTTGCATTAAGTACGTTTGCTATTCTTGCAATGATAGTTGAAATCGTTGGCATCCTATTGATATGGACTGTAATAGAATTATTGCATATATGCTATCGATCATTATCATTAATTAACCGCCTCACATATATTCCATTAACATTTGAGGAAATGAAAGCTGTTGGAATTGGCGTAGACTCAAATAAAGGAATTGAGAAAATGGTCGCTGAAATTATATATTTTTTAGCCGAAAATATTTTATGCGAAAAAACAATTGAGGAAGCTTATGAAGGACGATGTTTTTTTTCTAATGTGAAATTTGCATTTTATAACAAATGCGAAGAAATTAAAAGCCTTATTCCGTATATGGAAATTATTAAAAATTTAGCGAATTATGATGAATTGCAGGAAATTGTTTCATTGCCAATAAATGATGAAAATAAGGAGACGATTATTAAAAAGATAGCAAAATTTCTTCATAATGAAAATAAAAACGACCATTCGATAGGTTAAAAAATCAAGAAAGAGAGGAGCGTACTGACATCCTCTCTTTTTTATGGCTATTTTTATAATTAAAATCTGACATATTGTTTTTAAGGAGTAGACCGGGAAGGTTCGGTTACTTATATCCGAATAGTTCACGAAGATAAGGAGAAGGAAAAGAGGTGTTTTTATGGTAAAAAACAATTCCATTATTATAAATAGTAAAGAATATATTGTAGGACAAAAATATAGAATATTTTCACCTTTAAATGCTCCGTATCTATATGTAAATCCAACTAATTTTGAAAATCAACAGAGATTAAAAAATACATTAAAAAACAATAATAATGCTATTAATTATTATGTTGGCCGTTTGGTTCAAATTCCAAGAATGAAAGAGAACGGATATATTGGAAATCTTATGTTTTTTGCAATGGATGATGTTATTTATGGAAATGGAGCATATTTACAGGCTGAACCAATCGATATGATTCGAGCCAATATAACAAAAATTAAAAAATACTAAACAAATTGCATCTGATTTGCAAAATGAAGCAAAAATCGCATATGCATGAATATTAGAAGATGGCGATGAAGTAAGAAGCCACGAAGTCTTTATTTTCATGGTAGTTCACAAGAAAGGAACTTTAATACTTTATGGGACAAATTACATATAATACTATTTTTTCTGAAATCCAAAAATATATGCTTATGATGCAATGGGCCGAAACATTGATTCGATATTTGAAGGATAAGGGATACGCAGAAAATGATGAAAAAATTCTTTCGGCTAATTTTATTAGAAATACCGCATTTACGGGATTACTAAGATGTAAATTGGATTATACATACAATGATACAAAAAACGAAATAAAGCTGATGTTAGACAATGTGATTTACTCTTGTCCAACAATTGAAATTGTTAAAATTCTGGGAAAGGACGTTTATCAAATTTTAGAAAACGTTAATCCTGAAATCGTGAAACAGGCAGAAATAGAGTTGCAAGAAAAAACATCATTATTAGAACGAGTAGAAAAAATAACAAAAACAGCAGAATTAAAAGATATTGAAGAAAACAAAAATAAGAAAGATGAGAATATCAAAGATACTAAACAATATGAAAAAGCACCAGATGAAAAATCGAAAAAGAAAAATGGTTTAGCTGCTGATACCATAGTAGAAAACATAGAATTTCCTGCTAAAGAGAGTGACCCTAAATCAAAAGAAGAAGAAACAACAAAAAAGCCAGAGAGGGTTAATGCTATCTATAATGACAATATCAAAGAAAATAATCAAAAACGTGAACAAAATGTATCGAATAAACCAATTATTCGTGAATTAAGTTTTATGAATGTAGAACAAAAGACAAAGCACTTAAATTCATTTGTATATGAAAAATTTTTAATAAAAACTAAAAATGTTGAAAGAACATATATTGCTTTCCCAATTAAGATTTATGAAAATGAAAATAATGCACCTTTTGTTTTGCTAGATATTTCTGATCCTAATAATTATAAGACGGTTCCTCTTAACGATAATAAAATGGCTTATTTTACAATAGAAGAAATTGAGTTTTTGGCAAAAATTATATTTGTAAACGGTAAATTCAAAAGTATTGTCACAGAAAAAAATGGAGAAACACGGGCTTTTTCAATCTCAACAATTGATCATTCTTATTGCCATTCTCAAGAAGTAGGATATGGGCATATATGTTTTAAGTATCAAAAAGAATATATTCATATTTTCCCATTGGCTTCTCAAAATGATAAGACGGGAAATGCTCCTTTCATATATTTTATTACAGATGAAATGGGGAAGGTTATTGCAGATCCTCAAAAATATAATATTTCTGAAAAAGTTTTAATTAATGGTAAAGAACTAGAATTACTATGTTATTGGAAAGACCAATTATTGATAAGCGAATGTTTATAATAAGCAAGAAAATAAGTAAGAAAAGAAGAAATTTAAAGGGGCGCTTTATTTTTTTTCTTTTCTTATATTTTTTCTATCTGACATATTAAATATGAGGCTTAGAAATAAAAGAAAATGGGAGGATTTTTTATGACTATTCCAGTAGCTTTAAGTAAAAGTGAAATTAAGAATTTTGCAAAAAAGTTTTCATACTATATTGGATTTGTGAATCGAGAAGGCAAAGATGACGAAACAGAACTTGACGCTCTTAGTAAAAAGGATCTCAATGAATTATGGAAATCTTTGCATGAAGAATTGAACTGTGAAGTAGATTCTATTACATACATTGAGAGAGTTTCATATGAAGCATAATTAAAAATAAAACAAGGCAGCAAGGCAGGAGAGAAATGTTCTTCTGCCTTGTTATTTTTATGTGTTTTTTACGAACGATGCAAATGACTGCAAAGAATCGACAATTTATCGCCGCGCGCTCGTGACTTTAGTCATGTGAGGCTTCACATTCTACACGGTTAAAACCGTGGAATTTCTCGCCCTAGAAAGATTGTAAAGACGAGTTGATGAAAACAGCTCGTCTTTATTTTACTTAAAATCTGACATATTGATAATAAATAAAATTATTAAATTGTAAATGAAGATTGGAGAATAATTATGAATAAAAACACATGTTATAAAATTTTAAATGAAACATTGATTGATAAGAAAGAAAAAGACACACCATTTTTACCAGGAATATTATATCGAACAGGATATGAACTAACCAGTACCTTAAATGGATTCCATTATGTTAAAAAGTTAGAAGATCTTGAACCGTATTTGTCTTGTGAAAATCCATACAAAAATATTGTTTTTGAATGTGAACATGGAGATGAATTTACCAATGATGGCGTTCTCTTTGCAAGCGACTCTATTCAAATTATCCGAGAAGTACCATTTAATGAAATCATTAAATATGTAAAAATCAATCAGGCAAGATTGAAAACCGAAAATCCTAAATTTTTAATCAAACTTGGCTTTTTCCATAAAGAATTCGCAAAAAGCCGAGACGTATCTATTAGGGGATTAGTTGGGAGATGTGGAGATTCTGAAATTCGGAAAGAATTGCGTAAGGATTTTAATCCCATAGTTCGGGAACAGGTTGCATTAGCGGGACATTATGAAGATTTGATGATCTTACGAAAGGACCGAAAAAAAATGGTTCGCGTTGCTGTTGCAAAAGCTGGAAACAGCAGAGTTAATGCATCTATGATCCATGACCCGGCATATGAAGTACGGATAGCTATTTTAGATACTGCGGAACCTAAAATCATTAGCTTAATGCGAAAAGACGAAAACTGGCAAGTGCGAATGGCAGTTGTAAATGTTTGCGATATGGAAGGTCTTGAAGAACTATGCATGGACAAAAATTATTTAGTAAGAAAAAATGCATGGATGAAAAAAGAAGCATTAAAAGAGAAGGAATAAATCCTTCTCTTTTTTGTATACCGAAAAAAGAAAAAGGATATCTGACATATTAAAAATAGGCAAAAAAGAGGAGAAGCAAGATGCAGATAAAAGGTTTTTTAACAAAAGAAATTTTTAGAAATTATCAAAACGGATATTCTATTTTTTCATTAAAAACAGATGATAAGACAATAACGTGTGCTGGCATAATACAAAAATTCCCATATTATACACCTTTATGTTTAGAAGGTGAATATGGACGAAATTCTAAATATCCAGAAACATTCATAATTGATTCTTTTATGGGATGGAATACAACAGAACAAAATGACATTTTATATTTAGCGAATGGTTTAGATATTAGTGGACTAACAATAAAAAAAGCAGAAAAAATCATAAAAACCTTAAATATGCCTGTGTTTGAAGCTGTCAAAAAAGCTAATTCTGAAAAAGAATTTGCAACGAAAATACCTAACATTGATCAAAAAATCAGTCATCAAATTTACACAAAAATCAAGCAAACAATAGATTTCCGAACACTTTTCGATGAAATTGTTCATGCTGGAGGTAATTATTCTGATGCTATAAAAGTATTTGAAATATATGCAGAAAAAAGTCAAGAAATGTTATTGAAGCATCCATATATTGTTGGAACACTTTTGGAATGGAAATTTGATATGTGTGATCAGATAGCAAAAGAACATTCTATCAAAAGTCTATCATTAGAAAGAGCAAAAGGAATTTGCAAATATATTATGACACAATCTTTAAATGACGGAAATACATATGTGACACTTGAAGAATTTTCATATAGAGCAAATCATCTTTTAGCAAACAGCCCATTAGGAACAGTCCCAATTTCATTTTTGCTATCATTTTTACTTACTGAAAAACAATATGTGCATCATGTGAGAAAGGGAGAAATGCGATTTGCATTAAAAACTGTTCACGATAATGAAAATATTCTTGTGAAAAACATTTCAAGATTATCACAAACCTCAAAAACATATAATTTTGATGAAAAAGCAATCGAAAGCATTGAAAAGGAAACTAACATTAATTTTTCAAATGAGCAAAAGAAATCTTTTGATTCTTTAAAAACATCAGGAATCAAAATTATTACAGGGGGTCCTGGATGTGGAAAGACGACAACGATTGATGGCTTAATTCACTACATTAAAGAAGTATACAAAGAAGATGTTTGTTTATGTGCTCCAACAGGATGTGCAGCACAGCATATGGCAGAAAAATCGGGAATGCAAGCAAGTACATTTCATTATTTATTAGGTATCAGACCGTTTGACACAGGTTGTATTCCTGATTTTAATAGTCAGGCTCAACTTCCTTATCATTTTTTTATCATTGACGAATTCTCTATTGCAGATATTGAGATGACAGCATTGTTATTTGATGCGATTCCTAATGATTCTTGCATAATTATTGTTGGAGATCCAGATCAGTTAGAAAGTGTTGGACCAGGAAATGTTTTAGAAGATTTTATTACTTCTGGGCTTTTTGAAGTATATCATTTGAATACAATCTTTAGGCAAAAGAAAGGTTCAAACATTATTCTAAATGCCAAAAAAGCAGCGGTAGGAAATTCAGAATTTACCGAAGGAGAAGACTTTGCCTTAAAACATTTTGATAATGAAATGGATGCTGTAAATGCCTGTATTTCGTATTCACTGCAAAAAGAAGAAGGGGAATGCCAGGTGCTTTCTCCCATGAAAAAAGAAAAAGCCGGGACAAAATATTTAAATAAAGCAATTCAATCGATTCGACATAAAGGCGAAATGGGAGCGAAAGTATACGGAGACAATGAGTTTTATGTTAATGATCGAATCATAACTATAAAAAATAATCGAAAAGATAATTATTTTAATGGAGAACCAGGAATTGTGAAATTTATTGATGATGAAGGAATGTTGCTTCGCTTTGATAATGGAGATGAAATTTATTTAAAAAATTCAGCATTAGATGAAGTAATCCCGTCCCACGCATTAACAATTCATAAATCTCAGGGAAGCGAATATCCCGAAGTTGCAATTCTATTGACAGAAAATGCCAAAAGAATGATTAATCGTAAGATTTTATATACCGCGATCACAAGAGCAAAAGAAAAGGTTAGCATTTTTTATCAAGATGGCGTTTTGGGACAAATTCCTGCATCAAAGAAGAGGCATACAGAATTATCGGACGAACTGATACTGCTGTATTAAAATAATTTTAGTAAAGATATCTGACATATTAAATTATAGAATATACAATGTATAGAAAGGAGATTGCATTGTGGCAGAAACAAAAACCATTGTTAATCACACGATATTTGAAAAAAAACATCATTACATGAGCGCAATGAAAGAAATTGAAATATTGAAACGCCAGGCGGAATATGAAATACTTCAAGGTGGATTTTCAAAAGAAAGATTAAATGAAATATACAAAACACGCTCTTTAATTTTTGCTGGATTGATACGTGAAAAATTAAATTATCAATATATCCAAAATTCAGACGATCCACAAAAAGATGAAATTCGATTAGTTATTGATGGTATAAATTATGATTGTGAAGCAAAATCTTTATTAAATGTAATGAAGAATGATTTTGCGGTCATGATTCCAGAAAGTGTTGGCCGGTTAAAATTTGAAAAAGAGACCACCGACAAAGAACAAGCGCCAAATAAATTAAAAAAAAGAAATGAGGCAACAGATAATGACAAGATCTTAGATTTGAAAAAAGATAATACTGAAACCAAAATAAAAACAGAATCAATAGAGCCTGAAGCTGACAACGAAACAATAACAGACATTTCTGGAGCTGCAACATCTGAAAAAATTTCTAATGAATCAATTGTTGCAGCTGTTATGCCGGAAGCAGCAAGCATTGATGAAAATAAAGCGAAATCTTCAGATTTTATTGAGGAAGACCATTTAGAAGAAAAGAACAGAATTAAGAATGATAAATTTGTATATGATATATGCAATGTGTCGGCAATAATGGATGGGGGAAGAAGAGGAGAGGACTTTACATTTATTATTGCTCCATTATATCTATATGAAGATAACACAAAACCAGATATTGTCGTGTATGCAAAAAAAGAAAGTTCTTATGTTTACGAGGTTACTCAAACAGAAAAAAAGGTTCTTGAGATTAACATTGAGGGCCATACTTTCTTAGTACATGGAAGCTTTCATTCTGGAGAATTCAAATCTTTCATTCATGCGGCAGGAGTGACATTAAGCACAGGATACAATCTTAAAATTGATACTGAAAAGCATAGGAATGCTTTAAAGCAATACACCCCGAATAATAAAAATGGTCATATTTGTTATGAAGCTGAGAATATTAAATTTCATGTATTCCCATTAGAATCTTTTAATGAAGTTGGTGGAAACGGAAACGCGAAATGCTTGGTTGTTTCAGAATACAACACTGGAAGAGAAGTACAAATATTGCCTGATCCGTATAATACAAAAGTTGTTTTTGGAAATGGAAAATATTCAATGTATAATTATTGGGATGGAGAATACCTTGTTTCTGAAATCATAAAAAATGTTCAAGAAACTGAAGAAGAAAATGAAAAAAGAAAGGGTATGGATTTCCTGGCATTAGCTGACAAGAGCTTAAGAAAATTAATAAAATTCGTAATCTTAATTTTAATTGGAGTGGGATTATTTATTGGAGTACATAAAGTTAATTCCGATCCTGTATTAAAAGAAAAGGTGATTAGTCAAATAGAAAAAATTGTTGATAGCAATAAAGAGAAAAAAAATAAGGAACACGAATCTATTTTTTCTAATATTGATGGAATGAGTACAGAAACATTGATTCCTGAAGATACAGGAGTGCAGGAGATGCAAGAAGAATAGCAGCACATGAATTGAACACATGCTTCGAAAGCCTTTTCAATTTTTGATAAATATGGAACAAAAACTGTAAAAACTATTGAAGATGTTGTTGGTTTGATTGGAGGTTAAATATGAATATTTTGGTTAACAGCAGATTAAAGAGAAAGATTCAAATAGAGAATCGTAAGCAAAGACGAGGCATTTATTATTTGTGGCTTTTTGAAAAAATTTCTTTTGCATTGATTATTGCTTATATAGTATTATTTCCAATCTACTGTACAGTAACAGGATATTTAGTTTCGACAAATATGAGAACTGGAGAACTTAGCTACTTTTTAGTGGCAAGTGAAACAACTATTTATGGAGCGATGGGTTTGGCTACTGTATTATTTATCTATGTACTTAGGGTAAGGCTAGAGCACGTTTTCATAGGTGGTCGTGTTGATGAGAAGATAGAGATTGCTGACGATAAGTTGGTTTATGCATTTAGAATAAAATATCAGACACCAGAAAATGAGAGAAATATCGTTGTGATTGATTTGAGCAGAATAAACAAATTAAGCTATAACGAGAAATTATCAGAAATAAGCATTGATGGAATGATGATTGAAAGAACAGTTAAGGCGTCTACCAATGTTCAAAGAATAAACATATCAAATATGGTGGATAGCAACATAAAGATAAATGATTACTTTACACCTTCATTGTATGAAGTATTAAAATCAAAGATCAACTAGGAGAGGTTTTTATGGATACTGAAATGATAAATGATAAAGTGAGTCAAGAAATTCTGTTTATTTCTACTGAAAAATATGATGCCACCCAAGTTACCTATATTTATCTGAATATGTCAGGAAAACCCTGTCTTTAGTTATGAGGAGCACCAAGCATAGATAACAATTCATAAGGAGAAAAGATATGCTATATATTACAGGAGATACTCATGGAATGATCGATATACAAAAAATAAAAGATATGGCAGGAACACTTCATAAAGAAGACTATTTGCTGATCACAGGAGATTTTGGAGTTATTTGGCGTAATGAATCTGATGATTTAGAAGAATCTTTAATTTCCATTTATGAAAATCTTGGTTGCACAGTGTTGTGGATTGACGGCAATCATGAGAATCATGTTAGAATAAACAACTTGCCTGTTGAAGAATGGCATGGAGGAAAAACTCACAGAATTTCCGAAAACATTATTCATCTTATGCGTGGAGAGATTTTTGAAATAGCCGGTTATAAAATTTTTACTATGGGAGGCGCCGCTTCTACAGATAAAGAATGGCGTATACCTGATGTTAGCTGGTGGAAAGAAGAAATCCCTTGTGAAGAAGAGAAAAAGAATGCGTTGAATAATTTAAAGAAAGCAGAATATAATATTGATTTCGTAATCACACATACTGCTCCATCTCATATTATAAAAGAAATGAATGCATTTTATCGTATAGATGAGTATACTGATTGGCTAGAAGGTTTGTCTAAAAAGATGAATTTTTTTCAATGGTATTTTGGACATTTCCATATTGATCGAACATTTGAAAATGGAAAATACATTGCTTGCTTTGATGAAATCGCTATGCTGCCAGAGAAAATAAATAACAATAAATAGTGGAAAGCTGTTTCTTATTTTTATGAATAAGAAGCAGCTTTTTCTGTACCGAAAAAACCTCAAAAAGATCTGACATATTAAAAATATAGTTTTTGAATTTTTAATTTTGTGAGGTTTTTATTATGGATTTTCAAGTTCCAACATTTATTCAGGAAATAGAAGAAATGCCGTCACGTCAGGCAATTGATGTCAAGGAATTAGAGCGAAAAAGAAAGACAGAAAGAGAAGACCGTGCATTAATAAAGCTTCTTGCCGCTGACTGTGTTTATAACAAAGGAATGTTTGATGTCATGTATTGTGAAAATACATCTGAACAGAGGAAAAGTTCCGTTTCTTATTCTATTCAAAAATTTCATCCACAAAAAGAGTCTACTCTTACGCCAATGGGGGAGATTCACAAATTAGAAGCTGATGGAAAAATCGGCTTTTTTGTATATCCAATAGTGAAATTTTTTACAAAAGGAACGATTAAAAACACTGAATCTCACACAATTACGTTTAAACTTACTGGAGATCTAGCAGAAAGAATCAATGCAGGAGAGGATCTGCTCCAGGATGAAGTATATTATTTGTTGAAAAAAGAATATCCGTTTTTAAACACTTTTTCTCCATATGCTGTGATTGCAGATGGTGATAGGGCATTGTATTTAATGTATACTTTTGCAGACAATATTATAAACAGAAAGAAAAATGTTAAGGATCTTTACCTGCTACTTTCAGATTTTACTGGTATGCCAATGGCAAACGAAACAGATTTTTATAACATTCCGTTCCCTTGCCCTAATACAAAAAACAAAAATACGGGCAAAAATTGCAGATTTTACTGGGATCAGAGATATAAGATCCGCACCTTAACGGGTTTTGTTTCTTTAAACGTAGGGATCTTTTCAAGTTCTGCCGTGAAGAAGGTTGTTTATTATGAAGACGGCAGCATAAAAGAAAATGCAGACATTACAGATTTTCATGCATATTGGATCAATAAGTATGGTTCGGAATTTCTGGCAGATAATCCAGAATATTCGGAGCCTATGTCTGTTTATAAAAATAAAGGAAACAAAAAGAAAAAAGATGATTTTATTGGTTTTGCTAATAGCATAAACACAGATATTTCAAAAATGAATTTCTGGACTTTTTGCACTATAATCAATCATTCCGGTAAATATGAGCACAAAAGCATACATACAGTAAATGATGTTGATTACAGCAAAACACCGGGAAAATTTCTTAGAGATCTTCGTACCATATTTGAAGAGCGAAATGGCAATATGAAAGGAATGGAAAAAGCTTTCATTTATCATATGACGCTTACATTAATTTGGTGCAAAGCGAACAATGCTGAAATACGTACTATTATCAAAGAATATAACAAGAAGATGAAACATCCTTTAACAGATGAGACGGTAAGGCAAATTGTGGATGCAAGAATTAAAAATAGAGGAAAGGAGCATGTTTCGGCAAAAAAAATTACGGCTGAGTTAAACCTTTCAGATGCCTTCATCCTTAATCGGGCAAAGATTTGCTATAATAAAGAAAGAATTCTTGCCAGAAAAAGAAAAGCAAGTCAGAAAGCTAACGAATATCGAAAGAAGCAAGTTGCTCTTAAAAGAAAGGCTAAATATGATGCCTTAAAAAAGGCCTATTTAGCAGGCGGTAATTACAAAGATATGGAAATGGCAAGTGGCTGGAGCCGAAATACTGTGAAAAAATATTTAAAAATGGTCTTAATGGATCAAAAGAAAAAATACGAGCAGTGGAAACTCCGCCAGGAAATAAAAGCGGTAGAAACAGGCAAGACTAAAAAGGTAGGCATTCCACAGTCATATAAACGGATCGCTGCTATTTTAGATAGAACAGAAAGCAACATCTGGATTTCAAGATTGGCAGAGCAGACAGAACAAGTCGCATTAATATAATTTTTCAAAAATGAAATATGACTTAAAGGCTTATGAAAGTTGTTGAAAAAATAAGCCTTTTTGTTGTACCTAAAATTAGAAAAAATGAGTGGAAACCGCAAGAAATCTTTAAGTTTTCTGTCAAAAAATAAAATCCGCATATATAAAAACTTGTGTAGAACAAAAAAATATAGTGGTTTGTCGTAAGTGTCAAAAAATAAAATCCGCATATATAATAATTTAAGGCTCATATCGGGGCAAAAAATGCTCCGAATTAAATAATTGCTGAAACAAAATTGGAATAAAAATTTTTACATATTAAAAGAATCGTTAATACAATCTCATAGCTTCATTTGCGTCGGAATAAATCCGCCGCTCATTCCGCGTTTTTAAAAGGAAAGTTTTCCACCTAATCGTTAATAACTGGCTGACAGCCTCATTGTAATTAAAATTTTTATACACAGATTTAAACTGGATTTATACACAGATTTAAACTGGAACGTCGATATTTTTAAATTTAACAAAAAAATTTTATATTCAGTATTTTTCATTATATAAAAGTTGGTAAAAGTCATAAAAAACAATGTTTCAATATAGTGAAATCGCCGGAAAATAAGGAAAGACAGGAGCCTAAGAAGCGAAAATTATCAAGACTATGAAAATATATAGATAAATTGTAATATACAAGATAAAGTATATATACATTGCGAACGTTACAAAATATGGTATAATAAATTTAAAATATTAGAAAGGAGCTTAAGTATAATATGATATTTAAGTGTGGTATGGTAAATCCCATAATTAGAAAAATTGTTATTGATGAAAAATTGTTGCTAAAGGCAAAAGGACTTTTAAGAAATTTCCCTCAAATTTCTGGAAAATACGAAGAAGATATTCGGCAATACAGAAAAAATAAAGAGATAATAAATGAATTGTCATATGAATATAATTTGCCAAATGATTCAACAGGTATTGATAAAAGCAAATATAAACCTGGAGAAATTTTCTTAATCATACTTCCTAATCCAGAAGTAAAAAGAGTTTTAGATGAACTTATTAGATTGCAAACAGTTTATTCAAAACAAATACAAAATCGACTATATACTAAATAATTTCTTGTTACTTATCTTAATTTTTTACCTTAAATTCTTTATTTATATTAGGTTCTTTATACGTTTATTCTTTTATACGTTTATATATCTTTTAAATTTCCTTTTTTGCTATCAGAAGTTATAAAAAAAATAATTATATAGAAAGGAGGCTAGAGAAGAAGAGAAAAATAAACAAAACAAATACAAGCTATTAAGCCTATGATCATTTCAATGAAACTAAGTATTTTTAAAACAACTTTACTATTATAAAAGAAAAAATATTCGAGAATTTTTAAAATAGGAAAAGTTAAAAGGATACAAATGAAATCTATTGTTAAAACTGCAAAACATATTTTTAAAGCAAACATTGGAGAAGGTAAATTTGCGTTTGTCAAAAGAACTGTTTTTATCAAATTTACTGGGTGAAAATTTAGATTCATTGGTTTATCCCCTTTGTATACTTTGTATAATAGGGAAATTATACCAAAAGAATGTATTTTATGCAAATTGACCGGTAAAACACCTTATTTTAGTTGTGGAAAACATTAAATAATGATAAGAGAAAAAAATAAGAAAGAAAAGTGAAGAGAAGAGAGAACTCTACTAGGAGTTCTCTTTTTTCAGTTACTTTATTTCCTATAAAATCTGACATATTGAACTTGTAACTAGATTAACTTGTTTTTGAAAATGGGAGGGTAATCAAATGAAGATTATTAAAAGAAATGGAGAAGAAAAGCCATTTCAAGCTGAAAAAATTGCAAAAGCGATTAGCAAGGCAAATGAAAGTGTGATCGATTATGAACGATTGAGCGAATCTCAAATTGCCGAAATTGTCTCAAATGTGACAAAAGCCTGTGAGAACATGAGCCATAGCCCTAATGTGGAAGAAATTCAGGATATGGTTGAAAATCAGATTATGCAGCAAGGGGCATTTTCTGTAGCAAGAAATTATATTACTTATCGTTATAAACGAGAAATCGTTCGGAAATCAAATACTACTGATCAACAGATTCTTAGTTTAATTGAGTGTGATAATGAGGAAATTAAACAGGAGAATTCTAATAAGAACCCAACAGTGGTCAGCGTGCAAAGAGATTATATGGCCGGGGAAGTCAGTAAGGATCTAACAAAAAGATTTTTTTTACCACCAGATATTGTCGAAGCGCATGAAAATGGACTTATACATTTTCATGATGCTGATTATTTCTGCCAGAGAATGAACAATTGTGGACTGGTTAATTTGGAGGATATGCTTCAGAACGGAACTGTTATTAGTGGAACAATGATTGAGAAACCTCATAGTTTTTCGACAGCCTGCAATATCGCAACACAAGTAATTGCTCAAGTAGCGAGCAGTCAGTACGGTTTAAAGAGATCTGCCGTACTTTAAAAACAATATTAACCATCAGAGATGGGGTTATGCCTTAAATGGCATGGCTAACGAGGTAGGTTGGAAAAGCTGATCTCGTGATCATTTTGATAATTAACGATTTTTAAAAATAAAGAGGTGGAATGCCTATGGCAAAAACAACAAGTGCAACAAGTGCAACAAATGCAGAAAAATCTGAGCTTATGAAATCTGCGATTTTTCAATTATATAGTAAAGAGGGAAGATCAATTTGTTATATTAGTCGGTTATTGGAAATCAACAGGAAGACGCTTTCAGAAAAAATAGAAGAATGGGATTTTCCAAAACCAAAACCGACAAAATATGTAAAACCGTCAACCCAAAAATTTATTAATAAAAATAGAGCTTTGATAAAATCTCGTTTGGATAATGATATTTCCATAACAAAAATTGCGGAGGAATTGCAAGTTGAGCGAAGTTTTCTTCAAAAAACAATTATTCCAAATGACGAAATTTTGTATAAGGCAAAATGTGATTATATAAAAAGAAAACAATCAAATGCAGAAGAGCGCAGAAATGAAATATTGAAAAATTCAAGGCAGGAATATATTTTTAGTGATTTGCCCGGGGAGATTTGGAGACCTATTTTAGGGTACGAAGGATATATGGTATCCAACAAAGGACGAATTAAAAAATATGCAAAAAGATATAAGGCATATTATTTAATTGCCCAAACTCCAAACAAAAATAATGGGCGCTTATACGTTTGTTTGTTTAAGGGGAATAAAAGAAAAAATATGCAAGTTGCAAGAATTGTCGCACATGCATTTGTGGATGGATTTGATGGCACACACAATACTGTAAATCACGAAGATGGGAATGTCCAAAACAATGAAGCCACAAATCTTACTTGGACAAGCCAATCAGAAAATAATAAACATTCGTATACAAAACTAAATCGGCAAAAAGTGAATTTTAAGAAATATAAGTTTAAAAAAATTATCTATAAAGAAAAGTATGAGTTTAAAACGGTTGCTGCATTGGCGCGTTTTTTAGGAAAATCTGAAACACAGACTAGACGTTATTTAGATTATCCGGAAAAACATAATTTGCAATTATGTAATTAACAAAATGATTGTAACGACTACCGTAAGCTATCAGCGATGATAGTTGAAACATATTGGCGGATATAATAACAATATCTGCAAGAAATAGTCTAAGCTATGTGTAGAATACGAACTTACATAGTATTTGGGACAGAGCATATCTTTAGCACATCTTGCTCCTTTTGTACAGATAAGCCGAGAGAAGTTTCGTAAGCAGATACAAAAAGAAGCCATAGATACAAAGATTGCTCTTGACAAAGAACAGCTTGAAAGAATTGTGGAATCTCGTGTAAGAGAAGAAATTAACAAAGGAGTTCAAATGATTCAGTATCAGATCATTACGCTTATGACGACTAATGGCCAGGCTCCATTTGTTACAGTTTTTATGTATTTACACGAAGTTCCGGAAGGACAAACAAGAGATGATCTTGCGATGATCATTGAGGAGGTGCTTAAACAGAGAATAACAGGTGTTAAAAATGAGCAAGGAGTATATATTACTCCGGCGTTTCCAAAGTTAATTTATGTATTGGAAGAAGATAATATTAAAAAAGATTCAAAGTATTGGTATTTAACAGAACTTGCTGCAAAATGTACAGCAAAAAGAATGGTCCCGGATTACATTTCTGAAAAAGTCATGAAGTCAGTTAAAGAAGGCGAAACTTTCCCTTCAATGGGGTGTAGAAGTTTTCTTACTATAGACCGTTTTTCGGAAACAAAAGGCAATATCTCTAAAGCAAAGAATTTTGAGGAGCATAAAGGACATGTATATTACTCAAGATTTAATCAGGGTGTGGTGACAATCAACCTGGTTGATGCAGCTTGTACTTCAGGTGGAGACGAGGAAAAATTTTGGAAAATTTTAGATGAACGTTTGGAATTGTGCCATCGTGCATTACGTATTCGTCATGAGCATTTGTTAGGAACAAAATCAGATGTAGCACCAATTCTTTGGCAGCATGGAACATACGCCCGATTAGAGAAAGGGGAAACAATAGACCAACTTTTGGTTGGTGGTTTCTCAACAATATCATTGGGATATGCCGGATTATATGAATGTACTATGCGAATGAAAGGTGTGTCACATACTGATCCAAAGGGAACGCCATTTGCGATTGCTGTTATGCAGAAATTAAATGATGCATGCAATAAATGGAAGGCAGAAGAAAATATTGATTATTCTGTATATGGGACACCTTTGGAATCGACAACTTATAAGTTTGCAAAATGTCTTCAGAAAAGATGGGGAATTATTAAAGATGTAACGGACCATAATTATATTACAAATTCATATCATGTATGCGTAAGAGAACATATGGACGCTTTTACAAAATTGAAATTTGAATCACAGTTTCAAAAACTATCCCCGGGCGGAGCAATCAGTTATGTAGAAGTTCCTAATATGCAGAACAATATTCCTGCAGTACTTTCTGTAATGCAATTTATTTATGAAAATATCATGTATGCAGAGCTAAATACAAAGAGTGATTATTGCATGCAATGTGGATATGATGGAGAAATCCAGATTGTTCCAGATGAAGATGGAAAGCTTATATGGGAATGTCCAAAATGCAAAAACCGTGATCAAAGCAAAATGAGTGTGGCACGAAGAACTTGTGGTTACATTGGGACGCAGTTCTGGAATCAGGGCAGAACACAGGAGATCAAGGAACGCGTTCTGCATTTATAATTCCTAAGATAAAAAATAAAAACTAAACATTAAAGAGACAGCTCTTAACGACTGTCTCTTTGTTTTTTGTACCGAAAAAATAAAAATAGAATATATCTGACATATTAAAAATAAAAAGAAAGGAAAACCTGTTTATGACAAAGAAGGATATTAATTATATTAAAAAGCATTTAAAACTAGAAAATTGTACGGTTTCAAAAATTTGTGGCTGTTTAGTTAATACAGAAAGAGAAAAAGTCTGTGTTTTTAAAGAAAACTTTTTAGCTCAATCAGATGATGATATGGAAAAATATTTGAAATTAGAGAAAAAGATTTTTTCAAATAAGCTTCGGGACAATTCGATTATTTCAACATTTTCGACTCAGGAAGAAACTTCAGGAGAGTCATATAAGTTATTAAGAAAATTAGCTAATGGAAGTCTTTCAGAAGAAGTATTGATGTCTTTTTATGATAAAGTTATTGAAACATATTCTATTGCATCAAATTATTTGATCTTATTGTTTTTTGATTCAATGGATTTGCCCGGAGATGAAAATTCTTTGGATGTTTATCAGTATGTTACTTGTTTAATTTGCCCGATGAAATTATCTGCGGATACACTTGGTTATGACAGTAAAGATAATTTGATCGCAAAAATGCCAAGATCAAATATTGTTTCTGCACCAGAATGTGGCTTTGCTTTTCCTGTATTACATAATATGCAGACAGATTTGCACTCTATTATGCTGTATTCAAAAAAGGCAAAAGAGCCAAAAACAGAAATATTAGTAGATCTAACAGGCTGTAAATATATAAGAACTGCAACGCAAAAGAAAGAATTGCTTTTAAATGGCATTGCAGCAGCATATGGAGAAAATGGAACTGATTTTTTGGCAGAATATATGAAAGAAATTTCGCCAGAAGATAACGAAGAAATTTACAATGAGGTTTCTCTTGATACTATGAAAAAATCATTTGAAAATATTTCAAACGATCCAGAAGCTACAAATACATTTATTACTGGTCTTGAAAAAGCTTTGGGAAATGAAGAAATTTTGATGATGGATATTTTTATGGAGAATATGCTGGAGAGAGCAAATGTCCTAGAGCGAAGAAAACGTATGAGACTATTATTAACAGAGTGTATTAATAAAATTGAACAGAATGAAGGAAAAACAGATTTAACAGAGGAGATCCGAAGCACATTTTTGGCAAGTTAGCGAATTCGTTTACTAATGCTCATAGGCAAGCCTATAGGGTTTCGCCACAAATTTATCCTCTTTCAGCAAGAAGACTCTGGCCTCTAAGATGGAAGAGGAGAAAATAGGTTAAAGCAATTGTGCTGCTTTGACCTATTTTTTTAATTATCTGACATATTAAAAATGAAATTTGTAATAGAGAATAGGAGGAATGCAAAAAGAAATGGATAGTTTAAAAGGCATAATAGAGAAAGTCATATATACAGGAGATAATAATTATGCAATTATTTCTGTAAAACTTCCGGGAATTGGAAAACCTGTTACAGCTTGTGGAAATATCGAAAGTCCCATTAAGAAAACAGAAATTAGTATGGAAGGAACATGGCATTTTAACGAGCAATATAAGGAAAAACAATTTATTGTTGAAAGGGCAGAGTGCAAAATTGATAAAAAAAATAGAGCTGCGATTCAGTTTTTATCAAGCGGATTGATTAAGTATGTCGGGGAAGTGACAGCAAGAAGCATTGTTGAGGAATTTGGAACAAATTTTGATAAAATTATATCTAATCCATATTTATTGATTAAAATTAAGGGATTAACAGAAGCGCGTCTTCCAGAAATTGCAAAATCAATAAAAGAACACAAGGGAATTTTTGATATTTATAATGCAGTAAATGGGGAAATCACAAAAAATCAGGCAGAACTGATTTATAAAAAATATGGAGATGATAGTGCAAGAAAAATTAGTGAAAATCCTTATGTTCTGATTTATGACATTAAGGGTTTTGGTTTTAAGAAAGCGGATGCATTGGCAAGAAATATTGGATTTGAATTAGAGTCATCTGAAAGATGCAAAGCAGGATTATTGCACTGCTTTAGAGAAGCTGCCGACGAAAAAGGGCATTGCTTTCTATATTATCAGGATGCTTTGCAAAGAGCTGGAAATTTGCTTATTACATCAGATGATGTAAAGGAAATATATTATAAGCGAATTTTAAAAACAAGCGTTCCGGATTTAATGAGTGGATTTTTAGAATTGCCATTGGGCGATTTAATAGTAAAACACAAAATAAAATTTAATAATTTGATTGATAATCTGGAAGAGGCTATTTTTGACGAAGAGGATATTACGCAATATTATGATCGTTTTAATTTTAGCGCAGATGAAATTGAATGTATTGAAATGTTTTTACATTTAAAGGCAAAAATATGTGAAGAGATTAACCATATTTTGACGTTAGAGTCTTATAAAATTGACCAGTTGTCAATATCTGAGTCTTTGGAAAAAGCAAAACAAAATCTGGAAATGGAAAACCCATATCGTTTTTTTGCAGATAAAGATAAAAAAGGTAATTGGAGATATTTTGAAGCAAAAACATATCTTTTGGAGTTACAAGTAAGCCATGCATTGGTAGCAATGGCTAAAAAAGAAAGTACCTTATCTTATACAGATAAAGAGTGTGATGACCTTATTAAAGATTATGAGAACGATAATGAAATCGAATTGGGAGAGGAACAAAAAGAAGCAGTTAAAAAGACTTTGAAAAATCGGGTGTCTATTATTACTGGAGGACCAGGAAGAGGAAAGACAACGATTGAGGATATCATTATTAAAGGATGGAAAGCTAAAGGAGGAAAAACAATTTTATTGGCCCCAACAGGTCGAGCCGCGCAAAGGATGACTCAGGCGACAGAAGAAGAAGCGAAAACGATTCAACGAAAATTATTAGCTTATGAAACTGGATGTGATGAAGAGAGTTATTTCCTTCCGACATTAGTCCTTGTCGATGAAATGTCTATGTGTACGCTGCAGCTATTAGCACGATTAATTAATTTTTCAAAAGCAGGCGACATTCATTTTACTTTTATTGGAGATGCCAATCAGTTACCGTGTATTGGATTGGGAGATGTTTTTAAAGATATGATTAAAAGTGGTTTGATCCCATGCACCAAGTTGTTGAAATGTTATCGAAACGCAGGAGCAATTAGCTATAATTCTGATATTATCAACAATGGCGGAATGATGAGGGATTTCAAGAAAGACAATACATTTAAATTAGTTACCATGGAATCTGTCGAAAGTGTTCAGGAAACAATAATTAATTTATATGGAAAAATGAAAGAACGATTTAAACCAGATGAAATTGGAATTATTGTTCCGTGTCGTAAATCCGGGAAAACGTGTGCAAATGAATTAAATCGTTTAATTCAAGAAAAATACAATTTATTTACCGGGAAAAAGAATGAGATCCATTATAAAGATAAGCTTTTCAGAGTTAATGATCGCATCATTCACACAAGGAATTGCTATAACATGCAATATGAAGATAGATATGGTATTGGATTAGGTGTTTTTAATGGAGAAACAGGAACTATTACTAAAATTGATCCATATGCCAAAATAATTTATGTCCAGTTTGATGGAGATGATGAAAAACAAGTAATATATGATTTTGAGCATATGAAGTTTTTGGAATTAGCATATGCAATAACAGTACATAAAGCACAAGGGTCTGAATATAAGTGTGTTATTTCAGCATTTGTAAATGGTGACTATAATTTATTATGCCGGAACATGATTTACACCGCAGAGACTAGAGCAAAGGAGCTGATGATTCTTTTAGGGTCGAATAAAGCTATTGCTATGGCAATTTCTAATGCTTATGTTGAAATGAGAAATACAACTGTTTATGAAAGAATCAAAGAATTCTGGGATACAGATTCTGAAGAAAATGATGTTATAGACAGAAACGAATTGTATGAGAATACTGAAGATTTTGATGTATTGGATATTGTAACTGATAAGAAAGGAGCTGCTTAAGAAATGACGCATCCATATATTGTAGATACTACTCCAGATGAAAATGGAGTAGTATATTCAAACGTTCAGAATAAAAAAGATAAACAGAATGATTATTGTGATGATGAGATTGTTCCGCATACAGAGATTTTTGATTTAAATGTTGGCACAATCTTCAAAACAGCGTAAAAAACTAAAAGGCACAGGAGTTGTATTTCTCCTGTGCTTTTTTGGCTGCATAGTAAAAAATAACTTATTTTTTCTGACATATTAAAAGAAAACAATACACATTGTAAACAAAATGTAGAAAGGATCTTTTATGGAACAAAATAAAGTTATTTTATGTGGCATGGCTGCCACTGCTCCAAAAATCTTCAAAGAAGAAGAAACCGGAGAGTACAAATTAGGGGTACTTACATTAAATGTTGTAAGAAACAATCGAGCAACAGGAGATACAGACCGACAGTTAAGACAATATACAATATTTGTAAAAAGCGATAAACCGGAAATAATTGAAAAATTTGATAAAATCAACCAATTTGATCAGGTTTTTGTAAAAGGAGTTCTTGTTACTAAAGCAAAGGATAAAGTTTCTATTTGCCCAGAATGCCAGACGGAACAAATTCAGCAAGGAATGATCGTTTATATTTATCCAATTTATGTAGATATCTTGAATCAAAATTTAACACGAAAAGAAAGTGCTGATTTACTTTATGAAAGAAAAGAAATATCTAATGATATAGAAATTATGGGGCATTTATGCAATGATCCTATTAAAGTTGAAGCATTGAAAAAGACACCTATTGTTCAGTATCAATTAGGTGTTGGAAGAAAATATCGAATTGATGAAGAAAAAACAGATTTTCCATGGGTAAAATCATATGGCAAAAATGCAAAAGATGATTTATTGCGCTTAAGAACTGGATCAGGAGTTTTTATTGAAGGGTTTCTGCAAACAAGAGCTGTTGAAAGAAAGTGTAGATGCTCCACTTGCGGAAGTATGTATACATGGAATGATTACGCAATGGAAATTGTACCATATGAGACAGAATATCTTAAAGATTATGTTACTGATGAAGAATTAAGTATCATGAAAAATTCGCTCAATTAATAAAAAAAATATTTCCTTTTTTTATTTTTAGAAATTCTGACATATTATATTTGAATTAGAAAAAATTGAAGAAAGGAGATAATAATGAAAGCAATTTTGAGTTCATCTTTTGAAAAAAATGGTTCTTCATTTGAAGAATTTTGTGAAGATAGAAAACGATTCGAAGAAAGCACATTCCGGTGGCAAAATAATTTCCGAGATGTTGATTTTGCATTATGGATATTTAGATCTGTTACAAACGACAATAAAATCCAAGTATTAAAGGTTGCTGAAGATATTGTAGAAGCAATTGGCACATGGACATTTGATTCAAATAAAAAGATTGTTAATCAAGCAATTATGGATGGGAACAAACTCCCAGATGAAATCTTAGACGATATTAAAGAAAAGTCGATTCCAATGGCAATAGAATATGGAAAACATTTTTTCTTTGTAGATTCAAATTGTCTTAGTAGATTTTGTGCTAAACTAGGCGTTTCGACAAAGCTTATTTATCAAAATAATTATATTGGTGGATTGGTTTTATGGCATGCCTTAAAGAATTATCATAAGGATTTAACATTGAATGTAAGATGTGACAAGGGATATAGAAAAGTTGTTAACGTTATTTCAGAAAAGACAATTTATTCATCTGCAATTGATGTTGTTAAAAATATTCATAGTGTTACTAATTATGTTTTTTCATATTATGCCATGACACAATATACAACATCCTGTTTTTTGGATGGACCTGTAATTGATGGCGCATACATTCCTTCTATTCGAATGGAGTTTTCCGATACAGGACATGGTGATGAAAATTTTTATTTTTGCTTACGTCCAGTCGAAATGCGAGGAAGTCCATCTTTTGGCATTATTATTAAAAAGCTAAAAAAAGCAGATGTAAACGAAATTTCAAATATCGAAAAAATGGTCACTGAAAGAATTCGAAAAATTCGATTGGAATATACAGCAGTTGTTTTTGATAAAGAAAAGTTTTTGGAAAATCAAGATATTCTTAAAGCAATTGGGCAAAAACGTATGCGAAATATATCTATGAGGTTTGACGGACAGAATTGCTGTGAAGCAATGAAAATTATTTCGATGATTCCGGTTTTAATTGGGAAAATAAATGACACATCTGATTATGCTTTGATGATTTCAGCAGGAAATTTTTTCATGCATTTTGAAATATAGTAGAAGCGTTGAAACATAAAATAAAAAACATATCTTAAAGGAGAGAAATATTATGGCAACAGTAGAAGTTTTTAGACGAGGAAATAAGGTTGTATTAGTGGGAAAGGTCAGTGAAGTTTTTGAAGGAACATCTCAGAAGGGAACTAATTATGTACGATTAGTCCTTGGCCAGCGGCATTGGGACCCAGATATGGAAATGGACATTGAGGAATCTGTAACCGTTATTTTTACAGATAATGAAAATGGAAAATTCGGACCAGCAATGAATGCAACAAACGTCAGTAAGTTAAAGATTCGAACAGGGGCAACAATTGCTATTAAAGCTACTGTATCAGAGAATGATGACGGAACGGTATCTTATTTTGGTATCCGGGCACAGTATTGTGGTTGCATTTATAAATTTAAGCCAACAGACGATTTTCCGTCAACGAATGTGATTGTCGGTGTTGCGGTAGTTAAGGCTAATAATAATGTTAGCGTTCCAGTCAATGCATATGACAATAAAACTCACGAAAGTAAAACTATTTGGCTCAATACAAAAGCGGCAGAGCAGGCAGAAGTTGTTAACGGAACTTTTGATCTAACAGATAATAAGAAAAATCCTATTGTCGCATTTGTTGTACCTAAAATTACTGAAACAGAAAAAGATGGAATGACAAACTGGGCAGGAGATTTTATTGATTGCCGAAGAATTTCATAGAATGAAAAAATTTAGGATCTCTGCATTTTGCAGAGATCTTATTTTTTGAAGTATCTGACATATTATTATTGATTGTAAATATATAAGAAAAAAGGAGAGTTAAATTATGTTAAGTAATGAAATTGTTTATGAGAAAGCAACAATCTTTTCTCCGAGATTAGGAAAAGATATTGAAGTTGAAACATATGCAGGAGATAATGGAAGTATTGTTATTTCTGCTATTAGTTTAAGAGATGCAGCAAAGAAAGCATGTGAGAGTTTGAAAACATCTATTGGAACAACATTGGTTCAGATGTTCCCAAATGAAAATGGTGAAGTTGGATATTGTTTAGTAAAAACGACTTTACGAATTCAGAATAATGAGAATGAGGAAATTATTCAAGGGTATGGAGAATTTTGCGCATCTGGAGCAAAAAATGAGATTGCATTGACGAATCCTTTTGCGGTTGCTCAGAATAGAGCTGAGTCAAAATGTTTTATTAAATTTTTAGGACTTTCTGGAAGAGTATATTCATCTGATGAAATGGATTCAGTTAATCGTTCTAATTTTCAGCAGATTTTAGAGCAGGCTGGAAAAAATGCTAAAAATGAAAATCAGCAGAATGGATTTGTTACAGCAAAAGTAGAGTCTTCTATTGCAGCGCCTGAAAAAGTAGGAGAGGCCGAAAAGAAGGAGATTACTAATACGGTAAATGAAACAACAGAAAAGACAGGAAAAGTAGAAAAGACAGAAAGTCCTGTTAAAAATGTTGCAGATAATACAAACACAGATAAAAAGAAGGCGACTGATACAGACACAAAGACAAAGAATGAGGAAAACATTCAGCCTGTTAAGACTGAAATTACTGATCCTAATGTAGAAGAAATTAAGTCAGATGATGAAGACGATACAAAAAAATCAGCTGATAAAATGCCGGTTTCAGATGAAGCGTCTTCAATGGCGGACAAGGCAGGCGAATCTTCGGCAAACGAAACTTCTGAAACAAAAACAACAGACAATGGATTAAATTTAATTGTAACATTTGGACCAGCAAAAGGAAAGAATTTGACGGTTAAGGATGTTTTAGCTGATCCGATTTATGCAAAGTTTGTTGAGAATATTAAAAGTGGAAGAGCTGTTGCCCCATATAATAATGAGGAAAGATTGGCTATTTTTGAAGCAATTAAGAATAACTAAAAACATAAGCGTTTCAAATGAATTAAAGAGAGAGAAGAAATTCTCTCTCTTTTTTGTGCAAAACAGCAGAAAAAATCTGACATATTAAATAAAAAACAGAAAGGAGCGGCGATTTTTGAATTTTCCGCCGAAGGTATTGTTTATGAAAAAAGCTTTGCTGATTGCAGAAAAACCAAATTATATGCGAGATATAAAAGCTGTTTATGAAAAGCATAAATCTGAAATTCCTTTTAATATTGATTTTATTGCGCAAAGAGGGCATTTAGTTCAGTTGTTAGATCCAGCAGAAATGAATGAAATTTATAAAAGCTGGGACATCAATTATTTGCCAATTGTTCCAGAGGATGAAGGTGGTTGGAAATATAAGATTATTCCGGGTGCAGAAAATTTAATGAAGGAAATTAAAAAGAAGCTTCATTCTGGAGAATATGACCTTATTATCCATGCTGGCGATTCAGATCAGGAGGGAGAGCTTTTGGTTCGCCTGGTTTTAGACGAATTAAAAAATACATTGCCGGTTATCCGGTTATGGGTAAATGCGACCACGGAATCAGAAATTTTAGCAGGTCTTAAAAACATGAAAAGTGATGATGAGGCAATGTATGAGAATTTATATTATTCTGCGCTTGTCAGACAACATTCTGATTGGCGTTTTGGTATGAACGGATCGCGGGCAGTTGCAAATAAGATCGTCACGTCAAAAGATAACAAAATTGCAGTTGGAAGAGTAATGACGGCAATTTTGTCTATTGTTGTTAAAAGAGAAGATGATATTAAAAACTTTAAACCACAAACAACTTATGGAATAGTTTTAAATCATTCAAATGGATTGGAAACGCAGCTATTTCAAGAAGAAGTGACAACTGATGAAAAAGGAAAAAAGAACATTTCTCAAAATCTCGTGTATTTTGATACGGAAAAAGAAGCAGAGGATTTTATTGATAAATTAGATGAGAAAAGTATCGTCCTTTCTGTGGAAGAAAAAAATGAAAAAGTATATGCGCCAAAGTTATATAATTTGTCGGATTTGCAGTATGATGCTTCAAAATTAAATTTCTCTCCAGATGAAACACTTGAGATTGTGCAAGGATTATATGAAAAACATTTTTTGACATATCCGAGAACAGATTGCAATTATTTAAATAGTACAGATAAATTTGAAGAAATGATTCATGCAGCGGCATCTGTACCAGGGTATGAAATAATTGCTAAGGAAGTAATAGGAAATATTGAAAGTGTTAAGAAAAACAAAAAGTTTGTAAATAACGAAGAGTTAAAAAAGCATGGGCATTCCGCTTTATGCCCGACAGATGTACCGGCTGATTTTGAAAGGTTGTCAGCAGATGAACAATTAATATATAAATTGGTTTGTCGGAGATATTTGTCTATTTTCTTGCCGCCTATGATTCAGAAAAAGACAATAGTTGTTGTTGAAAATAACGACAATTTGTTCCGAACGATAGGAAAAAGAATAATTGATAAAGGATATACTACATTTCTTAATGCAGAAATAAAAAACACAGATCTTCCGGAAGTGAAAAAGGGAGAAATGTTAGAGGTTGATAAAAAAAATATTGTTGAAAAAACGTCCACTTGTCCAAAGCGGTTTACATCAGGAGATCTCGCTAGAGCATTAGAGAATCCGGCAAAATTTTTACAAGATAAAAATATTGTTAATAAGGATTTTAAAATAGGAACGTCTTCAACAAGAGCAGAAATTATTAAAAAGTTAATCAAAGACAAATATTTGTCAAGCAATTCAAAACAAGTGTTATCGCCAACGGAATGGGGAAGTTTTTTGGCTCACGCATTAAAAGATCTTGATATTTCAAAAGCGGATATGACTGCGAAATGGGAAGACCTGCTACAGAGAATTAAAAAAGGAGAATTACCCGTAGAACAGGCGGAAGACATGATGCGCAGGGAAGTAAAAAAGCTTATATATGATATTAGCAATATGCAGGAATACACATTTGGGGATGTGAATGCCAATACTAGAATTGTTGGGAAATGTCCATATTGCGGGAAAGATATTATAAATTCTGGGAAAAATTATTTTTGTTCTGGTTATAAAGAGGGGTGTAACACTTCAATACCACTAGAGTTTTTGGGGGCTAAATTTTCATCAGATGATGCAATGGCACTATTTAAAGGAGCTGTTATTACTAAAAAATTAAAGAAAGATAAGAGTACTTGGCAACAAGATTTGAGATTTAATAAAGGAACTGGCCGAATAGAATTTGTAAAAAATGATGCAGAAACAGACATTTCTTGTCCTAAATGCGGAAGAAAATTGAAACATGATGGCGCTATTTTAAAGTGTGAATGTGGATATAGCTTATGGACAAAGGTAGCTGGATATGAGTTGTCAGATGATGAATTGGGCTATATATTTGAACATGGATCTACACATAAGCCTATTAAAAAATTTAAAAGCAGTAAAGGAAAAGCATTTTCTGCTAATCTAAAATTAAAAAAGGACTATAGTGGATTTGAGTTTGTCTTTGAAAAATAAAAATAAGTCGCATAGTTAATTCTATGCGGCTTGTTTTTTGCAATGCTGTACCGATTTTTTAATGCAAAAAATCTGACATATTAGAAGAAGAAAAATATTAGGAGGGAATTATATGTTTTTTGTAAGAATCAATGATAAGAATTTTATCAAAGCGAAACTTATCACAAGCATAGAAGTGATTGAAACAGATGAAAAAATTGAAACCGTTATTTATAACAAGAATGGTGAAAAAATCATTACTTTTGAAGCAACTTTAAGTCCATCAAAATTAAGGGAATGCATGACAAAGAATATTCTAAACAAAATCAAAGCTTTTTGTTATCGAGAAATTATTGCTTATGAGTGCAATTTAAAAGATAACATTTTTGGAACTTTCGAAGATTGGGTTACAGGATATTGCGAAGAGGATGAAGTGAAAAATATTGTAGAAGATGATACTGCCATTAAATCTTATATTGATAAAATGATTAGTTTATGTGATGAGAATTTAGAAGAATATCTCGGGGAATAGAAAGTGGGGTGAAACGAATGGAACAAAAAGAAAAGCAGATTATAAAAAATTTATGGGGCATGACAAAATTTTATTGTGGTCATGGGCATGAAGTTCCGGTGGAAATGACATATAAAGTTGGTCCTTCATCGATGTTTTATTCATGCCCCAGGTATTATGTCGATAAAGAAAATCGACCAAATGAAAGGGCTTGCGCAAATAGACTTAGCTTTGAAGATGCAGAAGCTATCATTTTAAAATTATCAGATATTATTTTAGAACATGAAAAGAATGGTCAAGAATTTGATTTGACGAATTACCAAATGACTTATAAGCAAATTCAAGTGCGCGTTCTTGATTATAAGCCCAATAAAATGAAATTAGAAATTTTGAATCGGAGGGCATTAAGGTGAAGGGAAAAATAAATGTTAAAAACGTTATTTGGTTTATTCTTATAATCCTTATTTTCATTAGATTGTTCCTTTTCCCGATTCAAGTAGTTGGAGACTCAATGTGTCCTACATATAACAATGGAGATATGTTGATGTCAAATATTTTCATAAATAGGAATGATTTAGAAAGAGGAGACATCATAACATTTTATGAAAGGGCATCAAATAAGGTTTTGATAAAAAGAATTATCGGGGTGCCGGGAGATGAAATAAAACTCACAACAAATGGATTAGTTATCAATGATCAATTGTTTAAAGACGATTTTTCAACTAATATGGAATACCCTAAAATTGGAATGGCTTTTTGGCGCTTAGAAGAAGGAGAATATTTTGTATTAGGCGATAATCGAAACTATAGCATTGATAGTCGAAGTTTTGGAAAAGTCAGCAAAATTCATATTCTTAGTAAAATTCAGAGTAGTACTGTGTATCAATATCAATTTGTAGATAGAAAGGAAAAATAAAAATGATTAACACAAATGATTTTAAAACAAAAACTATTTTTCAGCCAAGGCAGAATCCATCAGTAAATGGATACTGGGGAATCGCTCTTGATGTAGGCTTTTCAAGTGTTAAAACTTTTTCGCCAAATCAAGTAGCGTGCTTTCCGAGCTATGCAAGAAAGCTTCCAAGAGGACAGAAATTTCTAGGAGAAGCAGATAATCGTAACATTCTTTATAGGGATGAAAACGGAGATGTATGGCTTGTGGGAATGTATGCACAGAATATGATTCATGAAGACGATTCTGATAGTTTATCAGAAGGACTTTTTGTTAAGAATCGTTTTTCGTCTCCAATGTTTAAGGTTATTGCCAGAGTAGGTCTTGCATTGGGAATGCTGACCAATCAATATGGTGGTCCGCAGGGAAAAAATCTTGCAGTGCAGACAGGCCTTCCTCCTAAACATCTAGAAGAGTATGCGCCAGAAATTAAAGAAGTCTTAGCAGGTGATCATGAGTATGAAATTAAAATTGGAAATCGGAATTGGGAGAAAGTGAAATATTCTTTGCCGCTTCCAAATATTCGGGTAATGGAGCAGCCAATGGGATCATTAATTGCTGTATCTACAGATAAGAATGGAAATCCCGTCCCAAATGCTAAGAAAAAGTATTTAAATGGCAATGTTATGGTACTTGATCCAGGCTTTGGAACGACCGATATTTTCAATATTTCGGAACGACAGGTAACATGCGATACATGGGACGATTTAAGCATGAATGCTGTATTGCAGGATGTATGTAATACATTGCATGATGATCCAGGCTATAAAGTTAAAATGACTGTTCCAGCTATTCAGAAGTGTCTGGAAAAAGGGACTGTGCGAATTATAGATAAGAAGCTTAGAAAGGCTTATGATAAATCATTTGCAACTATTTTAGCAGAGTCGAGCCAACGGATTTGTGATGGAATGCTGGCGAAATTAGATGAAACTTATAAAGGCATGTGGTATCACGATTATTTAATTGTTACAGGCGGCCTTGGTGCAGCATGGTTCGACCAGATTAAGGAATATTACAAAGGTATCGAAACCTTAAAAGTGATTTCTGGCATGGAGAATGATAATTTAGATGGCATTTTTTCTAATGTCAGAGGATATTATTTTAATTTATTAAATACGTTTAAAAATCCGAAAGTGGCGTAAGACCACTTCGGATGTAATAAGGGGAAAACATGGGAACAAAAAAAAGAATTCCATTGCGTTTATATAGACAGCATGATATGGACTTAATCATTCTTTTGCTTAATAAAGATTTTGGGTTTACCAAGGCAATGAAAAGAGCTTTGCATTGTTATGGAAAAGAACCATATTTTTTTTCTGTTCCAGCTTTGGATGAATTCGGCATTAATCGAGAAATAAAATATGCATATAAAAGAGAATTGGTTTTAGATTCCGAAAGAGAAGCAGATATTATTGAATTGCTCGACAGGGTGAAACCATTATATCGAAATGAATTTATAAAAATGGTGATGAGAGGAAGCATGATCGGTCCATATGCGTATGGCTGTTTGAGTGGGCAAAATGAAAACATTAACGCAGAAAACATTATTTTGGATTTTCAAGAAGCTGTTATGGATGGTAAAATGTCTGATCCACCTAAAAGAAATGATTCTAAGGGGGAAAAAATAGAAAAAGACAAAAGCAATAAAATAAAGAAAAAGAATGAAAAGAAAAAAAATGCTGTTGAACCGCAAAAGAAAGAAGAGATAAAAATTCAAAAAAAACAGTTGGCAAAACAAAAAGAAACAATAAACAAAGGAAAAAGCGTCATAGAAGTAGTTGAAGGTGGTGATTATTCTAATAACGATGACTTCTTTTCAGAATTAAATTCAATGTTAGGAAGAAATCTTTAATATTTTGATACAGTTTTAATATTTTATGGAGGAAAATAACATGAATAGTGAATATAATAAAGAACATATTTTTGATTCACAATTAAAGGAGATGCTTGATAAAATCGATATTATCTGTCGTCAGGAACAGATACCTTATTTTTTTACATGCGCAATAAAAAATGATGAGCAAGATACAAAATATCACAGCGAAATGCTGTCAACTTTAAAATCGGATCGTATACTTAAAAATGATATTATTGCAGAATGCTTGAAATTATTAAGAGGGTATCACACAACGTTAAGCGCAAATGTTTCTACTTCATTAAAAAATGCCGAAAATATAAAGTTAACGATGAGTGATGAGGATATCTTAGATAATATTATGCACAAGGCTGCAGTTGAGGAAATGGGAAAAAATGATAGTGGAAATGATAATTCTACAGACTTAAGTACAGAATTATCTGCAGATGACAATGCGTCAATTGAGTTAGAGTGTTTGTACAAGGAGGACTAATGCTAAAAATTATTGTTAATGATTATTTAAAAAATGGAAAAGTAGTGTATGAAAATGAAGATCATAACAAAATGATTATTTTTGGAAACAAAAATGGAGAAGAATTTAAAATAAAAATTAGATATGCCGGATATGAGATCGCCCCGCTGTATTTCAAAATTCCATACGATGCAAATGGAGTAAATTATCAAATCAAAGATATTGAATCTCGTTTTAAATCAGTAAGAGAAAATAAAGAATTAATGTCTTTTTTACAGGAATGCACAGCGATTATTGAAAGGTGGATCATAATTGAGATTGATATGTATCAATTATGCACCTCAAATTTACAAAGACTTTTTTCAGTTATTGGGGAACGCAACGAGAATTCTGTTCAAAACTGCATAATGGACATTTTAAATGAAATGGATCAATTTGAAGAGATGAAAGAGATTGTTAATTTATATCAAATCGCATCAAAAATTAAATCATAAAAGAGGTGAGCATATGATTTCTAAAACGAAAAAAAAGTTGCTATTATTTTTGATTTCTAGTTCTTTTATTGTAGGATTAGGGGGCTGTGGAATATTGCTTGATGAGAGTGATGCAGAAATGGTTCCTGCAAGTTCAACTACCGATTTGGTGTCGGGAAATTTTTATATATGGCATGATCCAAGTGCTAAAACAATTGAAGAAGATCTACATGGAGTAAAATGTGAGACAAATGTTTTTTACCCGATGTATGAGGGAAATTATACATTTAAAAATAAAGAAACTAGCGGAACTATAGGCGATAAAGGAAGAATATATTGGGCATTAAATGATTCGGAACACACTCTTGATGAAATCCCTACTTTTTATGAGGGAGATGAATTGATTTATTATGACGAATCAACTATTCCGCAAGTTTTTACCTTGGAAAGATTTTCAGATGAAGGAAATACTTTTGGCATTGCCGGATTGACGGAATTAAAGTCAGGAAGATATTCTTATACATTTACAGATGAGAAAATATATGGAAAATCCGATATGGCGAGAGTCGCCAAATTACAAAAAGCTTCAGAGAGTTGTATTTTTGATAAAATCAGTTCTGTAAACATTGACTCTAGCATTATAAATGATTCTGGAATGATAACTGGAGTAGACGCTGGGAAAAGTTACAATTTTAATATTTATGCCGGGACGATAGAATATAATGCAGATATTGTTGCAGATACAAGAGCATTTGTGTCTATGGAAGCTGCTTATACATTTGACTATGATTTACTGGAAGCAGAAATAGCTGTGGTAAAATTACCGTCTTATTTAAAAACAGGTTATTATTTTATTAATGGAAATGGATTGTTCAGGTATATAAGTTCAGGAGATAAATATGATGAAAATACAAACTTTAATGAGCCGATGCTTATTTATAATGAAGATGAAAAATTGATTTCTTGCCCAGAAGGCTATGTTGATTCAAGAGGGGAGACTCCAATGCTGTATAATGCAGATGGAACAGCTATAGTTGAAAATACTGAAGATCCTCTTGAAAGTACAGATGAAGAATTTGATAAAACAAATAATGAAAATGAACCAACTAATAGTATTGATCCTAATGAAGAATTAGGAGAAGATACTATTGAAACAGAGGTATCCATTCCTTCAAATACTATAAAATTTATAGTAGATATTACATATACAAAGAAAAGCAGTGTTACGTCAATTACGGCATCCCCTTCTTTGATGGTTGTTTCCCCAGGTGGTGGAATACAAACCTTAAATGGAGTTGATGGGTTGATTAAAAAAGAAATCGATAATCCGGAAAATGGAAAATGGAAATTTAAAATTCTGAATGCAAAATATTATGATATTGATTACTCATATGAAGCTTATGATTCGGAAGGAAATTCTATTCCACTTAATAATACAAATGATTTAACAGAAGAAGACAGTACACAAGTTGAAAGTAATAATTAAAAAGAAGTTTTTGAAAACAGGTAATGCAGATATTTTTGCATTACCTGTTTTTTTATTTTTTAGAAAATGTCTTAACTTTTCCTTTTTTTAAAATTTTTCTGACATATTATCTATGAAAAATGAATGCGACATTATTGTTGTTACCAAATGCCCCTTTGTTAATAAGCAATATTTAGTATTCAAAACAATAATCTGCAAATGCAGCGAAAGAAAGGAAACATAGAATTATGGAAAGAAAAACAGATTTTTTTAATGAGGTACATTTAACAGGTCAGGTTAAGCATGTTAATCGAAACCTTGATAAGGGAGTTGCAAGCATTGAATTAGCAACTTATGGTCAGCATGTGAATTACCCAACAGTTCTTTGCTTAGGGAATATGCTTTCAAAAGCAGATGAAGTCAAAGAGGGCGATTGGGTTAAGGTAGTTGCTCGTGTTGAGACACGACGAAAGATGGTAGGTAATGGCGAGGAGACTAAAGTTGATTATCGCCAGGGTTTAATCCTTATTTCTTTAGATAAGGTAAAGAGTTTGGGTGAAAAATTCTTTGGAAATGATGCCGGTACTGATCTTTATGAGTCGGAAAATCTTGTGGCATTAACAGGAACAATCAATAGTTTTAAGGTTGTGGGTGACAAAAACAATAGGGCACAGGCTACGCTGTATTGCATGAATGGAAGATTTCGAAATTTAATTATGCTTACATTTTTCTCTAATGATGCTGAAGCATTAGTTAAAAATTTTGAAAAAGGCGACTGGGTTAATGTTATCGGTCGTGTTCAGACGATTCCTTCAACTAGGAGCAACACTGGTAGAAAGAAAGAAGTTCTTATCGGTAGACGGATTAGTAAGATTGAGATTGCTAATCCGGAATTAAAGGAGGCGTAAAATGAGTCAGTTTATTTCAAAAATCAAGAAACTTCCAACAAATGTTTCTGAAAAAGTGATCAAACATTCTAGAGAAGCTCAGACATTGTTAATGTTGCTACTTATGAATCCAATGTATTCAAGAGCGGCAGGAACAGAAGATACAATGAGAGCGGCATTAGATGTCTTTTTTAACATATTCGGATATGTTGGAGTGTTTTTACTTGTAGCAGGTTTTGTTACATTGGTATCTGCTATTAGACAGGAAGATGGTGATAGGCAGCAGAAGGCAATTGTTAGTTTAGTAATTGCTGGAGTTATGATTGGTCTGAAAGTTATTGTGGCACCAATTATTAATAATACAGGCGTTATTCAGATCCAGATCTAGGTCTAAGTCTAGGCTTAAATTTAATTATTTTTATTTAAAAGCTGCTGCATTATGCGGCAGCTTTTTTTGAAAGGAGGGTATGTATGGCATTTCCTACAGAAGCGGTTTATAACAAATGCGTAGACGCTATTAACGATATTTATGGCGGAGGAATGGTCGAACAAACTAGGCCATGGCTGGAAGTAAATGATACAGGGTATTTTAGTGGAATATGGAGCTTTATTCAAGCCGGTTGTGATGTTTTTATGGTAATTGGCGTAATACTGACGCTTATTTATTTAATTATAAACTTATCAGAGAAATCTATTACTCAGGGCGTAACAATGGAATCTTTTATGAAATGTTTTATCGAATTTATACTAGCTTTAGTGTTGATTATGAATTCATTTCATATTATTGAATTTGCAAGCTCTTTAGGTTCAGGAGTTTTAGATGATATTGGAAATATTGCTCAAGCCGCAGCAGGTAGTGATACAGGAGTAGCAAGCTCATTAATGGCTGAAGTAGATGAAATCAACACTGAACAAAGCGGTATTGGAAAATTCTTCTCATTACTAATTATATATCTGGGCCAGTTAATGATTCCTCAATTATTAGCAAATATAGGAAAAGCTTTGGTTGTCGTGGCTTGTATGTCACGAGGAATTAGTATCATTATTTACGGTGTATTTTTGCCAATTCCAATTGCTGATGTATATAAGGACGGTTTAAATTCTAAAGGAATTAGATATATTAAAAAATTAATTGCTTTATTTATCCAAGGAGCAATTATTTTACTTGTTGTTATGGCGTCATCTTTATTGCAAGGATCAGTGCAACAAGCGGTAAATGGCGTAGCATCAACAATATTAGGAATGTTTTATAATATTGGATTGATTTTTGTAACCGTTATGGTTATTTTCAAATCACAAAATATTGCTAATGACATAGTGGGAGCTTAAGAGGAGGTGATAAACAATGATTGAAAGAGAAGCTTTGCAAGATGTTCGAAAGTATAAAAAGACATTTATTGGATCATTAACATTAAGAGAATTCATTTGTATATCTTTGGCAACAGTAGTTTGCGTTCCGGCTTTTTTCTTTTTGTCAAAATACTTTGTTCGAAGCGCAGTGGTGTTTTTTATTATCCTTTTGGCACTTCCGTTTGTTTTATGTGGATGGAAAGAAGTTTACGGATTGCCATTTGAAAAATTTGCATTTCGATATATTAAAAATTTGATTACTCGATCTAAGAATAGAGTATATCGTTCAGAAAATATTTACAATGATTTGTTTGAGAAAAAACAAATAAAATTGACAAAAAAAGAGATAAAAGAAATCCAAAAAGCAAACAAAAAAAATTATGATGATAGATATAAATCATTGTAAATAATAATTTAAAATAATTATATAACAAAACAGCACTAGGAATAGTGCTGTTTTGTTATTTTTTTCTGACATATTAAAAATAGAAATATTTTAATATCCAAAATTAGAGGAGGAAATATATTATGGCGTTATTTAAAACCGATAAAATTAATTCTTCGGAAAATCAATCTAATGAAAAAGAAAAAACAAATAAGAAAAATACAGGAAAAGAGAATGTGATTGGAGAACCACAAAAAAAGAAAAAAGGTTTTTTTGAAAAAGTAACAACTACTCAAAAAACAGTTCCGTATTTAAATGCTTATTCAACAGGAATCATTGAAAGTGATAAGAATTTGTATACAAAGTGTTATTGCTTAGAGGATGTAAATTTTAGGACAGCACAGGATAGCGTACAATTAAATATTTTTGAAAAATATCAAAAATTTCTTAACTTATTTTCTGCGAATAATAGAATCCAAATTATTATTAATAATAGTAATATTGATGAAAAAGCTGTTCTTGATGATATTTTATGCAAATATAAACAAGATGGATTAGATGACTATAGAGCAGATAATAATGAAATTTTATTATCTCGTATGTCTGAGGGACGGAATAATCTTGTTAGTAAGAAATATTTAGTGATCGGAGAACAAGCGAGAGATATTCAAACGGCGACAACATCATTTTCGAGTCGTCTGGACTCATCTATTTCAGAACAGCTAAAACAAGTGATGGGAATTCAAAATCGTTCGATTCGTCCAATGACTCTTAATGAACGTATTAAGCAATTACACGATCTTTATAATCTTGGTCATGAAGAGGCCTTGCCAGCAACATTTGATTTAGAGACATATATGTCTCAGGGAATGTCAACAAAAGATATTGTGGCAAGCAGCGGCATTACTTTTTATCCAGATTATTTTAAATTAAATGACAAGTTTGGACGAGTGGTTTATTTGAAAGATATTCCATCTATCCATTCAACAGAATTTATTGCGGAAATATCCGATTTGCCATTTAATTTAACAGCAAGCATTTTCTTGAATCCACTCGATCAAAAAAAAGGATTTTCAGTTGTCCGAAATAATATGGTTACTATAAATGGTATGGTAATCAAAGCTCAAAAAGTTGCTTCAAAAAGTGGATATTCGGCAAGTATGATTTCTCCAGAGTTACAACATGCTCAGGAGCAAGTCTCATTTTTGATGGATGATTTGCGCAGCAGTAATCAAAAATTATTTTATGCAACGATTGCTATAGCGCATTATGCGGATACAAAAGAAAAATTGGATGAAGATACGAAAGCTATTGTTGATTTGGGCAATCGTTATATGTGCGCTATTGAAAAATTGTATTCTCAGCAAGAAGAAGGCTTTAATTCAGTGTTGCCACTTGCTAGAAATGAATTAGCAGTCAACAGGATGATGAAGACAGAAACAGCTGCATTATTCATTCCTTTTAATTCGCAGGAAGTAAACCAGAAAAATGGCATGTGCTATGGGCAAAATGCTTTGTCTAAAAATTTGATTATGATTAACCGAACAGGTAAGGAAATGAAAAATCCTAATGGTCTTATTTTAGGGTTACCTGGTTCAGGAAAATCAATGTTGGCTAAATTTGAAATGCTGTCAGTATTATTAACGAAAGATAAAAACAATGAAGTCTATGTATTGGACCCAGAGTCAGAATATGTAGCTTTGGCAAGAGCATTAGAAGGAATAGGAAGTTCTATTGTGCATTTGGAACCAGGGTGTGGAGTACATATCAATCCATTTGATATGGATATTGACTATGCGGCATCCGAAGATGGAAAGGGAGATCCAATTTCTCTTAAGTCAGATTATATTTGTATGCTTTGCGAAACAGCTAAAAATAGTCGTTATGGGTTGTCGAATATAGAAAAATCAATTATAGACCGTTGCGTGAGAACATTGTATAAACCTTACATGGAACACATGGCAAAATTAGGAAAAGATGTGACAATTGATTTAAATGCAACGCCTACAATGGGTCAGTTTTACGACTTGTTGTATGAACAGCCGGAACCAGAGGCAAGAAATATCGCGTTATCTATTGAAATTTATTGTATGGGTTCGTTTGACACATTTTCGGGGACAACAAATGTAAATGTTGATCAGCGCTTTGTTGTCTATGACATTTTGGAAATGGGAACCGGGATGAAAGAGTTAGGATTACAAGTTTGCTTGAACCATGTATGGAACAAGACAATTGCAAATAAGAAAAAAGGTATTACAACATGGTTTTATATTGACGAGTTCCATATTCTTACAAAATCAGAGACATCAGCTGATTATTTAATGCAGATATGGAAGAGAGCGAGAAAATGGGCTGGAGTACCAACCGCAATTAGCCAAAATGTCGGAGATCTGTTAAAGACAGAAGCCTCTTTGGCAATTATCAGTAACTGTGAATTAGTAATTATGCTTGCACAATCACAGCTTGATCGAGAAATGCTTAGAGATCTTTATAAAATAAGTGATGCTCAATTAGAATATATAACTAATTCACCTTCAGGGCAGGGATTAATTTATAATGGTGCAACGATTATACCTTTCCAGAATAAACTTCCGGAAACTAGTCTAATTTATAAATTATTATCTACTCGTCCGGGAGAACAGAAAGCTCAAAAAGCGGGTTAAAAACAGTTTAATAAAAATAGTCATGCATTATCCTAATTACATATTTGATTATTAGGATAATGCAGAAAGGAGTATCTATGGAAGAATCTGAAAAGATGTTAAAACCTATAGAAAATTTGACGGACAAAGAAATTATTGAATTATGTATGGATAAAGAAAAATCAGTGGCTACGTGTTTTCTTCAATTAGCACGATACACAAATAAAACTCAAAAAGATTCAGAAGAAGGAAGAAAAAATGTTGCTAATTATGAAACGATTAAAGATCGAATGATTTACAATCCTATAATCGATATTCAACCTCGACCATCAATCGTGAGTATACGTTTGAAATTTAAATCAGCAGTTGACCCGGAGTTAAAATTGATGTGGTCAATTTTAAATGATTATGGAGAGAAAATTTCTTTATTAAATGATAAAGAGAATGATTGTTTTTTATCTATGTCATTTATGCCAAATGATTATGCTGGACAAGTTATGGTAACGGCGGTAAACCCGTTGTCTTGGACTTTAGAACCAGAAATTGTAGGTATGCCAATAAACAATATACTGCATATTGATTTTTGGGCAACAAATATGTTTATTGTTGATGGAGATGATCTCGGAAATGCCAACATTCAAGAAGAAATTGCAAATATAAAACGCGAAGGAGAAAAAACCTATCGAACAAGAGAAGGAGAAATTATAGATGATTAAAAGAATTTTCCCTTTAATAATTAGCGCATGTTTTTTAGCCATTGGAACACCGGTATATGCAAAAGATTTTACGAATGAAATCATGTATCGGGTGGGGTTAGGAGCTGAAGATATTTCTTCTGTGTCAAATGCAAATGATGGCACAGAAGATCCTATGACAAGCACAGTAAATATTAGATGTTATGTTGATGAAAATATTAAAGAATGGGACGAAACAATTTTCTTTTCAATTTACAATAAAACAATTAACAGCACGACAGAATTTCAATTAAATGCTGTTAATGGATATTATGACAACATAAATGTGCGTTCAGGCGATTGTTATTTATATGCTACTATCGAAAATAATGATGGAACATATAGTTTATATTGCCCAGAACAAGAATTTACCGTAAATAATGATTCTGTTGACATTGTATGTGCATATGGGACATCGGAGTTCATCGAATCTTTAAAGCCAAATTGGAATTTATTGCAAATATATGAGGAGACAAATATTTCTTTAATAAACAAAGATAATGTAAATATTTTAAACAACAGTAGCGAAAGTACTGAAAAAATAAACGAGATTCCTGAGACAGAGGAAACTTCTACAGAACATTTAATAATGCCAATAAATGAGATTACTTCGCAAAAGGAAAGTAGATTATTAAATATTCCGGGAATGATTTTGTTTTTCATTATGATTGTATATATAGGATATAACATTTGGAAGAAGAAAAAACGCACATAGTTGCGTTTTTCTTCTTATATTACAAGTCGTTTTCTTTTTTAGGAGGTGAACTATGGCAGTTAGACCAATTCATGATTTTGAAATTCAAGAAACTCAAATTATTCACGCAACGGATCAAATGAGTCAAGAAGAAGACAATGAGCAAAATTTAAATGAATATGAACATTATCAAAATGCGAACACTGGCACAAATTTTAATGACGCATATAAAAATGATTATCAAATGGATACAGATCTCTCTTATCGAATAGCCGGTTATGATAGCAAAAAAGGATATCGCCAATTAGCAAAAGAAGAAGTGGCGAAAGCTCCTGTTGAAAATTCAGAAATGTATCAAGGAATGTTAGCTGTTGATAATTTCTTAGAAGTTACAGCAGGAACATTGTCTTCCAAGGCAAAACAAAGCCAAGAAGATATGGCATTTGAGGAATTAAAAAGAAAAACAGAAAAATTTAATGATTACAATGGCTCTGTCAATAGGATTTTGGGAGAAGAATTAGGACAAAATTATCATATTGACCTTTCGGAAGCTTATGGAAATGGAAAAGGCAAAAATGCAGGAATATTTGAAAATTATGATCAAACCAAAACAGATACTGGACAGCTTAGTACGCCTTATGTTAAAGAAAAATTTACTATTTCGTCCGAAAATTATTTAAAAGCATTACGTGGAGATAAAGTTGAAATCCGACTTGGAGATGGTACAAGTAAAAAAGTAGATGCCAGCAAATGGTTGGTATATGATAAAAATATGCAAGGGATAACCCTTCAGGAAAGATTTAAAAGAAATACCAAAATAAAAAATCGTCAAGAACTTATAAAATATGAAAAAAAGAATGTGTCGAAGGTTCTTGAACATGTTGGCATTAGAAATGCAGAAAAGTTATCGAAGGGGGAGTTGGAGAAATTAGTCCAAACGGCAACTAATGATGATGTAAAATCAATTATTAATACTATGATTGATTTAAAAGATTTTGAAGAGAAACAAGGAAAGACAATGGGGTCAAAACGCCGAACAAAAAGATCCCGAACCCATTTTTTCAGAAAAAACTTAATGAAAGATTGCGATCTTACATCTGGACTTTATGTTACAGCATCTTCAATACGAATTGGGAAAAAAATAACAAAAGGCGCGCTGTATGCAAGTCATTATGTTTCTTCAAAAGCATTAACAGCAACAGTGCAGGTTGGAAAGCAAGTAGCGATTGCCGGACATTCATTAGCAGTTGAAACAGGCATAAGTAAGATAAATGGGTATTATGATTTATATGAAAAGGTATCAAAAATAGGAAATAAAGCTGATTTAGTTGCTAATGGCTATAAGGAACTCCCCAAAAATCTAACAAAAAAAATAAATGATACCAAGAACAATTTTGCTGATAAAAAAAGCGCTTTTAAGGGAAGTAAGGCTAATAGAAGAATAAAACGGAATGAGATGATTTATGAACGATTAGAAAGACATAAATTTGGCCGAGCGATAAATAAAAGTTCTGAAAGAATTCGAGGAGTTAAAAAAAGAGTTTTAGAAAAAACAGAAATTGTTTTTGAAAGATTTCAACCAATAAAAACCATAACAAATAAAGTAAAAACGATTATTATTTCACCATTCAAAGGGCTGGCTAATATTGTGTCAAAATTTAGAGGCATAATTATTAAAATAGCAATATCTTGTGCTCAGATGCTTTTGCTGTTAATAGCAATATCTGTTGTTGCTAATTTTATTTTTATGGGATTAGAGGGAGCATTATGTACTGTTACATCTTTTGAAGAAGATGATGGAGGAATTTCTATTGGACAGAATGCAGTAAATAAATTAAGAGCACAAGGAGGAGATTTTGTCCGCAGTGCTTCAGATATAAGTAATATAAATTCACAGGTGTCTGCGACGTCGGGAAGATGTGATGCGGGAGGAGTCCCTTTCCAAGTAACAGTTGACTCGGCGGTTACTTGTATTTATGAAGATACTTCAGGCAACAGAATTTCTTCTACAGATTTTTATAATGTCAAAGAAATTTTATCGTCAGCTGAAATTCATTTCATGTCAGATTATACAAAAGAATCATATTATGAATATACAAAAGAATTGTGGGCTAATACACATAGTTATTATATTGAGTTTAGTGATGTATATTATTGTAATGATGCTGAAAATTGCGACAATTGGCATGACGTGCATCACGATTATGATCAATTAGATGCTTGTGACAATATTCAAATATATTATAGTGCTGATGGCACTGAAAGTGAATATTGCGGAGATCATAGTATGTGTGGAGGACATGTAAAGGCTGAAATCCATTTGGTTGCCGAAAGAGGACTTAATGAAATGAAGGCTCGTGCAGCTGAATTAGCCGATTGTATGTCTTATGTTCCTCCTCATGGCTGGGCTGGCAATAGAACAGATGAGATTGATTACATAAATGATACATATTATGATGATATGTATGAAGTTTTTATGAGCCTGGATTGGCAAGAAGAATATGGTATTTCTTTAGGAGCTGGAACGTTTAATGCAGCAAATGTAGAATTATCTGGTGAAACAACTCAAGCGATACATGATTTTTTGGTAGGCTGCGGATATTCGGAAGCGGGTATTGCCGGAATAATGGGAAATTTACAGGCAGAATCTGGATTAAACCCAACTGCAACAAATGGCAGAACATTAGGTATTGCACAATGGCTGGGCGGAAGAATTGATAATTTGATGAATTTCTGCGCTAATGATGGTTATGATCCTTATTCGCTTGAAGGGCAGCTAAATTTCCTTTATTATGAAATGAGTACGGGTTATCCAAGAGTCCATGCAGCCATGATGTCTGCGACTGATCCCGAGGAAGCAGCCTCTTTCTTCTGTGCATATTATGAAGGATGTTACGCATCTCCAGGAGATGGTTTTTATGGAAATCCTGATTGTTACTATTTTGTATCAATAAGATATCAGTATTGGCAAGCGTTAAATGCTAGAAAAAGTAATGCATCAGCTTATTTTAATGCATTTGATTCGCAATAATTATAATTCAAAACTTTGAAATGTGCCTTACACAGAACATGTGTAAGACACATTTTTTTTGTAAAAATCCCTTATTTTTTCTGACATATTGAAATTAAATAAAACATTAATTAAATGTTTCAGGAGGGATTCTATGGCGAAATTGATGTTATCAAAAAAGAAAGCATTTAAGCTAAACATGGGAGAAGTTCCTAATGGCGTTTTAGTGAAGAAAACGCAATTAAAAGAAACCGTTATTTTGGGAGGATTGGTTTATGCTGTTTTAATGCTGTTGATATTGCATACCTCGGCATATATGGCATATGACTATCAAATAACTTTTTTTGACGCATTGCAATTGGCTGGAAAAGCTTTAACAAGTCATCCATTTCAATTTGTGGCAGCACCTAAAGCATGTGGTTCGTATATTTTTATGGCGACAATGCTTTATGCCTTAGCTGCACTTTATATGTACGCTGGATATAAAAAAGATTTGCATATGATGTCTAATGCATCTTATGGTACAGCGCATTGGAATACAGATTTGGATGCGTACAATAAAAGATTTACAGATCCGGCAGATAAGCCATCAAAGGACGGAAATAAGAATTTAATTTTAACAGAAGATGTCTATATGAGCATGGATGGCAGAAAGACAAGACGAAATGTTAACGTTTTTATTATTGGTGGATCTGGTGCCGGTAAATCACGTTTTTATATTAAACCTAATCTTTGTCAGATGCCACTGAATACTAGTTTTGTTACGACTGATCCATCAGGAGAATTATTAGAGAGCTGTGGTCAAATGTTAGAAGATTTTGGATATAAAATAAAAGTCCTTAATCTTGTAAATATGAAAAAATCAAATACTTATAATCCATTGGATTATATCCATGAAGAAAATGATGTTATTTTGTTGACAGACTGTCTATTAAAAAATACAACTGACCCAAATAAGTCTGGCGGAGATGATTTTTGGGAAAAAGCAATGAAGCTTATGTTACAGGCATTTATTTTTGCTTTATGGCTCCATGGTGATGAGATTGGATTGCCAAGATCGTTTGATTCTGTAATGAAACTGATGCGCGGATGTACAATTGACGAAGAAGGTTCTCGAAGTGATAGTGAAGCCCTTTCCGATACAGACAAATTATTTAATTTAATTGAATTTGGCTATAAAGAAGAAAATGGAAAAATAATTACGGGTACAAGAGATACTGTTGATAACCCTGATTATCAACATGCATACGGAGAAGATATTTCAGTAAGACAATACAAAAATTTTAAAATGGGCGCTGGAAAAACATTGAAAAATATTTTGATTTCTGCTATGGCCCGTTTTTCAAATTTTGATTCACAACAGCTTATTGACTTGACTTCCAGTAATGATATTGATTTAACAATGATTGGCCGAGAAAAAACAGCTTTATTTGTTATTCTGCCACAGGAACATGATTCTTTTAATTTCTTGGCTGCAACAATGTATAGCCAATTGGCTCAATCATTGTATTTCGATGCAGAGAATAATTGTCAAGGAAATTATTTAGTCTGTGATGCTGATGGTGAAATTATTAAAATTTTTGAAATTGATCATTCGGCAGAACTTGAATCTGCATCAAATCGAAAAGCTGATGAGAAAGAGTTGGAAATTGACATACAAAAAGACGAGATTATTCCAGAAAAGAAATCATTTAAGAATTTATTTGAAAATTTATTTGTTAAAAAAAGAAAATGTAAAAATAAAGCAGATGATAAAGAAGAATTAGGTGAAGAAGAATTATGGAATGAGAAAGCTGAAGAAAATGAAGAAAATACCTTACCTAACGATGACCCAGGCCGAAAAAATGATAATAATATAGAAGAAAAAGCGAAAAAATATATTGATACTTTAAAAAATGTTCGGCTTGTACAAAAAGGGAAAAAATATTTAATAAAAGCTCAATTTGGAGATGTGGAAGAGGTAATAGCCGAATACGGAAATAAAGATTTTGCTATTAAAAAGGCAAAAGCATTAAGAAATTGCACAATAAAACGATGTGGACTGTGCCTTCCGTTTAATGTCCGTTTAATGTTAGATGAATTCGCTAATATTGGAGAAATACCTCGATTTACAAATTTACTTGCAACAATGCGTAAATATAATATATCTGCTTGTTGTGTGTTACAGAGTATTTCTCAGATCAAAAAAATGTATAAAGATGATTGGGGAAGTATCATTGGTAACTGCGATGCATTATTATTTTTAGGATGTGCTGAATATGAAACACAGGAGTTTATATCTAAAAAATTAGGAAAAACAACAATTATTGTTAAGAATAATTCGATTTCTAAAGGAGGAAAATCAAGCAGCTCTATGAGTTATCAACATGTTGCTAGAGACTTGCTGACTCCTGATGAAGTAGGGCAATTAACAGATCAAGAGAGCATTTTACTTATTCGTGGCGTTGCTCCATTTAGAGGAAATAAGTATGAATTTACACATCATCCTAACTATAAATACACATCAGATGCTGATCCATCAAGAGCATACAAAATAAAAGTAAAAGCAAAAGATGAAAATATCGATCACAAAAAAATGTCGATCATGAGCTATTCAGAAACAGAAGAAGGGCGTATGTTATCTGAATCAAAACGCCAAAGCAGAATGCGTTCACCTTATAAATCGAGTAGGCATTATCAAATGCCGCCAAATAAGGAAAAATATAATAGTAGTATTGAAAAAGTCTCAAGCTCGACTTACCAAAAAAAGAGTGATGAAAAGATACAAGAAGCATTAGGCATGTTTACTGAATCAGCAAAATTTTCGAAATACAGTGAAGTGGAAAAGAAAAAAGCATTGGATAGTTTCAAGGCAACAAGACCCGCTAATTTGAAAGATGTTGAAGATGTATTTGTAGAATCAACGAAAATTGATCCGGCGGATTTCTTGACAAACTTCGCAGAGAGTTTGCCTATAAATACAATAGATGAAAGAGCAGAAAAGACAAGTGAAACGGAACCTAAAAGAGAACGCGGAAATATCGATAATATAAACGATTCATTGCCAAATGTTAGTTCAAGTACAGCAAGTTTTTAGTAGATGGAATTGTAATCAATGCAGATGAAAATGGCGAGCCAATATTGGCAGAAAATGTAAGTAGAACTTTATTTTTGAAGAACTGTCTAGTGGACTTTTGGCAAGTGCTAAGCATATAAAGGTAGCATAAGTTATCAAACTATGCTCGAATCCCCTGAACTTTAGCTCTGGGAGTGTCAAAGGCGGTGGGATAAATTACGATAAACGCGGTGTTTTGTTTACAGTATCATTCTGAGGAAAGCCTTATAGAAAAAGGCTTTCCTTTTTTGTACCGAAAATAATTTATGGATGTACCGAAAAAACAGGTTGATTTTTCAGACATATTATATGTAGAATAATACTTAAGAATTATTATACAAAATGGAATTATAAAACAAAATTGATTGGAGAAAAAATAAAATAAAATGAAATATATTAAATTATTTTTAGAAGAAGTAAAAGATGCATATATGTATGTATTTAAAGGAAATAGGCCAATTGATCCATCTCCATATGAATTGCCTAGCAATATTTTAATATTGGGATTGGCATTTGTTTTAGCACTTATCGCTATTTGGATTATTTTTTGGATTGTTAATATTATTATTTCTGTTACTTTAGACAAAGAAAACGAAAAGGCAAAGTTCTCAAATGATAATATCTTAGCAGAAATTAAAAGACGAAAAGAAATTGATAAAAAATTCCGAAAAAAACATAAATCATTAAAAGAAATTGGAGATTATGCAGAAGATGAATGCGCGAATATTTTAAAACAATCTTTTCCAGATATGACTGTAATAAAAAACGTATATCCGAATTATTCTCAAGCAGGAAAAAGAAAAGTATCTCAATGCGATGTTATCGGTATTACAAAAAACAATATTTATGTGTTTGAGGTAAAAAATTATGGAGGAATTATTTATCCGTCAGATGATTTGTATTGGGTAAGTTCAACATATGATAACCTTAATCCTAAAGGGCAAAGAGAATACAAATATAACCCTGCAAAGCAAAATTCTACTCATTGTCGAACGATTTGGCTTATACTTAAAACAAAGTTCCCAACTGAAAAATTTGATTGGAAGAAAAAAGTGCGGAATATTGTAGTTTTTTCTGATCGAACAGTAATGGTTTATCCGGAAGTAACAACCACAAAAAATGAATTTTCGGAAACAATTATGAATATGGAAGATCTTGTTTCTTATATTACAGATGAGGAATCAAAAGGTAGTGCAGATATTAACGTTGTTGAAGTTAGCAGTTTTTTTGAAAAATACAAAGAAGAAAATGTTTCAGAAGAAATCAAAAAAGAATCTTTAGTTAATGCAAAAAGTCATTATGGAAGATAAAATAATGACGAACTGGAAAGAAGGTAAATAGGATGAAATATTTTGAATTATGGCTTTTGTTTATTCCGTTAATTATTGCAATAATTTTGGGAGCAATAAAAAATGCAAAAGCCAATAATGGCATAAAAGCAATAAAAGAAATCATTTCTTTAATGAGAAATAAAAAATTTACGAATAACGATAATTATTCTGCATATATTATAGATAGGTTCTATAAAATGGCACAAGAGTATTTATCAAAAAACACATATGCGGCTATTAGAAATTACGGAATGGACTCTAGAACTGTTCGAGATTTTAGCCCAATAATGAATCAGAATTTAGAACCACGAATAGATTTGCTCTTGATTATGCAAAGATGTTTCGTTACTATAGATGCTATTGGTGTTCATGGTAGGGTTACTATTTCTCCCTCTTCAAAACATAAAGAGGTCCTTACAGTTAAGAACACAGAGGGAGAAATTATCCCAATAAGAGATAATATATATGCTCCATATCATTATCAGAGTTTTTTTGAAAAATATTTTATTGAAAATGATTTGGTGCCGCGAAAACGATTTGACGAATTCTTTTCCGGTAACTTATTTTATCAGATTCTTATTGTAGGAAAAGATGCTATTATTGAAGATGCGGTTCCGGGAAAGTCTTCTATGTTAAAAAAAGAATTCAATCCACAAAATACATGTTATATTGTTCGTAGTGAGGAAGAAGCTTTTCGATTGGTTGATAGCATTAACCAACAGGTTAAGTCTAGAAATATTTTTGACCGTAATGGAGTAATTCATGTCATCAATACATTACAAGAGGAAGGAGAATATTTATAGTAAATTAATATTGCCGTTATATGAAAAGGAGGAAATATTATGAATATGAATGAAATGAATTGTTTAACTTTAAGAAACGGCATTATTGAAGTAACTGGATTTAAAGAGGCGTTACAATTTTTAACCATTTGTTATCATGAACCAGGATTATATATTTTCCCAGATAGAAAATCTGATAATGACAATGCAATAATTTGCGATCTTGAAGATGACAATGGCCAAAAAATTATTCGAAATGAAGCAGTAATTGAGATGTTGAGAAAATTAAAATATAGTCAGGTATTTTTTATGTATAGTTCACATGGAAAATCATATATATCCATATAATTTTTTGATGCAATAAATATTTCCCCCGACATTATGATGTCGGGGGAAAATTTTATTGAAATTAAATATCCCATTTTTGTTCATACTCTTTTTCTAAAGACTTTTCACGATTTCGTTGTGTTTGAATTAGCCCATTTATTTCTTTTCGTAGTTCTTCTGCATGGTCTTGATCTTTCATGTTTTTTAATCCATTTTGTAAAGCAGCAAAAGCTTTTAATCTTTTTTCCAATTCATTAGGAGACAAATCATTTTCCTTTCCGTATTTTTTTGCATTACCCAAAAGTTCTTTCAGCTTTTTCTCTTTTTTTCTAAGCTCTTTTTTTTCTTTCCGATAACCCGATAGTTCTTGTTGAAAATCAGTTTGCAATTCTACGACAGTGCGTTCGATTTGTTTCTCTTTTTGAAAATTCGCCATATTACAATCTTGAACATATTTGCAAACTCTTCCGTAATATAATTCGATTTCTTCTTCAGGTTCAGGTTTTGGGACCTGGGATACATCAAAAGTTTGATTTAATTTAGTGTAAAATTTTTTTATATCTTCATGTTTTGCTACTGATCCTTCAAGGCCTCTTTGCAATCCATGGTCTTTTTTCATTTCAGCAGCATATTCATTTTGCATTTTCTTCATTTTCATTGGACTACCAATAAAATATGAAGCGTTTAATTTCCCTTTGTCATCCATCGGGACAACGAAAGCATGAATGTGGACATTGCCATTTTCATCTCCATGATACATTGCGCTTACGACATTATTATGCGCCGATCCTGGAATATTAAATGTTTTGTTCAACCATTCAATATTATCTTTTTTCCATTTTTCGATATCTACATTTTCAATATCTGATTTTGAAAATGTTAAAAGAACCTCTAAACCTAATACTGCATCGGAACGTAAATTTTTTGTCATTGCTCCAGTTGCATAAGCATCATTTACTCGTTCATCCCATTTATTTTTATATGTTTGACCGTCTAATGGTATCAATTCGTCATTTAGATCTGCTTTATTAGGATCAGCGTTTGCCGGCTGCATAACACGTAAATTATGCTTATATGCACTGGCCATTTTCCCGAATGATTTTATTTTTTCAATATGCATAAAACAATATCCCATAAATTACACCTCGCATTTTTCTTAATACTAATATGTCAGAAAAATGTGAGATAAAAAGAGAAACCCTATATAGATGAGAGAGAAGCTATAGTAAGTACTACGGTTCTTTACGCACGGGCCTTCCGTCTGGGTCAGACGGTAAGGCTTAGATGCGCAAATATAATTTTTCTAAGCTTTCTTTTAAATCTGTAACCAACCGTATAAGTATTTTAACAAATCTTAAATACTGGCTCTTTTTATATATTTCGCAGTAATAATAATAAACTTCGGTTCATGATTATTCGTTACCGAGCATTCCTTAATAATGGTTACTCATATTTTGATTCGGTTTAATACATCTGCTTTTACTTAGCAAACCATAGATTTGACCGCAAATAGGGATTTTTTTGTCAACGTGTTCTAATTTATACATTCTGCTTCATTAGATTATTCGTTTTGTAAAGATAGGAAACTAATATACTGATCAATGGATAGAACATTTGATGCGTTTAATGGGTGCTTATGATGTATATGATGTATGATAAGCTTTGTCAGCATCTATAGCTTGCAAATCTATGATTAAGACACAATCTGTTTAAAGGAATGTATATTGTCTCAAATTTGTCTCAAATAATATAAAATGTAAAATAACACCATCTATGTGCCGTAAAAGCTAATACCAATATAATAAAATTTGGGCAAGCTTATTATTCTTGAACAATTATTTACACCTACATAATGAAGTATTTTTCGGTATATTCAATTTCTTAAATAAAAATCAGTTTAAGTATTTTCACATCAGCATATTGGAGTAATTTTTAATGTTCTTTTGAATTTTTTAATATTTGAATACATCATTAAGAGGAATTTACTAAGAAAAATACGTCGGCTATATGATGTATCGAAATGCCAGAAAATTAGAAACGTTATGTAAAATAATTTTTAAATGTAAAAGAAATTTAAGATTACGTCATATTGTGATGGATTTTTTCTTTATAATGCAACATACCATGAAATACAAATTTTCTTTTTCCATAAACCGGCAAATATCTGACATATTAAGTATAAATATATGAAAGAAAAATGGAGGATTTGCATGAGAGATGAGTATAGAGAATTTTGTAGAATGTAAAGAAGAGATAATGGGAGCCTGCACGAAGATGAATCGCATAGATCCGGAATGGCGTTGGGAATGTATGATTGTCGGCACAAAAATGTTACATATTCGTTGGGAATATTTAGCAAGTGTTAAACAGGGGAATGTTGTTTTTAAAATCACCATCAAAGAAGATGGATTTCACTTCTTGGATGAAAAAGAACAGGATGTTTCTAAAAAAATAATGAAAGGAACTAACGTCAAATTAAATTTCTGCGACATAGAAAAAGCAATGTTTGCATTACAAAATTGGGCTAGAAATACATATCTATAACAAACGATAAAAGGAGAAAAAAATGTTAGAGTTAAAAGGAAAATATAATAACTGTAAGGTGTTTACAGATAATATTGATAGTGAAACTATCAGTCAGTTAACAAACTTACTTAATCAGAAGTTTACTTCTGATAGTCAGGTTCGTATTATGCCAGATACTCATGCGGGGAAGGGATGCGTGATTGGCACTACAATGACCATCACGAATAGAATAGTTCCTAACTTGGTAGGAGTAGATATAGGATGCGGCATGAGGGTTGTCAAACTGGCCGAGAAACACTTAGATTTACCTAATCTTGATAGTGTTATCCATAAGTATGTACCAGCAGGCTTTGAAATACATAAAGAAGCATTAGCATCTTCAGGAGCAGCTGATATTTTAGCACCAGTAAACGTGGATAAAGCCTTTAAGTCACTTGGAACTCTTGGTGGAGGTAATCATTTTATTGAGGTAGATGCTGATAAAAACGGTGATTATTGGCTTGTGATCCATACAGGTTCAAGACATCTCGGTATTGAGGTATGTGACTATTATCAGAGTTTAGCTTATGAGAACCTTAAATTAAAACAGCATGATGGGAAAACCATACAGGAGTTGTCAAGAGAACTTGTAGCTAACTATACGAAAGCAGATAGAAAGAAGGAAATTAGTAAGGCGCTTAAAAAATTACGTAGTGATTATAAAGCAACTCATGTTACTGTTCCTTTTGAACTTGCTTACTTAGAAGGTCAGGCAATGCAGGATTATTTACATGATATGAAACTTGCACAGGAACATGCAAAAATCAATCGTGAGACTATCGCAAAGCAGATTTTAAAGTATGCAAAATTAACAGCAGTGGAAAGCTTTGATACCATCCATAATTATATCGATATTGACAATAAAATCCTACGTAAGGGAGCAATTTCAGCACAAACAGGAGAAAGAGTTATTATTCCTATGAATATGCGGGACGGCTCTTTAATTTGTCTTGGTAAAGGCAATCCAGATTGGAATTATTCCGCTCCACATGGAGCTGGAAGAATTATTTCTAGGAGTAAAGCTAAAGAAAGTATTTCTATGGAAGACTATAAACAAAGCATGAATGGAATTTACACTACTTGCGTGTCTAAAGATACCATTGATGAAAGTCCTATGGTTTATAAGTCAATGCAAGAAATTATGGACAATATTAAAGACACTGTAGATATCGTTAGCGTCATTAAGCCTATTTATAATTTTAAAGCAGGGAAGGAGTAAACAATAAATACTAAAAATAAGTCGAGAAAAACATTATAAAATATAAGGAGAAATAAAGAATGATAGAAATCGTAATTTTTAGTTCATATGGTGGAATGATCCCAGAGAGCTTAAGAAAAGTGATGACCGCTAATAAAAATTTGAGTATTGTTGAGCAAAGAATGAAAGCGGCAAAGTATGTTAAAAGTCATTCTGAAAATATTAGCGAACTGATTCATAATAGTAATAACGGATATTGTTATTCTCATTGGTGTGAGCAAAATTCTGATAAATTTGCCATTATAGATGAATTTTCTTTCCGAGAAATAAAAGGAAAAACATTGACTCATTATCTTTTTTGGGATAAGGAAAATGAGCAAACTTTCAGTTTGTCAATTGTCGAAATCGATGAAACTAAACGTTGGAAAATTACTAACTATGATGGAGCAGAAAGCATTTCCTATTTTGATGAGCCTAAATTGATTGATGCAAAATATAATTTATGCGAATGGAAATAGGAAACAAGAAATAACAAAAGTAATTCAATTAAATATAAAACAAATAAAGAAACTGAGGAAAACTTCGGTTCCTTTATTTTTAAATTATTATTTCATGCTCGAATCATATGATAGGTCGTATAATCATTGCAATCCCCATTTTTTATTAAATTCACTTACCGCTTTCTGGATGATACGGCTGCCTTTGTTCAACTCAAATGGGCCAGAATCTTTTCGATATATAAAAGGCTTACCTTTAGAAGATGGCTTTATTTTATATTTCACAATCATTTGCAAATATTCTTTGACAAATTGCTCCTTGTCTTTCTTGCTTATTGGAGACGCCTCTAATGGAATCTTAAATACATATGTTTGTGCATGTATCTGATAATATGGATGTATTCTATAGTAATCCATTCTGTCTATAAAGGAACCATTTGAGAGAATCTGACAGCCAATCACTTGGCCATTTCTAACTAATATAGGTTTTCTTGCTTTAAACCGATTTAATCCTAAAAAACTGTTAGCGTAAAAGACCAAAAACGAATTTTCAAATTTAATATTGTATAGATCGAAAAAATAGTAACAAGGTCGATAATTTATATCCATAAAAGCTTCCTCCATAATATGATTGCAAGTTCTTTTGATGCGCTAATTATATCATATTTGATGACGAATATTATGATTTTCTGACATATTAAAAATAACAATAACAAAAAGCAAGTGCAAGGGAGCATAAAATATGGAATGTAAAAATATTAATAGAATCAAATTCATTCAATGGACTGGAGATAATATAGATGAATTTGTGTGTTTTATTAAAAACCGAACAAATAATTTAGTGATGGAGGAAAAAGATCCATATACGAATATGTTGACATTTCGGTTTATAAATACTGACTTGCATTTATTCATTAGTTATGGAGATTATCTCGTATATGAAGCAAATGGCGAATTTTGTGATTATAGTGAAGAGGCTTTTAAAAAGAAATTTGAATCAGTTAGTGATAAAACCACGAAAATAAATAATGACCATCAAGAATTACAAAACAAAAAAGAAAATTTGGAAAACGCTTGTGAAGAAAATGAAGAAGAAAAAACAAAGAAAGCAAAAGAATATAAATTTGCTGAATGGTTCCCTCCTAGTTATGAAATTTTTGGTCTATGTGGGATTTTAGAACTTTGTCTTATGGATATAAGTTTAATATTGGCTATAATATATAAGAATAATCAATGGGTGCTCGTTGCATGTATTGCGATGATGCCAATATTTGCATTAGAAAAAAGAAAGGAAATGGTTTCTAATAGTAGGCTTATCTTTTTTGATACTTATATGATCCTGGAGCGAGATATCATCAAGTATAACAATAGAAGTATCGGAAGGGAGCAGCGTAGAATAAATTATAAAGATGTCTCGCATATAAAGTTTGACACTGAACAAAATGTGTTAGTGATTAATGGCATTACAGAATCAACGATTTCAAAATATAAAGTTGGTACAAAGGAATTCGAAGAAGACTCAATAACGCATACGACAAAAATGGGAAACTTGAAAATTTGGGTAAAGTTTAGCTGTGATAAAAAATTGGCAAAATTTATCAATGATAATACACCATTATGTGTAGCTATTGGAGAATGCTAAAAATATAATAATTAATTCGTAAAAACACTTAGATCCGGCAATAAAAACCTTAAGGATCTGAGTGTTTTTATTTTTTGGATTAAGTTTTGTAATCAAAATAGAAAAATATATTCAATTACAATTACAGTAAAAGTCATTTTTTAAAAATCTGACATATTGTACATGACAATAAAAATAAAGAAAAAAGGAGAAAAAAGCATGAAATATAAGAGAGTGGATACAGTTGATGCGATCCAGTGGACAGGAAAAAATTTTAAAAAGGTCATAGATTTTATTCATAACATTTATAATACTACTGAATGTACAAGTGATTTAAAACTTGTGGAATGCAATTCTTCAACAGAAATGTTGACGTTTCAGGATATGGAAACAGGTTTATATACGTTCATTAATTTAGGAGATTATCTTGTTTACGAAAACCTTCTGGGGGGATATTTTTTCAATTGTGCTCCAGGAATTTTTGAAAAGAAATTTAAGTCAGTTGACAACTGCGTAAATGGAAACAATGATCATTGTGGAGCTTCAGATAAAGATCAAATTTTAGAAGCTTTCTATTATGGCGGATTGTCTGGTGTATATAATCTTGGAAAAGGAAAGCGGTAATAAATAAGAACAAACATTGCTATAAGATTGGTTGAATTATAAATTAAGAAAAGCGCGAGGTAGAAAAAACTAATTAAATTTAAAAAAATGGAGGAAATCATATGAAGACATTTATTACAAGTGCAGTATGTCCTAAGTGTGGGAAACTATTATACACAAGTGATGTAGAAGGATACGGTTTTATATGCAAGGAATGCGATGAAAATTTTTACACGATGGAAGTGCAAGATGATAAGCCGGATCTTCATGAAATTCGCATCCCGATGTCCGTAGACGATTTCGAACATCATTTAACCCAATTGCAAAAACTAGGAGGAAAGTACAACTGTGATTTTTTGGGATATGACGAATGTGCAGAACTTGCAGATATCGGATGGGGAAATAACTTCCCAACGAGTGATACCTTAAACAATTTCGTAAAAGAAATTGAAAATGTAATGAAACGAATTAGTGATTTAGACAAAGAGCAAAATATGTTTGAATTGCAAACGAGAACATTTTTTAATAATGGCTCCAATCTTGGACATGTAGTTATCTTTATGAACCGAAACAAACATGCATCAAAATTTGAGGTGATCTTCAAAGTGGATGAAAACGGTGAATGGAATTTTTATTATGAAAATGATATTTGTCTTGATAATGATGAACGAGTAGATTTTGAGAAGTGGTTTAAAACAACAATTTAAAGAGTTTCAATGATTTACAGAAAGAAAACCAGAACGTTGAGGCGACAGTTTAGAAAGGAGAATTATAAAAATGAAACAGAATCATTATATTGTAACTTTTAACAATGAGAAAACCGTATTCGTGTCTGGATTTAATACAGAAGAAGCAGAAATCCTTGCAAAAGCCGTAATGATAAAAAATGGATTATCTTATGATATTAAAAGTGTTAAGAGAACAAGTAATTTGTCTGATATGGCAGACACAAATTTTATAGCATAAGAAAGATAAGGAGATAGCAATGAAAATATTTTATTTAGGACGGGAAAATTTTAAATGCGTTGTCTACGCAGATGACAAAAATGAAGCATTTGATAAAATGAAAAGTGAACGTAAAAGTTCATTAGAATTTTTTGGATTGCCATTAGATATCACACGATGGGAAATCGAGGAATTTACGCCAGATTTGTATAATGGCGTATTATGTTTTTTCTAAAGTGACTTTCGTCCAGAAAAGCAAATTAGAATAGAAAAACAAAATATAAAGGTTCCGGAATGAAAATATTTCGGAGCCTTTGTTTTTTCAAAGATCTGACATATTATATATGATTTTTAAAGATAAAAGAAAAAAGGAGAAAACAAAACATGAAAATTATTGAAACTGGAACTACATATAAGGTATATGGAGAAGATTTGATTGTGTTAGACAATCTGCCAGCGCAGACATATAAGGTTGGATTCGGGCAATTTACAGGTTTCTTTTTAGAGAAGCAGCATGATCTGGAAATTAAAGAAGATAAAATTTATGGAGTACATGAAGAAAAAGCGAACAAAGTTTTCAAACGATTTGCTAAATCTCCAAAAAATTTAGGAGTTATCCTTAGTGGAGATAAGGGCATTGGAAAATCTTTATTTGCAAGATTATTATCACAGAAAGCCATTCAGAACAAAATGCCTGTAATTTTGGTTGATGATTTCATCCCCGGTATTGATGATTTTTTGAATAGCATTCAGAATGAAGTGCTTGTTTTGTTTGATGAGTTTGACAAAACTTTCGCAAGAAGTGGTGACGAAGATCCACAGTCAAAAATGCTTTCATTGTTTGACGGCACCAGTGCAGGAAAGAAATTATTTGTTATTACTTGCAATAAATATAACGATTTAAACGAATATCTAATCAATCGACCAGGAAGATTTCATTTCCATTTTAGATTTGAATACCCAACAGCAGAGGAAGTGAAGGAGTATTTAAAGGATAAATTGGCTGAAGAGTATCACTCTGAGATCAATAAGGTTGCTGCATTTTCAAGAAAAATTAAGTTGAATTATGATTGCTTATCTGCAATCGCACTTGAATTGAATGAGGGAGAAACATTTGAAGATGCCATTAAGGATTTGAATATCGTTAATGTGTCAGGAAGAGAAAATGCATACAATATTAGACTGTTCACAAAAGAAGGCATTGTTTTTTCTTGTGAAAACACTCATTTAAATTTATTTAGTAATGAAAGTAATGCTATTTGGGTAGATGATGTGGCTGGAAATTCAATTCGTGTGAACTTTAAGGGTATCGATGCTATGTTTGACAATACAACAAATTCGTTTAGCATATCAAAAGATAAATTCAAGGTTCTTTACGATAGCGATTATCTTAATGACGACGCAAAGGAATCATATGAAAAACTTCATTATACATATATGGAGATCTCGCTAAACTATGGAGACAAAATTCATTATGATTTAGTTTAAAAAATCAGTCATTCATCCCATTGATTTTAATTGATGCGATGAATGACTATTTATAAAGGGAGGCATCTGATGAAGGCAGAGGAACGAAAAGAATCGATAGAAATTGCATTATCTATTTTAAGAGAAGCATTGGTATCAACTGAATCTAGCATGGCTATTTGTGACAATAGATTGATTTTCTTTGGAACGCAAGATTATCTTGAGACAGGTGATATAAATAAATGCCCAAGATTTAGTGTAGAAATTGAAAAATTGGTGAAGTGATCGGAATTAAATATCTGGATCAAAAGAGAAGAAAAGGCGAAAGGATCGGAGGACATGATTTTATGAGACTAACATTAAAAATTGTTTCCTGTGAAATAAGAGAAAAACTTTGGAAAATTACAGCTATTGTAACAGGGAGAATCGCAAAATCCTTAGATATGAAGTTAGAAAGAGCTAAGACTGTTATAAATTCCATAGATTCACAAAATAATAATTAGGAGAGAGAAAGTGCAAGAAATAAAAAACTGGTTTGAGGATGATGCCGCAAACAATGGGGAGCATTATGATTTCTTAGAATACGAAGGACATTTAGAGGTAAGAACGGGAACAGCTATTTTTATGGTTGTTGAGCCACATAGTGGAACAAATTATAAATGGATGCTTCGAATATCAACAATGAGAGCTTTTGATAGATGGGCGAATTCAACACCTATTGAGCTGTTTTTTGATTCAGATGTTAAATTGTGCAATTATTTACATGATAATCAGCTTAACATTTACAAAAGATTGCTAAAATATCTATCAGAAGAATATGATGACATATTAGATTCATATGAAGAAGACAAAGAATGGTATGAAGAAAACCTCAAAAAAGCTCAGGGCGCCAATGTTTTGGCAGAAGAAAAAGAAGGAAAAGGAGAATAAATTATGGAAACTAATAATTGGGTTCCGGTTAAGCAGATGCATTTTCCAGAAGATAAGAAAGACGTGCAAGTTACTTTTATTGGGTATAATGATCATGAGCCACATTGTGAAGCGTTTGCTTATAGAAATGATGAAGATTGGTACTGGTCATTAGATGACGCTCCAGTTAAAGTGGAAATCACAGCATGGAAATATTCTTGTGAACCATATAAAGAAAATTGAATTTGTGTTTAATCTAAAAAGAAAAGATGGAATAAAGCGGTTGGATAGCATCTGACCGCTTTTGCTTTGTTATATATTTTGAAAATCCGACATATTAAATATGAATTTTAGATTATGAAAAAAGGAGAATGAATTATGAAAAGAATAAATTGCATAAGAAAAATACGGTTAATTGTACGATCAGCTGTGAATAAGGTTACATTGAAGTTATAAGCAAATGGATAATTTATTAGGAGGAAATATTATGCATGATATGCAATTCTCAAAATATTCTTGTGACATAAGAGAGATCTTATCAAAAGTGGACCAGGAAGGACTTGAAAATCTTGTACGGAATGCAGTCGCTTATGCACAAAGTAATAATCGTAGTAAGACAAATTGGATAGCTCAGGAATTATTTATTGATGTAATTCCTGACGAATTGATTGCAGAGATTTTTAATGAAAAGTAAACGGATATTTCAAGCGGAGGTAGGGATAAGTATGGAATTTTTAGTACAATATGCTATTGAAGGAAGTGAAAAAATTATAAACAAGATTGTAAATTCTTGTTGGATTATTAAAGCAACAAATGAAAGCGATTTTAATGGAATTGAAGAAATGCATGTGTTTGATGTAACAGATCTTGGAAAAATCAAACCATTGCATTACAGAGGATGGCAACCAGGATGCTTAATTGAATATGTAGACGATAAAAACAATGTAGTTATTCATGGATATGGAACAGACCATTAAATTTGCATTTCTTTAGAAAGAAAGGAAAGAAAACGATGAACGAATACATTAAAGAAATTGAACAAATTGCGGCTAAATGCACAGAAAGTCAATCTGATGGATATTCACAAATTATGAGAATTTGTGATGCAATGAGAGAACAACAGAAATCTTGTTTAGGATATATTTCTAAAGAAGAGATTGCATCACCTCAATTTGATTAAACTTAAAACTAAAAAATGTCAGCTATTGAAAAGTCAAAAGTGAAAGGAACGAAAGAAAAATGAAATATAAAAGACAGCTAAGATGTATAAAGGATTATGATGAAGATTTGACAGGGAATGATGATTTCGCTACAGTTTGGACTGCTGGTAAAGTATATGAAGCAGTTAAGCACCATAATGGAACATATACAGTCGAAACAAACATGGGCACAAAGGGAATTATTGGTGCTAAATATTCATGTACGCCAGATTATTTTGAAGAAGCGGACACAAACTAAATGAGTATTTTAAACGGAAAGGATGTGCGATTATATGAGAGATGCACATAAAGAGTTAGTTATGAAAATGGCAATACAGGAATATAGAAATTCTGTTCTGTTTGGGTTTAGTAGAAGTACGGCACATGCCATAAATATGATGGAAAATGCTTACATTATGTGTTCAGGTAATATTGAAGGTATAGAAGAACTTAGAAGAACCATACAAGAGGCAAAAGAGAAATATAAAAAGGAATTAGGTAACTAAATTCGCATTTACTTGGGAAACGGAGGATGTATGTTAGTAGCAAAAATTTATGAAGAAGACCATGTATTTAAAAATGCAGGCGATGCAATTAAATATATGCACGAAACAAATTTTAAATATGAAGTTGCTGTATATGATATAAATGCTGATAAGGCATATGAAAAAACAAAGGAAATCTATGCGGCTATTAAAGAGTATAACAAGGGAAAAGAATTGAATGAACAAATATTACCAAGTTATCCATTTGCGTATAGAGGTATTATTGGCTGTCTTGGTGTTCAGTGTTACTCAATATCAATTGGAACTTACGAAAGAAATAGAGAGTGCATAACGTTATTTACTGCTGGATGGAATGATAATGTTTTGGATACTTCTACAGAGAAATCAAATATAAGGCCAGGATTAAAGGCTCTGGCTTCAATGGGTTTGATGGCTGGAATGCTATGATGAATCGATGATTTACTTAGAAAAGATGTGAATGTATAAGTATAAGGCAACAGTTATTGAAATTATTGATAATTTGAAATGGGAAATTGCAGACTAAATGGATATTTCAAAATGAAAGGCAAGGTAAATATATGAGTAAACATACAATTACAATTGCAGAAGTAAACAAGCTTATGGAAAAGGGAGTGTCAACATTCTCGCTAAAAGACGATTCACCGAGAGGATGCAAAACAGTGCCGGTAAGTGAAATCAAAGTTGGAGACGAAATAGTAATTGATAACTATTTTGCGGAGGTTATAGAGTAACTGGATATCCAACAAGGAGGTAGCTAAAATGAATTTTAGACAATACAAAAAGAAATTGTTTCATAAGACCATGAAACATGGTGGTTGGAGAAAATATAAAAAGACAATGAAAGAAGCTGGATTGTGGAAAGGCAGCGAAAGAAATAGAAAATTAAATAAAATTAAATTAATAAATGTGGGTTTCCTTACAGGAAAAGGTAGATAAAATTATGGATGATAGAAATTATGAAATTACAAATAAATTGAATGACGTGTTAAATAATGTAAAAGGATTTGATGCGGCAATGTCGAATCCGAGACAAGGCAAAATGTTGGTACGTTACAATGGTATTAGTTTCTATATAACCATAGAACCAGTGTTTAATGATAATACAGAAGGAAAGAAAGCTGATAGCAAATCTTTTGAGGAAGTAATTAAAACACATAATTGGATTTGGGAATAAACAAAATAATATAAAACGCATAAGCGGTCAGGAGAATATTCTCCCGGCCGCTTATTTATTTTGCTCTTTTCTTAATATTTTTATTTTCTGACATATTGAATATGAATATCAAAAATGGATTTAGCAAAAATCCAAATATTTATGAAAAATGGAGAAAAAAAGAATGGAGAAATTAAGAGATTAGAAAGGATTGATATATATGGGTAATTTGAAAAAATTTGTAGGAGATTATGCGTATTCTTATATTAAAAACATTGCAGTAGATCAAGAAAAACTTCGCAAAGCATTAGTAACACCACAGAATGCAAGGAATGTATTTTCTGAATTAGATGAGTTCCAAATAAAGTCAATCTGTGCTGAAATAAGTGCAAATGATACCTTTGGAACAATAAGAGAAACTACGCAGGAAGAAATCATTGAAGATTTTAAGAAGGCTGGATATGACACCGTAATTTTTGATGATGAAGAGAGAATAGCAGAATGCAAAAAGTATTATGCAGCAGGAGAAGTAATTTGCACTTATAATAATCTTTCTGGTCGTATGAGTCAGTATCATATGTTGGTTACAATAAAGAAAGATATTGACAAAATACAGAGAAGTAAAACCCCCCAAAGGGAAGATGAGTATGGAACTTCTATTCTTAATATTCAGATAGCAAAAAACGGAAGCCATATGTCTATTAAGAACCGCTATAATCACACTGTAAGCGAATGCGATAGTACACTTAATAATAACCTAGATTTGTTGGTTCCTGGATTACAGGCAAAGGTACTTGGATATTATAACATAGCTTCTCTTAATAAGAATAAAACCTATTATAGAAGCATCGCTAAAATAAACGGAGTTTATCTAAAATATGTCACGGAAGTTGAAAATGTGTATTTTGGCAACTTTGTCCTTGATAGTAAAAACGGAGTAAGATTTGCAGATAATGGAAGATATTATGTGAATACTGATCGTGATAATCTTTGTGTTCTTGATTTTCATGATAAAAAAGTAATCAAACTTTTTAATGAGAGAAATCAAATTGGCAAGGGAGCTTTACTGACAAGGGCAATGAAAGAGAATTTGCTGCATAGTGGTAACAAAGAGCATATAGATGAACTTAATATTGTTTTTGACAATGCTCTGAAAGAGTTATTACAGTGTAGAAGAAAAGCATTACAATTCCTCGCTTGTTGTTATGGTTACGATTTTCAAAAGCCATTCAGGGTAACTGGTCTACTTGGAAAATTTACAGCTAATAGTATTCAAAAGATGACAGGAAGTTATGACGGAATATTGTTGGTTTGTAAAGGAACAGAGGTTCGTTGTGTTGAATTAAACACAGGAAAGTTTGAAATAGAAATACCAAGAGACAAATATAAATATTCAATCGTTGAATATTATAGAAAAAGTGACTTTGAGGAAGATAGAAAAAGCGGAAAACTTGGAGTGTTTATCATTCAGCAAGATGCAAAATATAAAAGGGAAGTAAAAAGAACTTCTAGTTCTTACTATTATTATGGTAATAGCAACTCAGATGAATTTGATAAAAGTGGTTGTAATATCACAGAAGCAAGACAAGCGTTAGAATATCGTCTTAATACCTATAAAGCAGACAAGCGAAAAAGAGAGGTTGATTCGATTAGTTACGAAACAGATCTGAAAGAGATTAAGGAAATGTTTCAGACATTAAAAGAAAAGCTTCTTGTTAAGTTAAGCGAGGCAAAAACTAGCGAAGATTATCGAGATATTGAGAACATATTTGATTATCGTTTTGTACGGATGGTAAGTGATATAGAAAAATTCGAGAATAAAGTTACGCAAAATAATTTCCGTACCATAGAAGAAGCAACTAATAGTATTAAAAGTTTAAAGGAACAAATTGAAGTGAAAATAAAAAAGATAGACGGAAAAGAGGATGTTGATTGATATGCAGAAAACATTAATGGAAATGCTGATTGAAGCAGGTTATCCGAAAGAAGAAATGTATCATCCTTCGTATGGATCTGATTTGTATGTATATGTAACACCGCTTACAACAAAGGTAATTGAAGAATGGTGTAAGGCGCATGATTACAGAATGGCTTGGCATTGTCCTACATTTAAAGACCAGATAACAAGCAAAATGATGTATGATTGTGCGTTTCAGTGGTATGAAAATTAGCAGATAGGAATGTAGTTATATGACAAAACAAATATGTATCTTGAATCATTAGCGAACAATTCAAATACTGTGAATGCAATTCTTTTAGATGATGAAATTGAAAAAGCAGGATATAAGAAAGTAGTAGCTGATTGTGAGTCTGGTTGGTATGGAAGATAATAGAAGTAAAAACAAAAAGCGGTTAGATAATATCTGACCGCTTTTGTTTTGTTATATATTTTTATTTTCTGACATATTAAAAATGAATATTAAAAATGAGTTTTACGAAAGCTCAAATAATTATGAAAAAGGGAGAATGAATTATGAAAAGAATAAATTGCATAAAAGAAAGGATGTTGTTAGGCGCCGGTTAGTAGCTGAAAGAGATTATTATGTGGATAATTCATAAAGAAAATGGAGGAACAGATATGGAATTTACAGAAATGGATGAAGTAAGAGTAAGAACCTATGGTGGCGCTATTGGCACTATTGAAAGGGTTATATATGAAATGGTAGATAGTAAAGAAACGGATAATGTATATTGCTATGAAATGGAAATCAATGGAAAACATGGGATTATTGTTTATCCAGATGAGATCGATGAGTAAATGCGTATTTCATTGGAAGAAAGGATAGGTAAAATTATGAATAGAACAAGACGATTTAAAGCATTAAACGGTGCAAGGGGAGAGTATTCAAGAATTGTAGATAAGATTGCAATTTATGACGAGAATGGGAAGCAGGTTGATTGTTGTGTTATTCAAACAGATGATGACGGAAGAGAATATTATTGCCCGTCAAATCCGCATGACAAATTTGGATTGTTTGCAGACAAGCCAAAGGATGCTATTGAGTGTATTAGAAATGGGCTTGGCGATGGTTTTCAGCAGTCAAAGTTGTTTGGTTTTACAATGGAACATGTTGTGCGGTTTATTGATAGAGAATACGGAGAAGAAATCAGACGTAAAACGATTGAAGGCTGGAAAGATACTAAATTCGCCTATGGTGTTAAATTTTCATATCTTAACTCATTTAGTAGTGGAAGGCTTGTAATGAAAAATAAAACGCTGATGGGTTGGGATGATGACACAAAAGATGTACTATCTTTTGATAATGAAGAAGATGCAACTTTATTTATTAAGAAAGTAAATGAAAAGGCAAGTAATTATTGCGAAGAATATGGTGCTTTAAAGAGAACAGGAGACAATGATTGGGATTACGAACACATATTCAAGCCATTTTTCAACAGGATTGAAGGAAGGAGAGAATATGGAAGAAGTTCGGTTTATTGGAATGCTTTTCGTGGATTACATGAAGAAAGGGAAAATGGTAAAGCTAATTACGAAATGGAAGTAGTCCAGATTGTAAAAGTAGAGTAAATTCGCATTTACTAGGAAATGGAGGATAACAGACATGATTTATAAATATAAGTGTGGAAATGAAATAATTAGAGTATTTGTATGGGATGATGATTTCCATAATGAAGTATCAGTTGAAGATACAAAAACACAGAAATCATATGATCGTACAATCAGAGAAGATGAAAATGGAAAGTTCTTTACTTGGAATCGCAATAAAATTCATCTTAATGATTGGATTAAAATTTCTATGAAGGAGTTGAAAGAGAAAATCGAAAATGGAGAATGGGTTACTTCAGATGATTTATGCCAAGCAATTATGACTGATGGAATTGAAAATGTAAGATTTATTGTTCCATTGAATACAACCTGTGGTTTATTTTTCTTAAATGCAAATGAATTTAAAGACACAGTATGCAAGGTGGAAGAAAGATGGAATAGAGAAATTAAACAGAACTACAAAATTGTTCTGATACAAGAGGAGCTGGATGAAAGTATTGCAAGTAGTTGTGATTATTATACGATTGATTTTGTGTCACTTATTAAAGAAGGATATATTAAAATTGTAGCATAAAGTCAAAGTAAACTAAGATTTACAGGGAAAAGGAGTGATAATATGTGGAATACACCACATTCAAAAACAGGATGGAATTTAGGAACAGAAGATGAATCTACAGAATATTTTACACTAAATGGTGTAACTTGTTATCATGATTTATTAACAGATAAATATTATGCTTTTCTTGGAATAACAAGTGATAAAAAAGTAGAATTTGAAACGAGAGAGGCTTTGCGAAAAGGAGTGGAAAACAAAAATGGCAGATATTGAAAAACAGAAAGAGGGCGCACGGAACTTAAATGAACTCACGGATCATCTGATTAAATTGCTTGAATCGGATGACAAGCGGTTCTCATTTGAATTTTGTGCAGGTGGCACAATGGAGATTTACGACAAAGAAAAAGAAATTGGTTATGCCGTTCACATTGCATCAATTGAATACGATGAAGATGGAAATGCAATAAATTTATAGTAAACGCAAAAGCGGTCAGGAAAATATTTCCTGACCGCTTATTTATTTTGCTCTTTCCTTAATATTTTTATTTTCTGACATATTAAAAATGAATATTAAAAATGAGTTTTACGAAAGCTCAAATAATTATGAAAAAGGGAGAATGAATTATGAAAAGAATAAATTGCATAAGAAAAAGGATGTTATTAGATGCCGGTTAGTAGCTGAAAGAGATTATTATGTGGATGAATCGACAAGATGTACAGACAGTGATGGAGATGATTATTATACAGAAAGGAAAAATAAAATGGAAGAAAGATATTATGTGAAGATTGGTAATTGTTATGTAGCGTTTCTTGGAATATGGCATGAGCCAATGATGAAGAGTGATTATCATAAGGCGACACCATTTATAACAGAAGCAGACGCTAGAGAAGAAGCAAAAAGACGCTGTGCAAAACCATTTAAAGTAGTAAAGAAGTCTTTTGTAAAATAGATTTTCAATGTGAAAGGTGAAGGGTGAATAATATGAAAATGGATAAAAATGATGTAAATTATGATTTTTCTGATAGAGGACAAGTAGTAGAAATCGAAATTACTGAAGAGCCGGTCGGTATATTTGCCGATGTAAGATTTGCTTACGGCGCTAATGTAATAGGTTTCTGGAATGAGACAAATTTCAGAAAAGAAATTATGGGGAAGTGTGATGGGTATACGTTATGGAAGGATAACAGGGTAAAAGGTAATGGATGCAAAGGAATGAGTGAAGTGTGTAAAGCAGTTAAATTGTTGCGACCGTTACTGGAAGGACTTGCAGAAGACAGAGAGGAAATTGTAGATGTATTTGCAGTAACAGATACTGTTAGAGGCGATCTGATTATAGTAAGAATTAACGGGGTACAGTATGAGGTCAATGTAACCGCTGAAAATGTACGGTCAATTGTACGATCGGTTGTAAATAAGGTTGCATTGAAGTTATAAGTAAATGGATATTTCATAAGGAAAGGAAAGATAGCGAATATGGAAATTAAAACATTAACAACATTAGAAGAATTAGAAAGTTTAGGTTCAGCTCTTACAATGGAGGGACTTGCAGAAGATTCAATATCTGAATTTATTGATTGGGTAAAACAGTATACACCAATGAAAAGTGAAACGGCTTATATTATCAAAGGAAAAACAATGAATGATGTGTATATGTTAACTGGAAATAATAAATATCCAGATGATTGCACGATTGTTTCAATTAAGCTTGAAGATATGGAAAATAGTATGGCTATAGTTATGCCACGATTCCATATTGGCGCAAGATGGTTTGATGACATTGTTATGAATAATGCAGCAAGGGAGAAGTAAAAATGCGTGTTTCTTTGGAAAGGAAGGTAAAAGCTATGGAAATTTATAAAGTAAATTTAAAAATTGATACTGGATATGATTGGCATCACGGAGTTTGCGTTTTGTATGCAGATAATGAGGAGGATGCTAAAACTAAGGCTGATAAATATTTTAATAGCCGATTGCATGGTGAGAATTTCGCATATGTAGAAAATGTAGTAAAAATTAAAGAAAACGATTTAGGTTTAGGTATTATTTATCAGGATTATTTTAAAACGGAGTAAGTTCACATTTACTTGGGAATTGAAATAATATGAAGTTAGAAAGGATGATAAATATGGCTTATATGTTAGGAAGATTAATTTCATGGAATGTGAAATTTGAAAAAGTAGATAGCCTAACTGTAAGAGTATATGGAAACTTTGATGGATTTTCTGTAGTTAGAGAATGTAAACAGGATAATTATATTGAAGTAGACGGAAGACTTATGGATTATGAGGATTTTGAAAATTGGATTTATGAAATAAAAAAATAGCTATTGAAACTAAGATTTACAGAGATTGGAGTGATATAAAATGATTGGAAACAGATATGAATTAAAAAGAAATGAAAAAGAGTTACGAGAAATTGAAAAGGACTTGGCTGAATATCTTAAAGTCCCATTTGTAAGATGTAGTTATGATGATGTAAATAGTCATAAATACAAAGATAAGCATGAAGTTGAGTACAGAAAGAAAGAGGCAAAAGAATTTGGTTTGTGGGGCATGTGTGACTACATTATCAACTATGAGAAGTACGCAACATTAGAAGATTACAATATGAATGACGGAGGATATGACGGAGAAGTATATGAACTGTTATATCTTAAAGGCAACGGAAATTATATTGTGATTACAGAATGTGCAGAGTAAAGGAGTGGTTGAAGATGTTAAATACAAATGATTCTCAGGTAAAATTAGAAAGATATTATTCAGACTGTGTACGATTTTAGAGTAAACAGAAAGATGTAAACGATGAAAAAGAGGCTATCAGAAGGGCGTTGGAATATGCCATTGATAACCATCTGTTTGAGGAAGATGGAGATGAAAAGTATGTTGATTATGTAGAAGAAATTGACGAAGAAGATTATCACGATGCAACAGGCAAATAAACTAAGATTTCCTGATAAGATTGGAGGTTGGTTTCTATGATTTTAGAAAAATGGGATGAAGAAGCGAAAGAGATAGTAAAAGGCTTTTCTAATAAGGAAATGGAAAGGCTTGATGCAATCATTGCAATGCATATTATGGTTTGCAATATTAATGATGAAGGAGCTTATATGACATGGATATATGTTGTTCCGGATTGTCCCACTGAATGGGATTTTATTGATTTTGCAAAGAATGATGAAGGAACAACAGAAAATGCTTTATTCAATGAAGCTGCTGAATTATTTAAGAAGTTATGGAAGAATTACGCAGCTAAAAAGAATGGATTATATATTGGTGGAGAATTATATTGATGTTTAGTAACGGCAAATGAGCAAATGAGTTTTAATAGAAGCAGAATACGTGTTTTATTAGAAAGGGAATATTAAATATGAATAATGTTTTTGTGATTGATAAAGCAACAAAATGTAACTTGGGCTTAATTGATTTTATCCCACGGAAAGATGATAGAATTTCAATGAAGGCATCAGAGTGGAAAGAAGTAGAAGTAACAGTAGAATGTGTGTTATATGAGCCATTAGAGCATGCAGTACTAGTTTTTGTAAACATCACTGAACCTTGCTATACGCCATTAGTAAAGTCCATTAAATGGTGATTAACTTCGTATTTTAAAAGCAGAAGAAGGAAAGAAGGATATGGAAAAAGAAAAAATAAAATTTATACATAATTCATTAGGTGAAGCAAAAGATTTTTCTAAAGAAGTGCGTCTATATTTATATGAAATTGAAAAGCAGCGACCTTTGACAGATACAGAAAAAGAACTATGGGAAAAAGCACGTAGAGTTCATATACGAACAGACGATTCGAGAATGTTTATGATGTGTATTAAGTAGGTAAAAATAAAATGACAACAAAAATATATAAATTGCGAATATAAGTTATAAAATCGTAACGCATAAATGTAAAAACAGTTAGGGAAATAGACGCCTAACTGTTTTTTTGAAGATCTGACATATTATATATGTATTTAGAAATAAAAAAGAATAAGGGAGAAAATAAATATAAACTAACTAAAATAAGAAATAATTTAAGACTAAATTGGAATTTTATAAAACGAGGAGTGCTTATGATTAGGATCGAAAATAATAATGTTGCAATAACAAGAGATGGCTGCATGTATTTATACAAATTATTGAACGGGGAATATCAGATGTATGGACTATCAGGAGCCCCAACTAAAGAATATCAGAGATATTGGGATACTAATTTACTAGCCAGAAGAGATGGTCCCTGGGAATGGCTTGCAGATAAGCCAAGAGATAAAGATATTATTTATCTTTTTGAGATAACTGATGAAATCAAATTCTTGGATATAATTAGAGAAATTAAATATATGAAATATAACGATTTGTTTCATTACACAGATGCGAAATTTTGTAATTTAATTTTTGAAAGAATTGATGGGGTTATGGAACCTCATGAATCTAAAAAGAGGCATGTGTAATCAAAAAGATGACAGACCTTCATATTGCAAAGATTATGATAAATGTTTTTCGTTATACGATACTTATGAAATTGGAGAATAAATAACTGTTTTTATCAAGAAAGGGGAAACGTGATGAGAATAGAAATCAGCTATACATTATGTACTGATGGAGACTATAGCTTAAGGAATGCTGAAGATCTTGGTTGTACTAATAGAGATAATTATTTTGAATATTATGATTATGTTGGTTCTATGGAATTTAAATATGAAGAAGAGTGGCGTTGTAAAAGCGAAGCAAAAAGTTTTCTTTGGAAATTTTTATGTGATGGAATTCATGTATCTTATACACATCCTTGGCTACTTAAAGATTTTTATGACATTATGGAATCTCTAGAGGATGTTATTAATGAATATCAAGAGGGAATATCTGTAGTCCAAAGGCATATAACAGGCAACTATGAGGGAACAGAAATTAAAATAGAAATATCGAAGTAAAATTTTCTTTAGATTGTGAGGCGAAGATAAATGGACAAAACAAAAATTAAAACAAAAGAGGTGTGGTCAGCTAATAAGTGGTATCTGTTTTTTGGAATTTTATTTGTGATTATGTTTATCTTATTGGAGATATATGCAATAAGGCAATTCTTTGTGACAGATACAGCAGAAGCATTAGTGTTGCTCTTTATTTTACAACTGCCAGCTATGTTTTGTTTATTATTAACAACGATGATTGGAGATTATATTCATAGAGAAAAATTCAATATCTATTACTGTAAATTAGAAAATGGTATTGATATTGATTATATCAAAGAAAATTATTGTATAGAAGATATAAATGAGAGTTGCGTATTGTTTGTAGATAAAGACAACGATCATAATTTTTATGTTTGGAAATTAATACAAGGATATGATTCATTATATCAAGCAGAAATTAAAATGTTTTTATAACATGAATATTCGCTTTTTTGGATTGTGAGGTGAAAGAATGGATAATATTGATGAAATGAAAAAAGAAGTGTATTTTGCAAATACAGTAATTGGTGCAATTGATAATGTCAAAACCCCAATGCTTATGTATGAGGAAGAAAAGCAAGTAGTAAGAAAAGCACTTAAAATGTACATTGATAAAATTGAAGATAAAATGTGTGGGAATTAAATCACAGTAAAATTCAATTCCTTTGGATTGTGAGGTGAATATAAATGGCATGTGATTATTGTACGTACCGTTATTCTTATGATTGTGATGATGGTTGGAATCGCCATAAAAATTGTAAAAGTTTTAAGTTAGATTGGGATAGTTTATCTGAGAAAGATAAGAAAACCATTCAGAAAATTTTGGATAGAAGAGGAGACTAAGTTATGGAACAGATTCAGGAAAATGAACAGTGGAAATTGAATGGTAACTGTGAAAAATGTAGAAGAAATAATTATTGTTCAACGCCATGTACTCATCATAATAGACGAATAAGAGCAGAGTTTAAAGGTCTTGTTGCAGATACAATGAATAAAATGACAGGTGGAGTGATGAGAGAAACCATTGATAAGACGGTAAATGGAATTTGGTAAATTGGAAAGGAGATTTATATGGTTACAAAGACAAGGGTGTGATGGATTAATAGAAAGTAAAGGAGATTGCTATGAATAGAAATTTGGATGGATGCTATTTTAGAGTTAAAAGAGATGGTAAATGGGATAATATTTGCTGGTCTGATATGACAGATAAAGAAAGAGACGAGCAAATGACCAATCGTAGTGAGGAATGGTTAAAGTCGCTGTGTAAGGGACTTGGTAATGTTATTCATAAGATTGGTGAAGATTTAGACATTGCATGTGAATAAAAGTAAATTCAGGTTTCTTTTGGTTACAAAGAGAGAATATTAAAACGAGGTGAACGATTAATGTCTTTAGTATATAAAAATGACACATACAGCTATAATGGCAAATATGAAATGGGTTCATTAAATAAATTTGCACAAGCAGAAAGAAGATTGTCAGCAAAGAAACAAGCATTGGATGACATGAAAAATGAATATGACCTTATTGAACAACAGGCATTTCGCACTTATAAAGAGAACATTCAGTATATGCTGCTCGATCAGCCGTCTACGATTAAAATGTGTAGAGAATGGTTAAATATGTTATCAAAGAATCAGGATACAGATGGTAACAAGCTTGATAAGAGAAAGAAGTATAAAGAAAAGGAAATGTATGATTGGTATATTGATTATATTAAAAAGCTTCTTGATGTTGAGTACATGAATGATGTTAAATTCATTGACTATAATTTTGGTCAAGCTACTAATATTCAGTTTGAATATAAAGAGCATAATTGGTGTTTAGAAATTCCTCATATTGAAGCTATCAAATTAGATGCATATAAGGATTATGGCGGCAGTGTATTTAAACTTGTGTTAGTACACAATGATATAGAACGTAGTTGTATTTGGTCGCAGTTTGGCTCTACATATGAGGAAGATGAATTAAGAGATATTATGGCACAAGGTATTGAGAAATATTGTAATTAGTTATTTCATAGGAAAGCAACATTTCACAACTTTAGAAAGGACAAGCACAAATGAATTTGAAAAAGATTAGAAGTGAAGATTTGATTTTTAGCAATGAAATTGAAGATGATAGAACCAATACATACCTCACACTGAATGATTATGATTGGATGAATTATAATCTGTCTACTCGTTTTAAGACAGAAGAAATGGGAGTATTGGAGGTTGAATTTGAATTTTTTGGTTTTTCTACTTCGCAGATGAATGTAAAACAGACATTAAACGGCAAGGTATATGAAATTACATATGAATATCCAACAGATATTTTCAGTAAGAATTTGATTAAGTTCTTAGAAAAACATATCAGCTACTGGAACGAAAAATACGCATTTAATGGCGAAGAAGAAGTTATAGATTTCTTTAATGAAGTTCTTGATAAAGGGACTGTCAAAGATATTACTGAAATTAATAAAGACGATAACAGACCACAATGCTGCATAGACCATGATAAATATTTTTCAACATGTGACACTTGTGAGTTTGGAGAATAATATATTGGAGGTGAAATTATGTATCAGAATTGTTGTAAGAAATGCGGAAGTATTTCACTACATACAGAAGTAAAAGGTAATAATACAGGACTTTATTGTGATGATTACAGCAGTTGCAGAAGCATATCCTGAGCTGAAGTCCAATGAGAACTATAAGACTCTTATGAATGAGTTATCTATGACAGAGAATATGATTGCAGAGTATCGCAGCAATTACAATAAACAGATCAAGGAATACAAGCGATATGTGAGAAAGTTCCCTACAAGACAGTTTCTTGGATTACTTGGATATGAAGTACAGGAATACTACTATTTGGATAACAGGTGGTTAGATTAGCAAGAAATTTTTCTTTCTTTTGAATAGATTGGAGATGTGAATATGTATCGAGAATTAAAAGGTAATGGAAATTTTTCAGATAAATACACAACATGGATTATAGCATATTGTTTAGATACGGATTCATTTTTTGTAACGAATCAAAGATATTTCTTTTGGGAATATAATGATGAATTCCAATGCGAAAACGATGCAATTAATTATTTCAGAAACCATTTAAAGGAGTTTAGAAATGCTAGGAAAGAAATATTAAGTAATTGTGGTGGATGGAGTATTGATAAGGATTTATTTTTAGAAAATACGAAAGAAAGGTTTTGGTAATTGATATAAATATTACAGAAATTGATACAAATAAACTGGCTCACGCAATGTGAGATGTGTAAGACGAAAAATGCTCAGAGTTTTATGCTCTGGGTATTTTTTTGTGCTTTTAAATATTTTAATAATATTGCTTATGTCAAATGAAATATTTTGTATTTCTGACATATTAAATATGAATTTTAAAATAAAAAGAATAAAGGAGAAAAACATGGAACATTTAACACGTAGAGAAGAAGTAGATTTATATGAAACAATGAGGAGATCATTTCCTAAAATTCTTATCAAGGATCTCGCAGAACATGAAAGAATTTGTCCTGTATGCAATGGCCTTGGAATGAGGATTGAAGATAATATATATGGAATTAAAGGCGATACTTCAGAAGTTGGTAGAAAATATCTTTTTCCATACAAACATCAAGCACTTTCATTTTGTCAGAGTTGTTATAACGGAGTGCAGCAATTGTGTCCTTATTGTGGACAGCCTTATAAGAATCAGGCGTATATGCATTGCGATTGTGAAGGTCAGAAAAAAGCAGATGAAGAAGAAAAATTAAAGAAGTGGAACGAGAAAGTAACTAAAGCAGTATCGATTGATGAAAAAGATGTAAATACAATGCTGTACTGCGAAGAGTTTGATGAGTATTACGACACAGTTGATGATTTCTTTGAAGATTATGCTGCCAATTATGAAGACGAAGAAGTATATAACAAACCAGAAAGATTGTGGGTGACGTCTGTTGAAAAGATCTCTATTGATGCATATAGCATCATCGAAAATGCCTGTGAAGGGTTACATGAAGATGCAATGGAAAACATTGACGAAAAGGATATAGCGGAATTAGAAGAATTCCTTGATAATTGGTGTAAAAAACAAACAGGAACAACTACATATTACCCTTGTTATAAACAGTATGTAGTGATTGATTGGAACAGATATTAGGAGGATAAAAATGAATAGAATAACAATTAATGGAAAAACAATCACTTGTTCAGGAAATAGTGTTGTTATTAATGGCGATAATATTATTGTAGATGGAAAGATCATTCAGAATTGTACCGGCGATATTAGAGTGGTTATTGATGGCAATGTAGATAAAATTGAGTGTGCCGGTTCAGTAGAAGTACATGGCGACGCTGGCAATATTGATTGTGGCGGCAGTTGTGAAATTGCTGGAGCTGTCAATGGTGATGTTGACGCTGGCGGTTCAGTTACTTGCGGAAATGTAACTGGAGATATTGATGCTGGCGGTAGTGTGAGATGCAGAAGATAGGAGATTGAAAAATGTCAAACTTGTATGTATATTTAATGCGTTCTCGTAACAAAGATAATAAGGATATTCCGAATTTCAAAGAACGAATCAAGGAAATCCTTGAGTACAGAGAAAATGAAGATAAAGTAATTGAAGCTTTTAAAGATTTCGCAGCTAAAGGAGTTCCTGGCGAGCAGATGAGATTGTATAGGTCAGTCAACTCAAGAAATGAAGAGAAAATCAGAGAAGAATTTATTATCCGCTTGTTGAGAGATAAGCCAAGTATGACACAGCTCAATCGTACACTTGCTTCAGTTGCACTGAAAATCCAAAACCGTGACGAAAGTAAATGGCTGTTTGATTTCGACGTGGATGATGATAAATTGGCAGAAGATTTTATTGACGATATTTATTTTTGTTCAGAATTGGATAATCATGAATTGCATAAGACTCCTCATGGTTATGCAATCATTGTTCCGCATGGTTTCGACACAAGAGAACTTATGGAAAAATGGAAAGATTATGATATCACATTGAAGAAAGACGATTTGTTGTTTTTGGATATGATAGCGAATGGAGAGTGAGTATGTACGAAAAATTAAGAAAATATATAGAAGAGTCAAATAATATTGTATTCTTTGGTGGAGCAGGTGTATCTACTGAAAGTGGTATTCCCGACTTCCGCTCCAAGGACGGATTATATAATCAGCATGACGTTCAGTTTGATAAATATGAGCTGGAATATCTTTTGAGTCGAGAATGCTTATATAACAATCCAAAGGTATTCTATGAGTTCTATCGGCAGAAGATGGATACAAGAAATATTGAGCCAAATATTACTCATAAGGTACTTGCTAAGATGGAAGCAATAGGTAAGCTAAGTGCTATTGTAACACAGAATATTGATGGACTCCATCAGAAAGCTGGCAGTAAGAATGTCTTTGAGATTCATGGAACTACTCAGAGGAATTATTGTAGTAAGTGTAAAATGGAATATCATTCTGATTTCTTATTTGACACTAAAGAGACAATTCCAAAATGCGAATGTGGCGGGCTGATTAGACCTGATGTAACTTTATATGGAGAGAATTTGCCTAATAAGGCAGTGAATGGTGCTGTTGAAGCAATTAGCAAAGCTGATATGTTGATTATTGGTGGTACTTCATTACAGGTTTATCCAGCAGCGAATTATATATCATATTTTAGTGGCAATCATTTGGTTATTATCAATAGGGAAAAAATTCAAGTGTTACTGAATGATGATATGGATCTGATGATTGTTAATTCGTTAGGTAATGTATTTAGTGAGATTGAGAAATGGATGTGAGGTAAAATATGGCAGTATTTGTAACAGGCGATATACATGGAAATCCTACAAAAGATAATTTCTATGAACAGAAAGATTTCTCTGGAAATAAAGATGAGAACATTGTAATTTTTCTTGGCGATTTTGGTCTTGTATGGAATATTGAGAAGGTGAAGTTACTCAAAGAAATATGCGATAAATCTAATGCAAAAGTTGTCATAAGCTCTTCATGGCGCGGATCAGAAAATTGCATCCCCAAAATTTATTATATTCTGCGAGACATCTTAAAAAACAACGGTATAGAAGTTATAGGGAATACACCCCATTTAAATGCTGAATTTGATATATCTCGTTCAAAATGTAAAAATGGGACTGGTAGAGCTGCTGAAGTTAATAAATGGATTAACGAACATGAAGTAGACAGTTTTGTGATTCTTGATGACGAAGATTGGAATTGGTCCGATTATGGATATGAAAATAATTGGATTCAACCAACATGGTCTGGGAATGGCGGCTTGAAAAGAGAACATGTAGACAAAGCAATAGAAATATTAAATCAAAGAAAGTGAAGGAGAGAAGAATATGAAAATTTTAGAAGGACATGAAAAAGAATACAAGGATTGGTATGATAAAAATAGTGACGGTTATGGTAGAGTTTGTTTTACATATGCTGAAAGATGGGCAGAAATGTTAGAGAATGTGATCGAATCTTCTACAGAAGATGTTATGAAAGTTATTGTTGATAATGCTGATAAGTTAAGCCATGAAGCCGACACTGAGGGCATTACAGGATATATGTATGGGCGTGCAGTGAGTATTCTTTCACAGTATTGGAAGTATGGAGAATATCTTAGAAAGTGGCACAATAAGGAATATAACTATGATGGTGATGGTGTTGTTAATCCCGCCATTTTTGCATCTAGCATTTAAAAATATGAAAAAGAAAACAAAAAGAATGGCTCCGGGACAAAAGTTCCGGGGCTTTCTTTTTATTTTTCCTTATTTTTTAGAAATCCGACATATTAGAAATGAATGAATTGTGAATAATGGAGAATATGATTATGATGAAGAAAAATAAAAAAGGTGAATTATTATTACAGATTCTTATTGGAATAATGGCTTGTATTTGGGTGGGAAGTATGATTATTGGTTGTGTACTCGCCTATACAAAAGGAGAAACCGATGTTGAAAAGGAAAATGAAAGGTTTCCTATTTCTGTTGATAGCCAGTTGGGGACTATTAAGATAGTGGAAAAAATTCAAATAGAAAATACTGGTGTATATGAATATATAGGTTATGATGTAGAAACGATGTGTATGTATTACGTTTTTTGTCATTTTGGCAAAACGGATATTCGTATGGCTCCATATTGTGTAAAAGGCGAAGATGGAAATGCTCATCAGGCGATATTTGGCGTGGATTATAAAGAATAGTTTTTATGTGCCCAGTAAAAGCGTTAGATAAAAAAGGAGAAAATATTATGACGAAATTATATAAAGTTGTCGGAATGTATGAATTGGAAGATTGTACATTTGCTAGTTGTACAACATATGATAAAGCAAAAAAGGCTTTAAAAATAGCAGAACAAAACGGGTTTGAGGATATGGTAGAAATTGTGCAGGATGCGATTCCGGTTGATGCAATTATAATTGACGGGAAAATTATAGAATTGTAATAATAAAATTAGTGTAAAAAGACATTAAATAAAAAGGAGAAAATATTTTATGAAAAAGAATATCAAGAAAATATTAATTGTCACAATTTTAACTATTGTTTGCACATTCAATATGGTAGGATGCGCTTTGTTTGAAAGCGAAGTCAATGAATTAAATGGAGAGATTTCAGGTAATACATACAATGCTTCATTTTATTCTAATGATGGCGAGAAATTCATGGATATGAGTGGGCAGAAAATCAATTTATCATCCAATATTGTAAAAGAATATTCATATAGTTCTAGTGGCTGGGGATATGTTGAGACATTATCAAGTGTTGTTACTATTACCATTGATGGAAATGAAGTACAAAGCTGTGGCAGCACAATGATTTTTGCAGAAAATGGATTAGAACCAGAAGTTGATTTTATCAATCCAGATAAAATCGAAAGTACAACAGATGGAAGTCTTGCAGATAATACAATTATTGCAGCAACCGTTAATCGATACAAAAATTATTTCGGAAAATCCAGAGTTGTTGTTATTCAGTCGCAGTTAGGAAATCCTATTTGTGCTTACTCTGGTGATGAGGTATATTGGAAAGTATGCGAAGATTTACCTAAAACGACAAAATTGATGATTGATGGGAAAGCGTTATATATTCACAGAGCTAATTTCCAGATTATCGATAAAGATTTGTTAGAAACCGCTGACTAAAAGCAATATCAAAAGATCGTAAAAAAGATTTCGGAAAATATCCGGAGTCTTTTTTGTTTGTTCATATCGATTTTTTATTTTTTTGAAGATCTGACATATTAAATATATAAAAATATAGAAACAAGGAGAACTAAAAATGAAAACTGTAAAAACAATTAAAGATTTGATCATGCATAGAGATTATGATTATGTAGATTATCGAATTCTTTTACCAGATGGATCAGATGTTTTTGCCGGATGTTTTCGGACAGCCGGTGGCAAGATTTTTCCATTGGATGGAGAATCTTATGATGAGAATGAAACAGTCGTAAAATATGAAACCTGGGAAAATAAAGAGGAAGATATTCGAAATGGGTTAACTGTAGTTGTGACTGTAAAATAATATTATTTATTAAAAAATAAGAAAAACAGAGACGAGGAAAGGCTATAAAAATATGAAAAAAGCAAACGTTTCTATGACGGTAGTACTGAAGGATGGCGAAGAAATTGACGAGATTAAAAGATGGGAGCATCATATCGAATATGCAATGAATTTGGATGAGTATCCTGAAATTGCCTATGTTGAAGATGTAAAAGTCACAGAGATGTGAGAAAGTTGGTGGAATTAAAATGACAATAGACTCAATGATTTGGCTGATTATAAGTTTGCTTATTGTACTTATGGCAGTAGTAATGTTCCTAAAAAATAATATAATAAAACTTATAACAGCTATAGCCATTGCAATTGCACAAACGATTTGCTGGGTTGTTGTATTTTCATGGATATTAAGAACGTTAGACAACAAGTTGAGAGAGACGCTTGCAAGTATGACAAATGGAGAGGTTGCGTGCGGAGTAGTAATAACAGTAGTAATATATGCTGCCACTTACAGCATAGGAAATATTATTTGGAATAGATGTAAAAACCAAAAGGAGGAAAAATAGATTCAGTCAACTACCCATCACTAAAGTGACGGGCTTGTAAAAAAGTCCTGGTTGACTAGCCTCAGTTCTTGCATTGCATTTCCATGTGAGAACTACGTTATCCGTAAATAGGGATTTTAATTTCTGGTGATAGTCACCTGCAGATGTCATGCCTAGTCTGTAGCTCTGAGATCAGTGATTAAACAGTTCTGAAGGGTAGGAACAGTGTTGTTGACAGGAAACTACGGAGAACATTGGCGAAGGTATAAAATGAGCAGACTGAAAGATAACTGTTCATTCTACAGTTGTGTAGCACTGGCTTATAACACAAAGTTACACAAACATATCACAGAAAGGAGTGTCCGACATGGTATATGTGTTAGGACAGGACGGACAACCACTTATGCCGACATGCAGGCACGGTAAAGTCAGAAGGATGTTAAAGTCCGAGATGGCTAAAGTAGTAAAGAGATGTCCGTTTACCATACAGTTACAGTATGGGAACACGACTCATACACAGAATATAAATTTAGGTATTGATGCCGGAAGTAAAACGATTGGAGTATCAGCAACAACTGAAACGAAAGTATTATATGAGTCAGAAATTGTTTTAAGGAATGACATCGTGGAACTGCTTTCCGGAAGACGAGCCTTAAGATGTAGTCGCCGGAACCGAAAGACCAGGTATAGAAAACCTCGGTTTGAAAACCGGAAAAGACCTGATGGATGGCTCGCTCCAAGTATCAGACAAAAGATCGAAACCCATGTCACAGTCGTGGAAAACGTCATGAAGATCCTTCCGGTAACAAAGATCATAGTTGAGACTGCCAGTTTTGACATCCAGAAGATCAAAAACCCGGAGATTGAAGGCGTGGGATACCAGCACGGAGAACAGCTTGATTTCTGGAATGTCCGGGAATATGTATTGTTTCGGGATGGACATACCTGTCAATGCTGTAAAGGAAAATCAAAAGATAACATCTTAAATGTACATCACATTGAGAGTCGAAAGACCGGTGGTAACGCACCGAATAATCTCATTACTCTGTGTGAGACTTGTCACAAAGCTTACCACAAAGGCATTATCGCACTGCCAAAGGAGATACACCGTGGTATGAGATTCCGTGATGCAGCTTTTATGGGTATCATGCGATGGGCGTTCTATGACAGGTTAAAAGAACTGTATAATCCACTTGGCGTCGAAGTGATCAACACCTATGGATATATCACAAAGAATATTAGAATCGAACATGGTCTTCCAAAAGAACATTATGTTGATGCAAGATGTATCAGTGGTAATCCGGCAGCAAAACCTTTGGATCGCTATTATTTTCAGAAGAAAGTCCGCTGCCATAACAGACAGATACATAAGAATACCATTCTGAAAAGTGGAATCCGGAAACGAAACCAGGCTGCATATCTGGTAAAGGGGTTCCGACTGTTTGACAAAGTGAAGTATCAGAACCAGGAATACTTTATATTCGGCAGGAGAAGTAGTGGTTTCTTCGATATCCGTACTTTAGACGGAACGAAAGTCAACAAAGGAAGCATCAGTTATAAGAAATTACAGCTTGTCGAAAAATCAAAGCACTACTTAACAGAACAAAGAAAGGTAACGGCATAGCCAGGAGTGCTCCTCCCACGGCTAAAGGCGCGGGTCTCCGCACATGGCTTGTTAAAGGTATTAAAATGAATAATATATTCTTAATGGCGCTTACATTGTGTGCCATTGCCAACTGTCGAAAGGGAAGACCACATCGGTGGCTTGTTGAGGCGGCAGTAGCAGCTATATACATTGCGGCGATAATCGGTAATAAAGGGAAAATATTTGGTTATATCCGAGAAATTACAAGCGGGAACTCAGCTCTTGAGATTGCAGGAGCAGCAAGTGCTTTAATCACGATTGCAGCAATAGGGTTTGTAGCATTGGAGGGATTATATGATATTGCGATGACTTACAAAGTAATGACACTGTGGGAAAAAATACAGAAAGATGAGAAAGCAAATGCAATGATTGAAGTCATCCCAATTACAGATGATGATATAACAAAGCTTGTAAAGATCAAAAATTTAGGAAGTGAACTTGCGGACGAAATTGAGGCATGTGGAATTAAGGCAGGAAAGCTTAAGGAACTTGCAGATCAGTTGCATAATGAGATACAGGTTACACAATATGAGAACAAAAGGAATGTTTAGTTAGCTGGAGAAAGAAAATAAAATGACTAAGTTTATAAAAACTGTAGAGGCATTAGCCGGAGTTGCACTCGTATCTATCTATGCAGTCATATTTGTAAAAGTGATTGCAGGCATGATAACTAAGAAGTTCGATCCGTGGCTAGGAATTGAGATCACAAGTGGAAAAGATTATGCAGTGGCAATTACGTCGGCAGTGATTATGATGACAATGATTGGTGGGTTAGTAGTACTTATATGTATTGATATATACAAAAACATAACAGGAAAGAGTAAAAAAGAAAACTAAGGCAATTACACCAGAAAGCGTGCAAGTCATCAATGCATGTTAGAAATATAAAAAGCGGCTAGGATCAATATCCTAGCTGTTTTTTATTTAATATTTTTATTTTCTGACATATTAAATATGAACATTAAAAATGAATTCAATGAGAATTCAAATATTTATGAACATAGGAGGAAAAATAAGATGATCGATTTGCAGAGATGGGAAATGTTAAAGAAAGAACAGCCGTGGGTAGCAAAATTCCTTTTTAAAACTTCTACTGAAGAATTGGCTTGGCTCAATGGGAAGATTGACGTAGACAAAATGAGTACAGAAGAAGCTGAAAGAACAGCAAGATCATTTGCAAAAAACCACAGACTCATGAAAGAAACTAAACTTCGGACCGCAACCGTAAAAGGAACATTGCTTGACGATCTTAGAGCATTAGTAAGCGCATAATATTGGATGAACATGTCAATGGAAAGATTATAAAAGAGAGGTAAACGTATGGAAATTTTAAAAGAGTATGCAGAAAAATTCGGTGTGAAAGAAGTCGTTAACGATTATGGAGAACATCGTCAGACACGAGAAAAAAGTATTGTGTTTCCTAATGGATGGGTTGCTTCTATTGTAAAAAATAATGGTGTTGATGTATGGCATCCTAATGGAGAGCACACAAAAGAATTTAAATCAGACAAGAAATACTCTGTTGCAATGTGCGATTACAATGGATGTTTTGATTGGGAAATTCTTGATCAGTATGGAGCAATCGAGGGATGCATTTATTGTGATGACGAACTTGAAATATTGAGCGCTTGTGAAACGATCAGAAGATTGCCAAATAAGCGAATCTATGAAAATGGAGAGAAGCATATGGGAAATGAGAAAATGGACGTAAGGAATACGGTTGTGAACGTAAAAGAATTAATCGATGTGTTCAAAGACATGGCTGATAGAGGAACTTTATTGACCGGAAATGGAATCACTCAGATGGATCTGTATCTTCAGATTACAGGTGCAATTGTTGCCACTGCAATGAAAGAATCGAATTAAGCAACCAAAAAGCAGAAAGGATAGATAGTCTTTTCTGCTTTTTTTGTTACAAAATTTATTTTAAGATCTGACATATTGTTTGTAAGAAAAAAAATGAAAAAAGGAGATTTTTTATAAATGTTGAATGATAGAAAACAAATCACAAAAGCATTGTCATTGTCTTTAGAAAGATATCTCAATCCACATAATGATCCAAGAATTTATATTGCTCAAGAAGTTACATTTGATTATGCAACGGGTCATGCTATTCGAGTAGATTTTATGAGGTTTAAACCAGTTAACAATAGTGTTTCAGGGATCGAAAAAGGGGATTTCTATTGCTATGAAATCAAATCTTCTGTGGAAGATTTTCATTCAAAACATGGGCATAATTTTCTTGGAGATTACAATTATTATGTAATGCCAGAAGATGTTTACGAAAAAATAAAAAATGAGATTCCTTATAATGTTGGTGTGTTCGTTTCTTCTATGAAAGAATATCGAGGATTGTTGGAATTGTACATGATTAAAAAAGCCAAAAGAAAAGATCGGGAAAGGCCGACAACTGAATTGCTTTTTATGATGTTTCGATCTGCTGCAAGAGATAGAATTAATTGCAAGAAAAAAGAAAACCAAAAAGTAAATCAGATGAATTGATACGATAACTTATTTTTTGAGGGATCTGACATATTAGTCTAAACATAAAAGAAGATAAAAGGAGAATAAAATGGATAAAAATTTAAATGAAAATAATAGTCATTCTATAAGCCATTCTATAGGTCCTTGTATTGTAAAAAATGGCATTTTATATGACTATTTTAAACAACCAATAAAAGATCCAACAGTTTTGCTAGATGTTAGCGGAAACACTGTTGTATTGTTAAAATATGGGACAAAAGATAAAGTAAAAAATTATTATAATAACATGCTTGAAAAATATATGAAGTCTGATTTATTTTTTAAACTTGGGTTTGATAAAATTGATAAATTTAAACTTATCTCATTTAATGTATCTTCAGATGCAAAATATACGGTTGACGAAATCTGCACATTCATCAATTGGGTGAATAACACCATTTTTGTGAAGGATTTAGCAATTTGCATTTCGTCAGAAGAACAAATGCATAAGAAACTTAACGGATTAATGGAAATCGGTTTTTGATTTATAGAGGAGGACAGATAGTCATGTATTTAATAAATAATGGATATATTACATTACCAAAAAATGCTGATAAGGAGACTGTAGGTGAATTATTAAAAATGCTCCATGAAGCTCATATTATAGGAGATGACTTTGATGAGTATGTTGAAAACGGATCTACAATGTGTATCGAAATCGAAGAATGTTATGGAGATATTGAGGTGGATCTTTTACGGATTGTATCCTATTTTGCTGATAAAGGAATTTTATTAAATGGAGAAGTAGAATATATTGGCGATTATGAAGGGACATATTGTATTTCCAATGGTAAATTTGAAGTTTTAAGCGAGGAAGAAAAAATTCTTCGGAATCTTTCGACCAAAGAACTATATCGAGAATTAACCCGGCGAGGAATAAAATTTCGGATTTTATCAAAGATCTGACATATTAAAAATAATAAATAATTTGTTTTTTAGATAAGGAGAAAGATATGAGAAAAATCACAGAAACTCACACAGGTAAAATCGTAACAGACACAGATTTAAATCTGGAGTATTTGTATGTTGGAGATTATGGAAAGGAGAATAACATCAAGGCATCATTTCTTGGATATGATAAAAGAATTGATAAGGTAGAACATAAGCCGGTTGACATTACAGATAAACTGGTGGTTACAGTTTCTTCGCAAAAAGGTTGCCCTATGGATTGCAATTTTTGTGATTGCCCTAAACTTGGATTTAAAGGAAATGCTACTTTGCCAGAACTTATTACAGAAATCATGTCTGGAGTTGCTTTGTCGGGAATTAAACATGGACAGAGATTGAATGTACATTATGCAAGAATGGGTGAACCGACATTTAATCCCAATGTAATTACATCAGCAGAATTTATTGCACAAATGCTTATGAATGACCATTCAGATGTAACATTCGATACATACCATCCTGTAGTTTCCACTATGATGCCAAAAGCTAATAAAAATTTAAAAGAGTTTCTTCATAAATGGGTTGAGACAGGATTTGCGTATGGTGGAGAAGATGGATTTGGTTTGCAGTTCTCTATCAATACTCTTGACGAGAATGACCGGAATGAAATGTTCAGGAATAGGTCTTTATCGCTTCAGGAGATTAGTGATATTATCAAAGAGCTTCCAATGCCTAAAAAGAGAAAGTACACATTAAATTTTGCTGTAACTTCTAAAAGCAATTTAGACGTTGCGCTCATGAATAAGTATTTCGATAAAGAAAAATGCATTGTTAAAATGACACCAATTCATGAGACTGTTGAAGCTGTTGATGAAGGATATGAAATTGTACATGATTTTGATGTATATGAGCAGTTTGAGCAGCCACTTGTAAATGATGGATGGGATGTAATTGTATTTGTTCCATCGAAAGAAGAAGATGAAGATAGAATTACGTGCGGCAACTCATTGATTGCTTTAGAAAACACGGCATCAAAATAGTAAAAAAAACGGTAAATTAAAATTTACATTACAAATTTAATAAAAAGGAGTCTCAGAATTTTTGAGATTCCTTTTTATATTATATTTTGATTTTTTATCATATCATTTTGCCTTTGCTCCTGTCTAATTTTTGGGAACGTCTGACATATTAAATATGTATATACAAAAGAATATTGGAGGATAGAGAATGAAAAATAGAGAAAATAAAACAATCAGTGAAAATGAGGCTATCGAAAGAATTAAATATCATATGTATACGGCAGAACAAGCGGTTGGCGGAATGGGAATGGAAGATCTGGAAATGGCGATCAAGGCACTGGAGGAAGTACAGCAGTACCGCGCAATCGGCACACCGGAAGAATGCTTGCGGAATAAGGATTTTCTGGATTATCTTTCGGACAAAATGAACCCGAATGATTTTGAAACATACTTGCGCTTATACAATGCGTTAGAAGAAAAAGGGTGTGAAGAATGATACCAGAATATTGCAGTACCTGCAAATGGTATGCGGAATTTGAAGGCGTTTGCTGTAATGGAAATAGTGAACACTGTGCGGATTTCCGGAGATTGGATGACACATGCGAGAAATGGGAGGAAGTCGAAGAATGAATGAAGAACTCAAGCCGTGCCCATTCTGTGGACACAGTATTACCGAAAAAGATGTGTACGAACCAAGCAAGGACTGGCGCCCAACACTTATGGACCCAGACAGTGGTGGTGATCCTATTAGCATTCATTGTGAGTGTGGTTTGGAGTTTTGTACTGGCACATATAATTGGAATAAATTTGTAGAAGCATGGAACAGGAGGGCGAACAATGGGAAGATTGATTGATGCAGATGATGTAAAAAAGATGATTTCTGATACGTTTGAGAAAGAAAAGGATGTTATAAATAGCTTTTGGAAAATGGGTACGTTGATGGACAAAGTCGACGAGATTCAGACCGCTTGTAATCCGGATAAGGTTGTGGAGCAGTTGGAAAAATTGAAGAAAGCAGAGCAGGACAGACCAGATGATTGCGACGAGGACGGATGCGGAGACGGTGAACAGATCTACGATGATGGGAGAAGCCAGGGAAGATATGAAGCATTTGGCAAAGCAATCCAGATCGTAAGAAGTGGCGGAATCATAGTAGATAAAAAAACTGAGGAAAAATAGGAGGACAAATAATGAAAATACTGATCGATATTCCAAAGGAATTTGAAAGAGATTATGATCAAGACAAATTTAAAGAATTTTTTGAAAGAGTGATCGCTGATATGACTTCGGATGATTGGCTTTTATGCGGTTTATATGAAAAGGAAATAGCGGAAATGTTTATTAAGGCATTTGAAAATAGCAAAACTTATGACCCGGAAAGCACCAATGAAGAAATAGAGGAATATACAGATAAAATTGTAAAACAATTAAATAATGAATGGACAAAAGCGAAAAATGCTTTTAAAAATTCTGATTTGAAAGCAGATATGGGTGTTGCTCTTGGTTTAACGGTGGCAACTGAAATTGTTGAAGATTGTTATAATAAATTATTGTCTGAAAAAGGCAAAGGAAAAAACGAATTGGGATAAGCTGAAGAAAAGAAAATGGTACGAAAAATTAACAGAGTAGAACAAGAGAGGAAAAGAAATAGATGAAAATTAAATCAATTATTCTCAATACAGAAGCAGTTCAAGCAACTTTGGATGGGCGAAAGAGTTGTACTCGGCGGTTAGTAAAGTCACAACCAGACGGAAAACATACGTTTTCGCTCGGTTTTGTTACAGACAGTACAGAGAAGAAAGAGCTAGGATGTTTTGGATTTGGCACTGATAAATATGGTGGTTCTATTCAATTTGCAAAACCGTCATATCAGCCGGGAGATATTTTGTATGTCAGAGAAACCGTATGGCAGAAAATAGGACACTATTTGGATGTTGACGGAGAGACAAAACCGTCATGGTATAACGAATTTAGGTATGTTGCATCAGACGAAAAACCAGAAACGGGGTGGAATTATAGTTGGGTTAAGCGTCCGTCCATCCACATGCCAAAAGAAGCCGCACGCATTTGGCTTAAGGTTACGGATGTGAGAGTGGAGCGGTCGCAGGAGATCACCGAGGAACAGGCAAAGGGACCATGCACAGCGAGAGGACAGTTTGAAAATTTGTGGAACAGCACCATCAAGAAATCCGACTTTGATCTCTACGGATGGGATGCTAACCCGTGGGTGTGGGTTATCGAATTTGAACGGTGTGAGAAACCATAAGTAAATTAGAGGTAGACATATGACATATAGAATAACAACGCAGCATAACAAAAGCGACAGTGAACAGAATATAGTAATCACAAATATTGAGGAAGATGCCAAGAAAAGATATTTGGATGGCTGTAAAAATAACTATTTCACTCTATTGGAGCGGCACAGATGTGGAGAATGGGAAAAATTATTTGCTCAATACAATGATGATGGAGCAGTGGATTGTGACATTCATAACGCTACGTTATCTGATGTTTCTTATTTGATTAAAAACATGACCACGGAGGAAATATGAGCAAACGACCAGAAGTTACGAAAGAACTTTCTTTAGCGCTTGAAAGATATATAAATCCCAAAAACGACACAAGAATTTATATGGCTAAAGAAGTCACGTTTGATTATGCCACAGGACACGCAATCAGAGTGGATTACATGAGATTTAAGCCTGTGAACAATACAGTCTCTGGGATTGAGAAAGGGGACTTTTACTGTTACGAGATAAAATCTTCTGTTGAGGATTTTCATTCGGGACATGGTTTGAATTTCATCGGTGACTACAATTATCTTGTAATGCCGGAGGAAGTATATGCGGCTGTATCAAAAGAAATCCCATATTTTGTTGGCGTGATTGTGCCAACAGAAAGCACTTGGCGGAATAACTGGAGAGAACTGACCGTAATCAAGAAAGCAAAGCGCAGAAGTAGAGAAAAAGCATTATCGGAAATGCTTTTTATGATGTTTCGTTCCGCGGCGAGAGACAGATATAAATTATCTTAGTTGGAGGTAAAAAAATTATGGCTAAAGCAGTATTGGTTATGGATATGCCGGAGAGATGTGTCAAATGTCCTTTGTTGCTTACGTTTCCGCAAAAGGACGGTCTTGCTCTTTGCATTGCTAGACCAAAGAACGGACAAGAAGAATACAATCCGAAGCATGAAAAATCATGGAGACCGGATTGGTGCCCGCTCCGGGAACTACCGGAGAAGATATCGGAACTTAAATCCGGTTATGAAGATATCAGCACATCAATACGTCGGGTGGGTTGGAATGCCTGCTTAGATGAAATTTTGAAAGAACCTCAAAATGAGGGAGGTACACATGGGAAAGAGCAGAACAAGTAAGCTGAACGGCTACCCGAGTGCGGTAAGCCGGCAGAGAAACGATGTGTATAAGTTCAAGACCAGAGGTAAGAAAAAATAAATGATTGGATTTGAGTATAAAGGACAGGTTGCCTATATCACGAGGATGGATGATTTCCGTGATTACATGGAACCAGAAGTTTACGAAGCTGTTCGGAAAGCCTTTGAAAATGGTTGCGATGGCGGACTGCGACAGAAATATGAGGAGTTACAGGCTGAATATGATGAACTGCAAACAGAGTATGACATCTTCGAAGATGAGATGAGAGATATTGATGCCGTCCAAGCTGAACGGGAAAAGTGCGAAGAGGAGCGGGATGCGCTACAGGAAAAAGTAGACACACTAACGCATCATATTAAAGAACTTATAAATCAGTATTATCAGCGTTACATAAAGACGGAAGAGATTATTCCGGAATTAGAAAAATTGATATGAAAGGAGCCGGAACTTATCCGTATAAACGACGGGTTTCTGATAAGAAAATGAAAAATAGCGAATTAAAAGAATATCTGAACAGTTTTCCAGACGATACGGAAGTATCTGTAATTATCGCCAATACGAAAGCGAGGAAAAGATATCCATTAACAGATTACCACAGCATTACGAATATGGAACAGCCAGTGTTTCTACTGGAAATCGGGAAACCGGAAAATCTGGATGATGAAAAAGATACTGATATTCCTGGGCAAACTAATTTTGAGACAGACTTCCCGGAGGTGATGCCACAATGAACATTGAGGAAATAACAATTGAGCAGCTTCGTTTTCGCCGAATTGCGCACAGCGTACCATGCGGTGAGCACAATTACCATGGGCGAATGATAAAAGATTCAAAACTTATAGAAGAATATGTCACGCCTGTAGGCAAATTTCTGCCGGAAGAATGGCTTGAAACAGCAAAGAGAGTTGTCGAATATAACGGATTGACAGCCTTATATGAAAAAATAAAACAGCATTGCCAGACACAGTGCGTGTGGCTAAAAACAGAAAAGCAGATAGAAGAATACGCATTATCCTGCATGGCAAATCATGCATACAACTGTTGGAAGGACTTTATGGAGGTGCCGAAATGATAAATGGGGAGTTAATCGTAGACAACTTCGCCGGTGGCGGTGGAGCTTCTACCGGGATAGAACTGGCAACCGGATATAGCGTTGATATTGCCATTAACCACGATCCGGAAGCAATCAAGATGCACAAAGCAAATCACCCGAACACAAAGCACTACTGCGAAAACGTATGGGCGGTTGATCCGGTTAAGGCTTGCAAAGGACATCCTGTAGCACTTGCCTGGTTTTCCCCGGACTGCAAGCATTTCAGTAAGGCAAAAGGTGGAAAGCCAAAGGATAAAAACATTCGTGGTCTTGCATGGGTAGCCTGCCGCTGGGCGGGGCTGGTGCGACCGAGGGTCATCATGCTTGAGAATGTGGAAGAATTTAAGACATGGGGACCACTTGGGCGGCGTCATCATCCAATCAAGGCAAAGCAGGGAAAGACGTTTGAAAAGTTTGTGCAGCAACTTACAGATCTTGGGTATGAAGTGCAATGCCGGGAGCTGATTGCCGCTGATTACGGCGCACCGACCATGCGGAAAAGATTTTTTATGATCGCACGTTGCGATGGCAAGCCGATTGTTTTTCCAGAGCCGACACACGGACCGTCAGACAGCGAAGCGGTTAAGGAAGGACTTGTCAAACCTTATGTTGGAGCATACACGCAACTTGATTTTTCACTTCCATGTCCGTCCATCTTTGACACATCGGAAGAGATCAAGAAAAAGTACGGAATCAGGGCTGTACGTCCGTTGGCGCCGAAGACAATGGAAAGGATCGCAAGAGGATTAAAAAAGTTCGTCCTCGACAATCCGGAGCCGTTTATTATCCAATGTAATCATGGTGGAGAGCGCAGACCGAACGATATTCGGAAGCCAATGCCGACCATCACTGGAAAGCATGGGTATGGAATTGTGGAGCCGACGTTAGCACCTTATATGGGGACAAATACAACGAATCATCCGGGTGGAAACTGCAAAGATCCGATACATACGATCACCACAGGTAATCAACAATGCCTTATTAGCCCGACGCTTATCCAATACCATTCTGAAACGGCGCAGGGAGAAGTTCGGGGACAGACGATTGAAGATCCTATAATGACGGTGGACGGATCGAACAGATATGGACTGGTCACATCATTTTTGAGTAAGTTCTATAAGTCTGGAATCGGACAGGACGAAAGAGAGCCACTACATACAATCACAACATCAGCCGGACATTTTGGCGAGGTCAGAGCATTTCTGATTAAATACTACGGGCAGGGAACCGGACAGGATATTAAGGAGCCACTTGACACGGTAACTGCACGGGATAGATTCGGATTAGTGACGATTGAGGGTGTAGATTATCAGATTGTGGACATCGGCTTGCGAATGCTTGAGCCACGGGAACTATATGGATGTCAGGGATTCCCGGACGACTACATCATTGACCATGATTATACCGGCAAGACGTATCCGCGGAGCGAACAGGTGCGCCGATGCGGTAATGCTGTGTGTCCACCGATACCGGCAGCATTAGTCAGGGCAAATCTTCCGGAATTGTGCGTAGCGGAACGTATGCCGAACATGAGGATCGAGTCAGAGCAGACCGGACAGCTCCGGTTTGCCTAGATTTAAGGAGAAATAGAATATATGGTCAGAAGTGTAGATACATTCTTCATAGACGGAGAAAGCTTTATTAGTTATTGCTCAGACAGCGACTTTGATTATGCAATTTATATTGGACAAAAGTGTAAAGTTTTGAGAAATGAAAAGTGTTTTATAGGTACGCTGTACAAAGTGAACTCAAACAAAAATACATTCTCGATAAAGCAAAATAATGGAGAAATAATAGAAATAAATTGTGCTGATGTAGAAGAGATTTTCAGCGAAGAGGAAATTGGAACGATAAATTAGAATTTAACCAAGAAAGGAGAATGAAAAATGACATTTAAACGAAAAGCAGTACCATTTGACACGTTCGTAGGAGGTTGCAATTATTTTGATGGCAATTCAGACGTTAATAATGGATATGGCTGTACGCATCCAGAACAGGAGGAAAAGCAGAAAGGAAAAGGTTGTTGTTTTTGCTTTTCCTGTCCACTTGGGACTCCAGCAGATGAAGAAAGCTTTGAGGAACCAGATATTAACTGGAATGGAACTGAAAAAGAGGATGTTGGCGAAGATGATTATATTATCATCCCATCAAATTGCGAAAATTAGAATTTAGTACAGAAAGGAATAATGAATTGGAAGAGGATACCGTATATTGTGATTGCGGTCAGAAAATAGATTGTTGATGAACGCAGGATGGAATGCTTGTTTAGAACAAATTTTGAATTCACGGTAATTACAAAGAAGAGACAGGGTGGTCTGTCTCTTTGTTTTTTATTTTATAAAAAATCTGACATATTATTTATAAAATAAAAATCCAAAAGAAAAAAGGAGAGAAGAGTATGACAAAAGAGAGCAGAGTGATTTTATGCAATCGTATTTTTAACGAACTTAATGCTATAGAGGGAAAGGTCGGATTCGTTCGTGATCCGGATACTATTCTAGCCGATTTCTTATCAAAAATGCCTGATGACGAATCAGACTTAACAGGATTCGGGACAGAATTATTAGAGGACTATTTAGGTGCTATTGATGGAAATGATCCAGAAAGCGTTTTCTTATCGTTATTCGAAAAACTTGTTGGTATTGATTTCGATGATTTTTTGGTACTGTGTATGAATGAAACAGGCATTATTATGGGACCCGATACTAAAACAGAAAAATAGAAAGTGAGAACAAATAGATAGCAAAATTTAAACAAGTAGCAATTGTTAATTTGGTAGAAGATTATGGGAAAAAGGATTATGCATTTGCTTTGTATAAGGAAGAGTGGGAGTTAATCACCGGTAAAGATTATATGCATAATCCCGTATATGTTGTAGTAAACGCAAGAAATAGAAATAATAAAATTCTTGGTATAGTAAAAGAATTGGTGCCGATTGAAAAATACGGCAAAAACAACGTTACAGCACAAGTTGTCGGCGTTGCAAACATGGATGCATATAATGCAAGAATTAAAGAGGGAACCCGTCAAAAAGAAATTACAAAGCAGAAAGCAAATATTGAAAAAGAACTAAAGTCTGAAATTGAAAAGATGAACAGCATCACTCTTTATGAAAAAGTGACAAGTGAACATCCCGAAAACCCAAGATTAACTGAATTGGTCAATGCACTGAAAGAGTTAGAAGGATAATAAGATAGAGTTTACAAATAAAATTATAAAAATAAAAGGCAAGGTTTCAAGTATTGCTTGAGACTTTGTCTTTTTTCTTGCAAAAGTATTGCAATCTCATTTTAACAAATGTAAAATAATATTATGTTTGTAAAATAAATGGAGAAATAAAAAATGACTATTTGTGTGGCTGTTGATAATAATATGGGAATGATGTTTAATAATCGAAGGCAGAGCCAAGATTGTATACTTAGAAAGTATTTATTAGAATTAGTTTATGATAAGAAACTCTGGATGAATAGCTATAGTGCTAAACAATTTGAGCCTTCTTTATCAGATAAAATCATAGAAGATGATGATTTTTTGGATAATGCAGATACACAAGCATTTTGTTTTGTAGAAAATATACCTTTAACAAAATACCAAAATAAAATAGAGAAAATTATTCTCTTCAAATGGAATAGAGTATATCCAGCAGATACATATTTTGATATTTCATTAAAAACTGGATGGACTTTATTATCTACAACTGATTTTGAAGGGAGTTCACATACGAAAATTACAATGGAGGAATGGATTCATGAAAATATTTAATTGGATTTTTTCAGTATTTTGTATTTTATGTTTACCCGTATATGGATTCCACATAGGATCTATTCTTATGTGCTTGCTTGGCGTCATCTCATTGCCGATTGGGCCAATAAAAGAATTATGGGAAAACCTGCCGAAACCTAAGCTAAGACCCTTAATTATCGGTATCCTGTTTGTTGCATTTTGTTGTATAATACCAACCACACAACCTGGACAATCTGATATTATTGACGAAATTTCAACGGAAACAGAAGCTCAAGTAGCAGAAATCCCAGAGACAGAAATCCCAGAGACAGAAACACAAGAGACAGAAATGGAAGAAGTCTTTGCTACTGAATCTGAATCTGGAAGTGAATTTACAACAGAAATAAAAGCGACTACAATTTCTCAAACGCAGCCTTCCACAGAAATAGCACTCCCTATTGACAGTATTCCGGCATATTCTGGAAAACCATATATTACAATAAATAACAATATGCCAGAATTCCTTGATTCAGATCTTTCGACATCTTCTTATGAATATTATAGTGATTTAGATGAATTAGGACGATGTGGAGTAGCGTATGCCTGCGTAGGAACCGATTTAATGCCAACAGAAGAGCGTGGAAACATTGGATCTGTGAAGCCAACTGGTTGGCATACCATAAAATATAATGTGGTTGATGGAAATTATTTATATAACCGCTGTCATCTTATTGGTTATCAATTATCTGGCGAAAATGCCAATATCAAAAATTTGATTACCGGAACAAGATATCTGAATGTAGATGGTATGTTGCCATTTGAAAATATGGTTGCAGATTATGTGAAAGAAACCAACAACCACGTAATGTATCGTGTATCTCCTATTTTTGAGGGAAATAATCTTCTAGTAAGCGGTGTACAAATTGAAGCAAAATCCGTAGAAGATAATGGAGAGGGGATTCTTTTTAACGTATATTGTTATAATGTTCAACCTAATATTGAAATTAACTATGCTACTGGGGATAGCTCTCTAATTGCCGCAACTATGACAGAGCAAAGCAATACTTCTGTGTTAAATAATAAAAATTCAACTTCGAATGAATCTATAAATACAGATGTTAATACTATTGCCAATAGTGCCAATGATTCGAACGGGATTAGTAAATCTGATAATTTTAGTGGATCTGAAGACATTGGATCTGAAAATATCAATTCTGATAATGCCGCCTCTTCATCATCCGCAAATAATGACAACACATCAAATGACACAGGAGGTGGAGGATCAAGTTCAATACTAGTATGGAAATCTGCAACAGGAGATAAATATCATAGCATTAATAATTGTGGCCGGATGAATCCTGCTAAGGCGACTCAAATCACAGAGGAGCAAGCGATAAACCAAGGACTAGGAAAATGCAGTAAATGTTGGTAAAAATTTTATTTTAGACATAGAAAAAGGTAAGCGTTAGCTTACCTTTTTTCGTACTTTTTTGCATTTATGTTTTTTCATATTTTTTAAATATCTGACATATTAAAAATGTAAATTGGATGTATTGAAAAATGGAGTTTTAAAATGGAGGAATTTTAAATGGAAAATGTAAATACGAAAAATGAAACCAATATTAACTATGTGAAATTTATTAATCTCAATACGCTTCTTGGAAAAAATAAAAATATTTTCTTTGAGGAAATTTTTGAAGATAGATATTGGGATACTTCAAGAAGATATTTTAAGAGATCGTGCTCTTGCGGGAAGATTTTGTTACAGGAAACTTGGAAGATGAAATTCGACCTATTTGTCCTAAATGTGGAACAGGAACTATTCTTTCTTCTAGACATCACCTTTCGGAAGATGTTAAATTTAAAAAAGAAAAAGTTAGTTTAATGGATTTTCCAGATTTTTGGGATGATTATACTAAGAATTCTAGAAGAGGGGGTTCAGGAAAAGAAGAAACAGCATATCGTTATATTTCTGTTTCTAATTTGATTTTAGAAAAAAAGAAAATTGCTTTTATTAAGCAGGAAAAGAATATTGTATATTCTATTTTAAATGGAGTCACAACATCTACACCTGCAAACAGAAAAGACGTGAAATACGATGTTGTTATTGATTTTGGCAATCCTTTGCGGCCATATTCATTAAAAGAAAACGACAAGGAAATGTCAGTTAATCTAAATAATTTAAAGAAGTGTGTGTCAAATATTGAAATGTCAGACCTTCCTTCAACAGATCCAGATAATTTAGATATTTTTTATGCTACGGCAAAATATTTAAATTATGCAGATGAACATAATGTATTTACAGAAGTTCATGCATTATCAAAGGTTGTAAGTACACTTTATCATTACCCTGAATTAGAAGTTATCTTTGATACATGTGGAAGCTTGGAGTGCCTGCGAAATATTCCATTATCTCGTATTCAGAAAGGAAAAACTTCTCCACATGAAATTGTTGGCCTTTCTAAAAATGTTTGGGATACATATCGTACAGTAAGAGAAAGAGCGAAAGGATTTGGCGTAAATTTTGATCAGATTTTAGATATCTACAATAAATATGGAGCTGACTGGACTAATTCATTTTTAAAAATGTGTTATCAGATTTACTCCAGATATTCCCGTACAGGAGACATCGAAAAGCTTGCGACACTTGTGTTTACTAAAAAGTATAATATGAAACGACTGACAACATACCTTAGGGACGATATTTACATCAAACAGGGAATCGGTGATCCAATGGTAGGTATTCGAATTTTATATGATTATGTGAATATGTGTACAGAGATGAATTGTTCTTATGAGAAGTATCCGAAGTCTCTTAAGATGGCTCACGATATTGCGATGAGAAATTATTCATTTGTAATCAGCCCTGAAGATCGAAAAGAGTTTGACGAAATTGTAAATCAAGAATATTATAAAAAACTTGAGTATTCAGGATCTGATTATATTATCGTAGCACCAAAATCTATTGAAGATATCATTCAGGATGCAAAGAAATTGCGGCATTGTGGAGATTCTTATATTATACCATTGCTTCAGGGGAGGACCAATTTATATTTTATGAGAAAAAAGGCGGCCCCAGAAAAACCATGGATTACTATTGAAGTAAAAGACAATACTGTAGAACAGTATGCTTGCTTTGGTGATGAATTGCCAGAAAAAGATGTCGTAAATCGAATCAATGAATGGAAGAAGGTAAAGAAATTAAGATAAGGTCATAATTGTTAAAAACGCTGTATTAAATTTGACACAGCGTTTTTCCTTTTTTATAAAATTAAGCGAAAATAATAAAACAGTATTTCGCTTATAATAAAAATATGTTATAATTAAAAGACTACAAAGGAAGAAACGTGATTGGTGTTGATTTGGAGGGAACGTATGAGAGCAAAGACAAAAGAAAACGATCTTACGATTTGTGAAAAAGAAGTTATAGCAACTGTATACGAATTGCCGGAAAATGAAAGGTCATTAAAAATAATTTGCGCATTAGTTAATAAGACATTTGGACATGAATGGATGCCGCAAACTGTAAGCACTTTTTTACATCGAATTGTTGAAAAAGGTTATTTGACATGGGTGAGACAAGGAAGAGTGGCATTGTACACTCCGACTTACAGCAACAAAGAGTTCCGAAAAGAATTATTAAAGGAAGTCATTGATTTAATGTATAAAGACAAAGAAGATATCAAAAAAGATATTGAAGAATTATTTTAATTTTTAAGCAAAGAGACGTTTCAGGATGCGAGACGTCTCTTTTGTTTTACAAATAAAGAAAAATAAACATTTTAAATTTAAAGACAGTTAAGAATTTATCTAGCTGTCTTTTTTATTTTTCTTATTTTTTAAATATCTGACATATTATTTATGTATTTAAAATTATGAAAAATGGAGGAGCATATGTATACAAACAATAATAAAAAAAGTAGATCGAACAGCGAGTATTGGACAAAGAAAAATGAATTAGCTAAAAAAGCAAAACTTCATACTGAAAAAATGAAAGAAAAATATTGCAAAGAAATTGCAGAAGCTATTACCCAGTCGGTAATTTATCGAGATGAAAATGTTCCGGTTTTGCCTTGCAATCCTGATTATTCTGTAAATGTCAATATCGTTAATAAGAAAAGTTCAGAAGCAATTTTTATGAATGATGATGTTAAGAATCTTAAGATTGCTGTTTTAAACTTTGCTTCTTATAAAAATCCAGGCGGAAAGTTTTTAAATGGATCAAGTACTCAGGAAGAAAGTTTGTGTCATGATTCATTTTTATACAATGTGCTTTCAGAAATGCAGGACTATTATGAGGAAAATAAGAGGGAATTGAATTTTGGACTGTATACCAATGCCGCGATTTATACACCGAATGTAATTTTTGAAAATGATGACACCAATCAGAGAAGAGCATGCGATGTTATTACATGCGCAGCACCAAATAAAAATGTTGCACAGGGATATTGCAATGTTTCAGATATGAAAAATCGATTTGAATTAGAAAAAAGAATTGATTTTGTGTTGCAGATCGCAGCTGTTAATCAGGTGAAGATTTTGATTTTAGGTGCCTTTGGATGTGGTGTTTTTGGGCAGAATGCAACAGAAGTAGCAACAATTTTTAAAGGACTATTAGAAACAAAATACAAGGGATATTTCGATAATGTGATTTTTGCTATTCCGGCTGAAGAAAAGTATTTTAATTTGGATAAATTCCGGGAGGTGTTTTTTGACAAGGATCTTAGACATAATCGAATTTATTGGTCTTTAAGTGTAGAGGATTTTACTTCTATGATGTCTTTTGTGTTCGCTAGTGCAGGAATTGATTTCATTAATGTTGCACAGGATTTAAACTATCGATTAAAACACGGCATTGTAAAGAAAGGTGATGAGAAAAACTTTGTTTTTGAAGAGGCAAAAGGGCTGACAACTCATTCAGAAACATTGCGAAGAGGTATTTATATAAAATTATCAGATACAGATAATCGATATATTGATATTTGGTACAAAAAAGCAAAATAATTGCAAATTATGAAGCACAAGAAACTTGAAAAACTTGAAAAACAAAAAACATTAAGAAAGATAGAGGGAAAATATTATGTTAAATACAGATCTTATTGTAGTAAATACAGTTGTTAATGAGTTGAACAAAAGAGGATATAAAGCAGAGCTGACATCTGTTTTTAAAAATGGAATTGAGAAGGTGCATGTAGTGATTGGAAATGGCAAAGTAAGACCATCAATTGATGTTGACTCTCTTTTAGTAGATGGCGCACATAACATTGATGGAATAGTATCAAGAGCTATTGCTATTTACAGCAATTCTTTAAACACATCGTTTGATGTTCCTAATATTACAACATGGAATTATGCTAAAGATCATTTGCAGTTATGTTTACAGGGAAAAACGAATGAGTCTATTTTAAAGCGTCATTATCTTGATCTGGAAATGTATGTACGTGTTAAGGTATCTGAAGACGGAACATACAAAGTAAAGCCGGGAATGTTCAAAGAAATTAGCGAAGATGAGATTTTTGCTAGAGCGTTGCTTGCCACAAAAAATAATATCGTTGTAGAAGATATGGGAAAAATGTTGGCAGAAATGATGGGTGGTGCTTTAGACTTTACGGATATTATGGATTCTTGTCTTCCAATGCCGCAGCTAATCGTTATTTCAAATACTGAAAAAATTTTTGGAAGTGCAGGAATTTGCGACAAAGAATTATTGAGTAAAATCGCTAAGGAACATAATAGCAGTTTTGTTATTATTCCATCTTCGATTCATGAATGCATTATTCATCTTGACAATGATCCAAATATGAAGGAATACAACGCAATGGTTCGTGAAGTAAACGCAACAGAAGTTGTGCCAGAAGAAGAATTGAGTGATCACGCTTATTTCTTTAACAAAGATACACTTGAGATCACTTGGTAATGTGTTAACGATATGCATATAAAAAGCAAAACACAAAAAGAGAGACGAAATCGTCTCTCTTTATTTTTGGCGCAATATTTTTTCGTTTTGTCAATAATTATAATTTATGCGAAAAAACTTATTTTTTTTAGAAATCTGACATATTAAATATAACATTAGAAATGAAAAGGGAAAAGGAGTAAAAGCTTATGAAGAATAAAAAGTATGGATATACCATTAGCTTTCAGGGAGACGGCTTTGATACAGGAACTATTGACCTTACCGAAGATGAGGCAAAAGTTGTAGCATATGCATTAAATCCGGTCAATTGGAAACATCGAGATACAACATCGTGGAGTCCCATTGTAACATTTGGTATTGAACACCCAACAGAAATCGATGAAGATTTTGAGAATCCGGAGGATATTATAATTATCAAAGAGTTCTTGGAGGACTATAAAAATGATATACCAGAAAAGTCTAATAAAGAAATTGATTCGGCATGGAAAGAGTTTTCAAAAAAGGAACATTCAATTTGGCTTAACCCAAATGATTATTGGTTAGATCGGTTTGTAGAATGGCTAGATACGAATGAGCAAAATTAAAAGGAGAAACCAGAATGAATAATGATAATTTCGTATTAGGATTTGTCGCTCCCTTTGGAGAGTTTTATGAATGTCTGCCTTTTGAGCATATTAAATTGGCAAATGATTTATTGGAAAAAATGTATAAAGCACAAAATGCAAATTCTGTAGATCGATTATGCCGACTTGGATGGATTGTCTTAGAAAAAGATTTTGTTGGATTTATTGATGATGATATCCACAATATTTGCCCTTTGACAAATTCTCAGAAACAGTGGTTAAAAGAAAACAGAGAAAAGATGCCAGTATCTCAGCGATTGCTATTAGACAAATGCCTTGAGATAGATGAGATGCTGTATGGCGATAATTAAAGGAAATTAAAAACAAATAATTTCGAAGCTAAGAGACAAAACTCTTAGCTTTTTGTTTTTTTAAAATTTCTGACATATTAAATATAGATATTAAAAACAATTTTTCGAAAACGGGAGGAAATATCATGGCGAAAGTAAGAGAAGTACCATGCGTATCATATGTATGTAAGGGAGAAACATGTTTAAAAGGACGCAAAAACGTTGAGCACTCTGGTTGTTGTCAGACATGTAAAAAATATTGTCCAAGAAAAACTGGCAATGTCAAAAAAGAGTCTGTAATGCAGAAAAAGAATAAAGCTAAAGAAAAAGAGGCAAAACGCATGATGCGAGAAGTGTATTAAAAGCTCTCGCAAGAAAGGAGAAAATGCCATTCTGTTGTTTCATATAGAATGGCTTTTTATTGTATGAAGCAAAATTTTTTAAAGCTGTGCATTCTTTTAGGTATTGCAAATTTGTTTATATGCCAAAGCATTCCGATGAGCGCAGCACAGTTAACGTGCTATACAAAAAGTGATCAAACAAAGCATTATGCTATTAGCAATGAATCCGATTTCTTGGGCGGAGTTTCACAAGATTTATGGAATACTTTAACAAAAGCAAGGTCGGAAACTGATTTAGCAGAAATAACAAAAAATGATTTGGAATTAGTTGCAACTGGAATGAATGGTGACGATGCTGATATTTCAAAAGAGGTATCGGTTCAAAATCAAACTCAAGACCACGAACAAAATCAGGATTATGTAACCGATTGGGTAGAGCCGTCTGGATCGCAATCGATTATGCAAGAGACTCCTCCACATGAAATTGATGCGGAAATTATTTATCCACCGGAATATCTAAATCGATGGCACATTTCTTTAACAAATGAAGAAATCGATTTATTAGCAAAAATTGTTTGGATTGAAGCTCGTGGAGAAAGCCAAGAAGGACAAGAAGCAGTAGTTGAGGTTATTTTTAATAGAATGTTGGCAGAAAATTATCCGAATAATTTAATTGGCGTAATAAGCCAATTAGGGCAATTTGAGAGTTGGCCTATTGTAGACCAGGCTTTTCCAACTGAAAAAGAATATGTGTCAATAAATGCTGTTTTATATGGAGAGACCAATCTTTTACCGATGAATACAATTTATTTTGCTACAAAACCATTAACAGAAGATGTTGAAACTTCAATAGGGGGACATATATTTTGCAATTAAGCAAAAAGAAAGGAATTAGAATGAAGAATAGAAATAAATTTAAAAGGATTATTGTTTTTATTGTTATTGTCGTTTTGTTTAGTTTAGGACAATCCGGAGTAAGTGAAGCAAGAAGACATGAAAATGTTAAAACAGCAAACGACAGCAAAAATATAATTGGAATAATTAAAAATACGGAAACCACACAAACAGTATCTGAAACCGAAAATTTGTATGAAAGCAACATGGAAGAGAATTCTTCAGTCGATTTAACAGAGACGAATACAGAAGAATTAGGATATTACGATATCCCAGAATATGTGGGAGAACCTTATGTGGAAATCAATAATAATCTTCCGTATTTTTCAGATGAAGAATATAGCAAGAAGTCATATGAATATTACAGCAGCCTTGATCAGCATGGAAGAGCCGGAGAAGCAATAGCTTGTATTGGAGAAGACTTGATGCCTACAACAGAAAGAGGAGAAATTGGAATGATTAAACCATCTGGCTGGGTGCAGAATAAATATGACTGGGTTGACGGAAAATATTTATACAATCGTTGTCACCTTATTGGATACCAACTTACAGGAGAGAATGCGAATGAAAGCAATCTAATAACCGGAACTAGGTCTTTTAATGTAGAAGGGATGCTTCCATTTGAGAATGAAGTTGCTGATTATATCCATGAAACCGGAAATCATGTAATGTATAAAGTGACGCCAATATATGATGGAGATGATTTGCTGGCTCAGGGAGTTCAGATACAGGCTATTTCCGTAGAAGATGGCGGTTATGGAGTGTGCTTTAATGTATTCGTTTATAACATGGAACCAGGAGTGATTATCAATTACTCAACAGGAGATAATTGGGCCGAATAGTATAATAAAGCAAAAGAAAAGGACATCAACATAAAGAGATGTCCTTTTTGTATTATAATTATTCCAACAGCAAACATAGTAAAACAATCGAAACAGCTGGAGAATCAATCCCGGCTGTTTTTTTGTTGCAAAAATCTTTTTCTATTTTCTATTTTTCTTCTCATCTGACATATTAAAAGTGAAATCAAAAATATAAAGAAAAAAGGAGAATTTATGAACAGAAATGGAAGTACATAATTTTATTAACGACCGGGAAAATATCCGGGCGACATGTAAAGAACTGAATAAAAAAGATAAAGACTGGCGCTGGGAAGCGATCATAACGGGATCAACTCGCTTGGCTATCCGATGGGAATATATTCATGCACAGAAAAGAAATGTTGGGACATTTGCTATTGTCGCAAAAAATGATGAGATCAACTATTTCGATGAACGCGGATTTAATGTAACAAAAGAAGTCAAAAAATTCCTTCCGGACAAGAAAGAGACTACAGAAGAGGCGATGATCGCATTTCAGAAATGGGCATGGGATAAATAGTTTGGCCGAAAGCCGGAAGATTCAACCAAAGAGTAAAAATAATAGCACAAGGAGATAATTATGGAGAATTTTAAAAATATAAAGAAAAAGAACAGCTTTTTAGGCGAATATACAAAAGTATATAAAGATGAATTGCAAGCAATTGGTGCTATGGGCATTTTTATTGGAATAACATTTTTTAATTATTATTGGACCGTACCGCACCTTTTTGAAGCGGACTCTTCTTTTAAGTCTATTTTTATGAAAGTAGCATTTTCAATACTTCTCACAACATCCGAAATAGCAAGTGTTTGTTTCGCAGCCCTTATGATAATTGCAATCGAGGGGCTTATCTCTAACATTGTTTATGGCATAAAACGTGTTAACCGACTTACCTATTTGCCGTTGACGAAAGAGGAAGAAAAAGCTGTTGGCATTGTAGCTGATTCGGGATCAAAGGATTATTGTTTGCAGTGGATTTATTTTCTTTTTGCAGAAATTTTGTTTGTTGACCAGAAAGATAATGATGCAAAGGCTATTTCTTTAGACATTAAAGCAGCTTTTGCGAATAAGAATCTTATTGGCGAAATAAAGTCTTTAATGAAAGATAATACTTGTATATGCAAATTATTAGAGTGGTTGGCAGATGCCGACAACTTAGAACTTATCGCTCCAGACCGAATGCTTGACGCTGGAAGTTCGCTTAAGGGCCAGACTTGGGAGGAAACGATTTATAATATGTCAAAGCGTATTGTGAAAAAATATTATCAATCTTAGTTGAGAAGTTTAGACTGAGCAGTTTAAAGCGGCAGTAATTAATAATTCAGAATCTGCCACTGCGTTAGCATCGAATGTATAGGTGCGGCGGAATTCCTCAGATCTCTGGATCTGAAGCTCTGAGGTTTCCGCCTAATATTATAAAAAAGGAGAAAAACATGATGAACAACCTAACTGAGATAAGGAAAAAGAAAAGTTTTTGGCATTTATTCGTAAAAATGAATACGGAGATACAAGTTATTTTTACAGTCATACTAGTTGCGCCATTTTTCGCAGGCTTAACAGCTTGCAATTATTACACAAAAATTCCGGAGTGGTTATTTACGATAGAACGCGTAAATTCTGCGCCAAGATTAGCCGTTGCAGTGGAAGCCGCTACGCTTGAATTAGCAGTTGCCGCATTTATCTTTCCTTTAGCATTTGTCATTTGGGACCGTATTCAGTATTATATATCCCGAGTAAAAATAGCTAGACGATTTACACACTTGCCATTAACGAAAGAGGAAGAATCTAAAGTTGGGATCACGGCAGATCCAGACACAAAAGAATATTATGAGCAGTGGATTTTCTTTCTGTTTACAGATATATTTAATGTACAGAATGCTGATGGCATAAAAAAAATATTTTATAATGGAATTGATATTTGTGAGTTGAAATTGTTGCTTGTTGACAATCCTTCTATAAAGTCATTTATAGAGTGGTTAGGATATGTGCTCTTTGCGCGTGATGATATTGACCGCATTACTTTTGATAAAAACACTGCAGTGTCTACCATTTGTTCGGGACTGGCTAAAAGATATATCAAAAGCGAAGATTATTCCAAATATTCCAACTATCGTTCTCAAATTGCAGAAAAAGAAATGTCAAATGCTACCAGCCACGACTCTCGGAAAAAGAAGAAATAATTATAAGGCAACAAATGAAATAACAGTAATTAAAAAGGCTCGGAGGAACCCGAGTCTTTTGTTTGCGCCGATTTATAATATTTTATGCAAACAACTTTATTGCATAAATAAAACAGATATCCCTATTTTTTATCAATTTATTGTTGCAATGTTATAAACTTTTAGTTTCATCTGACATATTAAAAATGATCCCGAAAAACGAGTAGCTAAATACTCAAATTATTTTATGAGAAAAGGAGAAAGACATGAGGAAATTAAGAAATGTGAAGCGAAAGGAAACAGCTAGTGCGCGGCCATCCTATTTACCAATGACAGGTGAAGAAGAAAAGACTGCCGGCATTACAGCAGAGCATGGCTCAAAAAGATATTACGCACAATGGGCATATCTTTTATTCGCAGAATCAGAAGATTTTAAGGAAGTGAAATCTAAGGCGACAGAAGATGAAATCCTGAATGGGATAGAAGAGCTGCTAACGGAGAATGTTTTTGCTTACTGGCTTGTAAAAGTGGTAATCTCGTTAAGTAAAAAAGAGCAAATTGTCACTGCCAAACACAAAAAGAAAAAGAAACGTGCTACAAAATAATGTATTCCTCAAAAGGCTGCTATGGAGCCTTTTCTTTTCTCTTAAATTGCAAAGGCAAAAAAAGAGAAAAATAAATAAACAAATCAATGTTTGAATTATTTGCAATTTCAGTAGCAGCGGAAACGTCCATTGCTACTGAAATTGCCTATAATAATTCTAAAATGCAATAGAACTAGGTATAATTATTGTTCTTCAAACCATTCTTCGCAAGTAGCGCAAAGCCCTATTTCGTTTAAAGTCCGAATTGAAATCACAGCTATTATATTTTATTTCTGAATTTTTTCGGAGTCTGGATCATTAGCTCAGTTGGTTAGAGCATCCGGCTCATAACCGGGCGGTCGTAGGTTCGAATCCTACATGATCTATTAATTTAATAAGCCACGAGCAAAAAAATCTCCGGCTTCTATAAGTCAGGGGAGTTCACTATTATATTATAAAAATTTCACTGAAAATCAATTATTCGCAATTCCGTTAGTATTAGTTCATATTAACTCATTTCTAATGGCGTTCATAATCACAAAAGACAACATTCTCAATTTTTAAAAGACAATCTTATCCATAACAAAGCATGTTTTCTAATTTTTCTACCTATCTGACATATTATATATGATTCAAAATGCGTATTATGCGCACATTTTATTTATGAGAAAAGGAGAAAAGCAAATGAAGAATGAAAGAGAAATGAGTAACGCTTTGTCAATGGCAAAAACATTGGAAGATTTAAAGAAATCTAAAAAGATTTCTAATACAGAAGGTCGTCTAGTTTCATGGCTGACCGATGAGCTGTGGCAGAAGGAGTTCTCTATCCGTAGGATTTTTATTGACCCCGCCAAGGATAAAAAGCTTTCTGGCCGCAGAAGTGGAGTTCGCTCAAATGATGCTCTGGAGGCAGTATTTGGGAAGACATCTTGGCAGAATTATAACCAGTTTATCAATGATGTGATCGCACAGATCAGAAAAGGCGCTCATGATTACTGTTTTTATTTGTATCAGGTAATGGAACTTGAGCGTTTCTTTCCGGGAACATTACAGACAAGATTTTGCGATGGATATTGGGAAGTATGGGTTACGTCTACCGAGTGTAGCCGGCATGTAGCTTAAAGAATTAATAAGGTAATATTGGAAATATACTTTTCGCCAAAGAAAGGAAATACAAAATGAAAAATCATACAATCGGAAAAGTAATTGCAAATGTAACGGAAAAAGAACTTGACATTTTAGAGTCAAGTAATATTGATTGGTGCCCAAACATTAATTGGTATTCAAATAGGGTGGATGCTCTCATTTTCAACGAAAAAGATTATCATAAGGCATTACGGATGATTGGCAGAAATTGAGTAATTGATCATTATATGTTCATGATCTTCGTCGTATTATGCGTGCAACGCAGAGAATAATGTTTTGATTGGAAGTCAAAAAGGATAAGCTTCACCCTGGATTTGAAAATCTGGAGTGAAGCTTATTACGTATATTAAAAACGTAGTTTGGAGTTAAAAGCAACATTTCATTGGAAAGGAATTAGGTGATTATATGAAGATATATGTATTGTTAAAACAAGGTTATGAAGGCAGTGAAACAGTTTGTGTAAGTGAAGACATCAATAAAATTCGCACAAGTATTTGTGAAGATTTCAATCCAAACGAAGATTGTCCAAAACTTGAAATTTGGGAAAATGAAGAAGAAATTTTAAGGACGAGTGGAAGCGATGTATTAAAAGTCATTGCGAAAGAATTACCATAGCGATTTAAGTAAGAATCCTAGCGAAGGAGCGTGTGAAAATGCGTAGACAGCTAATGCTAAAAGATTTAGTTTATAGATTAAAGCTTGATACAGAACTTTTAGAGAAGCACCCTGAGAAAAAAGAGTTGTTAAAAAGACGAATTAAGCGGCACAAAGATGATATTGCCAATTATGTGGCTTCAAAAAGTTTTTCGCATGCTTTAGGAGCTTTTAATTTATAGCAATCAACACAAGGGCAACCAGAAAATATATCTGGTTGCCTTTTTTAGTGTAAAGAAATAAAGCCATATAATAAAGTGCTAAATCTTATATGTCAATGGGAATTCAAAGATTGTATGCATAAAACTGAAAGGATATGAAGAAGAGATACTAAATAATAATTTACGTATTTTCTAGCACATCTGACATATTAAAAATGAACATTAAAAATCATAAGAAAAAGGGAGAAAAAGAGGCAAGAATGAATAATGCATTTAGGATAGAAGTGAATACAAAAACTGGCGGTTATGGATTTACAGATACATTGTTAGAACTTCTTGCAGATGTTGAAAAGGAGTATGACAGCAATGAAGTAAAAAAAGTGTTTAAATGGGCAAAAGCATCAAAAGATGGTGATGAATATGTAAGCGAAGATGGTAGAATGCATATTTTCAACATTGAACAGACGCCATCAAAACTAAAATTTACCGGTAAGTACGTGTTTCATTAGGAAAGAGAGGAGATTTATATGTTTGATATAAACGCTATTATAAATGAGGAATATTGAAGTTGCTTATCTTAAAGGTAGACGAGATATGGCTGATGAGATAAAAGAAATATTCTTAAAAAGGAATATAAGCAATCAGTATGAAATTGATATGCAGATGTTAGATAAACTTTTTGAAGAGTCAAATAACACTTGGTGTGAATGAAACTAAGATTTATCGGTAAATACGTGTTTCAATGGAAAGTGAGGAAATAGTATGAGGAAAGCAAATGGAGTATCTGTGATAAAAATATTAACAGATGTTCGGAGTAATCAAAAAAATGGAACATTACATGGATATAATTACTTTGAAGATGAAAGTGGAGAATGGATATATAATATTGATTTTCACATTGATGGTTGCTTTGCGCCCGTTCAGCTAAAATTGCCTAAACGAATTTCAATTACAAGGGCAGTAGAAAAGGCAAGAAAAATATTCAATAATACGACATATTGTAGACAGCCAGATTGGAACGATTGAAACTAAGATTTACAAGGGAGGAGTGATTGAAATGCCGAGTCTTGAAAAGCAACTCAGAGATTTTAAAAAACAAGGTAAATCATTGAAATATTTAATCAGTTATATGTTGAGATTTGAACAATATGATGAAACTGATGTACTTAACATGATGATTTGGCTCAAATATCCTGAAAATGAAATCATTGAAACACTTGAATATGATTTTAGTTTTGATATGAGCTGGCATCCAATGAGTGTGATTTACAAGGAAGGAGTGAAGGAAAATGGATATTGAAAAGCAGAAAGTAGAAGCAAAAGACAGGAATGATTTAGTGGAACACTTAATCAAACTCATTAAATCGGATGACAAGCGGTATTCGTTTGAATGGTCATGTAATAATGCAATGGAGGTTTACGACAAAGAAAAAGAAACTGGATACGTGTTATACATTGACAAGATTGAGTATGACGCAGACGGAAATGCTACAAATTTATAATGAATTGGAGTGAAAATAAATGTTTAAATATTTTACAGTTGGTGAAGTGGCAACGGAATTAATGATGTAATTGATGCTCATATTAGAGAAAATTATATTTAGAAGTGGAGTGATAAGAATGATTTTAGAAAATTGGGGCGAAGAGGCAAAACAGACGGTAGACAATTTTTCACAGAAAGAGAAAGAGAGATTAAATGCAATTATTGCCATGAATATCATGGTATGCAATATGAATGATGAATCTGCTTATTTTACATGGATTTATCTTATTCCTGATTGTGCAGATGAATATGATTTCATTGATTTTGCAAGAAATGATGAAGGAACAGAAGAAAACAAATTGTTTGATGAAGCAGTTGAGTTGTTCAAGGAATTGTGGAGAAATTATGCAGCCGAAAGAAAAGGATTATATATAGCTGGCAAGACATATTAAATCTAGCAACTAGACAAAGGCAACCAGAGAATATATCTGGTTGTCTTTTTTAGTGTAAAGAAATGGAGGGCAAAGAACCGTAGAAATATTAAATAATTTAATTTTTCTATTTTTCTTCTCATCTGACATATTAAAAGTGAATTTTAAAAACCACAAGAAGAAGGGAGATAAAAAATGGCAAGAGAAGAAATTACCCCATATTGTTGTCTCAATATAGATGATGTAAAAAGGAACTATAGACTTTGGCTTGAGTGGAAGCGTATGGAAAAATTATTGAATCGTGATCTTGATCTAAATAACAACGAAGCAATTATCCAGTACAAGCGAGGTATTCGCAATTTCTTTAAAAGAGAAATGCAGAAAGATGCGCGCAGAATCGTTAGGAATAATGGAGAATCTGCTATTTGGCTTCTGGAACTTCCAATAGAAATCAAAATGAAAAGTCAGGCAGAGAATTGGTTTCAGTATAATGAGAGGTTGGAATGTGTTCCATCTATTTATGATTGTACGGGACAGCAGTTCACGGCTTGGTACAAGCTATTCAAACGAAACGGGAGATGGTGGTGCTATCATTGTGTTGCTTTGGATGTGTAAGAAATAACATTTTACAAAAAAATAGGAGGAAATTATATGTTAATTAATAAAGTAATCGAGCTAATGCTTGGTGAAGATGTAAAAATAATAACAGAATTTTTAGGTTATAAGCCAGATGATGCGATCTTGAATAATAATCAGTTACTTGAAGAAGAACTTGATAATGCAGCAAGGCAAATGCCTGATAATGTTTTGATGAAATTTTATGAGAAGAGCCAGGGAAAATTAAGGGCGAAAGCAGAAAAAAATTATTGCTTGCAAACGATTGAAAATCTTCTCACGGAAATGGAAGACTACAAAAACAAATTGGAATATAGAAGCGAAATGGATCGTATTGTTTCTGTGCTTGACCTTGCAATAACAGATATTGAGGCATTAAAATCTGATATGGAGTGAACGTAGAGAATATATGTTTTATATAATTGGAGGAACATTTAATATGGTATTGGATTATGTATTCTATGTGTTTTTTATTTCTGCAATCGGAGGTATCATTATATCAATTGCGCAATTCATAACACGCGGATTTATTGGAAATTTTACTGTGTTCCTAAAGATGCGTTTCATATCAGCACTAACAGTATACATTGCAGGCTGTTCTGCAATTCTGCTTATTTTTAGTAATATTTTTAACAATACAAAATTTATGACAGACAAAACATGTATTATGATTAATGTTTTATTTTCAATTAGTGCTTTTGCAAACGGCTGTGCAAGGCAAACAAAGTACGCTTTCTTTAAAGATGAAGCGACAAAACGAATCTTTTATGAGAAAGCGAGAACATTTGCAGAAGAGTATGTAACAAACGAATTCGGTAAATTTGGACCAGAAATATACTGCCCAATCTGTTCATGTGAAATTCGAAATGCTGGTCCGCATTATTTCAAATGCCCGAATTGTGGTTTTGAAGTCAATCTCAATACAGTTAAAAGCAACATATAGTAACAGGCAAGGAATATAACGAAACCAAAAATGCAAAAAGGAAAGGAGAAAAGGATATATGGAAAACCAAAAAAGTATTGAGTTGTCATTATCAGACTTTTTAAAAAAAGAAGGTGTTGACAATATCAGGGATGATGAGACTTTTTGTGTAGCTGAGTATGAGGCTGTTAGAGATTATTGCCTCCAGAAAGAGTTTTTATTATCTTCAAAAGATTTATTAGAAATTAAAAGTAGAAGATTAGAATATTCTTACGATATGTGGAAAGAACATTTTCAGGAAGAAAAAAAAGATCGTTTAATCAAGTTTTTGTTAAATCAGGATCTCAGCGAAACGGAGTCTGAAGAAGTATTGAATAATTTTGTTGAGAGTATCAATGAAAAAGATCTTCATGTTGTAGCAATTTTCGAATCTTTTACTGATCTCGCAAATAATTATGTCGATAATGTTGTAGGCGATTTAGATCATCATATAGCTGCCGTTTTAGATTATACTGTTCTTGGAAGACAAATTGCAAATAGCTGCGAGGAATATATGGCTCTTTCAAGTGGAAGAATTATTGAGTTCGAGTTATGATCTGCTTTCAATATAATGTTATTCGTAAAAGGCTCAAAGAAATCTGAGTCTTTTTGCTTCATTTGATTTGTCCTGTTTTCAATTCTTATTTTTCAGTACATCTGACATATTAAAAATAACATTAAAACGTGTATCGCAAGATACATAAAATGATTATGAAAAATGGAGGATAAAGAAATGAGAGAAACAAAGGAAGAAATCAAGATCGGAAGCAGAGTAAAGATCAGAGAAGGCTGCTTTAATTCATTATCATTAAAAGGCAAAGTTGGAATTGTTGTTGACGATGCTGGCAATGACGATGTAACGGTCCTTTTCCCAGGTTGGAATGAAGGGCATGATGGGGTTCCCTTCTCAAAATCGGAGAGAAAATTTGGAAACAAATATAACACTTGTTATTATATTCCATTAGGTATGTTACAGGCTGTCCATGATGGTTTTGAGATTGGAGATACCGTAGAGTATGAAACTGCTGATGGCTACAAGACCGGGACTGTAGTAGATTTTAACATTTTTAATGGAGATCCTCTTGTTGAATTTCTGGATGCCGATTTTGCGACACATGATGGAAATGGTTTCTGCGTAACAAAGAAAGGGCATTCTACACATTGCCTCTATTGTGATCCTGAAAGGTTTTCCCCGAAAGCCTCTAAGTCAGTTGCATCGGTTTCTGTCTCTACACAGTCAGACGGGACAATTGTTATAACGATTCCGAGGGGGCAGAAAGTAGAGATCGTTTCTTTGTAAAATGCAGAATATGCAAAATATGTAAAATAAGATCAGGCGGGTTTGCGGAAGCAAGCCCGTTTTTGTTGTTTTTTGCAATTCGTTATTTTTGAAGTATCTGACATATTAAAAATGATTTTAAGGTTTCGCTTCGAAACAATTTTTTATGAAAAATGGAGGAAAAAGAAATGAGAGTAATGAGAGTAATGAGAAATATCGCCGCTAAAGAGGATTTACACAAGGTAATTGAGCAGTTTGGAGGTGCTGATGACAGATATGAAATTGTTAATAACCGGATGATCCCTGAAACAAAAAGTTTTTTAAGAGATTTTTCGGCAGACGCACTTCTTTCCGAGCTCAAAAGAAGAAATACAGAGTTAATTGTCAATGCAGTTAAAGTGATGTTAAGGAATTATTCGGCACAGTATATAACTGTTTATGTAAATAAGGAAATGGCGGGTTCCACTATTATATATCGTCCTAATGGAAAATGTTTTCCTGTTGTGTACGGAATAGATCCTACAGAATCAGAGTTTAAAGAAATTGACTTTGAGCTTCTGAAAGAACAGTTAAGTGCATTAGGCGTAGGAGGCGTAAGGTATGAATGATTTAATTAGCAAAAGCGCATTGAGGAAAGAATTGTCTAAGCTTCTGTCCCGAATGGGATATGTAAAGAAATCTGAAGTGATGGGAATTCTGGGGTGCCAGAAAATGAAAGAGTGTGTTATTCAGAAAAATTGAAGACAGTTTCTTAGCACAAAAGACTGGCAATATGAGAGTCTTAGGGAGCATCCCAAAGTTTGTGTAAACCTCCAAACTGATGTAAGATAAAATTACTC
>ERZ857693.32-NODE-32-length-194499-cov-12.939684_pt1 | contig 194499 bp, 150 predicted proteins | sample MGYA00519765_ERZ857693 | MGnify/ENA primary metagenome ERZ857693 (study PRJEB31778, sample SAMEA3449354) | human gut metagenome | biome: human gut; feature: human-associated habitat; material: faeces | place: United Kingdom | collected 2010/2012 ... | reverse complement strand
ATTTTTATAGTCAACGAAAAAAAGAAGGCGCATCGGGTATTACGACACACCTTCTTTTTATTGGAGTTTAGTGTCAATTTACAACAGGTTGTAAAGATATCGTGAACGGCTCTTCTTCGGTGCCTTTCACTCCTTCATCAATGAAGGGGAAAGATTCGGAAGCCTTATAGATTCCGCTTTCCGGCATTTCCCATTCCGGTTCAGGATCGTTTTCCACCAATTCCAATTTCCAATCGGGTTCTTCAACAACCGTCGGCGTAGGATCATCGTCTTGATGGACACCTGTTGGGAAAAATCGTATCTCTCCGTTATTGCAGACTTTCACAGGCGAAAATTTCAACGGATACATCAATCGGCTGAGACTCGATTATTTGCTTGTGCTGCTGAAAGATTTCAAGCATTATACGATTGAGGCTGTCGCTATCGATTCCGGTTTTGGCAATGTGCGAACCTACCAGCGCATTTTTAGAGACAAATATGGCATGACACCCATGGAATACCGGAAAACACAAGGGTAAATGGATACTTTGTCTGATGGGTGTATTTTTCTCCGTATATTTGTATCGCACAATATTGAAGTAGTATGGAAAGAATAGAAAAACAACCCTTCATTCGGGAAGAAATGCGTATTCCGGATGTCACGGATATGGATGGGCTGGTTTCTCTGATGGGCCGTTCGATGGATAACGAAGAGAGTTTCCATATCGATTTACTTTTGGCCTCTTTGTCCCGTATGCATCCGTTTGTAAAGCAGGAGGATGTGGAACGTATGGTTCCGGTTTTCGAAATGGCCCGTACCGTTGTGGAGGGAGGAAAAGACGGGGTAGGAGAATTGGATGTGTTGGCAGCGTCTTTTCTTCTTGATTATGCTCAAATGCTTACCGGATCGGAAAGACGTGTCAAAAGCTCGAAACAACAATCATTTCAGGACTATAAACCCTATCTGGATCTTGTAAAATTGGCTTTTAACCGGATAAAAGATTATAATACGCTGCCTTTGCTATCGACACCGACCCACCGTCCGGCTTGGATCGATCCGTCCGTGCTTGTCTCTCGGTTGTCTGCATATCAGAAAAAGAGAATCAAACCGGACAGTCTGGACTTTCAAATCGCACTTTCGCGTGTGGCATTGGATGATACGGAAGAGGCTGTCCGGTTAACCGAACAAGAGTTGGCGGGCGAATATCGCGAGCTATTGCTTTTCTTGTTCAAGCCGGAAGCACGCCCTAATGGTCCTTTTACGTTTCAGGCTGTCTGGATGACCGCCGCTTTGGTCAAAAGTCCTGATACCGTCTATGACGAGTTCAAGGATTTTCCTTATTCTGCTGTGAACCGGGCCTATCTGACGGGAGATATTCCATGCGATGTGTTTACTTTCGAAAAGCCGTTTGGGAAAGTCGATCGTATCTTGCAGTTGATTCCGCCGGTAAGTAAGAATGTTGCGATAAAGTGGAGGTTTGGAGGTTATGCCTTATATATGGCTTATCGTCCTTGTTCCCGTATTCCGCTTTTGGTGGAGACTTTTTGGAAGGTTCCTTTGCGGGAGAAGGACCTGAAGAGATTTTTGTTGCTTTCTCCGAATGCACCTCGGATTTGGTTGGCTTTATTGGTGCGGGATCGCGTAAGGGATGCTTATTGGAACGATTTGGAACTAGCAAGGCTTAACCTGGTTGCTCTTGATACCCTGCGCGAACTTGATTTGGAGTGGAGAGGGGGGATGGCTTTGACATACCTGGCGGTGTGCCTGTTGAGCATTGATCGTCCTATTCGTTTGTGTGCGGCGAATCTTTGGGGCGAACTTGTGGAAAAAGACCTGATAGACAATGTGGCATTAGGTCGGGTGTTGGGGAAGATCCAAGCGTTGGAATGGGCTCCTGCGCAGAGAGTTTCAGGTTTGGTTGTCGAAATGTTGATAAATAGATCATCTTTTCATAACAAAGAACTGTCTGTGCTGTTTGTCTCTTTCTTGTCTTGCCTGCCGGAAAATCCGGTAAAGGATTTAAAGCGGTTATTGGAAGTTTTTGCGGAACTTCAAACAGTCAATAACTGGCCGAAGGTGACATACGCACCGCTTCTTTGTTTGCTTGAGACGTGGAAGAAAAACAGCAAGTTGACAGAGGTGATAGAATCTTTGTATTAAGAATGATGGAAAATAAGCCTATATTTGTGCCGCAATACAATCGCATATTTTATTAAACGCAGATGGAAAATAAAATCATATTACCGGCGGAATGGTATCCGCAAAGTGCCGTCCAGTTGACATGGCCGCATGATGAAACGGATTGGGCGCCTATATTAGACGAGGTGATTCCTTGTTTTGTATCGATTGCCAAGGAGGTGATCAAACATGAGAAGCTCTTGATTGTCTGTCCGGACGAACAGGAAGTACGCAGACAATTGGGCGATGTGGATGACAGCCGGATCATTTTCAGGGAGATGGCGACGAATGATACCTGGGCACGTGATCATGGCGGCATTACTGTATTCGACCAGGGAGAACCAGTCGTGTATGACTTTGTGTTCAACGGGTGGGGGATGAAGTTCGCGGCGAATCTGGATAACCTGGTTACGCGTAACCTGTCGGTACAGGGAACATTTGCCGACGGGGTTCAGGTCATCAATATGCAACCGTTTGTCTTGGAAGGCGGCAGTATCGAATCGGATGGCAAGGGAACACTGTTGACGACGGTCGAATGTCTTTCGTCTCAGAATCGGAACGAATATCTGCAAAAGGAAGAGTTGGAAGCCTATCTGAAGGATGTCTTCGGCTTTGAACGCATCTTATGGCTGGAAAATGGTTATCTTGCCGGTGATGATACGGACAGCCATATCGATACGCTGGCACGGTTCTGTAGCGAAGATACGATTGCGTACGTGCAGTGCAAGGATGAGTCGGATGAACATTTCGAGGAGTTGCAAGCGATGGAACAGGAGTTACAGGCTTTCAGACAGGCTGACGGCAAACCTTACCGGTTAATCGCCTTGCCGATGGCGGACCCTGTGGAATGGGAGGGAGAACGTCTTCCTGCCACTTATGCCAATTTTTTGATTATCAACGGGGCTGTGTTGTTACCCTATTATAAATCTCCGAAGGACGAACTGGCGAAGAAAGCTTTGCAACAGGCTTTTCCGGAGCGTGAGATTATAGGAATCAATTGCTTGCCGTTGATTAAACAACATGGTTCGCTACATTGTGTGACGATGCAGTACCCGGAGGGAGTCGTGTCAATTGACAATTGAGGTTTCAAATCTAAATCATAAATTATAAATCATAAATCATGAAGTTAGGGCTGGTGCAGCAGGCGAATAGCAGTGATCGGGCTGCTAATATTGAGAAACTGAAACAAAATATTCGGGCTTGTGCTTTGCAAGGAGCTGAATTGGTCGTTTTGCAGGAGTTGCATAACGGGCTTTATTTTTGCCAGACGGAGAATACCGAAGTGTTCGATCAGGCTGAACCGATTCCAGGACCTTCTACAGAGGGCTTCGGAGCGTTGGCAAAGGAACTGGGGATCGTACTGGTACTTTCTTTGTTTGAGAAACGAGCTCCCGGTCTGTATCATAATACGGCTGTCGTTATTGAGAAAGACGGCGCTATTGCCGGAAAATATCGTAAAATGCATATTCCGGATGATCCGGCCTATTATGAGAAGTTCTATTTTACTCCCGGTGATCTCGGATTTGAGCCGATCGAGACTTCTGTTGGTAAATTGGGTGTATTGGTTTGTTGGGATCAGTGGTATCCCGAAGCAGCCCGCCTGATGGCGATGAAAGGAGCGGAACTGCTGATTTATCCGACAGCTATCGGTTGGGAAAGCAGTGACACGGAGGAAGAGAAAAAACGCCAGTTAGGAGCGTGGGTAACTGTTCAGCGGGGGCATGCCGTAGCCAATGGTCTTCCGGTCGTTACGGTAAACCGGGTAGGACACGAGGCCGATCCGTCCAGACAAACGAATGGCATTCAGTTCTGGGGAAACAGTTTCGTCGCTGGTCCGCAGGGTGAACTTTTGGCCGAACTTTCCAATAATGATGAAGAAATACGAATTGTGGAGATCGACAAGACGCGTAGCGAGAATGTCCGCCGTTGGTGGCCTTTCTTCCGAGATCGCCGTATCGATGCTTTTGGTGGTTTGACCGAACGTTTTCTGATATGAGATTCTATAACCGCATAGAGGCCGTCTGCCGTATGAACCGATTGGGTGCGGAAAGGCGGCCTTTCCTGTTTGTGATCGATTACAAGCAAGAGCAGGTGATTGTGGAAGAGCCGGATCAGATCGATTCGGAGGCATTGCTCTACAATCTGGACGGTGTGACGAATGTTGCGACTGCAAGCCGTATGAATGATCGGGAGAACCGAACTTCTGCGATCCGATGGGAAACATTCCCTATCACACAATCGGCCTACGCCGACTCGTTTCATAAGGTGGTCGGACATATCCGGGCCGGAAACTCCTATCTGGTCAATCTGACTTGCGCCACTCCTGTTCGGACCGATCTGAGCTTGAAGGACGTTTTTGTCAGTTCGGAAGCCCGGTATAAGCTCTGGATGAAAGACCGTTTTGTCGTTTTCTCTCCTGAGATATTCGTGAAGATTCGGGATGAACATATCTATTCCTATCCGATGAAAGGGACGATCGATGCTACATTGCCGGATGCCCGCAGGCGGATATTAGAAGATCCGAAGGAAACGGCCGAACATGCTACGATTGTCGACCTGATCCGCAATGACCTCAGTATGGTGGCGACCGAGGTGATGGTGACCCGTTATCGCTACATAGACGAACTACCGACACATCAGGGGGCTTTGTTGCAGGTCAGTTCGGAGATCCGGGGTCGTCTTGCCGGAGGTTGGCAGGCTGAAGTGGGAGATTTGTTCTTCCGGCTCCTTCCGGCAGGTTCCATTACCGGGGCGCCCAAAAAGAAGACAATGGAGATTATCGCGGAAGCCGAGACCTACGAAAGGGGGTTTTATACGGGTGTCATGGGCTATTTTGACGGGAATAGCCTGGACAGTGCCGTTATGATCCGCTTTTTGGAACAGCAGGCGGATGGCTCGTTGATCTTTAAGAGTGGAGGGGGAATCACTTCCCAAAGTGATTTGACAAGCGAATATAATGAAATGAAGCAGAAAGTATATGTCCCTATTTATTGAAACAATCCGGATCGAGAACGGGCGGATTCATAACTTATCCTACCATAACCGGCGTATGAATGAGACACGTCGGAACGTGCTACGTCAAACCGATGTGCTTGATTTGAACGATTACATCCGCCCCGTGAACTATCGGGAGCGGACGAAGTGTCGGGTCGAATATGATGTGGATATCCGGAACGTGGAGTATGCCGCCTATCACTTCCGCCCAGTATCCTCTTTGCGGTTGGTTGTCGATGACGAAGCCGACTATCGGTATAAAAGCAGAGATCGGAGTGTGCTGAACCGCTTGTTCGCGTGCCGCGAGACAGAAGATGATGTGTTGGTCGTCCGGAAAGGGTTGTTGACCGACACCTCTATTTGCAACGTGGCATTCTGGAACAGGAAACAATGGATCACTCCCTCCGCACCGTTACTGGCAGGGACGAAGAGGGCTTCGTTGCTGGATCAGGGAGAGCTGGTTGCAGGTGATATCCGTCCGGAGGATTTACCGGGCTATTCCCGTATCAGGCTGTTCAATGCGATGATCGAGTTCGGGGAAATCGATCTTCCGGTTGATAAGATCGTGCTTTGACTCAGATACTCCTTATCGTTGGCATAGATGTAGAGTAAGGTCCCGTCCTTGATGGTGTTAATGATCGGCTTGGCAAGCGACGGGGGTAGGGCGGGACAACCGAAACTTCTTCCTAAGCGGCCCGTCGAGACGGCAACAGACGGGCTGCAATAATTCGCCCCGTGTACTACGATCGCCCGTTCTTTTGCCCGGTCGTTGATCCCTTTTTCCAAGCCGTTCAGGACTAAGGAATAGCCATTTTTGCCCTGATAGGTATTTTCCGTAACGAAAAATCCCAATGAACTTTTGTAAGAATTGACTTTGTTGGAGAAAGAAGTGGCGTAATTTCCTCCGCTGTTTTTTCCGTGTGAGACGAGAGAGGAGAACAGGAGTCTCTTATGCCGGATATCCAGGACGTAAAGCCGTTCTTCCGTGGAAGGCTTTGTGAAGTCGATTAGGGTAATGATATCCTTGTTACGCCGTTCGATTGCCTGTGCTCCGGTTATCGCCTGTTCGAAAGCGGTATAGTCCACCATACTATCCAGCTGCATATCAGCATAGAGCTGTCGGCATACCGAAGACATGGCCGCCGCGGGATCAGCCGGAATCAGGGGAGACGAACTTCTGGTTGTCGTATAATTAGCCGGAAGAAATAATAAAAACAAGTATAAACAGATACGCAATAACATAAGATTGAATAATGTCGCACAAAGATAAGACTTTTAATCAAAAACGAAAACAATAGTCTCATTTACAGGTGCCCAATCATAAACGAACTTGGCGTGAGAGGTCGCATTCCGGACGCACATATGGGAGCGTGGGGTCGTTCCAAGTGTTGGGCTGTATTCGATCAGCGACTTGCGTGGCGCGTTTACCGGGACCCCGTGGATATAACCTCCGTTGGTGAACCGGCTGGCATAAGGAGCGAATCCGCCTGTCTCTTTGCTGCCGTCTACGAGGTAAATCATCCTTGCCTTCTTTTCCTGAACGACAAATATGCCTAATGGCGTTTCCTGTGCGTATGGAGGACGGTGCTGCCCTGTTGTGGCCGGATTCATGCTTCTGACCAACCATTTGGAACCTGCATGTTCGAGTGTTGCGATGTTCTGGTTGGTGACGTCGACGAATATGGCCTTGTCGAACGTGACGCTATCGGCTATCGACTTGACATATTTTCCGGGAACCAGCCATTCCCCGTTTGTATAGATCGTTTGGATACGGAAAAGGCGGTTGCTGTCATCAAGCAATTTCACAAGAGCACCGTCACGGCCATAGCGTTCGGCAGTCAGTGTATCTTCCGGCAGATATAGCGGGACAGATTGGTAACGTTCGATACCTAAAGTGTCGGAAACCCGCTTGTAAGCATCGCGATGAAACTTCCGGACCAGCGGGGCTTCCCCGTTCTTGTTCCTGTAGTTTTGAAAGATCGCCCAACGGGACGGTTTCTGTCGAAGCGAATCGAGCAGACGGAGACCGGCACGGATCTTATCCCATTGGAATTCCCGCATTGTATCCTTGTATGGGTAAGTATCGGCCAACGTATGCTGGTCGTAAAGCAGTTCCTTTTCTATAACGGTTTCAATGAGGGGAGGGGCCGCCTCCGGTACTGTTTCTGCAACGGGAGTGTCTAGTCCGGGTAAACCAGGTCCTTGCGGCTCTCCTGGCTTTGTCGTACAGAAACTCAGTGTGGAAAGGCAAAGCAACAAGAGTATGGGAACTGTTTTCATTGTATCTGTCATTCTATTCATTATATAAATATAAACAAAAGAATAGAACGATTGTTTGTTTTTCTTTTTTTATTCCTTTTTAGGCAAACGAAGGACAAAGCGGATCAGGGCGACGAATACCTTGCCGTATTTGTCCAGCTTGAGCCGTCCGACACCTCGTATTTCGCTGAACTCGTCGAGCGTAACCGGTTTCTTACGGACCATATCTTCGAGGGCGTCATCCGAAAAGAGGATATAAGCCGGGGTATGTTCGCGTTCGGCAATCTGCTTACGGAGTTGTTGCAGGGAGTCGAGCAATGTTTCATCCACGGAAGTGGATTCGATCGGACGGATCGGACGGTATTTGTAGCCGCCTTTCTTGGTCGGCAGGGCAAAATCTTTGATCTTTTGGTAAATGGTCATGAGCGCCTGCTGCTCGCCGAAAAGGACTTTACGTCCTAATGGAGTCACTTTTAGGTGACCGGCCGACATATAGTCGATTTCAATATAACCGAGCTGAAGCATCTGATATAAGTATTCTTTCCACTCTTTGTAGCTGAGGTCTTTGCCAACACCATAGGTTTTTAGCTTGTCGTATCCTTTTTCCTTCAGTTCATCCTTTTCGGCTCCCCGGAGTATATCGATTAGCAGGTGCATATTGGCTGTTTGCCCGGTACGAAAAATACCGCTCAGGGCTTTCTGTACCAAGATGCTCCCGTCGAAACGTTGGGGAGGGTTCTTGCAGACGTCGCAGTTCCCGCAGTCCTTGTCCGTTTCTTCTCCGAAATAGCTCAGCAAGATACGACGCCGGCAGATGTCTGCCTCGCAATACCTGCGCATCCGGTTCAACTTCTGTAAACTGACGTCTTTCTGTCCGCTTTCCTCTGCAAAACGGCGAAGGAGCAGGATGTCGCCCACGGAATAGAACAGAAGCGTGTCGCTTTTCATTCCGTCCCGTCCGGCACGGCCTATTTCCTGGTAGTAGTTCTCGATGCTTGCCGGCATATTATAATGAATGATCCAGCGGACATTGCTTTTGTCTATCCCCATCCCGAATGCGACCGTTGCACACACTACATTAACACGGTCGTTGATGAAATCGTCCTGTGCTTTCTCGCGTTTGTCGGAGCTTAGCCCGGCATGATAGGCGACTGCCCGGATGCTGTACTCAGACAGTTCTTCGACCAAAGACTCCGTACTGTTACGGCTCATGCAGTAGATGATACCGCTCTGCCGGTGATGCCGGTTGATGAAATGGACGATCGCTGCGATCTTTTCCTTTTTGCTCAGCCCGCGGCGGATAGTGAGCGACAGGTTCGGGCGGTCGAAAGACGAGATGAATGTTTTAGGATCACGCAGTTTCAATTGATTCAGGATGTCCGTCCGGGTGATTTTGTCTGCCGTAGCTGTCAGGGCGATGATCGGTACTTTCGGAAAATTCTCTTTCAGAACGGACAACTGGGTATATTCGGGGCGGAAATCATGTCCCCAATGCGAGATACAATGCGCTTCATCGATGGCGATCAGCGAAATGTCGATGCGGGGCAGGAGCCAGTGTAGTTCGCTAATGATCCCTTCGGGGGAGATGTAAAGCAGTTTCACCTTTCCCTGTATGCAGAGTTGTCGTACCCGGTGGCGTTCTTCCTCCGGCATCATGCTGTTGAGCGTAGCAGCCGGTATGCCATTGGCGATCAGCCCTTCGACCTGGTCTTTCATCAGAGCGATAAGGGGAGATACTACGATGGCGGTTCCCGGCATATAGATCGCCGGAAGCTGGAAACAGATCGACTTGCCGCCACCCGTAGGCATCAGGACCAGCGAATCTTCTTTCTGCAAGGTGCGCTGTATGATTTCGGCCTGTAAGGGGCGGAATGAAGTGTATCCGAAGAACCGTTTGAGTAGTGACAATAATTCTTTCATGAGAATCAAAAAGAACTGAATATTTTTAAAAAGCACGCAAATATAGCAAATTATTGCAGAGATGCCGGATTTTTGTGTATCTTTGTCACCATTATTTATTTAACGAGCCGTGACGGCTCATACTTATTATATGACATTTGAACAATTGGAACTAATCGAGCCGATACGAAAGGCTCTCAAAAAAGAAAAGTACACAACTCCCACTCCCATACAAGCCGAAGCCATTCCCGTAGTATTGGACGGATCTGATTTATTAGGTTGCGCACAGACCGGAACAGGTAAGACGGCAGCTTTCTCCATCCCTATCATCCAAAAGATCGAAGAGCGGATTTCGAGGGGACGTAAACCGGGCATCAAAGCCTTGATCCTGACTCCGACACGCGAATTGGCGATCCAGATAGGTGAAAGTTTTACGGCATACGGGCGTTATACTCACGTAAAACATACCGTTATTTTCGGTGGCGTGGGGCAGAAGCCGCAGACAGATGCATTGGAACGGGGTGTAGACGTATTGATCGCAACTCCCGGGCGTCTGCTGGATTTGATCAATCAAGGTTTTATCCGCCTGGACACATTGGAATATTTTGTTTTGGACGAAGCCGACCGGATGCTGGATATGGGATTTATCCATGACATCAAACGCATCCTTCCTTTACTGCCCCGAAAGCGCCAGTCCCTGTTCTTCTCTGCAACGATGCCGCCGGAGATCGAACGCCTAGCCGGAACGATCCTTCATGAACCTGAGAAAGTGGAGGTGACTCCTGTTTCTTCAACCGTCGATACGATCGACCAGTCTGTCTATTTTGTTGAGAAAGTGGAAAAGATCAACCTGTTGAAGAATCTGCTGGAAGACCGCTCACTGGAATCCGTCTTGGTTTTTACTCGTACGAAGCACGGAGCCGACAAGGTTGCCCGTGTCCTGAACAAATCCGGGATCGGTGCGAAAGCCATTCATGGAAACAAAGGGCAGAGTGCCCGTCAGCGTGCCTTATCCAGTTTTAAGGATCATACGCTCCGTGTCTTGATCGCGACCGATATCGCCTCCCGCGGTATCGATGTCGACCATCTTTCGCATGTCATCAACTATGATTTGCCGAATGTACCTGAAACCTATGTGCATCGTATCGGTCGTACCGGTCGTGCCGGCCGTAGCGGGATCGCTTTTTCCTTTTGCGATGTGGAAGAGGTTCCGTATCTGAAAGATATCCAGAAGCTGATCGGTAAAGAAGTGCCGGTTGCAGGAGGCCATATGTTCGAGACGGTCGAGGTAAAGGAAGCGGTAGCCGAGAAGAAAAAAGCGATAAAAGAAGAGTCCAAGCGCCGGAATATGTTCGGTAGCAAACGGGATGGCAGCTTTTGGCGGAATAAGAAGAGAACGGCTGCAAAATAATGGGCTATCTCCTTTGATATATGCATGGAATGTTATACATTTGCCCACTTAACATAAAATTCTAAATTGAAAAATGGAAAACACTCGTCGTTCATTCCTGAAAAAGATGACCGCTGCCGGAATCGGTACGGCTGGTCTTGCATTGAGTAGCAATGCTGCTGCTACGGTTACAACAGAAACTAGTGCAGAGAAGAAAAAGAAACCCGCCGGCAAAGACGATGGTAAATTACGCTTCGGTTTTATCGGTACAGGTTCTCGTTGTCACGAACATATTAACAACGTGTTGTCTATCCCCGGAAACAAGATCGTGGCTATCTGCGATATCCAAGCTGGTCCGATCCAGCGTACGCTGGATCATATCGCCAAGTTCAATGTTCCGGCTCCGAAGGTATATACAGGCAGCGAACGTGAATTTGAAAAAATGTTGAACAACGAAGAATTCGATTGTGTCATCATCGCCAGCCCGTGGGAATGGCACGTGCCGATGTCGGTTGCAGCCATGAAAGCCGGTGTCCCTTATGTCGGTGTGGAAGTATCTGCCGCCAATACGCTGGAAGAATGCTGGGATCTGGTCAACGTATCGGAAGCTACGGGAAGCCATCTGAACATCATGGAAAACGTTTGCTATCGTCGCGACTGCATGGCTGCGTTGAACATGGTCCGCAAAGGCCTGTTCGGTGAATTGCTGCATGCGACTTGCGGTTACGAACATGATTTGCGCGATGTCAAATTCAATGATGGTAAACATTATACTTACCAGAAAGGCGGTGAGTTGCGCATGGGTAAAGATGCGTTTGCAGAAGCCCAGTGGCGTACGAACCATTCTGTCCGCCGTAACGGCGATGTCTATCCGACGCATGGAATCGGACCGGTGGCAAACTGCCTAGACATCAACCGTGGTAACCGTTTTCTCTCCTTGTCTGCTATGGCAACCCAGTCTCGCGGTTTGCATAAGTTCATCGTGGACAATGGCGGTGAAAATCATCCGTTGGCAAAAGTCCGCTTCAACTTGGGTGACATCGTGACTTCCATGATCAAGTGTGCGAACGGACAGACGGTTATCGTTACGCATGATACGAATTCCCCCCGTCCTTACTCTTTGGGATTCCGCATTCAGGGAACCGAAGGTTTATGGATGAACGATGGCGATCACGTATACGTTGAAAACCAATCCAAACCTCACCGTTGGGATGATTCGGAAGAATGGTTCAAGAAGTTCGACCATACATTGTGGTCCAAGCATGAAGCCGAAGCTGCTCAGGCCGGACACGGTGGTATGGACTACGTGATGATGTTCGACTTGATCAACGCTATTCATAACAAGAAACCGGCTCCTATGGACTGCTACGATGCTGCTGCATGGAGCGCTATTTCCGCTTTGTCCGAGATGTCTATCGCCCGTGGCGGCGCATTGGTAGACTTCCCCGACTTTACTCGTGGACAGTGGATTCACCGTCAGCCGGCATTTGCATTGTCTGAATAAGAAAACTGAAATATCCATTAAAAGGCTATCGGGTTCCGGTAGCCTTTTTTTGTGGGAACGGTTGGCTATATGTAAATATTTCAAAGAGCGTTTGTGAATCGATTACCCTGCAAATATATGGCATTATAAAAAAGCGGAGTCGATTAGAGTCGAATAGAGTCGAATAGAGTCGATTAATCTTTTCATGTTCATGGATCGATTCTTCCGGATTGTGATCTGCTTTTATATATAGCCTGCTGCTTTATGGTGCGAATCACCGGTGATTTGAATTCAAAACACCGGTGATTCGTTTTCAAAACACCGGTGTTTTGATTGGGGGGCTGAGATGCCGGTCCTTTAGGTGTTGGCGGGATTTTTTGAAGTTTCGCCTTTTGTCGTTTTCAAAAATTGAAAAAAGTCCCGTTTTATAATTAGTTATAAGAGAATACTTAGTTATTATATATAAGGAATCGTCATAGCAAAAGGTCAAGAGGTGGTGATTTGCTGTTGCAATGTATTGGTATTCACTGTTTTATTGATCGTTTGCAAATGGACATAGCTATCAATAAAACAATGAATACCAATAAAAATCGTTTTAGCAGTCATTTTAATCGACTCTAATCGACTTTGCTTTTTTATGGTTTCGTATCTTTGTCGGGTGAATCGGTTCGGTATCTATATGTTGATCCGTTCTATCTCTTCCAACCAGAGTCGCGACACCGCATCGCTCGGCATACGCCAGTCACCACGTGGTGAGAGGCTGACGGAGCCGACCTTGGGGCCGTCTGGCAGGCAACTGCGTTTGAATTGTTGTTGGAAGAAGCGGCGGAAGAAGGTGTAGAGCCATTTCTTGACCGTTGCATTGTCGTAGATGCCTGCGAAGGCTTTTTGCGCTAAGAAATAAATCTTGGACGGATGGGAACCGAAACGCAGGAAATGGTAGAGGAAGAAGTCGTGCAGTTCGTACGGGCCGACCAAGTCCTCTGTCTTTTGCTTGATGTTGCCGTTCTCGTCTGCCGGGATCAGTTCGGGGCTGATCGGCGTGTCGACGATATCCAGCAAGGTGAGGCGGGAGGCATCGTCCACCTTGTGATTGGCAACCCATTCGACCAGGTATTTGACCAATGTTTTCGGGATGCTGCCGTTCACGCCGTACATCGACATATGGTCGCCGTTGTAGGTCGCCCAGCCGAGTGCCAGTTCGGAGAGGTCGCCGGTTCCGATCACGAGGCCGTTCTTCTGGTTGGCGACATCCATCAGCAGTTGGGTCCGTTCGCGTGCCTGGCTGTTTTCGTAGGTCACGTCATGGACGGACGGATCATGGTCGATGTCGCGGAAATGTTGAAGGCAGGCTTCCTTGATCGGGATCTCTTTCAGTGTGACGCCGAGGGAGCGGATGAGGTCGCAAGCGTTAGTATAGGTGCGGTCGGTCGTACCGAAGCCGGGCATCGTGATGCCGATGATCTGCCCCCGTGGCATCTTCAGAGCGTCGAACGTCATGACGGTCACGAGCAGAGCCAGGGTGGAGTCCAGCCCGCCTGAAATACCGACGACAGCCGTTTGAGCATGTGCATGGACGAGTCGTTTGGCAAGGCCGGCTACCTGTATGTGGAATATTTCTTCACAGCGTTCCTTCAAAGCCTCTCCGGAGGGAGTGAACGGATGCGGATCGACCGGACGCGTCAGGCTGAATCCGTCCGGAATCCGGACTTGGAAGTCTACAACCTGTGCCTTTTCCTTCGGTAGACCGGATGTGCCATACATGAAGCTGGTGTTGACTTGCCGGTCGTTCTGCAAAGTCTCTATGTCGATCTCGCTGATGACAAGCTGTTCTTCCATCGTGAAACGGGGAGATTCGGTAAGCAGGTTGCCGTTCTCGGCTATGATCCCGTTACCGGCAAAGACGAGGTCGGTGCTCGATTCGCCGAAGCCGGAAGAGGCATAAACATAGCCTGCCATGCAACGGGCGGATTGCTGGCAGATCAGCGAACGCAGGTAGGCGTGCTTGCCGATCAGCTCGTTGCTGGCGGAGAGGTTGAAGATGATGTTGGCTCCTTCCATCGCCAGCAGGGAACTGGGGGGGACGGGAACCCAGAGGTCTTCGCATATCTCGATGCCGGCAGTCAGCCGTCCCGAACGGAACAGCAGGTGGCTGCCCATCGGATATTCTTCTTCCCCGATGGAAATTGTCGATTCCCGAAGTTCCGTGACAGATGTGAACCAGCGTTGTTCCTGAAATTCTTTATAGTTGGGCAAATATGTCTTGGGGACGACACCCCGTATGGCTCCTTTCTGGAAGACAACGGCGGCATTGATCAGCCGGTTTTCCGTCCGTAGCGGAACGCCGACGATGGTCAGGATATCCAGGTCGGCCGTGTTGCTGACCAACTGGAGCAGTGCCTCTTCTGCGCCATCGAGCAACGTCTGCTGGGCGAAGAGGTCGAGGCAGGTATAGCCGGTGACGGACAGTTCCGGGAAAGCGATGATCTGCACGCCTTTTTCCGATGCTTGCCGCATCAGTCCTTCTATTTTTTCTATATTATAAAAACAATCCGCTACCTGTACAAGCGGTACGGCGGCGGCAACTTTTACAAATCCGTAGTTCATATTTGTTTATATTTGTCTTATAGTTTTTTGAGCTTGTCGGGGTTCTGACGGCAATCCCATAATAAAACGACTTGTATCGTGTGATCGTTTTCTCATGGTATAGATAATTTTATAGTAGCCTTCTACCAGAGAGCGATACTGCTTTGTCCTGTTTGCAAAGGCAGGTTCTCCATTTCTTTGATACCTTTTCCTTCGCTTAATTCTTTTTCGGCAATATCGATTTCAGCATTTGCTTCGTCTATATTGAAAGCGATATTAGTATCCGTTTTGTATATTTTTCCAGCTTATCCATCACTTCCAGACTGTCTATCTCGTCCAGATAATCGCGGATAAAGTTCTGTTTCCATTGTTGTAATTCCATTGCCGTCATGACGTAAACTCCTTTCTTATTGAATTATGCTCCAAAGGTATGCAATTCCTTTGTAATAAAAAAGAAGGGGATCCATACTTCACAGCACGTTCCCCTTGCAAACACAAAACAATCAACAAAAAACTATCTGATAAATAATAGTTCCCTGTATTTCGGCAATGTCCAGATCTGGTCGTCGACAACCAGTTCTAATTTGTCGATGTGGTAGCGGATGGCTTCCAGCATCGGGACGATCTTGTCGTGGTAGGCGATTGCCTTCTCGCGTTCGCTTTCGATCTTGTTAGCGACCTTGCGGGCTTCCACCATTTCATCGACCTTCTCTTTGATGAAGTTGGTGCGGTTGGCGATGTCTTCGATGATCTCCAGGTTGCGGGACGAAAGGGCGGAAGCCTTATCGGCAGGGAAGAGGTCTTTCATCTTGTAGACGTTGTCGATCAGGGAAGTCTGGTATCTGGTGGCGGTCGGGATGATGTGGTTCATCGCCAGGTCACCGAGTACGCGAGCTTCGATCTGGATTTTCTTCGTATAGGTTTCCCATTTGACTTCGTTACGGGCTTCCAGTTCCTTGCGTGTCATGACGCCGGTGGATTCGAACATCCGGACGCTGCTTTCTTTCAGATAGTTGTCGAAGATTACCGGCACGCTTGTCTCGCAGTCCAGGCCACGACGGGCTGCTTCGGCTTTCCATTCGTCACTGTAGCCGTTGCCGTCAAAATGGATCGCCTTGCATTCCTTGATGTCTTTACGTAGTACTTCGAGGATGGCGGCGAATGTCTCCTTGCCATCGGCAATTTTTGCATCGACCTCGGTTTTGAATGTCTTCAACTGTTCGGCTACGGCAGCATTCAGGGCGAGCATGGCGGAAGCGCAGTTGGCCTCGGAGCCTACGGCACGAAATTCGAAACGGTTGCCGGTGAAGGCAAAAGGTGAGGTACGGTTACGGTCGGTATTGTCGATCAGCAGTTCGGGGATACGGGCGATGTCGAGCTTCATGCCTTGCTTGCCTGCCAGCATCAGGTCTTCCGGTTCGCTTTTTTCGAGATGTTCCAGGACTTTCGACAACTGTGTTCCGAGGAAGCTGGAGATGATTGCAGGAGGTGCTTCGTTAGCTCCTAAACGATGGGCATTGGTGGCACTCGAAATGCTGGCTTTCAGTAATCCGTTGTGGCGGTAGACAGCCATCAGCACATTGACGATGAAGGTGATGAAGCGGAGGTTTTCTTCCGGTGTCTTGCCCGGAGCCATCAGCAGGATGCCTGTGTCGGTTCCCAGTGACCAGTTGTTGTGTTTGCCGGAACCATTTATGCCTTTGAACGGTTTCTCGTGCAGCAGGACACGGAAGCCATGTTTGCGGCTGATCTTGCGCATCAGAGCCATTACAAGCAGGTTATGGTCGTTCGCCAGGTTGCATTCTTCGAAGACGGGAGCCAGCTCGAACTGGTTCGGGGCGACTTCATTGTGGCGTGTTTTCAAAGGAATGCCTAATTTGAGCGACTCGATTTCCAACTCCTTCATAAATTCCATGACACGGGTCGGGATGGCGCCGAAGTAGTGGTCTTCCAATTGCTGGTTCTTCGAACTTTCGTGTCCCATCAGCGTACGGCCTGTCAGCAACAGGTCGGGACGTGCGGCATACAGTCCTTCGTCGACTAGGAAGTATTCCTGTTCCCAGCCCAGGTAAGCGTATACTTTCTTTACATCCGGATTGAAGTAATGGCAGACGTCTGTGGCAGCCTTGTTAACGGCTTCGAGGGCTTTCAATAGCGGGGCTTTGTAGTCCAGCGATTCTCCGGTATAAGCGATGAAAACAGTCGGGATACAGAGTGTGTCACCTACGATAAAAGCGGGAGAGGAGGGGTCCCAGGCGGAATAGCCGCGTGCCTCGAATGTGTTCCGGATACCGCCGTTCGGAAAACTGGATGCGTCGGGTTCCTGCTGGATCAGTAGCTTGCCAGAGAACTCTTCGACCATGCCGCCCTTGCCATCGTGTTCGACGAAAGCATCATGCTTCTCGGCTGTTCCTTCGGTCAGCGGATGGAACCAATGCGTGTAGTGGGTGGCTCCCATTCCGATCGCCCACTTCTTCATGCCGGCAGCTACGATGTCGGCTGTTTCTCGGTCGAGCGGAGCGCCGTTGTCGATGCAGTCCGTGATCCGTTCGTACGCTTTTTCAGGAAGATATTTGAACATCTTCGCCCGGTTGAATACGTTCTGCCCGAAATAGTCGGATGGACGTTCGGCCGGAGCCGGTATTTCTGCAGCCCGTTTCTTGAAGGCTGTTTCTACTACTCTGAATCTTAACTTTGACATAGATATAATGATTTGATGTGATAATTTTCCAAATTAACCTGTGGATTGGAATTCATCGACTGTTAGCTTAGAGCAACCACTTCTTCAGCCTGCTCATGGCTTCCAGCGTGTCGTCTCTGTCTCCGAAAGCGGTGAGACGGAGAAAACCCTCGCCACCGGGTCCGAACCCCACACCGGGAGTCCCTACTATATTGACTTCGTAAAGCAGTTTGTCAAAGAATTTCCAAGAAGAGAGTCCGTCCGGTGTTTTCAGCCAGATGTAAGGTGCGTTTTCGCCGCCATACACCCGCAGGCCGCAGCTCTGGAGGCTTTCCCGCATGATGCGGGCGTTGGCCATGTAATAATCGATCGTTTTCCGGACCTGCTCTTTCCCTTCCGGGCTGTAGACTGCTTCGGCTCCTCGCTGGGTGATGTAGCTCGTACCGTTGAACTTCGTGCACTGACGGCGGTTCCACATCCGGTTCAGCGGAACCCGTTCGCCTGCCAGGGTAAAGGCGTTCAACTCTTTCGGAACAATCGTGTAACCGCAGCGCACACCTGTGAAACCGGCTGTTTTGGAGAAGCTGCGGAACTCGATCGCCACCTTCTTTGCTCCCTTGATCTCGTAGATAGAGTGGGGGATATTGGGATCTTGGATATAGGCCTCGTAAGCCGAGTCGTACATGATCAGGCAATCATTGGCAAGGGCATAGTTCACCCATTTCTTCAGTTCTTCTTTCGTAAGCGTTGTCCCGGTCGGGTTGTTCGGATAGCAGAGGTAAATGATGTCTACGCGGCGGCTGGGCAGATCGGGCACGAAGTTATTGGCTTCGGTGCAGGGGATGTAGACCACGTCGCTCCATTTGCCGTTTTCCAGCGTACCGGTCCGTCCGCTCATCACGTTCGAGTCGATATATACCGGATAGACCGGGTCTGTCACACCGATACTGTTGTCGTGACGAAGCATGTCACCGATGTTTCCACAGTCGCTTTTGGCTCCGTCGCTCACGAACACTTCTCCGGGTTCGAGGAAGATGCCGCGACTGGCATAATCGTTCTTGATGATGGCATCTATCAGGAACGGATAGCCTTGTTCGGGGCCGTATCCGTGGAATGTATCCTTGCTTGCCATCTCGTCGACCGCCTTGTGCATGGCTTCGATGACGGCAGGGGCTAACGGTTGCGTCACATCGCCGATACCCATGCGGATAATTTTCTTTTTGGGATGTGTAACCTTAAAACTGTTTACTTTCTTTGCGATGTCCGAGAACAGATAGTTGTTTTGCAGCTTCAGGAAATGTTCATTAATCAGTGCCATATTCTATCAATAGTTTTTTGTTGTGTTTATATTTCCAGTTCCCCCTCGAATACTTTGACCGCCCCGCCAGTCATATAGACGTGTCCGGAACTTTCATCCCAATGGATGGTAAGAGGGCCTCCATCCATGACGACTTTGGTTTTTCGTCCGGTTTTCCCGCGCACTGCGCTTGCTACGGCTGTCGCACAGGCTCCGGTCCCACAGGCTTGCGTAATGCCGGAACCGCGTTCCCAAACCTTCATCCGTACTTCGTCTGTACTTAGCGCCTGGACAAATTCGACATTCGTCCGGTTTGGGAACAGCGGATGGCATTCCAATAAAGGTCCGATGACCGGCAGATTTATATTCGTGATATCTTCGACAAAAATGACAAGATGCAGATTCCCCATCGAGATGACCGTTCCCGTATAAAAATAGTCTCCGGCTTCTATTTCAAGGGCTGTTTCACCTATTACCGGACAGCCCATGTCGACCGTCACTTCGGTTACCTCTTCGTGGGAACCGGAAAGTTTCCGGGTGGTCAGTTGCAACTCCTTGATGCCGGATAATGTTTCCAGCGTAATGTTTTTTTTGTTCGTCAGTCTTTTGTCATATACATATTTGCCGATACAACGGGAGGCATTTCCACACATCATGGCTTCGGAACCGTCCGCATTGAAAATACGCATGCTGAAGTCGGCGATTTTTGATGAACCGATCAGAACCAGTCCGTCCGAGCCGATCCCGGTATGGGGAGCACTCAACCTAATGGCAAGCTCTTCCGGGTTCCGGACCGGAAAAGCCATTGTATTCACGTATATGTAGTCGTTTCCGGCTCCGTGCATCTTTGTAAATCTGATTGGTTCTGTCATTTTTATCGCTATTATTTTGTTTAATATGTCTTTTTGTTTTATTGCAATGCAAATATACGACGTTTTGACATTTTTGATACGTAAATTATGTCTTAATGTATAATAATAATGTATTTGTGATGAATTGTTATAAATAGGGCTGTTTTATGTTATAAATAGTAATGAGGATACTTGTTTTATCTTTATTATTGTAAGTTGTTCTATGCGAATGGCTATCTGAGTTTATGATGAGGACTTTTGGTTTTGGAAGGATGGGAAGAAATTCTGACTGCTGATCGACACACCTCCTGAAAGATTTCATGAGGTCAAAATAAAAATTCGCTTGCTATTTGTTTTTTTGGCACGGGTTACACGAGGAAAGAATAAAAAAGTCCATGTAATCCGTGCCTAAGAGAAATCATATAGGTATTTTGATACAGTTCCTTAACCGGCATGAAAGAGGTTATTTTTGGAATATCTCCGGATATTTGTTGATGAAATAGATCGGGGTGCAACTCCAGGCATGGCAATAGCTATTGATTACGAAGAAGCCATAGGGGGAAAGGTAATCATTGTTCGGGTCATAGACTTCCCAAAAGGTATCGGCTCCCCGCTTTACCATACTACCCCAATAATCGGTAATCAGTTTGCGTGCTTCTTGCGGCATGCCGCATTGCAGAAGGGCTTCTATCACATAATGGTAAGCATAGGGGCAGCCCGGATAGCAAGCGTCGGGCATGGACATGACGGTAGCCATTGCCTTAGCCCCTTCTTTTTTGTCCAGTGTGTTGGATAGGATCATCCAAACTTGCGACAGATAGGAGATTTGTTTGTCTTTGCCGCTGACCATTACTCCTCGCTTCTTGTCATAGAAATGTTGGCGGGCAGCTTTCTTCATCTTGCCGGCTATTGTCGGCCATTCGCCGGCCTCCTTTTCTTTGCCTAACATTTTAGCCAATTCGTAGCTGTGTTGTAGGGCGAAAATCGTTAGTCCTTGCATGGAAGCCTGCCGGTCATATCCGTCTTTCCAGTCGAATACCAACCAGTATTGAGGTTTCTTGTCCATGTCATAGATCCATTCCGGTGAAAACTGGCGAAGTGCTAACTCTATCTGGCGGACAACAACAGGCCACAGGTCATTCGCTGTTTCCCTGTCCCCCGTCTCTTTCAGGTATTCCAACAATGCTACGTTATAAATGAGGCAGTAGTCCAGTGTGTGCGTGCCGTATTGCGGATGGGGTTGAGGCTTTTCGAGCAGTGTGGCATGCAGCAAGCCTTCGTCGTTGGCGAAGGCGGCGAGCAGATACAGGCAATGTTTGGTCAGTTCATGGTTCTTGAACGTATGGGCGTTTGCCAATGCTTCGAGATAGAGGTCGCCGATCCACAGGCGGCGATCCCGTTTGGGGCCGTCTTCATAGACAGTCTGCATGCATTCTTTCAGGGTATTCAAGCCTACTTTATATATATCCCGGACCAGAGGATCGGTGGTAGAGGCTAAAGCCGGTGCTTCGTTGGTGACGGAGGTTTGTGTCTTGAAGGTCAGCTTGTCGAACACGAAGTCGAAACTGCCCGATATGCCCAGCAGTTCGATTTTCAGGTAGCGTCCTGCCAGGCGGCGCGGGATCGTCATCTCGTGGGGGACGCTCATGACCGTCACGATCTCGTCCTGCACCCAGGAACGGGCCAAACCTCCCTTATAAGGTTCGAGCGGGGTGTTCAACTCTCCCGGAACTTCTGCAAAGGTGAACTTAAGCCGGACGGGTGCGTCTGCTGCTTTTAATCCGGACGGTTTGATGGAGAAAGTGAGATAGCCGGTATAATGATTGCCGAAATCCAGGGTAATGGCTGGATGCTTTTTGAACGGCTCGTTGAAGAGGATATCCGGTTGTCCGGCATCTTCCATCCGCCAGCCCTGGAATGCTTTTGTGTCCTGTACGGAACGGACGACTTTGACGGGAGAAATAGTCTGATAACTCAACTCCGGCTTGCAGGCCTCAGCTTTCCGGAGCCATTCTTTACTGTCGCTGAAATACGTGCTTTGCGCCAGGCAGGTCGATCCCCAAGCGAATAGGGTAAAGCCTGCGGTCAATAAGATTTTCTTCATTCTTTATAGGGGCTTAGTAAATGGTTGCTTTGTTTGAATGATGCTTTATCGGTGAATAAAAACCGCCTTATTCCTGTGCTGGGCACAGGATCGCGTTATAACTGGCCGTAGATAATGCCTGTTCTTTTGCGATCCCGCGTCGAGCGTGGAAACAAGGCGGTTAAGTCTTCATTCGCCGATAGGTTACTTCGCGTTCTCGATGCGGAACGAGTAGCTATAGTTTTTGTTCTTTTCAATTTCATAATGTGGGCGCGGGCCTGGGCCGCAACTGCCGTTTCCAATACCACGCTGGATGCAATCGAGATTTAGAATCACTTCCGCACGGCGGATATTGTCGAGGTCATGCCCGTAAGTCAGTTCCCACAGTTCCGGATCGGTGAAGTGGAGTGCGCTGAAGTTCAGGTGGTCTTTAGATGTGATTCGGATACCTTGGTTATCGAGGCTTTTTAGCGTCAGCCAGCGTACATCGTCGCGGTTACCCATCGACTGGGCACGTACGTAGGCTTCTTCCATTCCAGTCACGGTGTTCTTGTACAGGCCGACATAGGCTGCATTTTTGCGGTCCCAATAGTTTTCAATCGGGCCGCGTCCGTACCATTCCACCTGTTCGAGTGTCGGGTTCAAAGCAACCTGGAGGCCGAGGCGAGGCAGGTTGAAGTCGTTGCCAGCTTTGAAAGTCGCGTCTACATCGACCGTACCGTTTGCATAGACTGTATAGGTGACGTCGAATGGCAGTACCACTTTTTGGGTTCCGCTTCCTACGGTAGCTTCCAAGCTCGTGGTAATGGTCACCGACTTTTTGTCGGTGGCCTGCTTCCAGTCGAATGCCTGCTTTTTGACGGTGGTCGGCAGATAATCCCGTTTATCATTGTCCATTGCACGGAACCAGTTGAAATCGAAACCTTCCTTATTATAGATCATATCCGTACCGGCATAGCGTAAAGAAACCATCTTGCCTGTCTCAGGATTGAAAGCGATGAAGAATCCCGGAGCGCGAAAACCGATCTGCTCTTTTTCTTCTTCGACTTTCAGTGTGTCGTTGAAAGCTGTGTCGACAGGAGCTACTGCAATCTTTCCGGTCAGTGAATATTGCTCGGAGGCTACTTCGTGCCCGGCATTCGCCCAATTGCAATCTTTTTTCAACCGGGCTGACAGGTTGAGGAAGTATTCACTGCCGGCATCCAAAGCCGTTTTATAAGGAATCGTCACTTCGATGTCTTTGTTCGGAGCTGCATCGCCTAAAGATAATACGCCCGATTCGACTATTTGGCCGTCTTTCAACAACTGCCATTGTAAATCGAACTGATTCAGATTAAGGAAATCGTAGCGGTTTTCCAGCTTCACTTTACCAGCCTTCAACTCTACCGGTTTGAATTTGATATATTGGTACACTTTTTTCACTTCGATCAATTTAGGAGTTACCTGGCGGTCGGGAGTTACGATACCGTTACAGCAGAAATCAAAATCGTTAGGTTTGTCGCCGAAGCCACCGCCGAAGTAGTAACGGTCAGACAATTCGCCATATTTGTTGATACCCTGGTCCACCCAGTCCCAGATACAACCGCCTATCATGCGGCAGGAATGGTTTTCGATATAATCCCAATATTCATCGAGGTTACCGATCGCATTACCCATTGCATGCGCATATTCGCAAAGGAAGAACGGTTTGTCGCTCTTCTCCTCGTCCTGTTGCTTCATCGACTCGATGGAAGGATACATTCGGGAATCCATGTCGGCGATCCGGTTTTTGCCTTCATAATGGATCGGACGCGGATCGAGTTTGCGGGCTTCCTTGTATACGGTGTCGAAGTTTTTGCCGTCACCGGATTCGTTACCCATAGACCAGAAGATGACGGACGGGTGGTTCTTGTCACGCTCGACCATGCGAACCATACGGTCTACATAGGCGGGTAACCAGCTTTCCTTGTTGCTGATCGAATGGTTGCCGTGACACTCTATATCGGCTTCGTCCATCACGTAGAGGCCATAGTAGTCGTGTAATGCGTACATCTTGGCATCGTTCGGATAATGGCTCGTGCGGATCGTGTTCAGATTATAACGCTTGAAAAGCAATATATCCTCGATCATCGACTCGACCGGAACCGCTTTTCCGTGCTGAGGGTGGATGTCATGGCGGTTGGCTCCTTTGAAGAACACCTGCTCATTATTGATATATACCCGCTTGTTCTTGATCTCGATTTTGCGGAAACCGAATTGTGAAGACATAGCTTCTAGTGTTTTGCCAGTCTTGTCTTTCAATTCCAGTATCGCCGTGTAAAGGTAGGGAGTCTCGGCAGACCAGAGACGCGGGTTCTTGACTTCGACGCTGGCCGTGTTGATCGTTTCCTGTCCTTTCCTGATGTCTTTGACAACATCGGATATAAAGGCCACCTGTTTGCCGTCTTGGTCCAGCAACGTGATGTCGACAACCGCTTCGTCCACTGTTTTGCCATAGTTCGTCACGTTTGTACGGACATTGAATATCGCCTTGCTCAGGTCATCTCCTGTGAAGGAAGCGGTCAGATAGTAATCGCGCAAGCGCAGCTTGGGAGTCGCGAACAGATAAACATCGCGATGGATACCGCTCAGGCGGAACATATCTTGGTCTTCCAGGTAGCTGCCGTCGCTCCAACGGTACACTTCGACAGCCAGGACGTTCTTTCCCGGCTTTACATATTTCGTGATATTGAACTCTGCGTCGTTATTCGCTCCCTGGCTGTACCCGACTTTCTTTCCGTTCACCCAGAGGTACATTGCACTGTAGACTCCGTCGAAATGGATAAAGATTTCACTTCCTTTCCAGTCGTCCGGAATATTGAAGTCGCGGCGGTAGGAGCTGACCGGGTTGGGTTCGTCCATAATCGTGTATCCTTTCTTGCCTTGTATGAAAGGAGGGTTGTTGCGATGCGGATACGTGATGTTTGTATAAATAGGAGTACCGTATCCGTACATTTCCCAATTGGAAGGAACCGGAATTTCTTTCCAGCCGGAAACATCGTAGTTCGGTTTATAGAAATTGACCGGACGCTCGGACGGCTGTTTTACCCAATTGAATTTCCAGTTGCCGTTCAACAACTGGTAGCGCGGCGAGTTCGGGCGAAGCCAGGCTTTGCGGTAGTCTGGCGAACTTTTCAGGCTTTCCACGGAAGGGAAGGGGACATAAGTCGTATGCCCCGGCTCCTTGTTGATAGCGAAGATAGTTTCGTTCTCCCAATCCTTGTCACTGGAACTGCGCAGGGCCTCCTTGTCAATTTTGATGTTTGTCCAGTGTTGTCTGGCACTGGTCGAATCAGCGACAAGCTGGAGAGCCGCTTTTCCTGGTTGCCCGTCGTCACTGATACCGAGGTTCAACCCGTTTGTTATGTTGGTGAACGTGTAGGTGTTTCCTCCTATCTTCGTGAGTTTCCAGAATTGGTTCATATTGGTCGCTCCGTTGTCCCACTGGATAACCGGGCCCGGTTCTTTCGTGTTGTTGTTGTCCACGCATTTATCGGAGAGGGGCGTACAGATCTTATAGACCCCATGGCCGGGAGTCGTCAGTTGCCATACCTGCGACACGCGGTTCTCCACACGGTTGTTGATGAATATCTGGGTCCCGTCGTCTTCGCTGTCTTGATTGTCGAGAACCAGGTTGTTGCTGCTTACGATCTCGTAATAGGCGTTGGGATCGATTTCTTGTGAATGTCCGGTTCGGGGAAGCATGGCCATAAGTATAAGCATGGCGAAGAGCGCCCCAGTAGAAATTCTATTTTTCATGTTGATAGATTTAATAATGCATCAAATGTACGAAAAAACGATTATTTTTGTAATAATTAAATTGCAAAATCATGAAATACGAGAGTAACAATTTTCAGTTTGAGGCAGAAATGCCATGGGAATCAGCGGGTGAAGGTATCGTTAGGCAAATCATGGGTTATAACGACAACCTGATGATGGTCAAAGTCAAGTTCGAAACAGGAGCAATCGGAACGCCGCATACACATCCGCATACGCAAACGACTTATGTAGCGAGTGGTGTGTTCGAGTTCACGACGGACGGTGAAACGAAGATTGTGCGTCCGGGTGACGGCGTATATATGAAACCGGGTATTCTGCATGGTTGCATATGCTTGGAAGCTGGTGTTCTGATCGACACGTTCAGTCCGATGCGGGAGGATTTCTTATAAATGGCAGGAATCCCATTTGTACTACGAAAGTAGCCGGAAGTTCGTATTTGTAATAATAATTGATAATTAAAAGGAAACAAAAAAATAGACATAGTTCGATTAGAACTACGTTAATAATGATGCAAATCTATAAAATAAATCCTAACAAAACGGGTTTTTGTATTAATTTTTATTACCCGTTTGAACCTTTTTGCCAAAATAAGGTGTGTTTTGGTTGTTGATATGGATTTCGTTACTTGAAAAACGCCATAAAAGGAAATAGTTCTAATCGAACTTAATCAAATTTTAAATTTATGGCTTTAAACGAACCTAAAATGCGTAGCATTACCGGCAAATTAGTCGCTAATAAGCTGACGGAGCGTGATGATGACTTTTCTTTTAATGTAACTTATCAGGCAAATCGTTCAGTCAAAGACTTATGCAAGCTGGCTGCAACGAACAGTAAATTTACGGCGTCTGAGTTGGAGAGTGCCTATAACGACTTGATGGCCCAGGCTAAGATAGAACTTTACAATGCTTCTACCGTAGAGTTCGGGTTTGCGAATAATTCACTTGGCGTGGACGGTCCGTTTATAGGTCCGGATGCCAAATTCGATCCGTCGGTCAACAATGTAACTTTACGTTGTTCACCCCGTATCGAATTTAAGGAAGATTTGAAAAACATCAGTGTGATTGTCGCCGGTACGGAAGAAGGATTGCCGACCATTACGAAAGTTGTCGATGTGGCAACCGGCAGTGAAAATCTTCGGATCACTCCGGGCGGTGGTCTTAACGGCGAAGGCAACCGGGTGAAGATAACCGGTTCTGAAGGGCAGACGGTCGGCTTCTTCTTCGTGTCCGATACGGATAAAACGGAAATCCCTGTCCCGGTTTCTGCTTTACTACGCAACGACCCATCTTTTTTTTCATTTATCATTCCTCAGTTAAATAAGGGGGCTTACTATTTGGAGGTTGCGACTCAGGCAAGCACAAATTCAAAGAAGTTGTTGAAGGAACCCCGTCGAAACCGCTTCCCCTATCCTTTGTATGTGGGAAATATTCCCGGAGAAGAAGAACGTCCGGGTGAATTATAATTTGTTCCGGTCATCGGCACTGAACGGTGCTGGTAACTGGCACCGAATGGTCTTGACTACCGGCATCGCTGGATGCCGGTAGTCAAGACTGATTAGTATTATTAATCGAATTTTTATATAACAGAAAAATGAAAAAGATAAAAACAAGTATTTGTGTTTGGTTAGCTCTTTCTGCTGTGTTTATGACCGGATGCTATAATGATGAAGATTTATGGAATAAGATTTCGGGATTGGAGAACCGTATCGAAGCTTTGGAAACCTGGCAGGCTGCGGCCAGTAGCAATATTGATGCTCTTCAAAAGTTGATGGACGAAAATGACTATATCACGGATGTCACTCCTGTGGTTTTAGGCAGTGATACGGTCGGTTATACGATACGTTTTAAGAATCAGGAACCGGCTACGATCTATCACGGCGAGAAAGGCGAAAAAGGGAATACCCCCCTGATCGGTATAAAGCAGTCGGAAGATGGAAATTGGTATTGGACACTTGACGGCGAACTGATGAAAGATTCTAAAGGCAATATAATCGGCGCTAATACACAGAATATACCTCCTGAATTGAAATTAGGAAGCCAATTGCCGGATGATGCCATTCTGATTGGTGGGGGTAAGAAGAATGATACTGCCGTTTATCTTTCTGTAGACGGAGGCAAGCAATGGGCGAAAGTCTCAGGTGAGCGTGGCGAAACGGGAGAACAGGGTCCGACCGGCTCACAAGGTCCTGCCGGTAGCGGTGGGGACGGTGGTAGCTCGTTCTTTAGCGATGTGAAGGTCTATGATGACTATGTGGAATTTATCTTGACTGATGGAACCCGGTTCAGTATGCCTGTCACAGTTGAGAATTATATCGATATAAATGATATAGATTGGGATAAATCCAACGTGTGGAAAGTGATGGATGGCGATAAGCAGGTTGCGGAGATCTGTAAGGAAGGGTTCGGCCGTATTCCGGGGCAAAATGGCGTGACTTATCAGGTCGTAGCCGTTTATCCTGTAGGTGAAGATAACAAGGTAGACCTTGCCAATGGATATATAGCGAAATATCTAGGAGGTGCTAAAGGCAGTAGGAATATTGCCGGAGGTAACATTGGTTGGACAATGCGGGGTAGTTATGAAAATGGTAATGTGTCACCTCTTGCAGCTTTTATTGCGGGAACTGGAGGGAAGGAGGAAATCTCCAAATTGATGATTACATCATCTAAAAATGTCAAGGAATGCAAAAATGGGATTGATAAGTATAAGTTAGAACCCTATACCATTTCGGATGCTGACGGTATTGAGTATCCTATTGTCAAGATAGGAGCGTCTTATTGGATGAGAGAGAATTTGCGTGCTACAAAGTTTAAGGATGGAACTTCTTTGGTTTATCAGCGGAGCGCAACGGATGACCAAAAGTCTCAAACTGTTTATCTTAACGAATATTCGACAGGTACTCAGTATCAGAAAGCAGCTATGTATGATTATTATAAGAAAGATGATAGTTTTGATGTGGAAAGTCAGAGCGATGAGGTGAAGAAACGATATGGTTTGCATTATAACTTTTCGGCTGTGGCGGGAGATTACGATCCATATGTCCAGAATCTTGGTTCAGATTACAATATTCTTTCACAAGATATAGAAGGACAAACTAATAATAGTCTTTGCCCCGAAGGGTGGCATATTCCGACAAGTTTTACGCATGGTGTATTTGGAAATTATTATGCAGACATGGAATATATTGATTATATTTTTGGCTTTGACTGGTGGCATATGATGGCTTCTAATGTGGCGGAAAATAAAGATAGTCGTGATTGGGCGGCTGCTCAATGGTGGAAGTCTGGTGATAATACTCCTGATAATTTGAGTGGACTCTCACTTTATGCTGTGCCTGCACTGGGACAGACAACAGGGTTTGGTAAAACCAATACTCCTAAGTTTAATTCAACGGAGTTAGAAGGAACTGTCTTATTTTGGGTCGATATCTTGTCAAAGGGAATTCCGATGCTTCCATATTTGGATGGCGACAATGATATGATTAATAATAATGTCTCAGCGGCAGCAGTCGGAGCTTGTTATTTCCCTATCCGTTGCGTGCGGGATTAGTGAAGGTCATATAAAAACAGAAGCAAACTTCAGTTTAGAGGTTTGTTTCTGTTTTTTATATAACATACAGATTTGAGTGTGTTTTGTTACGGAGATCGGTATGTCAGTATGCCGCTTCATGTACCCCTTTCACCGCCCGTCCGCTGGGGTCGTTCATGTTCTTGAAGGCGGTATCCCAAGCGAGAGCTTCGGCGGTGGAGCAGGCAACGCTCGGTACGCTCGGCACGCTGCGGGCGGCACTTTCACTGGGAAAATGCTCTTCGAAGATGGTACGGTAGAAGTATTCTTCTTTGTTCTGAGGCGTGTTGATCGGGAAGCGCCGGGCGGCATTCGCCATTTCAGTGTCGCTGACGGCTTGGGCGGTCACCTTTTTCAGCGTGTCGATCCAGCTGTAGCCGACGCCGTCGGAGAATTGTTCCTTCTGCCGCCAGGCTATTTCCGAGGGGAGCACATCGGCGAAAGCCTCGCGGAGAATTTTCTTCTCGATCACGCTACCGGGACACATTTTGGCTTCAGGGTTGAGGCGCATGGCAATATCGAGAAACTCTTTGTCGAGGAAAGGAACGCGACCTTCCACACCCCAAGCACATAAGCTTTTGTTAGCCCGTAGACAGTCATACATATAGAGTTTGCTCAGTTTACGGACGGTCTCTTCGTGGAATGCTTTCGCATCCGGGGCTTTGTGGAAATAGAGGTAACCCCCGAACACCTCATCCGCCCCTTCGCCGCTCAACACCATCTTTATACCCATCGACTTGATTACGCGAGCCAACAGGTACATCGGAGTGGAGGCGCGGACAGTCGTCACGTCGTATGTCTCGATGTAGTAGATCACGTCACGAATGGCATCGAGCCCTTCCTCGATCGTGTAGTTGATCTCGTGGTGGACAGTACCGATATAATCGGCCACTTTCTTGGCTGCCACTAAATCAGGCGCTCCTTTGAGACCGACAGCGAAGGAGTGCAGCTGCGGCCACCATGCATCTGCCTTCCCTTCGGTCTCGATGCGTTTGGCTGCGTATTTTTTGGCTATGGCGGAGGTGATGGACGAGTCCAGACCGCCGGAAAGGAGTACGCCATAGGGCACGTCGCTCATCAGTTGGCGGCGTACGGCCGCTTCGAGGGCATCGTGCAGTTCCTCTACGCTGGCAGGATTATCTTTCACGTTATCATATTGCATCCAGTCGCGGATATACCAGCGGGTGAAATCCTTATCACGGCTATAGAAATAGTGTCCCGGAGGGAACTGGCCGTATGCGGTGGCGAAGCCTTCGAGCCCTTTCAGTTCGGATGACACAAGGAGATGCCCTTCGTCGTCGTGGCCGATATAGAGGGGGATGACGCCGATCGGATCGCGGGCGATCAGGTAACAGTCGTTCGCTTCGTCGTAGAGAGCGAATCCGAAGATCCCGCTCAGCTTTTCCACGCATCCCACGCCGTATTTGCGGTAGAGGGCGAGGATGACCTCGCAGTCGCTTCCGGTCTGGAATTCGTATTCGTCTTTCAACTGTCCGCGGAGTTCGCGATGGTTATATATCTCGCCGTTGACGGTGAGGATCAGTTTGCCGTCTTTGCTTCTCAGCGGTTGTCCGCCGGATGCAGGATCGACGATGGAGAGGCGTTCATGGGCGAGGATGGCGGTTTTTCCTTGATAGATGCCGCTCCAGTCCGGGCCGCGGTGACGGATACGTTTACTCATTTTCAGGGCTTGCTGACGAAGGTCGGCGGCGCTGCTATGGATGTTGAAGATTGCTGTAATACCACACATGGGAATTATGATTTATGAATTATGAATTATGATTTATGGGGGTGCAGGTATTTGTCGATAGCGGCTGCTGCTTTGCGACCGGAGGCCATGGCACGGACAACGAGGCTGGCACCGCTGACGGCATCGCCTGAGGCGAAGATATTAGTGTCGGCTATCCGGTTGGTGCCCGGATCGACGGCGATGTTGCCGCGTGTGTCGACGGCGATGGAAAGTTCTTTGATCAGCCCTTCCTGTTCGGGGTGGATGAAGCCCATCGCGAGGAAGACGAGGTCGGCTTCGATTATTTCCGTACGGCCTGTCTTCCACATTTCGGGACGTCCGCCGTTTTTCGCAGGCAACCATTCCACCTCTTCGACTTCGACGCCTTTCAGTGTGTTCTTTTCGCCGATGAAACGGACGGAGGCGAGGTTCCAGCGGCGGATGCATCCTTCTTCGTGGCTGCTGCTCGTTTTCAGCACTTGCGGGTACAGGGGCCAGGGAGTTGTCGGGTTATGTCCGACGGGCGGCTGGGGCATGATTTCGATTTGCGTCACGTTAGCGGCTTTGTGGCGATTGGCTGTCCCGACGCAGTCGCTTCCCGTGTCGCCGCCACCGATGATGAGGATTTTCTTGCCTTTGCAGTTGATGATGTCTTTAGGCGGGATGACGATGCCTTCGAGGATACGGTTCTGTTGTGACAACAGTTCGAGGGCGAAATGGACGCCTTTCAGATTACGCCCTTCGATGGGGAGGTCGCGCGGCACTTCGGAACCGATGGCGATACAGACGGCATCGAACGTCGAGGCGATCTCTTTGGCGGATACTTCGTTGCCGACCATCGTGTTGACTTTGAAGACGATCCCTTCCTGTTCCATCAGCCGGATACGGCGGTCGATGATGTTCTTCCCTAATTTGAAGTTCGGAATACCGAATCGGAGCAGGCCGCCTGGGAGTTCGTATTTCTCGAATACCGTTACTTCGTATCCCCGGCGGTTCAGTTGGTTGGCTGCTGTCAGTCCGGCCGGGCCGCTGCCGATCACGGCTACCCGCTTGCCGTTGCGGATGGGGCGGACCGGTTGGATGTATCCTTCGCGAAAAGCGGCCTCTACGATGGAGGCTTCGTTCTCGCGTATCGTGACAGGCTCGTCACAGCTCAGTTTCAGCACACAGCTTTTCTCACAGAGAGCGGGGCAGATGCGTCCGGTAAACTCCGGGAAGTCGCAGGTCTGCTCCAACACGTGGAAGGCTTCGCGCCATCTGCCTTTATAGAGCAGGTCTTGCCATTCGGGTTGTTTGTTACCTAACGGGCAGGCCCAGTGGCAGAAGGGCACGCCGCAGTCCATGCAGCGGGAAGCCTGTGTGCGGCGGTCGCTGCTGTTGAGCGTTTGTTCTACTTCGCTAAAGTCGTCGATGCGTTCATGAACGGGACGATATCCGGCTTCTTGCCGGTGTATGGTGAGGAATGCTTTCGGATTTCCCATGTTGGTAATTGATTGTTTATACTGATACTTTTCTTTTCTTCGTAATTCGGCCCGGATGGGTAGGGGGGACCTTGTAAGGACGGTGACTCCTCACGCATAAGGACGGTCGCTCCTCACTTGCCGGGTACGTATCCCTGCCGTTTAGTAGTCGCGCTGCATTTCAGCGATTTTTTGTTGCAACTTCTTCATCTGCTCTTCCTGCAAGACCTTTTTATATTCGATCGGGACGATCTGTATGAATTCATCCACATACTTGTTCCAGTTGTCAAGCATTTTGCTTGCGAGGTGACTGCCAGTGAAATGGTAATGTTTGCGGATCAGTTCGTGCAGTTCCTTGCGTGTCGTGCTGTCTTCGATCAGCGAGAGTTCGACCATCTCCATATTGCAGTAGTAGTCGAAGTCTCCTTCCTTGTTCCACACATAAGCAACACCGCCGCTCATGCCGGCGGCGAAGTTGCGCCCTGTACGTCCGAGAACCACCACGCGTCCTCCGGTCATATATTCGCAGCAGTGGTCACCGACTCCCTCTACGACGGCGATAGCACCGGAGTTACGCACGCAGAAACGTTCGCCTACACGTCCGTTGATATACACTTCGCCGCTTGTCGCCCCGTACATCAGGGTGTTTCCGGCAATCGTGTTGTTTTCGGCTATGAAGGTCGACCGTACCGGAGGCATCACGCTGATACGTCCTCCGCTCAAGCCTTTGCCTAAATAATCGTTGGCTTCTCCTTCGAGGCGGAAGTTGACACCGTGCGCAAGGAAGGCGCCGAAGCTCTGTCCGGCCGAACCTTTGAATTTGATATTAAGCGTATGTTCCGGTAATCCTGAGTTGCCGTATCGTTTGGCAATCTCACCGGAGAGCATGGCACCTACCGAGCGGTCGGTGTTGGCTATGGCATAATCCAAAGAAATCTCTTGTCGGTGCTCGATGGCCGGCATGGCATGCAGGATAATGTCCTGGTCTTTTACATGTCCGGTCAAGTGGACCTGCTCTGCCGTATGACGTATGGCATTTGTAGCAGCCTGTGCTGGGATGTGCAGCAATTTGGAGAAATCGAGCAATGCGTATTTGCCGGATGCAGATGGCGTGGGTGGGCGCTTATCGATCAGGTCCGTACGCCCGATGATGTCATCCAGCCTTTTGAAGCCCATCTCCGCCAAGTATTCTCGGACCTCTTCGGCGAGGAAGGTGAAGAAGTTCACCAAATATTCGTAACGGCCGTGGAAACGTTTGCGCAGTTCCTCGTTTTGGGTGGCGACACCCACCGGGCAGGTGTTCATGTGGCATTTGCGCATCATCACGCAGCCCAGTACGATCAGGGCGGAGGTGGCGAAACCGAACTCTTCGGCTCCCAACAGGGCCATCAGGACGATGTCGCGCCCGGTCTTCAACTGTCCGTCGGTTTGCAGCCGGACTTGCCCGCGAAGGTTATTCATGACCAGTGTCTGTTGCGTCTCCGACAATCCCAGTTCGGGAGGCAGTCCGGCGTAGCGGATGGAGCTCATCGGAGAAGCACCTGTTCCCCCTTCGGCTCCCGATATGACGATGCGGTCGGCTTTAGCTTTTGCTACGCCTGCTGCAATTGTCCCGACACCGCTTTCCGATACCAGCTTCACGCTTATTTCGGCACTCGGGTTGACATTTTTCAGGTCGAAGATCAGTTGTGCCAGGTCTTCGATCGAGTAAATGTCATGGTGGGGAGGAGGAGAGATCAGCGAGATACCTGGAATAGAGTGGCGTGTTTTGGCAATCACGTCGTTAACCTTGAATCCCGGCAGCTGTCCACCTTCACCTGGTTTTGCGCCTTGGGCGACTTTGATCTGTATCTCTTCTGCATTCACTAAATATTCAGCGGTTACGCCGAAACGTCCGGAGGCCACTTGTTTGATGGCGGAACGGAGGGAGAGACCGTCTTCGCGGGGAGTGAAACGGGCGGAGTCTTCGCCTCCTTCCCCTGTGTTGCTGCGTCCATGTATCTTGTTCATTGCTATTGCCATCGTCTCGTGCGCCTCTTTGCTGATCGAGCCGAAGCTCATGGCGCCCGTGACGAAACGCTTCATGATCTCGCTTACTGGTTCCACATCTTCGATCGGAATGGATTTTCCCGTTCGGAAGGTCAGGAAATCTCGGAGGAAGATTGGTGTATCCTTTTCGTCTACGAGATGTGTGTATTCCTTGAACTTCTTGTAGCTACCCAAACGGGTTGCCTGTTGGAGGGCTGAGATCGTTTCCGGGTTCCATGCGTGTTTCTCGCCGTCTTTGCGGAAACTGTATAGCCCTTTGTGCTCAAGAGTCAGACTGTCTATTGTCCCTCTAAAGGCCTGATGATGCAGGGCGATGGCGTCGGCGGCTATCTCTTGCAGGCGGATACCGCCTACACTGCTGGCCGTCCCTCCGAAATAGGCATCGGTAAGTGCGGTCGAAAGGCCGACTGCCTCAAACAGCTTGGCGCCTCGATAGCTGCGGATCGTGCTGATTCCCATCTTGCTCATGACCTTGAACAGACCTTTGCAAAGCGCTTTGATGTAGTTCTTGCGTGCCATTTCGTAGTTGAGCTGTATTTCCTGCCTGTCCACCAGATCTTGGAGGATGGCGAACGACATATATGGGTTGATGGCGCTTGCTCCGTAGCCTAAGAGCAAGGCTGCGTGCATCACTTCGCGCATTTCCCCAGTCTCCACCACCAATGCGGTCTGCACACGTTTTTGTGCGGAGATCAGGTGGTGGTGCACGGCGCTGACGGCAAGGAGTGAAGGGATAGGGGCATGGGTTTCGTCCACATCCTTATCGCTCAGGATGATGTAGTTCACACCGTCTGCGACAGATTGTTCTGCTTGCATGCAAAGCCGGTCGAGGGCGGTTTTCAGTCCTTCGCAGCCCTGCGATACTTCGAAGAGCATCGGCAGCTTGACGGACTTGAAACCTTTATAGCGGATGTTGCAAAGAATATCTAATTGCGTGTTGGTCAGTATTGGGTGAGCGAGGCGTACCATCTTACAATGTGCCTCGTTCGGTATGAGGATATTACTTCCTACAGCACCAATATATTCTGTTAGGCTCATGACCAAATCCTCACGGAGCGGATCGATTGGCGGGTTCGTCACTTGGGCGAACTGTTGGCGGAAATAGTTGAACAGCAGTTGAGGATGCTCGGAGAGGACGGCCAGCGGTATGTCGTTTCCCATTGAACCGACCGGCTCCGTGCTGCCTATGCACATCGGGGCGATGATACGCTCGATGTCCTCGCGGCTGTACCCGAAAGTGCGTAGCATCCTGTCATATCCGGCAACGGTGTGCGGGACGTGTCGCCCGGACTTCAGTTCGTCCAGTTCCACCCGGTTGTTTGCTAGCCAGACGCGGTAGAACTGTGCGCCAGCAAGCTGCTTTTTCAGTTCGCCGTCGTAATAGATCTTGCCTTCTTCCGTATCGACCAGCAGGATTTTGCCCGGTTGTAAGCGTCCTTTTTCCTCTATCTCGTCCGGCTCGAAGTCCATTACGCCCACTTCGGATGCCACGACCATCATGCCGTTTTTCGTGATCAGATAACGTGCCGGGCGCAAGCCGTTGCGATCGAGCATTCCTCCGGCATACCGTCCGTCGCTGAAAAGCAGGGCGGCCGGGCCGTCCCACGGTTCCATCAGGATGGAATGATATTCGTAGAACGCTTTCAGGTCTTCCGATATCGGGTTTTTTTCGTTGAAACTTTCCGGAACCAGCATCGCCATGGCATGTGGCAGGCTCATGCCGGACGCCACGAAGAATTCCAGCACGTTGTCCAGTGAAGCGCTGTCGCTCATATCCGGCTGGATGATCGGGCGTATCTCGTCTATATTCGGGATGCGGGGAGAGGACAGGACGCTTTCACGTGCTTCCATCCAGCCACGGTTGCCCCGTATCGTATTGATTTCCCCGTTGTGTGCCAGGAGGCGAAACGGTTGTGCTAGACTCCAGGTCGGGAATGTGTTCGTGCTGAAGCGGGAGTGGACGAGTGCCAGTCCGCTTGTCAGGTAGGGGTTGGTCAGATCAGGGAAATAATGGCGAAGTTGCATTGATTCCAGCATGCCTTTATATATGATGCTCTTGGTGGAAAGTGACGCTACGTAGAAATCTTTCCTGTTCGGTATATCGGATGCCGCCATCCGTTTCTCGATTCGTTTGCGGATGATGTATAGTTTCAGTTCCAATACTTGCTGGTCGTCACATCCGGTGATGAACACCTGTTTGATATCCGGCTCTGTATCCCGTGCGTCTTTTCCTAAGATGTCCGTGTTGACAGGTACTTTGCGCAGATGCATTAAGGTCAACCCTTCCTTTTCGATCTCTTCGATCATGATACTGAGGATAGCCGAATGCTGTTTCTCGTCTTTCGGAAAGAAGACTAGTCCGGTTCCGTACTTACCTTTTTCCGGTACGGGGATGCCTTGCAGTAAGATAAACTCGTGTGGAATTTGTAACAGGATGCCTGCACCGTCGCCGGTCTTGTTATCCGCTCCTTCCGCACCCCGGTGCCGCATGTTTTCCAATATTTTAAGGGCTGATTCCACTATGCCGTGCGATTTACCGCCGTGGACGTTTACGACCAGTCCTACGCCGCAAGCGTCATGCTCGTTGGCAGGATCGTATAATCCTTGCTTATTGTTCAAATTGCTCCTTATATCCATTGTTAGTTGACCTTATGTTTGTAATGTATTTGATTTGTTTATCAAATTGCTTGGCAAATATATGTTATTTGTTTCAAAATGTAATAATATTGAGTGCGGATAAGGAGAAGCTTTTTTATTCTATAGATTGGTTTGTTTCTATTTGAAAGTGTTTTGCTGATTTGTGTGACAATTTGTAATAAAACTATTGTTTAATTCTTTCAAATAGAAAGTATATTGTATTCTTTCGATACGTATTCTTGGAGGATAATAAAGGAGAGGATGGAATGAAATTTACCGGATGCGACCTGCCGCAGACGATACAGGGATGCGCACTCGTCTGCGGCAGGCAATGTATGTGTCAGGTTACACCTGCAATACCAGAATAAAGCGGCTGCCTTTTTTGTATTCGGGGTCTATGGACAGTGTGCCGTTCATCTTCGAAGCGATTAGGGAGCAGATGGGTAATCCCAGTCCGTCTCCATCAGTCAGATCCTTGATTTCAGTAAAAGGCTTGAAGATCGCCATTTGCTTTTCGACAGGGATACCCGGACCGCTGTCGGTAACGATGAACTGACAGATATGGGCTCCTTTCTTCTTGAATTCCAGCTTGATTTTGCCTGATGTCGTGTAGATCGCCGCATTTCTCAGCAGGTGTAGCAAGATGCGTTGCAGCTGTTCGGCATTTGTCTTGATTTCGATCTTTGGGATATCAGCAGTGACTTCAACGTCCGGACGGACATCCTCTTTTACCTGTTCCATCACTTTCTCGCAGAAAGAGCTGACATTAAAAGATTGTGCTTCGTAGGTTTCCAGCAAGGAGTTTTCCAACAAAGAAAGTTCTTGTATATGATTTCCGAACTGTTTTAGGGCATCGATACGGGCTTGTATGGCTTTTGCTTGTCTGGGTGCTGTGATTTGCAATCCGGCTACCGATTTGCTCATTTCGTCTAGTGTCGGTTCCATCTGCGCCGATATACTTTGGATGAATCCGGTCTGTTGTTCGCTGTGCTCGGTGATGGTCTGGATGATCTTCTTCAACTTCCGGTTCAGGAGTATGAAGCGTATGACCAGAAATGCCAGAAACGCCAATGCGGCAATTAGGATGGCGGCTAACGTGCAGAGCCCGGCGATGATATACTGCTTGGCTGATAGCTGGTCTTCTTTTTCCAGTATCGTTTGCAGGCTGCTGTCGTATTTTTGTTGCAGGGCACCCAATTTGTCCTCTGCGGTAAGCATTTTTACGGAATCGGTCCATACCATATATTTCTCGTAGGTTTGCTCTAGCAACGAGATATTATTGGCTTTGCGGGCAATTGCGATCAGATTTTGATAGCATTCGTCGATTTTACCGTATTCCTTTTTCTCCCGGTATTGGCTGATGAGCTTGTTGAATGCTGCGTCTCCTTCTTTTTTCTGTTCGAAGATATAGAAATAATCGGTTTTTGTGTACAACAGTTCTTCGGTAAGTTCGGGATTGCCTGATTCTTCGGCCAGGTTGTCCAGCATGTTAAGCTGGAGCTGTGCTTGCGCGGTGTTTCTTAGCTTGATGTACATTTGTAGGCGCTCTTTTGTTATCCCAAAACGCAGGCCGTACAGTTTCTTTTGCTCTGCATGTTCCTGATTTGCCACTATCTGGCTCATTTGTCGGCAGAGGTCGAACGCTTCCTGATAGTAGTTCTCGCGGTGATAGAGGGATGCCGCCTGTGTACCGCATTCGATTGCCTGCGTTATTTTTCCTTCATTTGCGTAATCCTTGTATGCCTGGATATAAAGATAGCGGGCTTTCGTATAGTCTTTGTTCTCAAAGCTACTTTGTGCCTGTTGCTTGAATTTGTCCGCATTGTTTTGTGCCTGAAGGGAAACACAAAAACTGATAATGAGGGTGATAATGAAGTAGTAAATTCTCATAATTTGAATTTTAACGTTAGACAAATATACTAATTTCTTTGTAATAGGGAATATGAAAATGTGAGATTTCTTAGTCAAGAGCCAAGAGTCTTAGAGTTCTCTCGGCTTCTCTTCGTCCGAAGGAGTGGTAGTATCTCTCGTTTTCGGCAGGAGATTATTATCAAAATGACAATATGGGAAAGATAGTCGAGAAAGGATTTTTTTGGTGTGGTTGCTTGAGGATAAAAGAAAAAATGTATTTTTGCTACAAAACAAAAATGTAGCCCATGAAAGACATAACCTTTGTTGATCTGGAAGTAACGCTGAACACCTGCCGGGTAGTGGATATCGGAGCTGTCCGATCCGACAGAACTCCTTTTCATGAAAATTCCTTTGATAATCTGTTGCTTTTTTTGCATCAGGTACCTTATATTGGCGGGCATAATATATTAAAACATGACCTTTCTTATTTGAAACCTCAGTTTGAGAAAGCAGGCTGCCGACAACCGAAAATAATTGATACGCTCTATCTATCCTCGTTGCTGTTCCCGGAAAAACTGCATCATCAACTGTCCAAGGATGATAAGTTACAGGCTGATAAACCCAATAACCCGGTAAACGATTCGCTGAAATCGTTGTTGTTATTCGAGGAAGAACAAAACGCTTTTGAACGCTTGGATAGTATGCTGAAAATGATCTATTACGGGTTATTGCATGATACGGATGAGTTCGGCGGCTTTTTTGATTACATAGATTATGCACCGGATATTCTGGATGATTTATCGGGTAGTATCCTTGAGTGTTTCAGTAAAGACATCTGTATATCTTCTCCGCTTGCTGAATTGATCACCTCTTATCCGGTGGAATTGGCTTATGGCCTGTCTTTGATTAATTGTTGGAATAGCAGTTCCGGCATTCCGCTTTGGGTATTGCATAATTACCCGAAGGTAGGATGGGTGATGGAGCGTTTGCGGGATACGCCTTGTGAAAATAACGAATGTGCTTATTGCAGAGGAGCATTTAACGGTAAGGAAGGACTGAAATATTTTTTCAAATATGATTCGTTCCGTACCTATGAAGGAGAAGATCTGCAGCAGAAAGCGGTGGAGGCTGCGATTGAAGGAGAATCTCTTTTGGCTGTTTTTCCGACAGGCGGAGGAAAATCCATCACATTCCAGCTCCCGGCTTTGATGAGCGGTAAACGGATAAAAGGACTTACTGTCGTTATCTCTCCCTTGCAATCCCTGATGAAGGACCAAGTGGATAACCTGTGGAAAAATGAAATCATGGATGTTGTTACCATCAACGGGATGTTAGACCCGGTGGAACGTGCCCATGCTATCCAAAGGGTGGAAGAAGGGTCGGTTTCCATCTTGTATATATCGCCGGAGTCGCTTCGTTCGAAAACGATAGAACGGTTGTTGGTCGGGCGGAAAGTGGTTCGTTTCGTTATTGACGAGGCACACTGTTTCTCAGCTTGGGGACAGGATTTCCGTGTGGATTATCTATATATAGGTGATTTCATACGTCTGTTACAGGAACAAAAAGGAGGGAAGCAGGCGATACCGGTGTCCTGTTTTACAGCCACTGCCAAGCAGAATGTAATACAAGATATCAAAGACTATTTTTTCGAAAAGCTAAATATACGCTTTAAAACATTTTGTTCGGGAAGTACCCGCAAAAATCTAAAATACAAAGTTTTCAAGGTAGAAAATGAAGATGAAAAATATGGACTGTTACGGAGTATCATTGAAGACCATGATTGTCCGGCTATAGTTTATGTTTCCCGTACCCGTACGGCAGCCAAAGTTGCCACGCGCTTGCAGCAGGATGGTTTTTCGGCCGGTACTTTTCACGGAAAGATGGAAACCCGGATGAAAACGTCCAGTCAGAATGATTTCATAGACAATAAAATCCGGATAATGGTCGCTACCTCTGCTTTTGGAATGGGGGTCGACAAGAAAAATGTCGGTCTGGTGGTTCATTACGAGATATCGGATTCATTGGAAAATTATGTGCAGGAGGCTGGTAGAGCCGGGCGTGACGAATCAATTGAGGCGGATTGTTACGTTCTTTTCAACGAAGAGGATCTGGACAAGCACTTCTATTTGCTAAACCAGACCAAACTGCGTATTAAAGAGATACAGCAGGTTTGGAAAGCAATTAAAGAACTTACCAGTTCCAGGATTTCGTTGTCAGCTCTTGAACTTGCCCGTAAAGCTGGTTGGAATGAAAATATTCTGGACGTGGAAACGCGTGTAACCACTGCAATAGCCGCGCTTGAGGAGGCCGGTTATATTCGGCGGGGGCAAAACAATCCATGTGTTTTTGCTGATAGTATCCTTGCGAAAACAGCTCAGGAGGCTATCGATAGAATAACAGTCTCTCCACGTTTTGATGACACTCAAAAGGAAGAAGCGATACGTATCATCAAAAAATTAATTTCGACGAGAAGCCGCAAGCATGTAAATGGCGAGATCCCGGAATCTCGTATCGATTATATCTCGGACCATTTGGGGATATCCCGGCAAGAAGTGATGCTGGTCATTCGCTTGTTGCGGGAAGAGAATATTCTGGCAGACGCTTGTGACTTGACAGCTTATATAAAAAAAGGTGAAAACAGCAATCGTTCGCTTGAAACAGTCCTTCTTTACAACCGTCTTGATGAATACCTTTTATCCGTTTTTACCGCAAAAGAACAATCTTTCAATCTGAAAGAGCTACGGAAAGAAGCCGAGATCGAGACTGGAAAAAGTATTTCGCCAGATAAGCTAAACAGACTCCTTAATTTTTGGTCTGAAAAGAACTGGATCAAACGGATATACTTGGATAAAGCGCATAATTATGTCACGATTGCCCGTACCGGATCGGTCCTCGATCTGGAAGAACTGACGGAAGGGAGGCATCTCTTGTCTGATTTCATCATTCGTTATTTGTTTGAGAAAACAGGACAGTCCAGCGAGCTGGAACAGAGCGGAAATATTTTGGTCGAGTTTTCCATGCTTGAGCTGAAAGAGGCGTATGAGAAGGATGTCAGGAAACAATTGTTTGGGCATACCATTCGGATGGAAGACATTGAAGATACTCTTTTGTATCTTTCGCGGATAGAAGCCTTACAGATCGAAGGTGGCTTCTTGGTGTTATACAACCGATTGCAGATAGACAGATTGGTTCTGAATAATAAGATGCAATATAAACAGGATGATTATCATAAACTCGAACTGTTTTATGCCAATAAGATCCAGCAGATTAATATTGTCGGTGAATATGTACGGAAAATGCTTTCCGGTAATAGCGATGCATTGGAATTTGTTGACGACTATTTCCAACTGAATTATTCGTCATTCCTCCAAAAATATTTCCCTGGTAAACGGAGGGATGAGATTAACCGGAAAATGACGAATACCAAACTTCAGCGGTTATTGGGGGAATTGTCCGAAACACAATTGGAGATTGTCAAGGATGACCGTCCCGGTTCTATAGTCGTCATGGCGGGACCCGGAAGTGGAAAGACACGTGTACTTGTTCATAAACTGGCTTACTTGCTGTTGGAGGAAGATGTCAAGCACGAACAACTCTTGATGCTGACTTTTTCTCGTGCTGCTGCGAGCGAATTCAGACGACGGTTATGGGATTTGATAGGGACTGCTGCTGGTTATGTTGAGATCAAGACTTTCCACTCTTATTGTTTCGACCTGTTAGGGCTGCAAGGTTCTTTAGAAAAATCATCTTCCGTAATTATCGATGCCGTGGGAAAAATAGACAATGGGGAAGTAGAGATAAATCGTATTACAAAAACGGTTCTGGTGATTGATGAGGCGCAGGATATGACTGAAGACGAGTTTGCACTGGTGGAGGCGCTTATTCGTAAAAATGAGGACTTGAAGGTGGTCGCGGTAGGTGACGATGACCAGAATATTTACAGTTTCCGTCGTTCGAATTCCCGATATATGAGAAAGCTGGTCGATGAATACGGTGCTCGTACGCATGATTTGCTGGTCAATTTCCGAAGCAAAAAGTGTTTGGTTGAGTTTGCGAATCGTTTTTGGGAAACTATACCTGAAAGAATGAAGCAGTCGCGGATCATTTCTCACGACCAGGATGAAGGTGAGATCCGTATCGTTCAATACCAGTCGCCGAATATGGTTATACCATTGGTGCAGGATATTTGTGCAACCCCTCTGATCGGAACGACCTGCGTATTGACTCAGACAAACTGGGAAGCGATACAGGTTGCCTGTTTGTTGAAAGATAAACGTATGCCAGTCCGTTTGATTCAGTCGAACGAGGGTTTCCGTCTGTGCGATATGGATGAGATGCGTTTCTTCAACCGGATTTTAGGATCGCAAGCGGAGGTTCATCTGATAGATGAAGTATGCTGGGCTGAGGCAAAACAAGCTATTAAAAATGAATATTGTGAAGCTGCTTCTTGGGAAATTTGCCGGGGGATTATTCAGAATTTCGAACAACTTTATCCCTGTAAGTATCGTTCGGATTGGGAAACGTATCTGTTTGAATCGAAGCTGGAAGATTTCTATGCCGTTCGGGGAGAAACTATCGTTGTTTCTACGATTCACAAGGCAAAAGGGAAAGAGTTTGATAATGTCTTTCTGCTTTTAAACGATAATAGGGATTTATTAGGGGATAATCAGCCTGTCACGGATGAAAAGAGACGTGAGATTTATGTAGCACTCACACGTGCCAAAAATAAGTTATCGATCCATTTGAATAGCTATTATCCGGAAATTTTCGGCAATGAGGAAAAAATTATCCGGTTCGATAAGGCTTATTATCCGATGCCGGAACGTTTACTGTTCTTGCTTACGCATCGCGATGTATGGTTGGATTTTTTCAAAGATGCAAGGAGGCAGGAGTCGATTGGAAATCTGAAAAGTGGCATGCCATTGCGGTTGATGGAGGGCGGTTGTTGCGATTCGTCGGATAAGGAAGTTGTCCGTTTTTCAAACAGTTTCAAAAAAGAGATCGAGAAATGGCTGGATAAGGGATATGAACTGAAAGAGGCACGCGTTAATTTTGTCGTGTATTGGAAAAAAACGGGAGAAGAAGAGGAGGTAAAAGTTCTTTTACCGGAAATAGTGTTGGTAAAGGTGAGAAACTTAAATGTTTCGGAATTGATGATTTTATAAATGTGGAGGATGATATGAAAATACTGGAAACGGAACGATTGTTATTACGGGGATTGGAACAAGGAGATTTTAAGGATGTGTGCAAACTGTTGCAGGACGATGAAGTCATGTATGCCTATGAAGGGGCATTCAACGATCAGGAAGTGCAAAACTGGCTGGATAGGCAGTTCGGACGGTACCGGCACGACGGCTTCGGTTTATGGGGAGTGGTTGAGAAAGGTAGCAACGAACTAATTGGGCAGTGTGGTATTACTTATCAGGAATTTGACGGAAAACGAGTCCCTGAAATCGGTTACCTTTTTAAAAAGGAGTTTTGGCATAAGGGCTTTGCTATCGAAGCTGCTGTCGCTTGTCGGGAGTATGCTTTCCATACGCTTGGTTTCGAAGAGGTCTATTCGATCATACGGGATACCAATATTGCTTCCCAAAAAGTAGCGCGGCGCAATGGCATGCAAAAAGTGGCAACCTTCATTAAGCATTACCGAGGGGTGGACATGCCGCATTTTGTTTATAAAGTCAGTTTGTGTAAATGAGAAATCCAAAAGCGATTTCCCAGAACAAAATCGCTCTGATAATGATTATATAAAAAAGCCTTTTGCTTTCTTACGATCCGTATGTGATGAAAGGACTTTTTCTTTTTATTTGGTAGATTTGTTGAAAGAATATTGTTTTATAGAATAATTTAACTAAATGGTAGATAAAATGATTATTTCTATTAATGTGTCAAATAAACTTCGTTTATATGAACATTATGTAATATAATGTAAGTATCTTTGCAGTCGGAATAAACAAGATAGAACCAAATGGAAGTACTTAAACACGAGTGTGGAGTCGCCATGGTCCGGTTACTAAAGCCTTTGGAATATTATCATCAGAAGTATGGAACCTGGATGTATGGGCTCAATAAGCTCTATTTGTTGATGGAAAAGCAGCATAACCGCGGTCAAGAAGGAGCCGGTTTAGCATGCGTCAAGTTGGAAGCTAGTCCCGGCGAAGAATATATGTTTCGGGAAAGAGCATTAGGCACAGAAGCCATTACCGAGATATTCGCAGCCGTTCATGAGTATTACAAGGATTTGCCGCCCGACAAACTGAATGATCCGCTTTTTGCTAAAACAAACCTTCCCTTTGCAGGAGAGCTTTATATGGGACACCTGCGTTACAGTACGACCGGGAAATCCGGTATTTCCTATGTCCATCCTTTTTTACGCCGTAACAACTGGAGAGCCAAGAACCTTGCTCTTTGCGGTAATTTCAATCTTACTAACGTACAGGATATTTTTGAAGAGATAACAGCCATCGGCCAGCATCCGCGTGCCTATGCCGACACTTTCATCATGCTAGAACAGGTGGGGCACCGTCTGGACCGTGAGGTCGAACGCCTGTACCGGAAGTACGAAGCCGAAGGGCTGAAAGGAATGAATATCACCCATGCGATCGAGGCAAATGTCGACCTGTCGAATGTCCTGAAACGTTGTGCCCCGCAGTGGGACGGTGGTTTCGTGATCTGCGGATTGACCGGGAGTGGTGAGTCTTTCAGCGTGCGCGATCCCTGGGGCATCCGTCCGGCGTTCTATTATGCCGATGACGAGATCGTGATCCTGGCAAGCGAACGTCCGGTGATCCAGACGGCCATGAACGTGCCTGCCGAAGATGTACATGAACTGAAAAGGGGAGAGGCACTGATCATCAACAAGCAAGGTAATTGGCATACGTCGCAGATCGTAGAGCCGAAGGAAAATAAGGCCTGCTCGTTCGAGCGCATTTACTTCTCACGTGGAAGCGATCGGGATATTTACCGCGAACGGAAACGGTTGGGTGAAAATCTTGTACCTGCAGTCTTGAAGGCTGTGGACAACGATCTGAACCATACGGTCTTTTCCTTTATCCCGAATACGGCGGAGGTCGCCTACTTTGGATTGCAGGAGGGCATGAACGAATATTTGAACAAGAAGAAAAAGGAATGGATCGCCGATCGCAGCCACCTGCTTCAGGAGGAAGAACTGGAACAAATCCTGTCCATGCGTGTTAGGTGTGAAAAAGTAGCGATCAAAGATATAAAATTGCGTACCTTTATTGCCGAGGGAAACAGTCGTAACGATCTGGCTGCCCATGTGTACGATATCACGTACGGAAGCATCGTGCCTTTCGAGGACAATCTGGTCGTGATCGACGACAGTATCGTGCGCGGTACGACACTCCGGCAGAGTATCATCGGTATTCTGGACCGCCTGAATCCGAAGAAGATCGTGGTGGTCAGCTCGTCTCCGCAGGTGCGCTATCCGGACTATTACGGTATTGATATGTCTCGTATGAGCGAATTTATCGCGTTCAAGGCTGCCGTGGCACTTTTAGTGGACAAGGGGATGGAATCCGTTCTGCTCGATGCCTATAAGAAAGCCAAGCGGCAGCAGGTTATGCCGTGCGATGCGACCGTAAATTATGTGAAGGAGATTTATGCGTCTTTCACCGACGAGGAAATTTCGGCCAAGATGGTGGAACTGCTTACCCCCGTAGGAACACGTGCGAAGGTGGAGATTGTCTACCAGACACTCGAAGGGTTACATGCCGCTTGTCCTGATCATCCGGGCGACTGGTATTTCTCCGGTGATTATCCGACACCTGGTGGTGTACGAATGGTGAACGAAGCGTTCATTCATTATATGGAAGAGGAATATTGGGGAATTGAAAAATGATAATTGAATATTGAAAATGACAAGAAAAACAGCAACATTGGTCTTAGACGACGGAAGCATGTTTCACGGCTTCTCTTTTGGTTTTGACAAGGCAGTGGCCGGCGAAGTGGTGTTCAACACTGCTATGACCGGTTATCCCGAAAGTCTTACCGACCCTTCGTATGCCGGGCAGTTGATGGTTCTGACTTATCCGTTGGTCGGAAACTACGGGGTGCCTCCTTTCTCTATCGAAGAGAACGGCTTGCCTACCTTCATGGAGAGTGAGAAAATTCATGCGGAGGCGATTATCGTGAGTGACTATAGTGAAGAGTATAGCCACTGGAATGCTGTGGAAAGCCTTGGTGACTGGTTGAAACGTGAGAAGATTCCCGGAATCACCGGCATCGATACCCGTGCGCTGACAAAAAAGATACGAGAGCACGGGGTAATGATGGGACGTATCGTTATCGGCACCGCCGATAAAGAAGGTGAAAGTGGAGGGGAAATACCGGATTACGGTAGCATCAATTATGTGGATCGTGTTTCTTGCAAAGACATTGTCGCCTACTTACCTGACGGGATCACCACCCATTACCCTGTAGGCTTCGACAACTTTCAATTTTCAACTTTCAACTCTCAACTCTTGAAGCGTGTTGTGCTTCTCGATTGTGGTGTGAAAGCCAATATCATCCGTAACCTTTTGAAGCGGAATGTAGCGGTGATACGTGTTCCCTGGAACTATGATTTCAATCATTTGGAATACGATGGGCTTTTCCTTTCGAACGGCCCTGGCGATCCTAATACTTGCGATGTTGCTGTCCGGAATATCCGCAAGGCATTGGATAGGGACAAACCGATCTGTGGCATTTGCATGGGAAACCAGTTGCTTGCCAAAGCAGGCGGTGCTTCGATCTATAAACTGAAGTATGGCCACCGCAGCCATAACCAGCCGGTGCGTATGGTGGGGACGGAGAAGTGTTTTATCACCTCCCAGAATCACGGCTACGCAGTGGATAATGACACATTGGGGGCTGACTGGGAACCGCTCTTTGTCAATATGAACGACGGGACAAACGAAGGAATCCGGCATAAGACGAAGCCTTTCTTCTCTTCCCAGTTTCATCCCGAAGCATGTAGCGGACCGACCGATACGGAGTTTATCTTCGATAAGTTTGTCGATTTGCTTTAGGAATTGGGACGACAGATCTAAAAATGTTAACGAATAAAAGAGTCTGAAAATGAAAGAAGATATAAAGAAAGTCCTGATACTCGGTTCCGGCGCCCTAAAGATCGGTGAAGCGGGAGAATTCGACTATTCAGGTAGCCAGGCTTTGAAAGCCATCAAGGAGGAGGGAATCCAGACAGTGCTTATCAATCCGAACATCGCTACGGTACAGACTTCGGAAGGAGTGGCAGATACCGTTTATTTCCTGCCCGTCACTCCCTTCTTTGTCGAAAAGGTGATCGCCAAAGAACGTCCGGATGGCATCCTGCTCGCTTTTGGAGGCCAGACGGCGTTGAACTGCGGTGTGGCGCTTTACCAGAGTGGTGTGCTGGAAAAATATAACGTCCGTGTACTCGGTACTCCGGTACAGGCAATCATGGATACGGAGGATCGCGAACTCTTCGTCCGCAAACTCGACGAGATCGGTGTGAAGACGATCAAGAGCGAAGCGGTGGAAAATGCCGAAGATGCCCGCCGGGCTGCTGCCGAGTTAGGCTATCCGGTGATTGTCCGTGCCGCTTATGCTTTGGGCGGCCTCGGCTCCGGCTTCTGCGACAATGAGGAGGAACTGGATGTACTGGTTGAAAAAGCCTTCTCTTTCTCTTCTCAAGTGTTGGTGGAAAAGAGTTTGAAGGGATGGAAAGAAGTGGAATATGAGGTGGTGCGCGACCGTTTCGACAACTGTATCACGGTCTGCAACATGGAGAACTTCGACCCGTTGGGTATCCATACCGGCGAAAGCATCGTGATCGCTCCGTCACAGACACTGACCAACAGCGAGTATCATAAACTTCGTGAACTGGCTATCCGGATCATCCGTCATATCGGTATCGTGGGCGAATGTAACGTGCAATATGCTTTCGATCCGGAGAGCGAAGACTACCGCGTGATCGAAGTGAACGCCCGTCTTTCCCGTTCGTCTGCGCTGGCCTCTAAAGCAACTGGTTATCCGTTGGCTTTCGTCGCAGCCAAGTTGGGACTGGGTTACGGCCTTTTTGATTTGAAAAACTCGGTGACGAAGACGACAAGTGCTTTCTTCGAACCGGCTCTCGACTATGTGGTCTGCAAGATCCCGCGCTGGGATTTGGGTAAGTTTCATGGTGTGGCTCGTGAGTTGGGGTCGAGCATGAAATCTGTGGGCGAGGTGATGGCGATCGGGCGCACCTTCGAAGAGGCGATCCAAAAAGGGTTGCGTATGATCGGACAGGGCATGCATGGTTTCGTAGAAAACAAGGAGCTGGTGATAACCGACATCGACAAGGCACTCCATAAACCGACCGACACCCGTATCTTCGTTATCTCCAAAGCGTTCCGTGCCGGATATACCATCGATCAGATACACGAACTGACCAAGATAGACCGGTGGTTCCTACAAAAACTCTACGGAATCATGTGTACCTCCAAGGAGTTGCATAAATTGACAATGGACAATGGACAATTGGCAATTAAAAAAGAATATCGCAATCCTGATAATTGTCAATCGTCCATAGTCCATAGTTCATTGCTTCGCAAGGCGAAACGGCAAGGTTTCTCCGATTTTCAGATAGCTCGCGCCTTCGGCCTTGAGGGAAATATAGAAAAAGGTATGATGCAGATCCGCCAGTTTCGTAAGGAACACGGCATCGTTCCGGTAGTGAAACAGATCGATACGCTGGCTGCTGAATACCCGGCGCAGACGAACTATCTGTATCTGACCTATAGCGGTACGGAAAACGACGTGCAGTATCAGGGTGACCACCGTTCCATCGTCGTGCTGGGTTCCGGCGCTTACCGGATCGGCAGTTCGGTCGAGTTCGACTGGTGTGGCGTGCAGGCGTTGGAAACGATCCGTAAGGAAGGTTGGCGTTCGGTGATGATCAACTACAATCCTGAAACAGTTTCGACCGACTATGATATGTGTGACCGCCTTTACTTCGATGAACTGACCTTCGAGCGTGTGATGGATATCCTCGAACTGGAAAATCCGCATGGCGTGATTGTTTCAACAGGCGGCCAGATACCCAATAACCTGGCGATGCGTCTGGACGAGCAGCATGTCAATATCTTGGGGACATCCGCCAAGAGTATCGACAATGCCGAAGATCGCGAGAAATTTTCCGCCATGCTGGACCGCATCGGTGTGGACCAGCCGCGTTGGAAAGAGCTTTCGTCGATGGAAGATATCAACGAGTTTGTGGCTGAGGTGGGTTTTCCGGTCTTGGTTCGTCCGAGTTATGTGCTGAGTGGCGCCGCCATGAATGTCTGCTCCAACCAGGAAGAACTCGAACGCTTCTTGCAGCTGGCAGCCAACGTGTCGCAGAAACATCCGGTCGTTGTCAGCCAGTTCATCGAACATGCCAAGGAAGTGGAAATGGATGCAGTAGCCGATAAGGGTGAGATCGTCATGTATGCTATCTCCGAACATATCGAGTTTGCCGGTGTGCATTCCGGCGATGCAACTATCCAGTTTCCCGCACAAAAGCTGTATGTTGAAACGGTCCGCCGCATCAAGCGTATCAGCAAGCAGATCGCAAAAGAGCTGAATATCTCTGGTCCGTTCAACATCCAATATCTGGCGAAAGGCAACGAGATCAAGGTGATCGAATGTAACCTTCGCGCGAGCCGTTCCTTTCCTTTCGTCAGCAAAGTATTGAAGATTAACTTTATTGAACTGGCCACTCGCATCATGTTAGGTTTACCTGTCGAGAAACCTAATAAGAACGAATTCGATCTGGATTATGTAGGTATCAAAGCCTCGCAGTTCTCCTTCAACCGCTTGCAGAAAGCTGACCCTGTTTTAGGTGTTGATATGGCTTCGACGGGCGAGGTCGGGTGTATCGGCGACGATGTTTCCGAGGCTGTTTTGAAAAGTATGCTTTCCGTCGGTCTCCGTATCCCAGAAAAGAATATTCTGCTCTCGACGGGTACGCCAAAACAGAAAGTGGCCATGTTGGATGCCGCCAAGATGTTGGCATCGAAAGGCTACAACCTCTTTGCAACAGGCGGGACACACCGCTTTCTCGAAGAAAACGGCATCTCCAGTACGCGGGTTTACTGGCCGAGCGAGGAGGACATGGAACCTCAAGCACTCACCATGCTCCACGAAAGGAAGATTGACATGGTTGTGAATATTCCGCGCGACCTTTCAGCCGGTGAGTTGAATAATGGCTATAAGATCCGTCGTGCCGCCATCGATCTGAACGTTCCGCTCATCACAAATGCCCGTCTGGCAAGCGCCTTTATCGAAGCATTTTGCACGCTGGGCATGGACGATATACAAATCCGAAGCTGGCAGGAGTATAAGTGATTTGTTACTTTTGGATCAAGTTCAAAGTAACAGAAATAATTATTACATTTGTGGTAATTAAAATAAACCAATATGAAGATAGGATTATTTATTCCCTGTTATATCAATGCGGTATATCCGGAAGTTGGTGTTGCTTCCTATAAATTATTGAAAAGTCTCGGGTTGGATGTGGATTATCCGTTAGACCAGACTTGTTGTGGCCAGCCAATGGCAAATGCCGGATTCGAGCATGAATCGGCAGGGTTGGCGCTGCGTATGGAAGAATTGTTCCGTTCGTACGATTATGTGGTTGGCCCTTCTGCCAGTTGTGTCGCTTTCGTGAAAGAGAATCATCCCGGTATTCTGGAAAAGGCAGGTCATGTGTGTATGAACAGCAAGAAGATTTATGATATCTGCGAGTTTCTGCACGATATTGTGAAGGTCAAGGAACTGAAAGCTGAATTTCCCCACAAGGTAAGCATTCACAATAGCTGTCACGGTGTGCGCGAGTTGCATCTTTCTTCTCCGAGTGAACGGAATATCCCGTATTTTTCTAAGTTGCGCGATCTCCTCTCTTTGGTGAAAGGCATTGAGATATTCGAACCGAAACGTATCGACGAGTGCTGTGGGTTCGGTGGCATGTTTGCGATTGAGGAACCCGAAGTGTCCGTCTGTATGGGACGAGATAAGGTGAAGGACCACATGAGCACAGGAGCCGAGTACATCACCGGTGCCGACAGTTCCTGCCTGATGCATATGGAAGGCGTGATCAAGCGTGACAACCTTCCGATCAAAACGATTCATATTGTTGAAATATTAGCCTCCGGATTATGAGCACGAAACATTCAAAAGCGGCTGCCCGCTTCATCGGGAACCGCAAGCAGGAAGCCTGGCACGACGAAACCCTCTGGATGGTCCGTGTCAAACGGGATAAAATGAGCCATTCGCTTCCCGAATGGGAACGCTTGCGTGAACTGGCTTGTGAGATCAAACTTTATTCGAACAGCCATTTGGATGTCCTTTTGGAAGAGTTCGAGAAGAACGCCACGGCCAACGGAGCGATTGTCCATTGGGCGAAAGACGCGGCGGAACATAATGCGATCGTCGAGGAAATCCTGCAACAGCACAAGGCGCATACGCTGATAAAGAGCAAATCCATGTTGACAGAAGAGTGTGGTATGAACGATTACCTGTTCGGAAAAGGTTACGATATAATCGAGAGCGACCTCGGCGAACGTATCCTTCAATGGATGAAACTTCATCCCAGCCATATCGTGATGCCCGCTATCCATATCAAGCGGCAGGAGGTGGGCGAGATGATGGAGCGCGTGTTAGGTACGGAAAAAGGCAATTCCGACCCGACCTATCTGACGCATGCCGTCCGCAAAAATATGCGTGAGAAATTCCTGACAGCCGATGTTGCCATGACGGGAGCTAACTTTGCAGTTGCTTCGACTGGAGAGATAGTGGTCTGCACCAACGAGGGGAATGCAGATATGGGAACTTCTTTCCCGAATGTTCACATTGCGACGTTCGGAATGGAGAAGATCGTGCCGGATCGGGACTCGTTAGGTGTCTTCACCCGCCTGCTGGCACGCTCCGGCACGGGGCAGCCGATCACTTCCTACACTTCTCACTATTGTAAACCGAAAGAAGGAGGTGAGTTTCATATCATCATAGTCGATAACGGGCGGAGTGATATCCTGGCATGTCCCGATCATATCCGTACGCTGAACTGCATCCGTTGTGGCGAGTGTATGAATACTTGTCCGGTCTATCGCCGTAGCGGTGGTTATTCCTATACATATTTTATACCCGGCCCGATTGGGATCAATCTAGGGATGCTGAAAGATCCGGTGAAATATTCGGACAATGTTTCTGCCTGTTCGTTGTGCCTCTCTTGCTCGAATGTTTGCCCGGTCAAGATAGACCTCGGCGAACAGATCTATCGCTGGCGTCAGGACTTGGATAAGATAGGGAAAGCGAGTACGGAGAAAAAGATTATGTCCGGCGGCATGAAGTTCCTGATGGAACGTCCGAAACTGTTCAATACGGCTTTGAAGTTTGCCCCGGTAGTCAATAACATGCCTCGTTTTATGATCTACAACGCTTTGAATGCATGGGGGAAGGGCCGTGAACTGCCAGCTTTTGCCAAGCAGTCGTTCAATGAAATGTGGAAAAGTAACAAGATAAAATAATGTAGGGGTGAAGTATGCTTGCCCTTAAAATGATACGACAATGAGTAGCAAAAACGATATATTATCTGCTATCCGTCGTCACACCGGCAAACGTTACGATATGCCGGAACTGACGCTGGATGCCATCACTTACGAAGATAAAATCCTCCAGTTTACCGACTCTCTGAAAGCTGCTGGGGGGCAAGTCGTCCTGATGCAGCCTGGAGACGATATCAACGATATTATTCGTCACCATTTTCCTGATGCAATCCGTATCGCCTCCAATCTGTCCAGTATTACCTGTGCCACCTTTAATCCGGACGATCTCGACGATCCTCGTGAGTTGGACAATACAGACCTTGCCATCGTGGAAGGCCATTTTGGTGTAGCCGAGAACGGGGCTGTCTGGATTACCCGCCAGGTAAAGCATAAGGCATTGTATTTTATCTCCAACAGCCTGGTTATGCTGATAGACCGCAATTCGATCGTGAACAATATGCATGAAGCCTATAAACGGACGGAAAACATGACATATGATTTCGGTGCTTTTATCTCAGGCCCCTCTAAAACAGCTGATATAGAACAGGCTCTTGTATTGGGTGCACATGGCCCGGTCAAGGTATTGGTTGTGTTGAAATAGGATGTGTTCCCGTAAATAGCTGAAAAAACAGGGTAACGCAGATCTTGCCAATTGGGTGGATTTGCGTTACTCTATATGTCCTGTTGTTATTAATCTACATTTCGCTTATTAAACAACGAAGCGATCCATAACATCAGAATGGCTCCGACTGTCGCCGTAATCAGACTGCCGATAATACCGGAAGCTGCAATTCCGAGTAATCCGAATACCCAGCCGCCCAATACACCGCCGGCTATTCCCAAAATCAGATTGATTATTACTCCGAAGCCACCGCCCCGCATGATTTTACCGGCCAGAAAGCCGGCTGCTATACCTATGATAATGTACCATAAAAATCCCATAGCTTTTAAATTTTATGTTGTTATTGTATATATAACCGCTCATGGAGGCATGAAGTTTATTGCAGTAAAGGATTCCTTTTTCAAAGCATATATGTTTTGAAAACGAAACATATATGTTTTGCATTCAAAACATATATGCTTTGAAAAGGGCTGTCATTGCAATCGCTTAAACCTGTTTTCCCATTTGATAGGCATCTTTCATGGCGGGATTTCCGTTGATCTCTCCTTTGTGCCAAACGCCTAATCCGAACACGGTTCCTTTTATTACGGGATCTTCCAGGCAGTCCAGGAATCCCTGGAAAGTGTCGATCGTGCGGAGCATTTTCTTACGGTCGTCTTCGGCTGCCGTTACGATGAAATAAAATTCCTTGCCGTTCATCTCCGTGTATCTTCCACAGCAGCGGTCTATCAGGGTTTTCATTTGAGCGCTTATTGTGTAGAAATAGACTGGGGTAGCCATTACGATCACATCGGCATCCACCATTTTTTCGATGATTTCTGCCGCGTCGTCTTTTTGAGGGCATGGCTTCTGGTACAGACTGCATGTACTGCATCCCGTACAGTAATGGATTGTTTTGTCTCTCAGGAAAATCTTTTCCACTTCATGATTGCTTTCTGCCGCACCACGCATAAATTCGTCACAGAGCGTGTCTGAGTTGCCGCCTCGGCGGGGACTGGATGATAAGATCAATACTTTTTTTGCCATACTTGTATATTAGTTTAAATCGCTATTAAGAATGTTCCGGAGGAACAGATACAAAGTTACTGTGACAGGTTGGTTCGGATTGTATATGAATTACGGGGATAAGTACCATTTTTACAGGATAAGGGTATACATCCTGATTTTTGGTCAACGGACAGGCGTGTAGTCTATCTCGGACTCTTCGTCCGTCGCTTCGAGCTTGAATATGACAGGGCGTAATCCGTCATTGCAACTGCAGATGGCAACTCCCGGTTTTCTGATCCAGTCTCCATAATAGAATACTTCTTTTCCAGCACCATGTGACAACGCAAAAGCATATTGGTAAATCGCTTTCCAAGCCTCGTCACAAAAACCTTCCGGCTTGGCATAATCAGCATAAAAAACTTGTCCTTCTTTCAGCATGGGGCAGGCGGTCAATCCTTCGGCGCCGTATTCGCGGGCCAGTTGTTCATCTAAAGTAGTTTTTAATACCGTAATCTTGACTTTTTTCATCTGATATGTTTTTTGATGGTTTAACAATGAAAATCTGAATCAGAACAGGAAACCGAGTGAGAAACTCATTATGTTTGTTCGTTTTTCAATGTTGAGAGTCCCTTTCTGGTTGGCCTCGGTACCTATCTCACGGAAATCGGAAGCTACCTCGTTCAAACCGAATTCATAACTGAAGTCAAGAAACAGACGCCAGATACTGACTCCCAGCCCGGCGGCTATGCTGATGCCGAAAGGGGTATTGTCGTCTTCAAACTCGCGGGGTCTGTCTGTCATATCTGTACTGTAGCGCGTTTTGTAGTTGTATTTGATATTGGGGCCGAACATCATGCTTAATGCGTACGGACCTTCTTTTACCAGATAATAACCGATCATCACCGGAACTTCGAGCGTGGCGGACTTATAAGTAATCCGGTTCTTGCCGATAGGCATTTGGGTGTTTGTCCCGTCAGGCAGGCTGTTTTCTGTCTGTGGTATGTTGAAACGTATGTCACCTTCCGTATATTGCCATGCCAAGCTGGGTTGAATATAGAAACGATCGATATTGACTCGTGCAAACACAGCTGCTTGGTAACCTACCTTATATTGCAGACGTATGTCTTCCATCTCCTGATTGTCTATCGTCAACGATTTGACAATCGGGAGCGCGGCATTGACTCCAACTTTTCCTCCCCAGTTGAATGTCTTGTCTTCGATCTTGATAAACTTCTGGGCGTTGGCCGAGAAACAGAATGGAAGTATCAGCAATATAAGGTAAATTTTCTTCATGACTATTTTTTCTTTCTGACCGACCAGCCGAATTTACCGACAAAGTCGCCCAATCCGTAATATTTGCCATGTGAATAAGCCAGCAGGTCAGCACGCTGCATATCGAAAGCTCCCGTTTCCGGGTCCAGATATTTGTCGTCGGCCTGCACGTTTACCACATCGGCGATAAACATGTCATGGCTGCCTAATGCCATTACTTCTTTTACCCGGCATTCGATGCAGAGCGGGCATTCTTCGATGATTGGAGCATTTACGACTGAGGCTTTTCCTGGCGTCAGTTTCATCTCTTCGAACTTAGTATGATCTTTGCCGGAATTGACACCACACCAGTCTGTTGCGTATGCTAAAGAGCGGGTTGTCAGGTTAATCACAAATTCCATGTTCTTTTTCAAGATCGGGTAGGAGTGACGTTCCGGACGGACGGAGATATAACACATCGGTGGGTTAGTACATATCGTACCCACCCACGCGACAGTGATAATATTGTATTCTGAAGGCTCAGAGCCGCAACTAACCATTACTGCTGGCAGCGGATAGATCATCGTGCCGGGCTTCCAGTCGTGTTTCATGACAATTGGTAATTGACAATGGGCAATTAAAAGACTGCGACAAATAATTGTCGATTGTCCATTGTCGATTGTTAATTATTTAACGATGATGTCTTCTTTATTAATCTTGCGTTCGCAATAATGGCATCTGATCGTACCCTTTTCTTTGTCGATTACATCGAAACGAGTCGGCATTGGTTCATTATTGGTAATGCATTTCGGATTGTTGCATTTTACGAGCCCTACCAGTTCGTCTGGTAAGGTAACGGTCTTTTTCTCCACCACTTCGTAATCGCGGATAATGTTCAGGATCACGTTTGGGGCGATCAGGGCGATGCGGTTGATCTCTTCGTCACAGAAGAACTTGTCGGAGATTTTGATCATGCCTTTACTGCCCATTTTATTGCTGTGGAAATTGTTGCCGATCGTAATCGTATTGTCCATGTTTTCCAGCCCCAGTAATTTGGCTACTTTAAACAACTGGCTGGGGGGAATATGATCAATGGCAGTACCGTTCTCTAAAGCGGCGACCTGCAATTCTTTTTTCTTTTCTGCTGACATAACTTTTGATAATTGAAAATTGATAATTGAAAGTTGAAAATCAGGAAACGGGATTCTTAATCTTCAACGGAAATGCCCAACACTTCGCAGATGATGGCTTGACGGGCGAACAGTCCGTTGCGTGCCTGCTGGATATAATAGGCTTTCGGATTATCGTCCACATCATAAGCGATTTCGTTCACGCGAGGCAGCGGATGCAGGATGCGCAAGTTCTCGCGACTGTTTTTCAGCATGTCATTCTTCAGTATATACACATTCTTTACACGTTCGTATTCTTCGAGGTCGGTGAAACGTTCGCGTTGTACACGAGTCATGTACAGAATATCCGTCTGGTTGATGATGTCTTCCGTAAATTCGGTATATTCGTTGTATTTGATGCCATGTTTGTCGCAGAAGTTTTTCTGTTCGTCCGGCATGCGGAGTTCGTTTGGTGCGATAAAGTTGAATGTCGGGTTGAAATGAGACATACCTACTATCAGTGAGTGTACGGTACGTCCGTATTTCAGGTCGCCTACCATTGTGATGTTGAGATCGGTCAGCTTGCCTTGTGTCTTTTGAATGGAATAGAGGTCCAGCATTGTCTGGGAAGGATGCTGGTTTGCTCCGTCACCGGCATTGATGATAGGCACGTCCGTAACCTCCGATGCATAACGGGCGGCGCCTTCCAAATGGTGGCGCATAATGATAAGATCGACGTAGTTGCTTACCATCAGGATGGTATCTTTCAGTGTTTCGCCTTTGGAGGAACTAGTCGTGGAAGCGTCGGAGAAACCGATCACACGGCCGCCCAACCGGTTCACCGCAGTTTCGAAACTCAGACGTGTGCGGGTGGAGGGTTCGAAGAACAAGGTCGCTGCAACTTTGCCTTCCAGCACCTTACGGTTCGGATTTGCTTCAAACTTCCTGGCGTTATCCAGAATACGAAGAATGTCCTCTTTGGAGCATTGATCGATAGAAACTAAACTTTTACTTTTCATTGTTGTGTATATTCTGTCTTATGCCCACAAAAGTATAAAAAAATGAATAGACAATGTCATGGCTCCGCTTATTTTTCATTTGATAAAAAAGGACCTGTTTCGTTGAAGTTTGGATACTTTTTCTGAAACAGGTCCTATGGAATAGGTAAAAGGTCCGGTTTAGAAGGTTTTTGGCTTTTATGGATAAAAAATGTTTTCTTATTCTCTACCGCCGCCTAAAGCTTGATAAAGGTTGATCACGCTTTGTATCTCGGTGAACCGGTTAGCTGTTTGTGACAGCTGTGCACTCAACAAGGACTGGCGGGCGGTCAGCACTTCCAGATAGGTCGTCGTACCATGTTCCATCAGCAACGAGGTGCTTTCCAATGCTTTTTCCAAGGATTGGATTTGCTTTTCGAACAAAAGGGTCTTGGCCTTGCTTGTCTGGCAGGCGACTAAAGCGTCGTTGACTTCGCTGCCGGCATTCAGCAAGGCTTGCTGGAAAGACAGGCTTGCTTCTTCCTGCTGTGCTTTGGCGATGCGGTATTGGGCCATGATCTGTCCTTTATTGAACAATGGTTGTGTGAGTGAGCCGACTGCCGAAGCCAGGAATTTGCCTGGATTGACGATCATACTCCCTGCCGAGTTGGTCCATCCGGCACTTCCACTCAGTACGATGGAAGGATAGAAAGCGGCACGAGCCTGGTTGGTTGCGTAAAATGCTTGTTCCAGCGAACGTTCGGCAGCACGTACATCGGGACGGTTCGATAACATTTGCATAGGTACGCCGACTGCTACGTCTTCCGGGAGCCGCTGGTCGGCCAGCTTTCCACGTTCGTAGCGGCGCGGTGTCTCAGCGAGCAATAGGGCGAGACTATTTTCGACTTGGTTGATCTGCTCTTTCAAGTCAAGAATGGAAGTCTGTACGCTGTAGTAAGCCGCTTCCATTTGGGAAGTGGCCGCCTCGTTGGCTAATCCGGCATCCATCAATGCACGGGTAGAAGCCACCGTCTCTTTCCAGGCTTCTTCTGTCTGTTGCGAAATGGCTAACTGTTCATCTAACATCAACAATGTATAGTATACGTTGGCGATCCCGGCGATCAACTGGGTACGCACAGCCTGCTGGTAGTCCTTGCTTTGGGCATACAGTGCTTTAGCCTGTTGCTTGGCATTGCGCAGACGTCCGAAGATGTCCAGTTCCCAACTGGCTGTGACTGGCAGCGTGTATGTCTTTGTCGCTTTCCCACCGTCGAAACTGCTGATCGTTCCTTGCGGGGAAAGTGCGAACGAAGGAAGGAAAGCAAGTTTTGCCGACATTAACGCCGCTTCCGCTTCCTCGATCTGCAATTGGGCGGACCGGAGGTCGGTGTTGTTTTGTAACCCTTGTTCGATAAGAGCCTGTAACTGCGGGTCCGTAAAAAGTTCCCGCCAGTTCACATTACCGAAGTTGGTCGTATCATCGACAGCCACCTCTTCTCCGTACAGGTTGTCCGGAGTCGTCTCGGCCGGTTGATATTTGGTGTATATGCCGCAACTGCTCAACAGGGCGGTTGCGGTTGTTAATACGATTATTTTCTTCATACCTTATTTATTTTCATTGTTTAAACCGTCACGTTCGGTTTGGCTCTTTTGCTTTTCCAACGCAACTTGCATATCGGTTTCAACTTCCATCGGCGGACGGATTTTTTCTTGCATGTATTCGAAAATGATGTAGAATACCGGCACGACGAACAGTAATGCCAATGTCCCGACTGCCATACCGCCGACAACACCTGTTCCTAATGAACTGTTACCGTTGGCTCCGGCTCCGGATGCGAACATAAGCGGAAGCATACCGAAGATCATCGTAAGTACGGTCATCAAAATCGGACGTAAACGGGCTTGTGCGGCCGAATAAGCCGATTCGACGATCCCCATCCCTTTACGACGGCGTTCGATGGCGAACTCAGTAATCAAAATTGCCGTCTTGGCCAAAAGTCCGATCAACATGATTACACCGGTCTGCAAGTAGATGTTATTTTCCAATCCAAACAGTTTGGCAAACAGGAATGAACCCATCAAACCGAACGGAACAGACAGGATAACGGCCCAGGGCACAAGAAAACTTTCGTACAGACAAGCCAGAATCAAGTAGATAAGCAAGATACAGACCGCATAGATAAAGAGTGTCTGCGAGCCTCCCGTATTGGCCTCTTCACGTGCCATACCGCCATACTCGTACCCGTATCCTGTCGGCAGCATTTGGGCAGCCACTTCCTCGATGGCCTGTTGTACTTCACCCGTGGAATATCCCGGTGCCGGGTTCACATTGACTGTGATACAGCTAAAGAGGTTGAAACGATTGGATACTTCAGGTCCGAGTACCCGTTTCAGGGTTACGAACTGGCTGAGCGGAGCCATTTCCGTCCCGTTGCGGACGAACATGTTGTTCAGGGCTTGTTCGTCAAGACGATATTCAGGTGAGGCTTGTGACATCACACGGTATACTTTCCCGAATTGGTTGTAGTTGGAAACGTATGCACCACCACAATAGCTACCCAATACGTCGAGAACCGTCGAAGGTGAAATGCCTGCCCGTTTACATTTGGCTGCATCCACATCGACCGATATCTGCGGGAAGTTCATTGCATAAGAAGTATAAGCCATTGCAACTTCTGGGCGCTGGTTTAAAGCTCCGATATACTGCATGGCGTTGCCGTAGAAAGTGCTCATATCTCCACCTGTACGGTCCTGCAAGTTCAACTCGATAGAGTTACCCAGACCGTAGCCCGGAATCATACCCGGCTGGAAGCAGAATATCTGCGCTTCTTTGATTTGGGCGAATTGTGAGTTTAGGCGGGCTACTACTGCGTCGGAAACATGTTCGGCCCCTTTTCTTTCATCCCAGTTTTTCAAACGGATGATTGCCATACCGTAGGAAGTACCTTGACCAGCCAGGAAGCCGTAGCCAGCTACGCGGGCGTAGTGTTCTACTTCGGGCGTGTTCTTCAGGATATTCTCTACTTTGTCCAGCACCTTGCCCGTTTCTTCCAATGTGCTACCCGGAGCAATGGCCACGTTTGCCATGATGGTCCCTTGGTCTTCTTGCGGGACAAGACCTGTTTTGGTATTGCTGATAAGCCATCCCAGCAGAATAATGGATGCGATCGTTCCGGCCCATACCATCCAGCGGTGGTGAATAAAGAACATGACGCCTTTTTTGTATTTGCCCAACACGGCATTGAAAGAGGCATTGTAGGCTGCACGTACACGTCCGTTGAAACTTTTGGCACTCTTGTTTCCATCGCTCGGGCGCATCATCATAGCACACAAGGCGGGGCAGAGCGTCAATGCACAGATCATGGAAAGACCTACGGAGGTTGCCATCGTCACACCGAATTGTGTGTAGAAAATACCAGAAGTACCGCCCATGAAAGTTACCGGTATGAACACGGCCATGAACACACAGGTACAAGAGATAACGGCCATCGTCACGTCACCCATCGCATCTTTCGTCGCTTGATAGGACGAGGTGTAACCCGCATCGAATTTCGCCTGTACGGCTTCTACCACTACGATCGCGTCATCCACTACCGTACCGATGGCAAGCACCAGGGCAAACAGGGTCAGAATGTTGATCGTGAATCCGGCTGCGGTCAGACAGGCGAATGTACCGATCAACGAAACGATGATTGAAATAGACGGGATCAAGGTACTCTTGAAGTCTTGCAGGAAGAAATACACCACGAGGATTACGAGGATGATCGCCACGATCAGTGTTTCGACTACATTATAAATAGAAGCAAATAAGAAGTCGTTGGAGCTCATCATCGTGATGAATTCCATACCTGTAGGCAATTCTTCTTTCATCTTTTCCAATTCGGCGGCAATACGTTCGTTGACTTCCGTAGCATTGGAACCGGCTACCTGGTAAATCATGAATGTCACGGCTGGTTTGCCGTCCATTTGGCTGTCGAAACCGTAACTCAATGTTCCCAACTCAACCTTAGCGACATCTTTCAGGCGTAAGACAGAACCGTCTTCCTGAGCACGGACGACGATATTCTGGAATTCTTCTACGCTCTTCAAGCGTCCACGATATTTCATCGTATATTGGAAAACGTTTTTCGAGTTTTCACCCAGCGAACCGGTCGGAGCCTCGATATTCTGTTCTCCTAATACAGCAGTCACATCCGATGGAACCAAGCCGTATTGGGCCATTCGTTCGGGGTTCAGCCAGATACGCATACTATAGGTATCACCCAACTCCATTACGTCACCTACGCCTTCGATACGTTTGATACGTGGGATGACGTTGATGTCGAGGTAGTTTCCGAGAAAGGTCTTGTCAAATCGTCCGTCAGTGCTGACAAGTGCGTCGATCTGCAGGAAGCTGGTCTGTCGTTTTTGAGTGCTGACACCGATACGGGTTACTTCAGCAGGCAATAAACCCTGTGCCTTCGTTACACGATTCTGTACGTTGACGGCTGCCATATCGGGGTTTGTCCCTTGTTTGAAATATACCTCGATCGTTGCCGAACCGGCATTGGTTGCTGTTGAAGTCATGTACATCATGTTTTCCACACCATTGATGCTTTCTTCCAGTGGCATGATAACACTGTTCATCACCGCATTGGCATCCGCTCCGGTATAGGTTGCCGATACGTGGACCGTAGGCGGCGCAATGTCAGGATATTGCTCGACCGGCAAGGTAAAGAGCGAAATTAGTCCGATCGCCAAAATAAGAATGGAGATGGAGATGGCCATAACAGGCCGTTTGATAAATATATTTCCTTTCATACTTCGATCCTTTATTTAACTTGCGTTCCTTCGCGTACTAACCCGGCTCCTTCGGATACGATTTCTTCGCCAACCTTCAATCCGTCAAGTACGATATATTCGCGACCGTCGTTGATTTCAGCTACAGTAATCAATGTGGAAACAGCTTTCCCATCCACCACTTTATAGACAAGCGTCTTGTCCTGCAAACGGACTGTTGCACCTTGAGGAATTACGATACAGTCTTTGTAAGTTTGCGGTATGAGCACATTGCCGGAGGCTCCGCTATGAAGCAGGCGGGATTCGTTAGGGAATACGGCACGCACGCCGACTGTCCCGGTCTTCCGATCGATCACTCCGCTGATCGATTCGATCTTTCCTTTTTGTTCGTAAATGGACTGGTCATTCAGTTTCAACGACACTTCCGGCATGTTTTTCAACGCTTCGTCCATGCTTTTGTACTGGCGGCTCATAGCCAGTAATTGATTTTCGGTCATGGAGAAGTAAACATACATGTTCGAATTGTCGGAAACAGTTGTCAACGGTTGGGGAATACTGGCGCTGACCAATGCTCCGGCACGGTAAGGCAACATACCGACAACTCCGTCGGACGGACTTTTGACTTCCGTATAAGACAGGTTGTTGCGGGCGTTTACTTCTTGTGCTTCCGCCTGCGCCAGTTGTGCTTTGGCCGTCAGATAGCTGTTTTCGCTTGTTTTCAGGTTGAAAGCGGAAACGACTTTTTTCGCAAATAATTCTTTAGAACTGTTGTAGTTCAGTTCGGCTGTAGCTAAAGCTGCTTTTGCCACTTCCACATTTGCCTGGGCTGTCTTTAAAGCAGCTTTGTAAGGAACTTGGTCTATAACAAAAAGTAATTGTCCTTTCCGTACGACCTCTCCTTCGGTTACACAAAGCCTTTCGATCGTTCCCGATACTTGCGGATAAATGTCTATATCCTGGCGACCGCGGATCGTGGCCGAATAAGGGGTTGTCAGCTCTTTGTTTGCCGTAGAAACTTTCATCGTCGCGTAAGATGCTTTCATCTGTGCATCCGGTGCATGTTTGCAGGATGCCATCCACATAGTCGTACAGCCGATAACTGCCATCAGCCGTATCCATTTTGCATTTGCTCTTGTCATATTCGTTTTATTCATTAAAAATGACGCAAATGTACCTTAAAAAGAGCGGTTTTATTTGTCTGAATGTCTATATAAATCTTCCATATTTATACAGTATAGATATTTTAAGAAAAGAATGATTGAAAAAAAACAAATAACTATAACTTATTGCCGTATATTATGTAAATAGGGCGTTTGGAGGAGGAAGACAGGTTTATGGGGAAGATAAATTTCACGAGAGAGGGGTGGTGTGCACACCACCCTCTTCTCTATTTTTATTGCAGATATTCTGCCAGTTTGGTCGGCAAGTAGAATGTATTGTTTTTGTCAACGTATACGATTACCGAATTCAGGCGGATTTCTTCCTGGCCTTTCTTTCCGATCGTCACGATGTTGCTGAACGGCGTGATGTTGATCTGCTTCCTTTTGTTTTTTACGACCAGTGAAGGAGAACCTTTCTCGTCTTTAGCCGGAACGATTTCACATTTGAAATCTTTGAATACTTCCGTGTGAGGAGCGAAGTTTCCGGCTGTCAGTTCTTCCAGCGTGTCGTGTGTCATGCCGAACAGGGCACAGAGATAATGATTCAGTTCGATATTCGTGTGCATACCGAGAGGTAAGCTTGTACGGTCGGGATGGTAAGCTGCAAGGAACACCTCTTCGCCTGTGTGGCCGCCGGTTGTGAAACCGAAACAGGTTCTGGAGGTAAGCTGCTTGGACATGAAAGTCGTCAGCGAACTGCTGTATAAAGAGCCTTTGCCTTCGATCGAGCGTTCATTTTCCGGGATCGGGCTGTTTTTGTAATTCTTGCAATGGTTCAAGGCATCCAGTTCTTCAGGAGTTAGTTCGAAGCCGGCATATTCCCGGAAGACGTTTTGCACTTCGGAATTCGGTACACTGTTCACTTTCTTGGCAAAGCCTTCGGCTGTCAATTTATACAAAGAAAGCTGATGAAACAACTGGTCCTTGCTCAGTTTATCGTAACCTTTACAGTCGGCACGGCCGATACTGATACCGCTGTTACCATGATCGGGAACGATCACTACGGCAGTCTCGCCATTCTGACGGGCAAATTCGAGGGCAGCACCGCAAGCACGGTCGAAAGCCAACATATCCGTGGCCATGCCGACCGGATCGTTCGCGTGGGCAGCCCAGTCGACCTTGCTGCCTTCCACCATTAGGAAGAAACCGTTCGGGTTTTGGGATAACTTTTCGATTGCCTTGCGTGTCATCTCTTCCAAGGATGGCTGTTGGCTCGGATCTCGGTCGATGTCGTAAGCCATTTCCCGATCTCCGAACAAAGCCCACATATTGTTGCCTTTGTAATTACGCATACCGTCGATGTCATTCTTGAAAATACCGTATCCGTTACCTTTCAGGTAGGCTTCGCTCTCTTCGGGAAGCAGGCTGGCGCCGCCACCGATCACGACGTTCAGGTCGTTGTGAGCCATCTGCGGAGCGATCCATTCATATTTGCCACGGTTGTAGCTGTGGGCGGAGCAGTCGGCCGGTGTTGCATGCGGGAATTCGCAGGTGAAAACCAGTCCCGTTGATTTGTCCTGTTTTATTTTGGCAGCTTCCAGGACGGTTGTCAGCGGTTGGAAAGCGCGTGCCGGATCGGTCGGGTAGATATCGTTGTCACCGTCGTTCTCCGGGTAGGTGGAAACGTAGCCTGTACGGCTGGGTTGTCCTGTCATGTAGCAGGAAGTCGTAGGAGCCGAGTCGCCGATCGGGGCATTCGAAGAATGCGTGCGGACTGTTCCGCAGAGATACGGGTCGATGTTCAATTTCGGTTTGTCGGGGTTGGTATACCATTGCAGCCAACGCGCCATAGAGACTGTAGCCAGTGATGTCCCGTCCGGGATTAGAAGAATGACATTCTTCACCGGCTTTACGTTTTCTACATCTTGTGCCTTTACCGGCATGAAGATGACAGACAGTAACAGGAGAAGTGAGATTGTTTTTTTCATTATGATTTATGATTTATGATTTATGATTTATGATTTATGATTTATGATTTATGATTTATTTGTCTAATTGTATGATATCTTCTGTGAAGTGCGTGATCTTCTCCAGTCCGGTTTCCGTAACCAGGAAACTATTTTCGATGCCGACGGCGCCGATACCCGGTATCACATATTTCGGTTCGAGTGCAAATACCATGTTCGGTTCCAGCATGTCTTTCGAGCGGGGCGTAAGTACCGGCAGCTCGTTTATCTGGATGCCGATGCCGTGCCCTACGAATTTGGCTTGTTGCTTGGTCCCCATGAAATATGCGCCGAGTCTCTGGCTTTCGGTGATTTTGGCGGCTATCTCGTAGAGTTCGGCACAAGGTGTGCCCGGTCGGGCGATATTCTCGATCTCGCTTTCGATAAGGAGGGCTGTCTGATGTGCCCGGTAAGCAAGCCCGGTCAGGTGGCCGACGGAGAACACACGTGTCATATCCGTCATATAAGCCGTATAATTTCCTGCCATGTCTACCATGATGGCTGTCCCTTCTTTCAGAGGCGTTCCGTTTGCACCTAACGGGCAGGAAGCGTCGATACCACTACCACCTAAGGCAAAGTCGAAAGGCGAGGGGACTTCGGCGTTTTCTCCCGCCAGGATACTTCCCATAAAGATATCCATATTGGCTCCGAAGGCGCGGAACAGTCCGATGGAACCGTTCTTGCGCATCCGTTTTTCTATTTCATACTGGAATTCGAGATCAGTCATTCCGGGGCGGAAACATTCGGGAATTTCGGCATATGTCTTGGCGTGGCGTTCGGCCGAGATGCGGAACATTTCGATCTCGTACGGTGTCTTTATCCGGCGCAGTTCACGCATCATTGCGGTTGCGTTTCCGGTCTCTTTCGGATTGAAGATCTTTTGCAGACGTATATAGTCGTTGTATGTCAGTTCGTCGGCTTCGAGCAGAAGCTTTTCCGGCATTTCCAGTCCGTAGAACGCGAAGAGCTCGGCCATCTGTTCCGGTTTGCGAATGTATTCGACATGATCGCCTGCCAGTCCGTTCGGCCGTTTCACGAAGAACCACGGAGCACCTTCCGCAGGAAGATAGAAATAGCCGCTATAGATACGTCCGGTTGTGTAATACAGATTTACATCCACGGTAAGCAGGCATCCGTCGGCATTTATCTTCCGCATCGCCTGTTGTATGCGATCCCATTTCAGCTTAAGATCGCCGGTCAATTCTTTTTGTATCATTTCCAACACTTATTTTTATCCGGCATCAAAGATATTAAATTAATGCCGGGATTGGAATGATTAGGGATATTAAATCTTGATTAAATTTAGAATTGTTCGAGTACTTGTATCCGCTTTTCAATGGGTGGATGAGTGGCGAAAAGTCCGCTTAAACCGTTCAGTGCGCTTTTGGCCTGTTGGCCCGGATGCTGGATGAAAAGCTGGGCTACGTCTTCTCGTTTGACGGCTTCGATGTCGGGATCGGCCGATATTTTCCGCAGTGCGCTGGCGAGGGCGAGCGGATTCTTGGTCATCTCGGCAGCTCCGGCGTCGGCCAGGTATTCCCGTTTGCGCGAGATGGCGAAACGCATCAGCATGGAGAAGAAATAACCGATGGCTGCAACAACCATGACTAAGACGATGATGATCGCAGTGTTGTTTTTCTCGTCTCTCCTGCGGCTCATCGACGAGTAGTAGACGGAACGCATGGCCATCTGTGCGAGCATGGCAAAGATGCCGACAAAGACAATCGATACGATCATCAGGCGCACGTCTTTGTTGCGGATATGCGACAACTCGTGTGCAATGACCGCTTCCAGTTCTTGGTCGTCCAACTTGTCGATGATCCCCCGCGAGAGGCTGACGGTGTAAGTCCTTTCGTTGATGCCGCTTGCAAAAGCGTTCAGAGAATCGTCGTTGATGATATTGATCTTGGGCATTTTCATTCCCTGGCTCATACATAGGTTTTCCACTAAGTTGTATACCCTTTTGTTTTCCATTCTCGACAAAGGTTCGGAGCCGGTTGCCGAGTTGATGATGCTTGTATTGGCAAAATAGGCGATGATGAACCATATGAGTACACCTCCCAATACGTATGGCGCCAAATGGATGAACATCCCGGTGGAATATCCGAGCAGTTCGGCCCCCGTCAGGCCGTCGTCGTTCATTGCCAACAGGTGGAGCAGGTAGCAGAACGCAAAAAGCAATCCCATTACCAGGCAGGGAAACAAGCAAAGCAGGAGCAGGGACCGGAAATTGTTCCTGCTCTGTTGGGTTTGTATACCGACGTATTGCATCCTTAGAACTTGATTTTAGGTGCTTCTTCGAGTGTCGCGCGTTGTTCGCCCAGGTCGAACATCACTTCCTTCTTGAAACCGAACATACCGGCGATCAGGTTGGACGGGAATGTCTCGACTGCGTTGTTCAACTCTTTCGTGGCCGAATTGAAATAACGGCGCACGGCAGCCAGTTTGTTTTCTAGGTCGGAAATTTCTTCCTGCAACTGCAAGAAGTTCTGGTTGGCTTTCAGATCGGGATAGGCCTCGAGCGTGATCTTCAATCCGGCAAGAGCGGAAGTCAGGACGTTTTCGGCCATGATCTTGTCGTCGATCGTTTTGGCGCTGATCGCTCCGTTACGGGCGTTAATGACGCGTTCCAGGGTCTCTTTCTCGTGTGAGGCATAGCCTTTGACCGTTTCGACCAACTGTGGGATAAGGTCATGGCGTTGTTTGAGCTGTACGTCGATGTCGGCAAATGCGTTCTCGCGGTTGTTGCGCAATTTCACTAACGAATTATACAAAGAAACGATCCAGATTGCCAGGATCACGATCACTGCTATTAAAATGATTACTGTCATTGTCTTTATTTTTTTAGGTTACGGCTGCAAACATACGAATTAATTTACAATCTTGTTTCTCTTGAATCCTAAAACAGGTCACTATGTGATTCATTCCGAACCAAGAGCCGTTCTACAGTAAAAAATATCCACAAAACCGTAATTTGTATTCCTTCTGTTCGAGTGATGCCCTGTAATTTTGTTCCCGGAAGAAAACGAATAAAAATCAAATCTGAAATTTGAAAATATGGAAACAACAAAAACAGTGCTTGCTCCCGGAGAGCGTATTACAGTGATCGATGCCTTGCGTGGCTTTTCTCTTATCGGCATTTGCCTGATTCATTCTATGCAACATTTTGGAGCTATGGGGACGATGACGTCTCAGGCTGTGTTCCCGTGGGAGGGAACGATGAACGAGATTTTCAGTTGGCTTATCAATTATCTGGTTTTCGGGAAATTCTTCATTATCTTCTCTTGCCTGTTCGGTTTAAGTTTCTTTATCCAGATGGATCGGGCGGCGAAGAAAGGACTTGACTTCCGTCCGCGTTTTTTGTGGAGGTTGGTTCTCTTGTTGGCGATCGGTTATTTGCACGGCTTGATTGTCCGGGTGGATATTTTGCTGATATATGCGATACTGGGATTTGTTTTGGTGTTGATGTATAAATGGCCGACCAAGCTGTTGGCAGGGATTACGCTGTATCTCTTCTTAGGTGGTGCGACGCTTGTCCCGGTGGCTTACAAAAGCCTGACGGCTCCGGCGGTCGAGCAGGTGGAAGAACGTATGGCCGAAAGGCCTGCTTCCCGTCCGGCAGGTCCCCGGAAAGTCCAGACCCTGTCTGAAACGATCGAGAGTAACGCTTGGGACGGGATCGTCGGAAAAATGCGCTTCCAGGTGTCGAGCGGGCGTATTTACTTGACCTTGGGACTTTTCATCTTAGGGTTCATCGTAGGACGCATCCGTCTGTTCGAACGTATGGACGAGTTTCGTGGCCGGCTGAACCGCTGGGCCTTGCTTGCCCTCGCAGGATTGGGACTGCTCTATGTGGCGCGTTCTTATCTTCCGCCTGTGGCTTGGGGAGAGGTCTCTTTTTATTCGTGGATGAGTTCGACGACGACTAATCTGATTAACCTGTTGACTGCTTATCTATGGGTAATTGTGGTGATGGAGGGATACCGTTTGCAGAAGGTGCAGCGGGCGATGGCGCCGTTAGTCAGCTACGGGCGTATGGGCTTGACGAATTATATTGTGCAGTCCGTGATCGGTGTCTTTATTTTTTCCGGTTTCGGGTTGGATTGGAGTCATCTGGGTGTTTTCTTGAGCGTATTGGTTTGTCTTGCTTATACGGGTGTTCAGATAGTGTTCAGCCATTATTGGCTGAAGAAGTTCCGTTATGGACCGATGGAGTGGTTGTGGAGGACCGGAACTTATATGAAATGGCAGCCGTTGGCACGGTGAACTCCCTCATCTCGCCTATAGTCATTGTTGTTGTGATCATTTTTTGAGTGTAAATGTTTGCTTTCCGCCGGATCTGTGAGTACCTTTGTCTAATATCAATACATTAATACCATGTTAGACAAATTAGATTATTCTTTGGTCCCGAACGACTTTGCACTTTGTTTTAACGGGAAATGCCTACATGCTTCCACCTGTCTGTGTCATCAGGTGTCGCGGCATATCCCGAAAGAACGTTGGGCGGTGAGAGCGATCAACCCGGAACGTGTTGTCCCCGATGGCGATTGTTCCGGGTTTATGGACGACAGCCCGTTGAAAAATGCCTATGGCATGGAGCACCTGTTGGACAATATCCCTTATCGCCAGGCTAAAGAAATACGGCGGGAGATGAGAGAATATTTCGGGATGACTCATTTTTACCGTTTGAAACGTAAGGAGCGTTGTTTTACTCCCGAAGACCAGTTATACGTACGCGATTTGCTCCGTCAATACAATATCGAAGAGGAACCCCTCTTCGACCGGTATGAAGAAAATTTCGGTTGGGAACGTTGTTCTGATACCATTGCATGAAAGAGAAGTTTCCATCGCATGAAAATAAATTTTCCATAGTGGGGAAATAAATTTTCATGTGATGGAAAATTTATTTTCACTGTTGGGGAAAGAATGAAAATTTTTAGGGTATCTGAAGAAACGAGGTTTCTTGTATAAATTGCTTGTGTTGAAAAAAGACCTATCTTTGCAAATTTGATCGACAAAGTAAACTTAAAAAGATATTGTATATATGGAAAAACAAAAACAGTCCCGGCGACTGCTGTCGCTGGATGCCCTGAGGGGGTTTGATATGTTCTTTATTATGGGAGGGGCTTCTCTTTTCGTTGCGTTGGCAACGTTGTTTCCGAATTCTTTTTTTCAGGCGATAGGTGGACAGATGGATCATGTGGAGTGGGACGGGTTGACACACCACGACACGATTTTCCCGCTGTTTCTGTTCATTGCCGGCATCTCGTTTCCATTCTCGTTGGAAAAGCAGCGCGAACAGGGGAAGAGCGAGTCGGATATCTATAAAAGGATTGTCCGCAGAGGAATTACGCTGGTGTTGCTGGGATGTGTCTATAACGGATTGCTACAGTTTGACTTTGCGAACCTTCGTTGCGCCAGCGTCTTGGCGCGTATTGGGTTGGGATGGATGTTTGCCGCCTTACTGTTCGTGCATTTCCGGACTTCAGTCAGGGCGTGGATAGCCGGGACGATCTTGGTCGGCTATTGGGCTTGGATAGCTTTTATCCCTGTGCCGGGTGCGGAGGCCGGACCATTCACGCTGGAAGGCAACTGGGTCGGCTATGTGGACCGTTTGTTGTTGCCGGGGCGTTTGCATCAAGGATTTTTTGACCCGGAAGGATTGTTGTCCACGTTGCCGGGGATTGTGACGGCTATGTTGGGAATGTTTACGGGCGAGTTTATCAAGTTGCGTAAAGAGGGATTGACGGACAAGCGGAAGGTGGCAGGCTTGGTGTTGGCCGGTGTGCTGTTACTATTGGTGGGGGTGTTGTGGAGTTTGGTGTTCCCGATCAACAAAAAGCTGTGGAGCAGTTCGTTTGTCTGCGTTGTCGGAGCCTATTCGGTTTGGATGTTCGCCCTGTTTTATTACATTGTCGATGTGTTGGGATGGCGGAAATGGACTTTCTTCTTCCAGGTGATCGGGGTTAATTCGATTACGATCTATTTGGCGCAAAAATTCATCGATTTCTCTTATACATCCCAAGGCCTGTTTGGCGGACTTGTCGGATGGATGCCGGAAGCCGCGCAGCCTTTAGCCAGTTCGATCGGCTACATTGCCGTTTGCTGGGGATTCCTGTACTTCCTGTACCGTCAACGAATTTTCCTGAAAGTGTGAAGAAATTTGTGATTTCAGATTTATGATTTATGACCAGAAAACATAACATTAAACATAAATCTGAAATCTTTTTTTATACAAATCATAAATCATAAATCATAAATCATAAATCATAAATCATAAATCATAAATCATCATGAAACCATCTTATCAACGCCTGGAGTCGCTCGACGTGTTACGTGGCTTCGATTTGTTTTGTCTGGTGGCGCTGGAAGGGGTTCTGCATCCTCTCGGACGTGCGATAGATGCGCCTTGGTATAACGATTTTTTGTGGTGCTTCTCGCATGTGCAGTGGGAGGGGTTCTCTTCGTGGGACTTGGTGATGCCGCTCTTCATGTTTATGGCGGGCGTGTCGATGCCGTTCGCCCTTTCCCGATATAAAGTGATGCCGGATAAATGGGCGGTCTACCGTCGTATCGTCAAGCGGGTGGCCTTGCTCTGGATCTTCGGTATGATGTGCCAGGGAAATCTTTTAGGATTGGACCCGGATCGGATTTATCTTTATTCGAACACATTGCAGGCAATTGCGATGGGCTATCTGATTTCGGCAATGCTGTTCCTGCATGTGCGTCTGTCCGTGCAGATCGGGACGGCGGTCGCCTTGTTGTTAGCCTATTGGGGAGCCATGCAATTTATTACGGTCGATGGTTATGGAGGTGGCAACTACACGCCGGACGGTAACCTGGCGGAATGGGTGGACCGTACGGTCCTGGGACGATTCCGCGATGCTGCTGTTGTGGAGAACGGACAGATCGTATTTGCCGGATCTTATCGTTATACCTGGATATTAAGCAGCCTGAACTTTGGCGTGACGGTGCTGACCGGAGTTTTTGCCGGGCATATCTTGAAGAGCGGAATGGACCGGAAGCACAAATGGCAATGGCTGTTAGGAATCGGTGTGATAATGGTTGCGCTGGGCTGGCTGTGGGGCTTGCAGTTGCCGGTGATCAAGAAGATATGGACGAGCTCGATGGTGTTGGTCAGCAGTGGCTATTGTTTCCTGTTGATGGGCTTGTTCTATTATTGGATCGATTATAAGGGACACCGGAAGAACCTGACTTGGTTGAAAGTCTACGGCATGAATTCGATCGTGGCCTATATGCTGGCTAACGTGATTAGTTTCAGATGTATAGGAACTTCTCTTTTTCATGGCCTCGAACAATATACAGGAAATTATTATCCGGCTTTGATTGCAGCGTCGAACGCATTGATTATTTATGTAATTTTGTGGCTGCTTTATAAGCGGAATATATTTTTGAAAGTGTGAAAAGATTTATAATTTATCATCAATGCATAAACTATAAATCATAAATTACAAATGATAACTCATAAATCTCAAAACAATGGAATCGATCAAGCAAATATACAGGATCGGTCACGGGCCGTCCAGTAGCCACACAATGGGGCCGATGCGTGCTGCCCGGATGTTCCTGGAACGCAATCGGGGAGCCGTACGTTTTAATGTTACGCTCTATGGGAGCCTGGCGGCTACAGGCAAAGGCCACATGACGGATGCGGCAATTCTCGAAGTGTTGAGCCCGGTGGCCAAGACCAATATCACTTGGGAACCGAAGGTGTTCCTGCCTTTTCATCCGAACGGCATCCTCTTCCAGTCGTTTGACGAAAGCGGAGAGGAACTGGATAACTGGACGATTTACAGTATCGGGGGAGGGACGTTGGCAAACGAAACCTACAACGAGTTGACGCAGGGCCAGGTTTACGAAATGCATACTATCAAGGATATACAGGCCTGGTGTGAAAAAACCGGCCATTCCTACTGGGAATATGTCGAACAGTGCGAAGGTCCGCAGATATGGGACTATCTGGCCGAAGTATGGGAAGTGATGCAACAAGCAGTCCGTAATGGCCTCGAAGCCGAAGGCATCTTGCCCGGCGGTCTGGGAATCCGGCGTAAGGCATCCGACTATATGATCCGTGCCAAAGGTTACGGCAGCAGTATCAAAAGCCGTGGGATGGTCTATGCGTATGCTCTGGCCGTTTCCGAGGAGAACGCTTGCGGAGGCAAGATCGTGACGGCCCCGACCTGTGGTTCGTGCGGTGTCATGCCGGCTGTGCTTTACCATCTGAAAGAGTCCCGCGACTTCCGTGACTCCCGTATCTTGCGTGCGTTGGCGACAGCCGGGTTGTTCGGTAATGTGGTCCGTACGAATGCATCCGTTTCCGGGGCCGAGGTAGGATGCCAGGGAGAGGTCGGTGTGGCTTGTGCGATGGCTGCTGCTGCGGCCAGTCAGTTGTTCGGGGGGACGCCTGCACAGATCGAGTATGCGGCCGAGATGGGGCTGGAGCATCACTTGGGACTGACTTGCGACCCGGTTTGCGGGTTGGTACAGATTCCTTGTATCGAACGCAATGCCTTTGCGGCAGCCCGTGCGCTGGATGCGAACACCTTCTCCAATTTCTCCGATGGCAAGCACCGTGTAAGTTTCGACCAGGTGGTGGAAGTGATGCGTCAGACCGGAAACGACCTGCCGAGTCTCTATAAGGAAACATCCGAAGGGGGGTTGGCTAAGAATATGGAACAGAAAAAATCTAACTCATAAATGAAAAAAAGTTTATATGTGCTATTGTGTGCTGCCGCATTAGTTTCGTGCGGACAGCCGAAACAGCAACAGAAGGCTGTTGCTGATGTCGTGACCAGTGGTAATCCGATATTCGAGGGCTGGTATGCCGATCCGGAAGGGATCATTTATGGTGATACCTATTGGGTTTTCCCGACCTGGAGCGATGCGTATGAGAAGCAGACTTATTTCGACTGTTTTTCATCCAAGGATTTGGTGAACTGGACGAAACATTCGTCTGTGCTCGATACCTCCGCCGTGAAATGGGCGAAGAAAGCCATGTGGGCGCCGTCTATCATCCATAAGGATGGCAAATATTATTTTTTCTTCGGGGCCAACGACGTGCATGAAGGTGAAGTAGGAGGAATCGGGGTTGCCGTCAGCGACCGCCCGGAAGGTCCGTATAAGGACCTGTTAGGCAAACCGCTTATCAACGAGATCGTAAACGGGGCACAGCCGATCGACCAGTTCGTTTTCCGTGACGATGATGGCCGCTACTATATGTATTACGGCGGTTGGGGACATTGTAATGTCGTTCGCCTGAACGACGATTTCACCGGGTTGGTTCCTTTTGAAGACGGGACGGTCTACAAGGAAGTGACACCGGATAAATATGTGGAAGGTCCGTTCATGTTCAAGAAGAACGGTAAGTACTATTTTATGTGGAGCGAAGGGGGCTGGACAGGTCCCGATTATTGTGTCGCTTATGCGATTGCCGATTCGCCTTTCGGACCTTTCAATCGTATCGCCACGATTCTCCAGCAGGATTCGACAATCGCGCGAGGAGCCGGGCATCATTCCGTATTGCATGTTCCGAATACTGAAGATTATTATATCGTCTACCATCGCCGCCCGCTGAACGACAATACTCGCGACCACCGTGTGACTTGTATCGACCGGATGACTTTCGATGAGAACGGATTTATAAATCCTGTTAAAATGACTTTCGAAGGTGTTCCCGCCCGTACAATAGATAAGTAAGATTTGGTTTATCTCTAAAAGATATTAAAACAGGAGTGTAGCTGTTGCGCTCCTGTTTTTTTATATTGCTTTTGATGCGTGTGTCAGACATATTGGAACATTATTGGATTATTGGTTTTATCCTGCTCACGACAGGTACCTGTATCGCCTGGCTTGTATATGGGTTGATGTCGGTAGGCAATAGGGGGATCATCTACCTGTTCGTAGTGTTCTTTAACATACTGGCCATCGTCAGCTACAAGAAGAGTTGAAAGTTGCTATTTGCATTTTCACTTTCACCTTTCAACTATAATGTGTTTTACGACATACTTAACTAATTTTTACAAACATCCTGCTTGCATTTATGCGCTCTCTTTTATATTTGATTCAAATCTGAAACAATATTTCAAATATGGAAAGCGTTATTCCAAATATGGAAAAAGCAGAAGAGAACTACAAGGTTCCGAATCTCGAAAAAGGGATCGCTGTACTTGAGTACTTGTCGCTTCACACCCAGGGTGAGACGCTTCAGGATATCAAGTCCGCCCTTGATATTTCACAGACTACGGCCTACCGTATTTTAAATACGTTGGTCCGTCTGGATTATTTGATCTATAATGAAGACACAAAAAGGTACAAGTTATCCCGTAAATTACTAACTTTGGGATTCAGATCGTTGAATGAACACAATTTGCTGGAAACTGTTTTGCCTCGTTTGCGCGATTTGCGCGACCAAGTGAAAGAGACGGCATGCTTCGGCGTGCTGGGGGACCGGAAAGGTATCTTTATCGAGCAGGCGCAGGGACATCATACGTTCCGTTTTATCCTCTCGCCGGGAAAACCTTTCGATTTGCATTGTTCGGCTCCGGGAAAGGCTATCATGGCTTATTTGCCGAATACAGTCCGGGACCGATATTTGTCTTATATGGAATTTACACGCTACAACGCCCGGACTATTACTACACGTGACGCTTATCTGGAGGAACTTGAGAAGGTCCGGAAATTGGGTTATGCCATGGATAATGAGGAAGAACTGAACGGTGTGATTTGCATCGGAGCGCCTATCTTTAATTATACGGGTTATCCTTGCGGGGCAATTTGGATTTCAGGCCCTAAGGACCGGCTGTCGAAAGAGGTCGTACGTGTTTCGGCAGACTGTATAAGGAAAGTGGCCCAGACGATTTCTCTTGAGTTGGGATATAGTAAAGCAAAAAAAATATAATATACCATGAACACACGAAAATACATGTTTAAAAACTCACTGGTGGCTTGTTTTGCCTGCTGTTGCATCTCCTTTGCTTCAGCAGGCAACCCACCGTTCTTCCCGACAGATGTCGTGGCGAACGCCAAAGGTGAGTTGCTGATGACAGATAAAGGAGTAAAGCGGGTGGATGTTTTTTCGCCTGATGGCAAGACATTGTTGCGTTCTTTCCCGATGGACGAAGCGCCTACGGGTATCCTTTTGGATGGCGACAAGGCATATGTGACTACATTCGGAACGACAGGCCATTTACAGATCCTCTCGCTCGAATCGGGCAGGGTGGAGGCTTCTATTCCGACCGGTTCGGGAGCATGTCATCCGATGTTCGGTCCGGACAAGAAGCATATATATGTATGTAACCAGTTCCAGACTACGATCTCCGAAATCGATCCGGTTGCGCGGAAGGTGATGCGTACGGTGAAGGCATTGCGCGAACCGAAGTCCGCCGTGTTCAGCAAGGACGGCAAATATATGTTCGTCACGAACTTCCTTCCTGCACAGCGGGCTGATCTCGATTATGTGGCCGCGTGTGTATCCGTCATCGAAATGGATGGCTTCACGAAGGTGAAGGACATCCAGTTGGCAAACGGAAGCAATGCCCTTCGGGGAATCTGTATAACTCCCGACGGCAAATATATATATGTATCGCACAACTTGGGGCGTTTCACCGTCCCTACATCTCAATTGCAGCAGGGATGGATGAACACGAGTGCTTTCAGCGTGATCGATGTCGACAAGCAGGAGTTCCTGGGAGCCATCGTCGTGGATGAACCCGAACGGGGTGCGGCCGGTATCTGGAGCATTGCCTGCAACGACGAGTCTGTTTTCATCTCCCATTCGGGAACGCACGAGGTCAGCGTGATTGACCATAAGGCGATGTTGGAGAAATTTCTGAACTATCCCAATAAGGCGGTGTTGGACTACGACCTGACTTTCTTGTATGGCCTCCGCGAACGTATCCCGCTGGAGGGGAACGGTCCTCGCAATATGATCCTGAACGGTGACAAGCTGATTATCCCGACTTACTTTGCCGATATCCTGAACATCATGGATATCAATACGAACGAAGTGACGTCTGTCGAACTGAATCCCGGACGTGAAGAAACGGCTGAAAACAAGGGTGAACGCTACTTCAACGATGCTTCGCACTGCTTCCAGAATTGGCAGAGTTGTAATGGCTGCCATCCGGGAGACGGACGAACGGATGGCATGAACTGGGACTTGATGAACGACGGTGTCGGCAACTCCAAGAACTGCAAGAGCATGCTCTTTAGTCATGTGACTCCTCCCAACATGATTTCCGGTATCCGTGAACATGCGGAACGGGCTGTGCGGGCAGGATTCAACTTCATCCAGTTTTTTGAAGTTTCGGAAGAAGATGCTGTTTGTGTGGATGCCTATTTGAAATCACTTCGTCCCGTGCCCAGTCCTTACTTGGTGAATGGCGAGCTGTCTGATTTGGCAAAGGAAGGGCAAAAGGTTTTCGAAAAGCTGAAATGCGGGGAATGCCATAGCGGTGTTTATTATACGGATATGAAATACCACCGCATAGGTGAGGATATAGAGTTCGAAAAAGGTTGGGATACTCCGACTTTGCGTGAAGTGTGGCGTACGGCTCCCTATTTGTTCGACGGACGTGCCGCTACCATGAAGGAAGTGTTCAGTGTCCATAAACACGGCATCGAGAAGAAAGTTTCAGAGAAAGATATCGAAGCATTAACCGAATATGTGAACTCTTTATGAACTATTGCGATAAAATACATTATAATATTTATACGACCGGACTGGCTACTTTCGGTGAAATGGTAGACGCCCTGCTGGCACAGTTGCCTCAAGACGAACAGATTCTCCGTTTGGCATTCTTCGGCATGCCGAACGACAACGAACAATACGTCTCCCGCCGCATCATGCTGCGTGAGAAAATCCGTAAGTTTTATGGGAATCATGAACCGGTATTGAGTTATGTTTCCCAGCCACCTCTGAATGCCGGACTGATCTTGGAAGTCCATAGCTACAAAGCGGACGAAGACGATCATATCACCTTCCGCCGTCACGGCGGCTTCCCGTATGTCGTACTGGAAAATGCCGATGGCCGTTTCCTCTTTGCCGGTGGCCTCCATGGGGATGTGATAAACTTCGGTATCCAGCAGCAGTCCGCCGAAGTATTCCACATGATGGGAGAGGTGATGCGCCGGGAAGGCTTCCCCGTAAACTGCATCATCCGCCAGTGGAACTACATCGAGCAGATCACCCGCTTCGACGGGCCGGACCAGCATTACCAGATGTTCAACAACGCCCGTGCCGATTTCTATGGAAAGACGGACTGGAGCAACGGTTATCCGGCTGCTACCGGTATCGGGGCCAACTTGGGAGGCATACTGGTCGATTTGGATGCGGCCGTGTTCGCCCGTTCCGAATGCTATGCCACCCCGATCGACAATAAATTGCAGATAGCCGCCCACGCCTATTCGGACCAGGTCCTCGAAGCTGCCCAGCAGAAGAAAGCCACTCCGAAGTTCGAACGGGCCAAAAGCATGACTTTCGATGACCGGCGGATCGTTTATATTTCCGGTACGGCAGCTATCCGCGGGGAGGAAAGCCTGGTTGGAGTAGGGCTCGGACGCCAGCTCCATATCACGATGGAAAACATCGGCCAGCTGATTGGTAAGGCGAAACTGAAAATGCTGCGTGTCTATCTGAAAGAGAAATCCTTCTATGAGGAGGCACGCGAACTGCTGGAAGGATATAATTTGAATATCCCCATATCTTATATGTGGGCGGACGTTTGCCGGGATGAGTTATTGATCGAAATAGAAGGGATCGCCATCGAGTAAACGTTTCATAGGCATCAAACAAAAGTTTCCTCGTATGGAAACAGTCGTTTCACCCTATGGAAACAAAGTTTCTCCGGTAGGAAATAGGTACAGAACAAATATTACTAACTAAATAAACAAGAGAAAAAATGAAAAAGAATCTTATGAAATCGGCCGCTATGGGAGCCCTCCTGCTTTCGATGGCTGCATGTAACGGCAAAACATCTACTGGCGAGGCTACCTGTTGCGCAGCGGCAGGCGAAGGACAATGCACCGAACAGTGCGGAAACGACTGCAAGAATGAATGTAACAACAATGCTAACTGTAAAATTAATAAAGAAATGAAGTATTCAAAGAAGTACACAAATGCCGATTTCTACAAAGACGGCAAGTTCCAACAGGATGTTGCTATGGAAGCAATGAAAGACATGTTCGCTTTCTACGGTGTTCCTTTCACCGAACTGATGGCTAAGGACATGTGGGTGACTGATTTCGGTCTGGGTGATTTTGAAAACGTGGGTATGGGTGGTATTTTCTGGGTCAACGATCCTGAATACGGCTACTTCGCTCACGCGATCTACCTGCTTCCGGGACAGATGATCCCCGAACATGCGCATGTAAAGACCAAATTCCCGGCTAAACATGAATCCTGGATGGTAGAAAAGGGATGGGTTTACAACTTCTCTGAAGTAGGCGACGAGACTCCGAACGCTCCTGCTATCCCTGCTACCCATGGTGCGATCAAGAGCAAAAATTTCGTCGTACAGAATGTAGGTGATGTTCTTCGCCTGAAAAAACTGGAAACATTCCACTTTATGATGGCTGGTCCTGAAGGTGCTATTGTTGATGAATGGGCATGCTACCACGATAATGACGGCTTGCGCTTCACCAACACGAAAGCTGCGTTATAATAAGTAATAAACACCTTATAATTTATTACATGAACAAATACTATTTATTAGTATCACTCTTTCTGTCCTCTTCTGTTATGGTGTCTGCCGGCCCCAAGCAGAAGAAGGCGGAAACGTGGATTGATGCTTCAGTCAAAGCCAAAACGGAATTACAGGCAAAGCTGAAGAAATCCGGAATGCCGATCGTTTCTACCTGGATGAAGCATAAGGCGAAAGCCGAACCTTTCGTGGTAGACTTGAAAGGCGTGGATAAGCTGGTGCTTGTAACGGCCGGTGGTCCCGATGGTACGGATTACGACCAGGCTGTATGGGCGAATGCCCGTTTGATCAAAGCCGATGGTACAGCCGTATGGTTGGACGAAGTTCCTTATGAATACGGTGTTGCCGGTTGGGCAAAACCCAAGATGAACACGAATGCATACGATCATGAGATCGTTATTGCTGGAAAGGAATACAAACACGGTGTGTTCTGCCATGCGAACGGCACGTTGGTATACCCGGTGGGTGGCCAGTATGTCCGTTTCGAAGCCGAAGTCGGTATCGATGATACTTCAAGTGGCGGAAGTGTGTTTTTCCAGGCATTGAATACGGTTCCGACCTTTGTGGCGGAAGAATTGAACAACAAGTATCCGGAAGAAATCGGTATGCTGGGTGCGGTACTGGACGGCCTGGATACCTGGTTGATCACCCCGGATGCCTCAGTCGAAAAGCAGGCTGCGGATAATGCGATCGCCCGATTGAAGGACGGAGCCTACTATTCGAATGTGGCAAAGCAGATCGCAAACGAAAAAGATCTCAATACACAGATACGCAAATATCTCGAACTGGTTGAGAAAGTACAGGAGCTGTACACGCTTCAGAGCGATTTGGAATGGCTGAACGTCGAGGCTGTCAAATTGGCTTTCGCCGATATGAAAAAGCAGAAAGGCTACGACGCCGCCAAATACGAACCGATGCTGAACGAACTGGTACGGCTCGAAAAGAAAGGTTTCAAAGGCATCTATAACGGTGACGAACAGGCTATCGCCGATGCCAAGAAAGCATTGGAATGCAAACGTGCCATCTTGCTGGCTAACCCGTTGCTGGATGCCGACAAGATCGTGGCAGCCCGTTTCAAGGTAGGTTCAAAGGCACACCAGATCATGACTCCTTCCTTGGGGACTCAGGCCAATAACTGGAGTAACCAGGAATCTGCCGGTCGTGAGGGCTTCGATGCCGAGATCGTCGAACTCTCCAATCTGCGTGGCGATATACAGATGCGTCAGGTCTACAAACCGAAAAACGGTTCTTCCATCGCTGACCTGAAACTGCATTGGGACGGTGACCGTGTGATGTTCACACAGACACAGGACGACAAGCGCTGGAACATCTATGAAGTGAATCTGGATGGGACAGGCTTCAAGCCGCTTGTGGAAAACGACGAGCCGGATCTGGAGTTCTACGATGGTACTTACCTGCCCGACGGTCGTGTGATCGCTATCTCCAACATCGGTTACCAGGGTGTTCCTTGTGTGAACGGTAGCGATGCGGTAGGTAACATGGTGCTGTATGACCCGAAGGACAAGAGCATGCGCCGCCTGACATTCGACCAGGATGCCAACTGGAATCCGGTCATCATGAATAACGGCCGCGTGATGTACACCCGCTGGGAGTACACCGACCTGACCCACTACTATTCCCGTATCGTAATGCACATGAACCCGGACGGAACGGAAAACAAAGCCCTCTACGGTAGCGGTGCGATGTTCCCGAACAGTACGTTCGACGTGCAGCCGTTGCCCGGCCACGGTTCGGCGTTCGTCGGTATCATCTCCGGCCACCACGGTGTGGCACGTTCAGGCCGTATGATCATCTTCGATCCGACCAAGGGACGTAAGAGCACAGCCGGTATGGTACAGGAAATCCCTCACCGTAACCGTCCGATCAAAGAAGAAATCAAGGACCAGCTGGTAAACGGTGTATGGCCGCAGTTCATCAAACCGACTCCGCTGAACGACAAATACTTCCTGGTTGCAGCCAAGTTGGACCCGCATGCCTTGTGGGGACTCTATCTGGTGGACGTCTACGACAACGTGACCTGTCTGATGCAGGCAGAAGGCGAAGGCTATATCAGCCCGATCCTGGTGCGCAAGACAAAGACTCCTCCGTCCATTCCCGACCGTGTGAAACTGAATGAAAAGGAAGCGACCTTCTTTATTCAGGATATCTACGAAGGAGAAGGTCTGAAAGGTATTCCTCGCGGAACGGTCAAGTCTCTGCGTCTGCATGCTTACGAATATGCGTATGTAAAGACTCGTTCCGACCATAACTGGCATGGAATCCAGTCCGGTTGGGATATCAAGCGTATGTTGGGGACGGTTCCTGTCGAAGAAGACGGTTCCGTGATCTTCAAGGCTCCTGCCAATACACCGATCTCCATCCAGCCTTTGGATAAGGACGGCGTGGCTATCCAGTGGATGCGAAGCTGGGTGACCGGTCAGCCGGGCGAAGTGGTTTCCTGTATCGGTTGTCATGAAGACCAGAACCAGATCGCGATCCCGAAACGTGTGATCGCTTCGCAGAAAGCTCCGTCTGCTTTGACTCTGCCCGAAGGCGGTACACGCTCTTTCACGTTTGACCTGGAAGTGCAGCCGATCCTGGACCGCGCTTGTATTGCTTGTCATAACGGTGAAGGAAAAGCGTTCGACCTGCGGGGTGGAAAGAAAGACAAGCTAGGTTATGGCACGTCTTATCTGAACTTGCATCCGTATGTGCATCGTCAGGGAGGCGAAGGCGACATGGTCGTTTTGCAGCCGTACGAATATCATCCCAACACGAGCGAATTGGTACGCTTGCTGAAGAAAGGCCATCACAACGTGAAACTGACCGATAAGGAATGGAAGACGCTTTATAACTGGATCGACTACAACGCTCCCGACAAGGGTTATTTCAATGCGAACGTATTGACTGATCTTCCTTATAAGGGATTCGACCAGATCAAGCGTCGTAAGGAATTGACCGACAAGTATGCGAACGGAGCCGGTGTCGACTGGAAGAAAGAAATCGCCGACTATGCCGACTACCTGAAGAAACAAGGCCCGATCACCCCGGTAATGCCTGAAAAGGCCGCTCCTGTAAAGGAAAAGACCTTGAAGGTGAAAGGTTGGCCTTTCGGTGCTGACCGGATCAAGGAAATGCTGGCTAAGGAGAAGGAAACCCGTAAGGTGGTTGAGATCGCTCCGGGTGTGAAAGTCAATTTCGTCCGTATCCCGGCCGGTGAATTCGTGATGGGTAGTTACCGTGGCGAACCGGATGCTTATCCGACTGCCAAGGTGAAGATCGACAAAGCCTTCTGGATGGCCGAGCTGGAAACGACGAACGAACAGTTCAACGTTGTCTTCCCGGATCACGACAGCCGTTTCGTCGATCAGCAGTGGAAAGACCACGTGGTTCAGGGATATCCGGCCAATAAACCGGAACAGCCTGTTATCCGTGTCAGCTACAACGATGCTATGGAATTCTGCCGGAAACTGAGCGAAAAGACCGGTCTCAAGATCACGCTTCCGACAGAAGCACAGTGGGAGTGGGCTTGCCGCGCCGGTAGCGACCAGGACTTCTGGTATGGCGACATGCATGCGGACTTCGGCAAGAAGGACAATTTGGCGGACAAGACAACGCTGTTGTTTGCCGTTTACGGTGTAGACCCGCAGCCGATGGCGAAGACCAACCCGTGGTACAAGTACTATACCTTCCTTCCGAAAGAAGAGAGCGTGGACGACGGTAACCTGGTCCAGGTCGGCGGCAAGGCTTATGAGGCCAATCCCTTCGGTCTGTACAGCATGCACGGAAACGTAGCCGAATGGACCCGTTCCGACTATGTATCGTATCCGTACAATGAGAAGACGAAAGAGACATCCGAATACAAGGTGGCCCGCGGCGGTTCTTATATCGACCGTCCGAAATATGCGGCTTCCCATACGCGTAAGGCTTACTATCCGTACCAGCGTGTGTTCAACGTCGGCTTCCGTATGATCATTGAAGATTGATAATGAAAAGGTATAGATGATATCTATCAACTAATAGAGGACACAGATGTGGCAGATTGCCACCGGTTATTTCATCAAACGATTAATCTGCGTACATTTGCCGCATCTGTGAACTCTAATAAAAAAGTAAATGAAAACAAATCTCGAAAGATTTTTCTCCTCCTTTGTAACGACGATCGTCCTGTTACTGATTTATGCCTTTGGCCTGGCCGTTGCCACTTTCATCGAAAAGTATCACGGTACAGCGACAGCCAAAGCAATGGTTTATTATTCCCCCCTGTTTTTTCTGCTCCAATTCCTTTTAGTCGTTAATTTTATTGCGGCTACGATCAAACACCAATACCTGAAACGCGGCAAATGGGGACTGATGCTGACTCATTTCGCCTTTATCATCATCCTTCTCGGCGCCTTGACCTCTTTCCTTTTCGGCGAAGAAGGAATTTTGCATCTGCGTGAAGGGGAGACAAGCAACCAGATTGCTGTCCGCACTTCCGATAACACGACCTTTCATACCCTGCCTTTTTCCGTTGAACTGAAGAAATTCACCTTAACCCGCTATCCCGGTTCCGCCAGTCCCTCTTCCTACGAGAGCGAAGTGATCGTTCATGTGGACGGGGAAGACCGCGAAGAGCGGATCTTTATGAATAACGTATTGGATGTAAAAGGCTACCGTTTCTTCCAGGCCTCCTATGACCAGGACGAACACGGGACCATCCTTTCCGTCAACCGCGACGTGGCGGGGCGGAACATCACCTACACCGGATATCTGTTGCTGGTCATTGGCCTGATCCTTTGCCTGGTCGGTAAGGATTCCCGCTTTATGCGTCAGAGCCGCCGCCTGAAAGAATTGCGCAAGGCGACCAACGTAGCGGTCCTGTTGCTTGCGCTCCTTGCCGTACCCCTGTCCGTAAATGCCGGCGGGAAGGCTTCCCCGATGCTCGATGCCGTGCAGAAATATGCGGTGAGCTCGGAACATGCTGTCCTCTTCGGAGCCCTTCCGATCCAGTCAGGTAGCGGCCGTATGATGCCGGTCAATACCTTCTCTTCGGAGATTCTACGTAAGCTCCATAAGTCGGATAAGATCGGTCAGTTGAACTCTGACCAGTTCCTTTTGAGCCTTTTAGCCATGCCCGATATGTGGATGCGCGTTCCCTTTATCGCTCTGTCCAATCCGGAGTTGGCCGCCTATTATGATCTGACGGACGGCGAGTGCGCCTATATCCAGGCCTTCGACAGTAACGGCAACTACAAACTGCAAGAGAAGCTGGAAGAAGCCTATAACAAGATGCCTGCCCAGCGTACGCGTTTCGACAAGGACCTGATGAAACTGGACGAGCAGTTGAACATCTTCCATCAGCTGATCAATCACCAGATGCTGAACCTTTTTCCGAAAGAAGACGATCCGAATCATAAATGGTATGCACCCGGCGACGACCTCTCTGCCTTTACTGGCAAAGACTCCATGTTCGTCTCCCGTATTTTCGACTGGTATTTAGGCGAAGTGCAGGAGGGCTTGAAGAGTGGCGATTGGGCGAAAGCAGATGAAGTGGTCGGCATGATCGACACCTACCAGCAAGCCAAGAACAAGACACTCGATATCAGTCCGAAGCGCATGCAGGCCGAATTGAAATATAACAAGATGGATGTCTTCCGCTATTGCAAGATCGGCTATCTGGTCTTGGGCGGACTGTTGTTGGTCCTTTCTTTCGCGATGCTGTTCCGCCGGACCCGCTGGATGAAGGTCGCCGTATGGCTGTTAGGAGCCGGCGTACTGGTCGTCTTCCATTATCATATGTTCGGAATGGGGATGCGCTGGTATATCGGTGGCTATGCTCCCTGGAGCAATTCCTACGAGACGATGGTCTATGTGGGATGGGCGACTGTCTTTGCCGGACTGTTGTTCGTGCGCCGTAGTACGATCACCTTCGCGCTGGCCACCCTGTTCGGCGGTATCATCCTCTTCGTTTCCGGTCTGAACTGGATGGACCCTGAGATCAATCCGCTCGTACCGGTCCTGAAATCGCCGTGGCTGATGTTCCATGTGGCGGTCATTGTTGCCGCTTACGGCTTTTTCGGTATCAGTTGCCTGATCGGGCTGACCAATATGGTGATGATGTCCGTCGCCGGAAAGAAGAACAAAGAGATATTGAAAGCCCGTATCACCGAACTGAGTATTGTGGGTGAGATGGCGTTGTGGGTAGGGCTTGCCCTGATGACTGTCGGCACTTTCCTCGGTGCTGTCTGGGCGAATGAGTCCTGGGGTCGTTATTGGGGGTGGGACCCGAAGGAGACCTGGGCGCTGATCACGATGGTCGTCTATGCCGTAGTGACTCATCTCCACTTGGTGAAACGCTGGAATAGCCTTTGGTTGTTCAATCTGGCATCCGTGATCGCGTTCGCTTCCGTGCTGATGACTTTCTTCGGTGTCAATTATTTCCTGAGCGGAATGCATTCATACGGTCAAAATGATAATGTGCATGGAATATTCACCTATCTTTATATCGCCTTGGGGGTAGTCGTTATTTTGGCTGTCCTTTCGTACAGGAGATGGAAGACGAAGGTGTGAAACATATATGTTTTGAATGCGAAACATCTATGTTTTGAGGTTGAGAGAACTGATAACGAATAAAAAATAGTACGAACACTTAAAATTAATTAGTCATGAGAACATTTAATCATGTCGGTATCGTAACGACAGAACAAGTAGAAGGGGCTATGTTTAACGAAGGCCTGAAAGTATGGTTGACAGACTATAGCAAAAGTCCGAATCGCATCGAATTCCTGAAATTCGAGGAAGGCAGCTGTCTGCCCGAACTGGTACAGAAACAGGGACACATTGCCTACACCGTTCCTTCTTTGGAGGAAGAGTTGAAAGGCAAGAAGGTGATCTTCGGCCCGGCCGTATGCGACGAACACCTGACGATCGCTTTCATCGAAGAAGAAGGTATCGCCATCGAAATCATGGAAATCAAATAATAACATTAATAACATACTTAAATAAAGGAGGAATATACCATGTCAGACATAAAGACAAAATTTATAAATGATCCCGAACAGATAACACCCGAATTGTTGGAAGGTTATGTATTGGCATATCCGGACCAGGTCAAGTTAGGTGGTGAAAACATCGTCGTACGTGCCAATCCGAAGAGCGAAGACAAAGTGGCTATCGTGACTTTGGGCGGTTCCGGTCATGAACCCGCATTGAGCGGATTCGTAGGCGAAGGTATGCTGGACTGCTCTGTCGTGGGCGACATCTTTGCCGCTCCCGGTGCACAACGTCTGTTCCAGGCTTTGCAGCTGATGAAGCGTGAAGCCGGTATCCTGTTGGTTGTCCTGAACCACTCCGGCGACGTGATGAGTGCGAACATGGCTTGCCAGTTGGCAGAACGTGTAGGCATCAAGGTGAAACAAGTGCTGACTCACGACGATATCAGTGCCGGTATCGGTGCCGACATCAACGACCGTCGCGGCTTGGCCGGTTGTGTGCCTTTGTATAAAATATTAGGTGCTGCAGCCGAAGAAGGCAAGACGCTTGACGAGCTGGTCGAAATCGCCGAACGCTATAACAACAAGGTCGCTACTCTGGCCGTTGCCATGCGCTCTTGTACGCATCCGCAGAACGGCGGTACGATCACCGACCTGCCCCAGGGCATCATGGAGATCGGTATGGGACAGCACGGCGAAGGCGGTGGCGGACAGAAACCGCTTGTATCTGCCGACGATACGGCTGCCGAGATGGTAGACCTGCTTTGCCAACAGCTCAAGCCGAAGGCAGGCGACAAGATGATGCTTATCATCAACGGCGTAGGAGCGACTACCCACATGGAGTTGAACATCATCTTCCGTAAGGCCTACAAGGAACTGGAAGCCCGTGGCCTCCAGGTTGTCGTAAGCCGTATTCAGGAAATCCTGACCGTACAGGAACAGGCCGGTTTCCAGATGATCATGGCTATCCTCGACGAAGATCATATCGATTATCTGAAGAACAAACGTGCTGATGCACCTTACTGGACAACAATCGGTAAATAAACGAGATATGAAACAACTGACTATCGAAAACTTCAAGGCGATGCTCGACAACGCCTTGAAGAACATCAAAGAACGCGAAGACGAATTTTCTAAACTGGACGCTGTTATCGGTGACGGCGACCACGGCCAGGCAATCGTGACAGCCATGTCCGCTATCGTGGCTACGGCCCAGAAAGGAACGGAGTTCAAAACCATGCTGAACGATATGGGTTTTGACGTCATGTTGCAGGTAAGCGGTTCCACCAGTACGCTGTTGGGGGCTTTCTTCTTAGGTATGAGCGACCATGCTTCCGGTACGGAACTGGATGCCGCCGGAGTGAAAGCCATGTTTGCCGGCGGTCTTGCCAACGTGCAGAAACAGACGAAAGCCCAGAAAGGCGACAAGACCATGATGGACGCCCTGATCCCGGCTGTGGAAGCGATCCAGGCATGTCCTTCGGACGATATCAAGGAAATCCTCGAAGCCGGAGCGAAAGCTGCCCTTGCCGGTGCTGCTTCGACCGTAGAAATGAAAGCCAACTTCGGCCGTGCCCGTAACTACGGCGAACGCTCCGTCGGTTATGCCGACAGCGGTGCTACCTCTTGGAGCTGCATGTTCGAATCGTTCGCACAAGCGCTTTGAGAAATTAAGAATTAAGAATTAAAAATTAAGAAAGGAAAAAAGCTATGGCAGATATGGATGGGTTCAGAGAAGCGAATAATTTCGGCTTCGGACAAACTTCCCAATTCGACAATTTTCATGTAAAAGGTGCGTCTAACTACTCTTGGGGTATGAAAGACCGCCTCTCTCGTATCTTCAACCCGAAAACAGGCCGTGCCGTCATGTTGGCATTCGACCACGGGTTTATCATGGGTCCGACTTCAGGTTTGGAACGTATCGACCTGAATATCGTTCCCCTCGTACAATATGCCGACTGTATCATGTGTACGCGCGGTATCTTGCAGACTTCCATTCCCGCCAACATCAACAAGCCCGTCTGCCTCCGTTCGGATGCCGGTTCTACGATCCTGACGGAATTGAACCGTAACGTCTTGATCGATATCGAAGATGCGATCCGTTACAATGCTTCCGCTATGGCAGTCATGTTCTCTGCCGGCGACGGCGAACAGGAAGCCATCACGGCAGCCAACTTGGTGGAAGCTGTCGATATGGGAAACCGCTATGGCATCCCCGTCATGGGTGTGACGGCTGTCGGCAAACAGATGGCACGCGACTCCCGTTACTTCGCACTCGCATCGCGCGTATGCGCCGAGAACGGTGCTTCTATCGTGAAGACTTACTACTGCGACGGTTTCGAAAAGGTAGCTGCCGCCTGTCCGGTTCCCGTTGTGATCGCCGGAGGTAAGAAACTGCCTGAAAAGGAAGCACTCGAACTCTGCTACAACGCCGTTAACGACGGTGCTGCCGGTGTCGATATGGGACGTAACGTCTTCCAGAGCGAAAACCCTGCCGCCATGATTCAGGCCGTACACGCTGTCGTACACGAAGGCTTGACACCGGAACAAGGTTTCGAAATGTTCAAGGATTTACAATAATGTGCTAATGGGTCAATATGCCAATGCACCAATGGGATGAATGTTCCATTTGGAGTATTTCACCGGCATATTGGCACATTTGCAAATTGATAAATTATTAGTTATGCATAAATTATTTACTTATCTCTGTTCCGCATTGTTGCTGGTAACCGCTACATCCTGCGAGAAGAAGACAGAAAAATTGCTGTTGGGTGGTTCCGGCTGGAACAAGATCGTGATCATCGATAAGAACACCAAGCAGGTAGAGTGGGAGCATCCCCTCGAAAAAGGTTGGGAATGCAACTCCGCTGTTGCCACTCCCGACGGGAATATCCTCTTTGCCTATGCCAGAGGTGCGAAGCTGATCGACCGCAACCATCAGGAGATCTGGAATATTGCCGCTCCCGATACCTGTGAGATGCAGACTGCCCGCGTGTTGCCCGACGGTAACTATCTTTTGGGTTGGGTAGGCCATCCGGCTGTCATCATGGAGGTGAGCCCGAAGGGAGAAATCCTGTCGCGTACCGAATATGAGACAGGCATCGAACATCCGCATGCCCAGTTCCGCCAGCTGAACAAGAATGCCCGCGGTAACTACCTGATGCCCCTCTTTGCCACTTCCGACGTGCGCGAGATCTCTCCGCGAGGCGAAGTCGTGAAGATCACCCGTCTCGAAGGAACACCCTTCACGACATTGGCATTGGCTAACGGGAACCATTGGGTTGCCTGTGGTGACGGTCACTCCCTGATGGAAGTGAACCTCGACAACGGCGAAGTAGCCCGCCGTTACGGTGAGAACGATATCAAAGGAGCCCGCCTGTTCTTCGTCGCCGGCTTGCTTCCTGCAAAGGATGGCGGCCTGTACGTCTGCAACTGGCAGGGACATGACAAGAATGCCGTAGAGGCCAACAGCCCCCAGGTATTCGAAATCAATGATAAAGGTGAAGTGATCTGGAATCTGAACGATAACGAAAAGTTCGGTATGATTTCTACGATTAGCACGATCGAATAGGTCACTGGTTTCATCACGTTTTTTCAGGCACGGATTTCTTTGAAATTCGTGCCTGAATCATATCTGCCTATATCTTTCCTTTCCTGTGTCTTTTTGAAAAGAATAGTGACACTCTCTATCCATGCAGATTCCCATAACAATAAAATGACTAAAAAAAACGTACGTTTCTTTTAGTCATTTTGATGGGGCAAATATACTTAAAATATTTGAAATTCACACATCTTCGTTTATTTTTTATTTTCCTGTCTGCCAAATATATCGAGTCTTTTGCACGCTATTTTCCGAAAGTCAATAGTTAACAATCTTTCGTAAATGGAATGACTAAAAGAAACGTACGTTTCTTTTAGTCATTTTGTAGACACTTAATCTTCATATGTCCAGACTGTTATGTCTTTTTCTGCTTTGGGACTGACGAGCTTTTGTGTGGAATGTATTGTTTGTTAAGTTGTTGTAAATCATATTGTTTCAAAAATAGGTTAACAGAGTGAAAAAATATATCCCGTTCTTTTGCCCGTTCTATCGGAAAGAGAAGGATAGACAATCTACTTATTTAGAAACAGTATAATTTTAGTATAAAATCGATATGATTTTGATAATGCTTGATATTCAATAAATATTATATATGATAAGATGTGCTATACCGCTTTCTAATCTATATATATTATTTGATTTTTTTAGTTAGAGCAAAATAGAATTAATCCTTGATAATCATTGGATATTTATAATAATATCAAACTATTGATTATTAGGTATATAAAAAATTAAAAGGTTTGAATTTCAAATAAATTAACTATCTTTGTGCGCTCTTGGGAAAATATATATTCAGTGTATAAAAGCTGTTTGAACAGCTTTTATTTTGTGCTATATAGCACAAAATAAACAACGTGCAGTAACCCTTTTAATATTTTATTAAGATATTTTGCTGCCAAAATCGATTTCTATTCGTTATTCCACTATTGGGACTGACGAACTTTGTTGTAGGGTAATAAATTCTTTAATTATATGAAAATCAATGATTTACTATTAAGATTAACGAAAGAGAAATACCTCAATCGCTGGATAATTTTTTTGATTGACCTGTTCCTTTCCGTCTTTTCGACCGTTACTTCTTTAGCTTTGGTCAGTTATATTCTGGATTGGAACTATACCGACCAGATCATTCTGACGGTTTTTCTGGCGTCGTTGTTCTGTAGCACTGCCAGCTTTCTTGTTTGCCAGACCTATAAAGGCATTATTCGCCATTCCGCCTTTACTGAAACCGGACGCATCGCCATGTCCTCTTCACTGAAAGTGGCGACCATCCTGCCGGTTCTTTTGTTTACGACCGGCCTTCTTTCCTTTCGCGGTTTCCTGCTGGGAAGTGTGGTGGATCTCTTCCTCACTTTTTTTATCCTGACGATATTCCGTGCTTTCCTGATCACGCTCTATACCTTTATGGTGAGCAGCATTGTATCCAACCGGAAAGACAAGCTTTTCATATTCGGGCATGAAGATTCTTCTCCCGCCCTATTGAACGATTCCTTTCTGCGTGAAAACTCATCCTATCAGGTGGAAGGCTTCCTCCGTTTCGGCCAGCGTGTCTCCATGCGCATCGGTTTGTATAAGGTCTATTTCATTACCGACCAAGAGGAATTCAGCCGTTTGGTGAACCGCTACAATATCAAGGCGATCCTCTTTACGGACTATAAGGCGGTGAAGGAAGAAAGCGAACGTCTGGTTCGTTTCTGCGAAAAAGAAAAAGTCCGTATGTTGCTCCTTCCTTCTTTGGACGAATTGAAAGGAGGCAAACTGAAGATGCGCGCCCTTCCCGAAGTCCGCATCGAAGACCTGTTAGGACGCGAAGAGATCCGTATCAACATGGAGGAGATCGCGGGTTCCCTGAAAGGCAAAGTCGTTTTGGTCACCGGAGCCGCCGGTTCCATCGGTAGCGAACTCTGTCGCCAACTCTGCCATTTCGGGCTGAAGCAATTGGTTTTGTTCGACAGTGCCGAAACCCCGATGCATAACATCCGGCTGGAGCTGGAAGAAAAATTCCCCGATGTCGAGTTTACCCCGGTCATGGGAGACATTCGCATGATCCATCGTGTCGAAAGCATCTATCAGCGTTTCCATCCCCAGTTGGTCTTTCATGCCGCCGCCTACAAGCATGTGCCCCTGATGGAAGAGAACCCTTGCGAAGCCGTCCATACGAATGTCTACGGTACGCGTAACGTAGCCGATATGGCAGTCAAGTACGACGTAGACAAGTTCATCATGGTCTCGACCGATAAAGCCGTCAACCCGACCAATGTCATGGGAGCGTCCAAGCGTTTGGCGGAGATGTATGTGCAAAGCCTGAGCATCGCTATCAGCAAAGGCCGGCATTCCGGTAAAACCCGTTTTATCACCACCCGTTTCGGCAACGTGTTAGGCAGCAACGGTTCCGTCATTCCCCGTTTCCGCGAACAGTTGGCAAAGGGTGGCCCTCTGACCGTCACCCATCCCGACATCATCCGCTACTTCATGACGATCCCCGAAGCCTGCCGCTTGGTTTTGGAAGCCGCCTTTATGGGCAAAGGAAACGAAATCTTCGTTTTCGATATGGGAACCCCTGTGAAGATCGCCAATCTGGCACGCCGCATGATCGAACTGGCAGGCCTCGTTCCCGACCAGGATATCGAGATCAAATATACCGGTCTCCGTCCGGGTGAAAAGCTCTACGAAGAACTGTTGGCAACGAAAGAAAATACATTGCCAACGGAAAACGAAAAGATCTACCGTGCCCAAGTCCGGGAATACGATTACGAAGACATCTGTACGGTCATGTCCCCCTTGATCGACCTCGCGATCAAAGTAGACAAAATGGGAACCGTCCGAATGATGAAAGGAATCGTGCCTGAGTTCAAGAGCAAGAATTCGGTATATGAAGTGCTTGATAAAGAATAAAATCGCTATCTTTGTGAAAAAGAATAGGAAATATGAGAACTACAGAGGAATATTTAAGTATACTGAGAGACAAAAAAGAATATTTGTTTCGTAAATATCAGATTACTAATCTGGGTTTATTCGGCTCTGTAGCCCGTCATGAACAAAAAGCAGATAGCGACATTGATATTTATTATGAGAGTTCCAATATGAGTCTGTTCACACTATGTCGCTTAAAGTCGGAACTAGAAAAACTTCTGGGCTGTTCTGTAGATTTGTTTCGTAAACGCGAATCTATAGTAGGAACCCGTATGGAAAAGTCAATAAAAAAGGATTTGATTTATGTATAACGGAAAGAATTCAGAACGAATTTTAGAGTTGATAGATATGATGATCAACTCAATTCATGTTATACAGGTTCACACTTCTCATATAAAGGATGGAATGATTTCTTACTAAATCCGGATGATGAAAGGAATCGAATAAAATTACTCTTTTTCTACAAAAGAGTTTCGCCGATGGAATCTGCAGCAGACTATCTTCCCTGACATTGTTGGTTTGGCAGATATTGGCAGCCAACCGTGTTACCAACAACTACTTCGAGACAACAAGTTGATTCAATCCATACCGAGATCAAACGCTCGCCTTATCCGGTATTAGTTTGCGGCGACTTTAACGATACGCCCGCTTCTTATACGTACCATCGGTTACGGAAAGGCTTGGCAGATGGTTTCCGTGATTGTGGAAGTGGCTACCAATACACCTTCCGGCAGTTATACAAACTCTGGCGGATTGATTACGTTTTCTATTCGAATCCGTTAAAAGGCCATGAATGCTATTCTCCGGAAAAATCTTATAGCGACCATAATATGATGGTTTGGAAAGGAATAATGAATGAAAAATTTAAATATCTAAAATGATAAAAAAGAAAGTCTTTATCATAGGAAACGGATTTGATTTGGATTTAGGTTGGAAAACCAGATATTCAGATTTTGCAGGGAGTTCGTATGGGAGATTTAAAGAAAATTATTCGTATACTTGTTTGGTTGATTTTTTAAGGCGTAAGGATCAAACGCAGAAATGGTTTGACTTGGAAATGGCATTGCGAGAGTATGCTTCCACAGCAAATGATGAGTATAAATATGATGATGAATTTACTCGCCGAGATGATTACAGGGTATTTGAAAAATTGACAAATAATTTGATGGATTATCTTTCTAAAGAACAGCAAAAGCCAATTAATACAGATTCTATAGCAGCCAAAGTATTTCGGAGTATTATTGAGAACGGCTATTTTACTTCTATTTATACATTTAATTATACCAATTTGGGGTTAATAGCCAAACAGTTGGATTTAGGTACTATTTCATTTGAATACGTACATGGCAGTATTGAGAAGCGAAGTGCTATTTTGGGAGTAGAAGATAAAACAGATTTGCGTTCAGGTTATTCATTCCTATATAAAACCTTTAATCGGTATTATGAATCTCATCATATTCAATATGATATGGCAGAAGCAGATGAAATTGTCTTTTTTGGACATTCATTAGGTCGGAATGATTATCATTATTTCCAACAATTGTTTCGAACACAGAGTTCAGAAAACTTACAACGTGCTAATTCTAAGCGAATCACTATTTTTACTTACGATGATGCTTCCCGGATTGGTATTTTGGAACAGCTTCGCGAAATGAACGATAAAAACACCAACTTGTTATTCAGCCTAAATGATTTTCAGTTCATTTGTACAAAAGAAAATATAACGGATAAAGAGCGTTTGAGACGTTTTTTAGATCATTTAGCCAAAGATAGCTTAGTAGAAAAACGTAGACAGGCATAAATACATATATAATAATAATTTAATCATCTAATCATGAAAATTGCAGTAGCAGGAACTGGTTATGTTGGTCTTAGTATAGCGACTCTTTTGGCACAACATCATCAAGTGACAGCAGTTGATGTTATTCCTGAGAAAGTGGATATGCTGAATCGTAAACAGTCACCTATTCAAGATGAATATATCGAGAAATATTTGGCAGAAAAGCCGTTGAATTTAATTGCTACACTTGATGGTGCAAAAGCCTATCAAGATGCCGAATTCGTGGTGATAGCTGCCCCTACCAATTACGATCCAGTCAAGAACTATTTCGATACACATCATATCGAAGATGTGATCGATTTGGTATTAAGTGTCAATCCCAATGCGGTCATGGTGATTAAATCCACCATTCCGGTTGGTTATTGTCGTAGCTTGTATGTTAAGTATGCACGTAAAGGCTTTAAGAAGTTTAATCTGCTGTTTTCACCGGAGTTTCTTCGTGAAAGCAAAGCGCTCTACGATAATCTTTATCCAAGCCGTATAATTGTAGGCTATCCCAAAATAATTAACAACGATCAATTTGGAGAAGAAAATGAAGCGATCAAAGCCATTGCCGATATCCCTGCACTGGAAAAGGCTGCCCATACATTTGCTTCTCTTTTGCAAGAAGGAGCTATCAAAGAGGACATCCCCACGCTTTATATGGGAATGAAAGAAGCCGAAGCGGTAAAACTTTTTGCTAACACTTACCTAGCCCTGCGTGTGAGCTATTTCAATGAATTGGATACGTATGCAGAGGTGAAAGGTTTGGACTCACAAGCCATCATTCAGGGTGTAGGCTTAGATCCCCGTATCGGTACGCACTACAACAATCCGAGTTTTGGATATGGTGGCTATTGTCTGCCGAAAGATACGAAGCAGCTGTTAGCCAATTACCAAGACATTCCTCAAAACATGATGAGCGCGATTGTCGAGAGCAATCGGACACGAAAGGATTTTATTGCCGACCAAGTGTTGCATAAGGCGGGATATTATAGTTATAGCGACCGAAATGGTTTCAATCAAGCGAATGAGAAAGAATGTGTCATTGGTATTTATCGCCTGACGATGAAATCAAATTCCGATAATTTTCGCCAGAGTGCTATCCAGGGGATCATGAAACGTATTAAGGCCAAAGGTGCAACAGTTATTATTTATGAACCCACATTAGAAGATGGAACAACATTTTTTGGAAGCAAAGTGGTAAATAATTTGAAAGCTTTCAAACAACAAAGCCATGCCATCATTGCGAATCGTTATGATGAGTGTTTGGATGATGTTCAGGAGAAAGTTTATACGAGAGATATTTTTGGAAGAGATTAAAAAACTTTTGTTTTTTAGTAGTAATAAAATATGACTATAGTTTTTGTTTCAAACTGTTTTAATCACCATGAGCGATTTTTGTGTGATGAACTTTACAAGCATGATGATGTAGAGTTTTATTTTATACAAACTATCCCTCTTTCTGAGGAAAGAAGAAAACTGGGGTGGTCAATAGATTTGAAAGAATTCCCCTATTGTCTTTGTTCATATGAAGACAAACAGAAGTGCGAGGACTTAATAAATAATTGTGATGTACTAATCATAGGAAGTGCACCATTTGAAACCTACAAAAAAAGAATCAATGAAAATAAACTTTCATTCTACTATTGCGAGAGTTTTTTCAAACAAGGTTTTTGGCATATTTTGAATCCCAAGACATTCATTACTGTTTTGAGATCTTATATAATTCCAAGCAGAAATAAAAATGTGAATATGCTATGTGCAAGTGCATTTACAGCCTTAGATTGCGCCAGAATATTTTCGTTTAAAGATAGATGTTTTCGTTGGGGACACTTTATAGAGGTTGACTTGGAGAGGAATCCGGAACAGTTGATGAAACAAAAAAAGAAATGTAGGGATTTAAGATGCGTTGTAAAGATTCTTTGGGTTGGTCGACTTCTGAGACTAAAGCACCCAGAAATGGCGATACTCGTTGCTAACAAACTTAAAAAATCTTCTATACCATTTGAAATGGAGATAATAGGAACTGGACCTTTAGAAGGTGAGATTCGCTCAATGATTAGCAATTTGGAATTATCAAATAGTGTGAGTATGTCGGGAACAATGTCACCTACAGAAGTACGCCAACGGATGGAAGAGTCCGACATATTTCTTTTTACATCAGATCACAACGAAGGATGGGGAGCTGTACTTGGAGAGGCAATGTCTTCAGGTTGTGCAGTTGTTGCTGGTAGTGCTATTGGTGCAACTCCATTCCTTGTCCAACACAATGTTAATGGGTGTATTTATAATAGTATAGATTACAAACAATTTGAAGAACTTGTACTGTCGCTAATAATTAATGATTCTTTGCGAGAGAACATTGGATTGAATGCGATAAAAACGATGCAGGAAGAATGGTCTCCTTTGATTGCAGCAGACCGCTTTTATATGACAGCAAAGAATTTAATTGAAGGACAAATGAATTTATCTTATGAGAATGGCCCTATGAGCAAGGCTACTTTGATAACAAGAAGATGGTTTAAATAGCAGATTTTGACATGTATATTTTCATAGTTTTTTGGTTAATGCTATGCTGGAAGTTTTGCAATAGAGAAAAAATAATGCATTTAATTGTTGCAATAATTCCAATCTTTGTAATGATTGCATTTCGGGCAGAAACAGTTGGTACAGACACTGCAGGATATCTATATACATTTTCTATTATAGATAGAAATGAATCATTAAGACAATTGTTAAGTAATTGGGATACAGAAAAGGGATATGTTGTCTTATGTTATATCTTGAAATATTGTGGTTTTGGTAATCAGTCCTTGCTGATAGCTGAAGCATTTATATTCTGTGGATCAATAGTTTATTTTTGTAAGCACAATGCAAATGATAGACTGTTTATGCTAATGGTTACAGTTCTTACACTATCAGAGTTTGCATTATCAGGCATCAGACAAACAATAGCATTGTCTGTATTTCTTATTGCGTATAGGTTCGCGAGAGAACATAAATGGAAGGTCTATATTCTACTTGCAATTCTGGCTTTATCATTTCATACATCAGCTTTACTCGTATTTCCATTTGCAATACTGATTAACAGACAGTTTAATGGAAAGACAATTATTCTGTACATTGCAATCCTTTTGTTATCTCTTGCTTCTATGAGTACAATTTTTAGCACAGTAACGAGTTTGCTAAAGGGTTATGAAGAGTATCAATTAATGAGTTTGGATGGTGGTTATGTATCATTTGTAACCTCTGTGTTGTTCTGCTTAGTTATTTTAAGTTGCTACAAGAAAGAGAAAAATAATATTCTTTTTCAACAAACGTCACATTATGCAATTTTGAATATGGTGATGTCTGCTATACGGTTCGTGAATGTAATGATTATGCGGGTACTGTTGTACTTATCTGTATTTCCATACTTGATGGTTGATTCTTTGAAAGAAACTACAAATGCAAATCGCTATAAATTTGTTGCAGCCTTTTATGCTGCCGCATATTTTATATATCGTTTAGGTTCATTAAATAATTATATATTTTACTGGCAATAACAATGTTTTCATATCTATACAACAAGTATAACGAATGCCTAAAGCGCGATTCGAAGAATGGACTGGTCAGGTTCTTAGATAAAACCTATGTTATACTTTTTTTTTATTTATGTAATACGGTATTAATTCAATACTATAAAATAACAAAAAGATATTATCGACTTAAAGTTGCATCAAATAAACCGAATCTTATAGTATCTCTTACAAGTTACCCAAAACGCATTAACACCATTTGGATTACAATTGAGTCCTTAATCAGGCAAGTACAAAAACCAGATATGATTATTTTGTGGCTTGCAGATGAGCAGTTTCCGAATCGAGTACTACCGGAAACTCTTTTAGAACAGCAGAAGAGAGGATTAACTATTAGGTGGTGTGAAAATTTAATGTCTCATAAAAAATACTTCTATGTATGCCAGGAATATCCTGACGCCCATATAATTACTGCAGATGACGACTTGATTTATCCTCCATTTTACGTTAAGAAGCTTTGGAACATGCATACGGAGTATCCAAACGATGTTGTGTCTTTGACATCTCAAACAATATATCCAACATATTGCACATCACCCTCTAAATGGACAGGAGTATCTCGCCAAAAAGTTGTTTCATCATATCAGATCAGTTTGAACTCTGGGGCGGGAGCTTTATTTCCTCCTAAAAGTCTACCAGTACAGGCTTTTGACAAAGAAGCAATACAAAGGTTATGCCCATATGCTGATGATTTATGGCTTACAGCAATGACCCATATGAATGGTGTTAAAACAACAAAATATACCTATAACCCATTTCCAGTGGTTATTAAATCAACTCTCAGCGATAGTTTATGCACTAATTATAACTCGGCCACCAACGAACATCCAATAAACAATGATACGCAATGGTCAGCAATTACTACAGAGTATAAACAACATTTAAAAAATATCATCGGAGAATTTTTTGAATAAATGGCAAGTTCTATAAAAAAGGGAGCCTTAATAGGCTATCTAACTATCTTCATAAATATTGTAACAGGGTTGTTGTACACTCCTTGGATGATTCACCAGATAGGTGTTTCGGACTATGGATTATATACATTGATCAGTTCCTTTATATCCTATTTCTTGCTCGATTTCGGTCTTGGTACAGCTGTTTCTAGATATGTATCCAAATATAGAGAAGAAGGAAAATTTGAGGAGATTGGAAGAGTACTTAGTATAATCATGAAAGTATTTGCAATCATTGATTTTGTAATATTTGCACTTCTCTTTGTTTGTTTCTTTTATATCTCAAAAATTTTCACAGGACTGACACTTGATGAAATCGAAAAATTTAAGGTAATTTACTGTATTGCTGGTTTTTTTAGCCTTCTTACATTCCCCTTTTCATACTTAAATGGTATACTTATTGCTTTTGAGAAATTTGTTACTCTCAAGGGGTGTGATCTTGTTCATCGGATATTAGTGGTAATTTTAGTCGTGTTGTGTCTAATAAAAGGATGGGGACTTTATGCGCTTGTTGTAGTTAATAGTGGTATGACTTTTTTAATTGTGTTATATAAAATTGCTTATCTTGCAAAAACAAAGCATATATCTATAGATTTAAAATATTTTGATAAAGGCTTGCTGATTCAGTTGCTGAAGTTCTCTTCCTGGGTATTTGTTATTGGAGTAAGTAGTAGACTCATGTACAATATAATTCCTACCATATTGGGCAGATATTGCAATTCAACTGAGGTAGCAAAGTTTTCTATTGCTATGATGATTGAGGGATATGTCTATACATTTGCAAGTGCTCTTAATGGTCTTTTTCTCCCACGTGTAATGCGCATAGCCGTAAATGGAAACAATGGTAGTGAACTTACAAAATTAATGATAAAAGTAGGTCGATTGCAACTGTTGGTTGTTGGTGCCATAATTACAGGATTTGTTGTGATAGGAAAAGATTTTGTTTCCTTGTGGCTAGGTAAAGATTTCGAGATGAGCTATTGGGTAACTTTATGTTTGATAACCCCAGGGATTATATCTTTAATCGAAGAGATAGGAAATACAGCGCTTATTGCGACCAATGAATTAAAATATCGTGCATTCTTATTTATAGGAGCCAGTATAATCAGTATTGTTGGTGGATATTTCTTAACACCATCATTAGGTGCTATTGGAGCTGGAATCTCTGTTTGTATATCGCTTGTTTTCTGTCATATTATTGGAATGAATATCCTGTATAAGAAAAAATTGGATATAGACATAATGATATTTTTTAAGGAGTCTATATTTCGATTTATTCCAGTTATGATTGTAGTACTTGTCGTAATGTTCATTGTAAAACATTTCATTACCTTTACTGGTTGGATAGGATTTATTGTAGAGGCAACTTTTTTTGGACTTATATTTGTGCTTTCACTATGGTTATTATACATGAACGAAGAGGAGAAGGCGATGATCATACAAACATTCAAAAAGCAACTGTAATATGACAAATAGCTCTATTTTGACAAACCTTGTATCAATTATAATTCCTGTTTATAATGTAGAAAATTATTTGCGTGCGTGCTTGAATTCTGTTATTGCCCAAGATTATCAGAAGTTGGAGATAATTCTAATCAATGATGGTAGTAAAGACGGAAGCCTAATAATATGTAAGGAATATGCTGCAAAGGATAACCGGATTCATCTAATAGACAAGCCTAATGAAGGTCAGTCCTCTGCTCGTAATGCTGCTTTGGATGTAATGACAGGCGATTGGGTTATGTTCGTTGATAGTGATGATCAAATCGAACCGAATATGGTTTCCACGATGCTCAATTATGCACTGGATAACAAGTGTGAGATCGTTCGTTGCAATTGTATGACTAGAGGAATGAATCGAGATGAAGTTAGGAAACTTCCCATCTCTGCAGGATTATATGAACGCGAACGAATAAATGAATTTATAATAAAGGATCTTCTTGGTAGTCAGCCTTGCTTCGGCTTATACAAATCTAAACTTTGGAAGAATGTTAGATTTCCGATAGGGCGCATATATGAAGATTTAGCAGTTTTGTTTAGGGTGTATGTTGCCGGTAAAGGAGATGTAGGTATAATAGATGAACCTCTTTATATATACAACCTTCATGATGATAGCACAAGTTTTAAGATTTCACCTAATAAAAATTATGATCGTTTTTTAGCATTCAAAGAACATTCCGATTATGCAGCACAAGCTAAACTTCCATACGAAGATTACTGTTTTCATAATACAGCAATTACTGCTATTGGCACTCTTAATTACTATATCCGGTTTAAGCAATCAAGATTAGAAATCAGTAAATTGAATGAGGTTATAGATTTTCTTAACTCAAACAGAAAGAGGGTGCTTCATGATAAATTCAACTCAAAGTATCACAGGTTGATGTTTGCATTGTTTTACTTGAATCGCCGTATATATCAGTTGGTTATGTTTTTATTATATTCAATAAGAAAGTGAAAGACAGATTATCAAATATGGAGCTACTAAGAATAGTTGCAATGTTTTTGGTATTGTTGTTACATTGTAACTATTCAGTTATTGGTCCAGTGAGTCAATCAGAGGTTATTTCCGATTCAATAGGGTCGTTTATAAGAATCCTAACTGAACAATTATGCCTTTGTTGTGTGAATATTTTCGTTCTTATATCTGGCTGGTTCAGTATTAAATTCACTTTTAAGGGTGTCTGTTCTCTTTTTTTTCAAGTATTTACATTAGTCATAGCTGTATGTGTTGTTCTCATTCCTTTTAGTCCTAATATACCATACAAAGATATTTTCAAGGTGTTTTATATGGGATCCTACTACTGGTTTATACCTTCTTATTTGATATTGTTTGTATTCTCTCCTGTACTAAATGTATTTGTAGAGAACACGGATAGAGTATTAATTGAAAGAGTACTTTTGGGATTTTTCTTTTTGGAGTTTGCTCTTGGTTGGCTATTCGACTGGGAACACTTTGGTTTAGGATATTCAGGAATTTCTTTTATGGGTCTTTATCTTATGGCACGTTTCTTAAATAAGTTCAAATATAAACTCTTTATTACAACAAGATGTAAAAGTTTCTATTTGGGAGTATATCTATTGTGTTCCATAATTCCCGCAACAATCACGTTTTATACTATTAGATACATGAATTACGGTTTCAACCAATTGTCATATACATCTCCATTTGTGATAGGGGCTTCTGTATCAATGCTATTATTGTTTTCAAAATTTGAATTTGAGTCTAAGTTTGTAAATTGGATAGCTGCATCCTCATTTTCTATGTATCTTATTCAACTTCATCCTATGATATGGCCCATTTGGACATCTAATATGAATGATTTATACAAATCTATAGGGGGGGGTAAATATTTGATAGTCAGCTTGTTATCTTGTGCTGTTTTGGGGGGTATTTGTGTGCTTATTGACCAAATTCGCATTAAAATGTGGAATATTATAAAAATTAAGATGTAGGTATGTATTATTTGAGGTTATTATTTTGTATATTACGCACTTGGCCATTAGGTGTCGTTTATATTTGGAAAACAAAAATTATGAAAGACAGCTATGCGATGCGGTGGTTTAAAGATGTTGAGGCCTCCAATCATTATGGTTCTTTCTTTTCAATCATAACCAAGCGTCCATATTATAGAGATCTATTTTATCACAGATTTCATTTGCCAGTTACTTTATGTTTACCCCTTTTTGGTGGTTGTGACGTTGCTATTCCTAGAATCAATATAGGAGAAGGTTTGTTTTTAGAACATCCCCACGGGTCGTATTTGAATGCTGTGATGATAGGAAAAAACTTCACTTGTCTTCATAATGTAACAATAGGTAAGAATCACGGGGGGGTACCGACAATTGGCGATAATGTTTTTTGTGGTTGCGGTTCCTGTATTTTGGGACCCATAACAGTTGGTAACAACGTTAAGATAGGAGCAAATGCTGTAGTTGTAAAAGATATCCCTGATAATTGTGTTGTAGTAGGTAATCCAGGTGTTATTGTGAAACGCGATGGTAAACGAGTAATAAGTGAATAATATGAAAGTCGTTCAAATTAATGCTGTCTATGAATATAGCAGTACAGGGCGTACTACGAAGGAAATGCATGAGTATTTTTTATCTGTAGGAATTGAGTCTCATGTGTTCTGTACCAACAAGAACATTCCTGAGAAGTTCGTATATAAGGTCAGTTCAAAACAAGATCAACGATTGCATTCTTTAGCTTCTCATCTTTTTGATATACAAGGTTTGTGTTCAAAAAAAAGCACAAAGGTGATGATATCAAAGATAGATGCCATCATGCCAGATGTGGTAATTCTTAGGAATCTCCATTCAAATTATGTAAATTATCCTTTGGTATTAGAGTATCTCGCAAAAAATGATATACCAACTATTGTAGTTCTTCATGATGTATGGACATTTACAGGACATTGCTGTTACTATACGGAAGATCACTGTAATAAGTGGCTTTCTGGATGTGGCAATTGTCCTGCAAAGAAGAAATATAATAGTAGTTTATGGTTAGATCGTTCGGCATCCAACTACAAAAAGAAGTTGGAATTGTTCAATGCCATTCCTCGATTAGCTATAGTAGGGGTATCAGATTGGGTAGCAAATGAGGCTAAACAGAGTCCAATATTTTCTAAGGCAAAGGAAATACTTCGAATTTATAATTGGATAGATCTGAATAAATTTAAACCAGTAGACAGTCTTCCTATTAGAGTAAAACACGATCTGGATAACAGATTTACTATTTTAAGTGTTGCTCAGGGGTGGAGCGAAGTTAAGGGACTATTCAAGATTTTTGAAGTGGCCAATAAGATGCCAGAGAAAAGATTTATACTTATTGGCAAAATGGCATATGAAGGAGCATTACCAAAGAATGTAATATCTGTAGGGGTCATATCAAGTATAGATGAATTGGCTCAATACTACTCAGCAGCAGATGTACTTTTGGTTTGTTCTGTACAGGAGACATTCGGAAAAGTATCTGCTGAGGCTCTTGCTTGTGGAACACCAGTCATTGCCAACAACTCTACAGCTAACCCCGAGATTGCAGGGATGGATTGTGGTCTGTCCTTTAATAATAACAATGTAGATGAAATTGTTTCTGCCATTCAGCAACTTGAACGAAATGGAGGTAAATATCAATATATCCATAAATGTAATAAACGAGCAAGCGAATTATTTGATTTCAAGAAACAGATGCTGGTATATCAGAAGCTTTTTAATAGACTTTTAAAGAAGTAAATTCATGAAGATTTTATTAATAACTTCAGAAGAATGGAATGACTATGTTTTTGGAAATGGAGTGTTAACAAACTGGTTTACTGGTTATGATGCTGAGTTTGCTCAAATATATACATCTCCAGGTCTTCCAATAAATAGCTGCTGCGAACAGTATTTCCAGATCACTGATAGTCAGATGGTGAAATCTATCTTTGGTGGTGGTAAAGCTGGGCACCAAGTTTCAAGAGTGGAAAAGTCTACAGAGATTGCAGAAGCCAAACAGAACGCTCAACGCAAAGGTGTATATGGAGTTATGAAAAAGGTTTCAATGACTTTCAATACTCCTGTACAGCTGATACGCGATTTCATTTGGACGAACGGAAGGTATGACACCGATGCTTTGAGACAGTTCGTGCAGGTTTTTAATCCAGATGTTGTTTTCTGTCCAAGATATATTACTCCCAAAATGATGCGTTTGGAGAAATTAGTTTCAACGATGACGGAAGCTCCATTTGTAGCTTTTACGGCTGATGATGAAGCTTCAATACCTTCATATGGTAGTTGGCTTAGCAGGTTGAGAAAACGTTTGATACATAATAGCTTTAAGAAGCATATTTCTCTTTATCGATATTATTATATGTTCAGCCAAGATCAAGCAGATGAATATTACGCTGAGTATGGGATTAAAACTTCAACCTTGCTAAAGTGTGGGGATTTTCAAGACACATTTGAGAAAAAGCTCGTAGGTGATCCTATACGACTCGTTTATGCTGGTCGCTTGTATTGCAATAGATGGAAGTCGCTAGCGGAAATTGGTAAAGCTCTACAAGCGATCAATAAAACAGGTACAAGAATGGTGCTTGATATATATACATTAGATAGTTTGACGAGTGAGCAGGCTGTGGCTCTTTCTGAAGATAAATATATCTATCTAAAAGGTGGTGTAAGTCCCACAAAATTAAAGACTATATATGAAAATGCTGATATTGCTCTACATGTAGAATCTATGGATGAATATTATCGAATGGTTACACGTGTATCATTCTCTACCAAGATTATCGATCTGATGGCATCTACCTGTGCAATTATGGCGATATGTTGGAATCAACATGCTGGATATCAATACTTAAAGGGACATAATGCAGCATTTTGTGTTGATAAATACGAAGATGTGCTCCCATTGTTACAGCAGATTGTAGATAATCCAGCTCTCATACAAGAGTATGCCAAGAGGGCATATGAGTGTGGCAAAAAGAATCATTCACGTGAAATAATTCATTTGCAAATATCTACTCTACTTGAAGAGGTAATAAAAAACTCACATGTGAAATGAAGGTTTCTGTAATTATTCCAACATACAAGCCACAAAAGTATCTGTGGGATTGTCTTTGTTCAATGAATGAACAAACTATGAGAAAAGAAGACTTTGAGGTGATACTTGTCTTGAATGGCTGTAACCAACCTTATTATTCACAAATTTTGGATTGGAAGGCTGCACATAAAGATTTGAACTTGAATGTTATCCAAACAGATCAGGGAGGGGTAAGCAATGCGAGAAATATTGCTTTAGACACAGCGAAAGGAGAATATATTACATTTGTAGATGATGATGACTACTTTTCGACTACCTGTCTTCAAGAAATGCTTGATATAGCAACACCTGATACTATTGTTCTGTGCAATACAATTGGATTTTTCGATGATGGAAGAGAAAAGATTATTCCACAAACTCTTGTTTTTCGAGAATCCTCTTCAAATGGCAAAGCTCCTTATCACAAGATAAGGACATATTATTCCATCCCTTGGGCTAAGTTGATTCATAAGTCTGTTATTGGGGATAGAAGGTATAATACACTGTTTAAGAATGGTGAAGACTGTTTATATATGTTCCTCTTGTCCAATAGGTTCAAATATGTTAATTTTACATCAAAAGAAGCAATGTATTATCACAGATATAGAGAAAATAGTGCTATTGCGGCTTTGAAGTTTAATAAAGAAATAGTTATTAATACATTAAAGCTTATAGGTGCATATTCAAAGATTTATTTTAGAGGTCCAAACTACTCGTTTAAAGTGTATTTTACTCGAGTCTTAGGTGCCTTGCATACATTGTTAAACGCATTACTGAAATAAAGAATGAAGAATAAAGTAGCAATAGTGAATCGTACTAACTTGAAGAATTTCGGTTCGGTACTTCAGGTATATGCCTTATGTGATGCAGTCAAGAAGCTCGGATATGATTCTGAGGTGGTGTGGCAGAGTGGAAACATGTCACAGAATTATGATCTCAGACCCAACAAGGCAATAAAGATTGTTTTGAAGCTTTTGCTGCATCCAACTCTTCTGTGGTCAACCATCAAGACTATTAGGGAGGTGAAGGCAAATGTGATTGACGAAGGAAAGATCAAAAAATTTAATAACTTTGTAGCCAAGAACTTTAAACAAACTTTCTATGCACCTGACGAAATAGAGAAGGTGGCAGCATCGGATAAGTATTTTAAGTTTATCTGTGGTAGCGATCAGATATGGTGTACTACAACTTTGTATCCTGATCCTATGATGTATTTGCGTTTTGCTCCAAAGGAGAAGCGTGTGGCATATGCTCCGAGCCTTGGCCGCAACTATATTCCAAATTACAACAGGCGCATACTGAAGAAGTATATCAGCGATGTGCCTTGCGTGTCGGTTCGTGAGGATGAAGGACATTGTCTTATAAAGGAATTGACAGGACGCGATGCAACGGTTGTAGCAGATCCTACATTGCTAATGCGGAGCAACGAGTGGGATAGACTGAAAGCTGAGGTTGATTTGCCGGATAAGTATGTGCTTTGTTATTTTTTGGATGATCCTTCTGCTGACGTGAAGACTGCTATTTGTAAGTTTGCCAAAGGGAGCGATTTGAATATTGTGGTCCTTGGTAAGTTAGGAGCGATAGATTATCCTACCGATCGTATTTATAAGCCAACTGCAGGTCCTGGTGAGTTCCTAACTATTTCTAGTAAGGCCCAGATGATAATTACAGACTCTTATCATGGAATGCTCTTTGCTATCAACTACCACAAAAAATTTTGGTCGGTAGAGCGTTCTTACTCTCAATTTGACCAGTCATCACGTCAGTTGACCATATTATCTCGCCTCGGTATAAAGAATCGCTATGTGAAGAAGAACTTCAATTTTACCGATGCAGAAATTGATTATAATGCTGTACAGACAAAGATTGATGTCTTTGTAGCATACTCAATGAATTTTCTAAAAAACTCATTAGAAAAGTAACATGACGCATATACAGAATGTATGGGCCAATAATACTTTGACAAATAAGCAAAATAGAAGTCAATGCTGCGGTTGCTCTGCATGTGAAAGTATTTGTAAAAAAAAGGCCATCAGTATGAAGGCTGACAAAGAGGGTTTTCTGTATCCTGTAGTAGATGTAGGTAAGTGTGTTGATTGTGGTTTGTGTACTAAAGTTTGTCCTGTTGTAAATGAATGTAATAATAATAACCATTATCTCAAAATTTATGCTGGTTATACAAAGGATGATGTGCTTTTAAACCAATGTGCGACAGGTGGAATCGGAACAGCTTTAGCTTTGTATATAGTTAAAAAAGGTGGAGTTGTGTTTGGTGTACAGTATTCTCCAGACTATAAAAACGTAGAGTATGGAATAGCTACCACTGAAGAGGAGGTTCGTCGGTTCTGTGGTTCAAAATATGTTCAAGCTTCTAAAACAGGAATCTTCGAAAAAGTGAAGAAATGTCTGAATACAGGGCGCTTTGTGTTGTTTACGGGTTGTCCTTGTGACGTTTCAGGTCTTAAGAATTACCTTCGTATAGATTATAAAAATCTGATAACTTGTGAGTTGATTTGTGCAGGAATAACATCTCATAAGGTTTTGAATGATTATAGAGTTTGGAGTGAATCGAAGAATGGAAAGCATATAGAAAAGATTAATATGCGACACAAATTGAGAGGTTGGTTTGTTACAAGCCTCGAAGAGACATTTGATGATAACAGCAAGAAATATAAAAATTTTTATGCTACATATCTTGGTCATGCTTTTTTGACATTTCCTCGTCCCTCATGTTTGAAATGTCAGTATCGTGGAACTGTAAGTCAAGCAGATATAAAGATTGGTGACTTTTGGGGGATCAAGGATTCTGATGAGTTTTGGAATCCAAACGGAGTGTCCGTAATATTTGTGAATACACAGAAGGGCTTAGATATATTGAAAATGTTAGATGATTTTGCCTTATTCGAGACTACATATGAATATGCAACCAAAGGTAATCATTCAGCTGTTGAGAATCACGGAGAGTATTATGTTCGATTACGTGATAAATTTGAACAGCTCTATATCATAGAAGGTAAAGGCTTAATACCTTCTTGTAAGGCCACAGCTTCTAATGGTTTTTGGGTGAAGCACTTTGTTCCTGATAATTTTCATACAATTATGAAAAAATTGTATCATGCAATAATTGATAAAAAGAGGTAAAGTATACGTCAATAATGAACTTTAATTTACCAACATCAACTTAGTTGTAAATGAAAAGACTTATATATGTAACAACGGTAGCCCAGTCTATGGCTTTTTTTAAAGGACAACTGAAATATCTGTCTGATTATTATGATATTACATTTGTTAGTTCTAATGAAGATAATCCTTGGGAGTTGCAAGAACGGGCTGAATCTTATGGAGTCCCTTATTATGAACTTCCAATGGCTCGTGAAATATCTTTAGGGACAGATATCAAGTCGCTTTATTTATTCTTGTGCTATTTCAAAAAGGTAAAACCAGATGCTGTACATGGTAATACTCCTAAAGGGGCTTTGCTTTCTATGGTTGCAGCTAAATTGACGGGGGTGAATACTCGTATCTATATGTGTCATGGTCTACGTTATCAAGGTTGTACAGGATTGAAACGCAAGATTTTAATTGCGATGGAAAAAATTACAACTAAATGTGCTACTCATATACTTTGTGTGAGTGAGGGAGTTCGTGATACGTTGAATGCTGATGGTATTTGTAGTAAAAAGAAGACTTGTGTTATAGGTTGTGGCAGCTGCAATGGTATTGATATATCTCAGTTTAATCCTGAAATTTATTCAGATGAACAAAAGCTTGAGCTTCGTACCAAGTATGGAATAACTTCGGATGAGTTTGTTTTTATCTCTATGGGACGAGTGGTAAAGGATAAAGGAGTCAATGAAATGATCCGTGCTTTTGTTCGTTATCGTAAAGATAACCCAAAAGTTCGTTTAATGATGTTAGGCTCTTTTGAAGATGCACTGAATCCTGTAGATGCTGACGTTGCTTCTATTATTAAAGGCAATCAGGAAGGGGTGGTATATTGTGGTAAACAAAATGATGTAAAACCTTTTTTGGCGGTTTCGCAATGTTTGTTATTTCCTTCTTATCGCGAAGGCTTTGGATTAGTTTTGATGGAAGCCGGAGCAATGGGACTACCTGTCATTAGTTCTGATATTATTGGTTGTAATAATGTGGTGACAAAAGAAAATGGTTTATTAGTTCCGCCTCGTGATGTAGAGAGCCTCTATCAAGCAATGAAGACAATGGTAACAGATAAAAAACTTTATCATTATTTCTCAGTTTCTACTCGCCAGTCTATTATTGACCGTTTTGAACAGAAGAAACTTTGGAAGAAATTTCTTGATTTTTATCAAACAATTATTTGAAATATCACATTCGTTATGTATAAATATTTTCTCAAACGAATAATTGATTTTGTTTTTGTATTTGGTGTATTGACTGTAATCTGGCCCATCTTGCTGGTTATGGCTATTTGGTTGCACTTTGCCAACAAGGGAGCCGGTGCGTTCTTTACACAGGAGCGACCCGGTAAAGGAGGAAAAATATTTAAGGTGATCAAGTTTAAAACTATGACAGATGAACGGGATGCTGACGGTAATTTACTTCCGGATGCAGATCGGTTGACAAACGTAGGGCGTTTTGTTCGTTCCACTTCGATTGATGAGTTGCCCCAGTTGATAAATGTCCTGAAAGGGGATATGGCGTTGATTGGACCTCGTCCTTTATTGGTTCAGTATCTGCCATTATATAGTAAGGAGCAGGCGCGTCGTCATGACGTGCGACCGGGTATTACCGGATGGGCACAGGTGAACGGACGTAATGCGATCAGTTGGACGAAGAAATTCGAACTGGATGTTTGGTATGTAGACCATTGTTCGTTTTGGCTGGATGTGAAGATCATCTTTTTGACGATAAAGAAAGTGTTTGTTCGAGAAGGCATTTCACAAGAGGGACAGGCTACGATGGAATTTTTTACGGGTAATAATTAAACGGATATGTATTTATACGGTGCAAGCGGTCATGCTAAAGTGATCATAGATATATTAAAGGCGAATCATATAGAGATAGAAGGTCTTGTCGATGATAATCCGGAGATAAATGAACTTTTGGGTTATCCGGTTTTTTATGGGAAGGAAGATATTTCACCTCTGATAATAAGTATAGGTGATAATAAAATACGTCGGATGATTGCTCACAAACTAAATGTTGAATTTGGAACGGCGATACATCCGTCTGCGATAGTCTCTCCTTATGCCACTGTACAGGAAGGATCGGTTATCATGCAGGGAGCGGTTGTTCAGTCTTGTGCTTGTATAGGGAAACATTGCATTGTTAACACTGGAACATCTGTCGATCACGAATGTGTGATAGGAGATTATGTGCATATCTCTCCGCATAGTACGCTTTGTGGAAATGTTCATGTTGGTGAAGGAAGTTGGATCGGTGCAGGTACGACGGTTCTACCGGGTGTCAAGATCGGAAAATGGTCTGTGATCGGTGCGGGATCGGTTGTTGCCAAAGATATTCCGGATGGGGTTTTGGCTGTAGGAAATAGGTGTAAAATATTAAAACATTTGTAATAGATAATGAACAAACGAATTTATCTTTGCCTCGCTCATATGAGCGGCAAAGAACAGGCTTTTATCCAGGAAGCCTTTGATACCAATTGGGTTGTGCCTTTAGGACCGAATGTGAACGGGTTTGAAGAGGATCTGAAACATTTTGTAGGTAATAATAAAGAAGTCGTTGCCCTTTCCGCCGGTACGGCAGCTGTTCATTTGGCCTTATTGGCTTGTGGTGTGGGACCGGGAGATGAAGTAATTGTGCAGAGTTTTACTTTCTGTGCATCTTCGCACCCGGTGACCTATCTGGGGGCTACTCCGGTATTTGTTGATTCGGAGGCGGATACTTGGAATATGGATCCGGTGTTGTTGGAAGAGGCCATCAAAGATCGGATTGCCAAGACAGGTAAAAAGCCAAAGGCGATCGTACCGGTTTATCTGTACGGGATGCCAGCGAAGATTGAGGAGATCATGGCGATTGCCGACAGATATGATATTCCGGTTATCGAAGATGCTGCCGAAGGGCTGGGAAGCCGGTATGACGGACAGGTTTGCGGTACGTTCGGACGATACGGGGTGCTTTCGTTCAACGGCAACAAGATGATCACTACTTCAGGTGGTGGGGCTTTGATCTGTCCGGACGAAGAAACGAAAAAGAAGATCATGTTCTATGCTACACAGGCCCGTGAGTCTTATCCTTATTATCAGCATGAAGAGATCGGCTACAACTATCGTATGTCGAATATCTGTGCCGGTATTGGACGTGGCCAGATGACGGTGTTGGATGAACATATTGCCCACCATCAGCATACCTGCCAACTCTATAAGGAATTGCTTGCCGGAGTGGAAGGGATCGTATTGCACGAGAATCCATCTTCCCGTTTCGACAGTAACTATTGGCTGAATACGATCCTGCTCGATCCGTCCTTGCATGTGAAAGGAGAGGAACATGCCTACGAAACGGCTGTTCAGGGAGCGGTAGGAGGTGCAGCCGGTGTGACACACGTTGCTTCTTCCTTGCATACCGACTCGGAACCGAACCGGAATGTGGAAGCCATGCGTATGGCATTGGATGCTGTCGGCATCGAATCTCGTCCGCTATGGAAACCGATGCATTTGCAACCTGTATATAAGAACAATCCCTGCTATGTGAACGGGGTGAGCGAATCTTTGTTCAGACAAGGACTTTGCTTGCCGAGTGGCCCGTGTGTGACAGATGAAGATGTGGTTTATATTGTTAATGCGATAAAGGCTTGCATTGAAAAATAATAAAAATATATAATATGTCAGTATTCAAAGACAAAACCCTCCTGATCACCGGAGGTACTGGTTCTTTCGGTAACGCTGTGCTTCGGCGTTTTTTGGATTCCGATATTAAGGAGATCCGTATCTTTAGCCGTGATGAGAAAAAGCAGGACGATATGCGTCATCAGTTGCAAAATCCCAAAGTGAAGTTCTATATAGGGAATGTGCGTAATAAGACATCGGTGGATGTGGCGATGCGGGGTGTGGACTATGTGTTCTCGGCTGCGGCCTTGAAGCAGGTTCCCAGTTGCGAATTCTTTCCGATGGAAGCGACCCGTACGAATGTGGAAGGGACGGAGAACGTGCTGCTTTCCGCGATCGAGCATGGCGTGAAGAATGTGGTGGTTCTTTCTACGGATAAAGCCGCTTATCCGATCAATGCGATGGGGATCTCCAAGGCGTTGATGGAAAAGGTGGCGATCGCCAAAGGACGTGAGCTGGGCGAAGGGGCGCAGACGACGATCTGCTGCACGCGCTACGGCAATGTGATGGCGAGCCGGGGTTCCGTGATCCCTCTCTGGGTGGAACAGATGGAACAGGGTAAACCGATCACAATTACCGACCCGGAGATGACGCGTTTCATGATGACGCTGGATGATGCGGTCGACCTGGTGGTCTATGCCTTTACACATGGGCATAACGGTGACCTGTTCGTGCAGAAAGCACCGGCAGCCACTCTGTCTGTCCTTGCACAGGCGTTGAAAGAGACCTACGCGCAGATCGATCCGAAGTACCAGGATACGGAGGTGAAGGTGATCGGCACACGTCATGGAGAAAAACTGTTTGAAACCCTTGTGACACGCGAGGAGATGGCGAAAGCGATCGATATGGGCGACTATTACCGCATCCCTTGCGATACGCGCGACCTGAACTACGACAAGTACTTTACCGAAGGAAGCGAATGCCTGTCCAAGATCGAGGACTATCATAGCCATAACACGACTCGTCTGGATGTCGAAGGAATGAAAAAGCTGTTACTCCGCCTACGTTTTATTCAGGAAGACCTCGGATTGATCGAACGGGCAAAACCGAGAGAAATCAGAAGCGAATAAACCTGCTTCGTGCCAAGCCTCAAAACTTCAAACTTAAAATTTAAAAGAGATGAACATATTAGTAACCGGTGCCAAAGGCTTCATCGGTCGGAATCTTGTATCCCAACTTCATAATATCCAGTCGGGAAAGGCTCGCAATTATCCTGTTTCAGGGACTGAACTGAAAGTCTTCGAATATGATACGGACAGCGACCCGGCCGAATTGGACGTCTATTGCAAGAATGCCGATTTTGTCTTTAACCTGGCCGGGGTGAACCGCCCGAAAGACCAGTCGGAGTTTATGAAGGGAAATTTCGGTTTCGCTTCTCTCTTGTTGGATACGCTGAAGAAACACGGTAATACCTGTCCGGTGATGATCTCGTCGTCTACGCAGGCTGCGCTGGATAATCCGTATGGCGAGTCGAAGCGGGCGGGAGAGAACCTTCTGTTCGAGTATGCCGGAGAGACTGGGGCGAAGGTCTTGGTCTATCGTTTTCCGAACGTGTTCGGGAAATGGTGCCGCCCGAACTATAACAGTGCGGTGGCGACTTTCTGTAACAATATCGCGAACGACCTGCCTATCCAGGTGAATGATCCGAAGGTGGTGATGAACCTGGTCTATGTAGACGACGTGGTGGACGAGCTGATCGCCGCCTTGTCGGGGGGCGAACACCGCGAAGGGAACTATTGTGCCGTTCCGGTGGTTCATACCATAACCTTGGGTGGGATTGTCGACTTGCTTTATTCTTTCAAGGAGATGCCGGGTAACCTCGCGGTTCCCGATTTGGGCGATCCTTTCACGAAGAAGCTCTATTCGACCTATCTGTCTTATCTTCCGAAAGAGAAGTTCAGCTATCCGGTACAGATGAAGACGGACGACCGGGGGAGCTTCACTGAGATCATCCGCACGCCGGATAGAGGCCAGTTCTCGGTGAACATCTCCAAGCCGGGCGTAACCAAGGGACAGCATTGGCATCACACCAAGAATGAAAAATTTGTGGTGGTGAGTGGTCACGGTCTGATCCGGTTGCGTAAGATCGGGACGGACGAGGTGGTCGACTTCGAGGTCAGCGGCGAGAAGATCGAAGTGGTGGAAATGATCCCCGGATACACCCACAACATCATCAATCTTTCGGATACCGAAGAACTGGTGACTTTCATGTGGGCCAACGAACCGTTCGATCCGAACCGCCCGGATACTTATTTTGAAGAAGTGTAAAAACAGGAAATCATGAGCAAACTAAAATTAATGACCATTATTGGTACGCGTCCGGAAATCATCCGGTTGGCAGCCGTGATAAAGCGTTGTGATCGATATTTCGATCAAATCCTGGTGCATACCGGGCAGAACTACGATTATACATTGAACCAGGTGTTTTTTGACGATCTGGGGCTTCGTGCTCCGAACTATTATCTGGATGCGGTAGGCAAGGATCTGGGAGAAACGATCGGCAATATCATCGCCAAGTCATACCAGCTGATGGTCGAGGTGAAGCCTGATGCGGTCCTGGTGCTTGGCGATACGAACTCCTGCCTTTCGGTGATCGGAGCGAAGCGCTTGCATATCCCGATCTTCCATATGGAAGCCGGTAACCGCTGCTTCGACGAATGTCTTCCGGAAGAGACAAACCGCCGTATCGTGGATGTGACGGCCGATGTCAACATGTGTTATTCCGAACATGCACGCCGGTATCTGAATGCCGCCGGAACGCCGAGAGAGCGTACCTATGTCGTCGGCTCGCCGATGGCGGAGGTATTGCACGATAACTTGGAACAGATCAAGGCGAGCGACGTCCTCGAACGTTTGGGGTTGGAGAAAGGCAAGTATATTCTGCTTTCCGCCCATCGTGAAGAGAATATCGATACGGAAGCCAATTTTTTCAACCTGATGAACGCGGTGAACGCTATGGCGGAGAAGTACGACATGCCGATCCTTTATTCCTGCCATCCCCGTTCTAAGAAGTTCATTGAACAGCGTGGTTTCCGGTTCGATCCGCGTGTGATCCAGCATCAGCCTTTAGGTTTCCATGATTACAACCATCTTCAGATGAATGCATTTGCTGTCGTATCCGATTCGGGCACGCTTCCGGAGGAAAGCAGTTTCTTCCTTTCCGTCGGCAATCCTATTCCGGCTGTATGTATCCGTACCAGTACGGAACGTCCGGAAGCATTGGACAAAGGCAACTTCATCCTGGCCGGTATCACGACCGAACAGGTGTTGCAGGCAGTGGATGTGGCGGTCGAGATGAATCGGGACGGCGCTCTGGGAATCCCCGTTCCCAACTACGTGGACGAGAATGTCTCGGTGAAGGTCGTCAAGCTGATCCAGAGCTACACGGGTGTTGTGAACAAGATGGTTTGGAGGAAATATTGATAGAAAACAGGGGTTGTCCTTGAAAAATAGAACAGGATGGATATACAAACAATAGATAAGAATCTGCTTTCCGATCTTCATCAGAAAGCAGTTGCGAATGAGCGGAAGCGGATGAATTTTGATTTGCGTACTTCTGCTTTGGATCAGAGTCAGCGTATGCTGAATGCGTTGGAGCCGGGGACACAAGTACCTGTTCACCGGCATATGGAGACGGCGGAGACGACGATCTGTATAGAGGGATATTTGGAGGTTGTTCTATATGCCGAGGTTTCCGGTCAGGATGAAACGGGTGGGGATAGGAAGTTCGTGGAGGTTTCCCGTGTTACGCTTTGTCCGCGCGAAGGCAAATATGGGGTACAGATCCCGTTAGGTGTGTGGCATAGCGTGGATGTGAAAGAACCAAGCACCATCTTTGAGGCCAAAGATGGTGCTTATGTGAGCGCAAGCAGATAGATTTTACCGAGGAGCTTTTATCCCGCCAGCACCTTATAAAGACTCCCGATCCCTCCTGCCAGCATCAGGGTGTAGCCGGAGAGGCCGAGCCAGTCGGCTTCGGGGGGCGGGGAGAGAGGAGGGAGAGAATCGCTCCGAGAGCGGCGAGGGTTACTTCCGTTTCCCCTCTCCACAGGGAGAGGAGGGATAGGAGGCTCAGGCAGAGGACAAGGACAAAGGTCGTCACCGGCAACCGGGCGTTTGCGCCGGGGAAAGATGATCCGGGCGAGGGTGGTGAGGAAGCTGAGGATGGTTTCAAGGACGTTCATGATTTATGAATTATGATTTATGGGGTGGGGAATGAGTTTACTGATTTTTCTGCAAACCTTGACCAACAACGCTTGATAGGCGGCACGGTTGTCGCCGTTGACTTCGCTGATGTATTTGCTGTAGGCGATCTTGCGGGCGAAGGCTTTCGGGTCGTCGCTGACGTCGGCGGCGAACGGGTAGACCGAACGGATCAGGCGGGCGTAGTCCATGAACGAGTCTCCGGGACTGTCGTAGGTACGGAAACGGAGGGAATGGGCGCCCAACTCGATGCTTGCGCCTTTCCACCAGACGTTGGAGCGGCCGTAGGCGGTGAGGCCGAAATAGTTGTGATGCTCGCTGGCGAGATCACTTTGTCCCCAGCCCGACTCGATAGCCGCTTGTGCCAGGATAACCGCCGGATTGATCCGGAATGCTTCCCCCGCCTTTCGGGCGAGGGGAAGGAGGGAGGAAAAAAATTCGCTTTGCTTCATTTTTTTTAGTTGAAAGGTGATTTTTTAGTTGAAAGGTGAAAGTTGAAAGGTGAAAAATAGCAACGTGGAGTTACTTTCAACTTTCACTTGATTTACAGTTCTCCCGGGCGATCATCCGTGCCACCGCCACCGCCGGCCGATTCGCTGGAGGCGTCCTTTTTCGGGACGTAGCGTTCGAAGGAGACGTTGTTGACGAGGTTGATCAGCATCGTGCCGGGGTAAAAGACGATGTGGGCACGGTTGAACAGGGCGGTGGTGAAACCGTCGACGGTGGCCGAACCTTTGCTGCCGGCAACCATACGGAAGCTGCCGAATTCGCCCAAGTGAACCGATTCGCCGTCGGAAAGGGCTTCGTTCATGACTTTGATCAGGCCGTCGAGCACCAAGATGATCTCACCGCGGCTGGCGGTACAGATGTTTTCGATACGGGTACAGATCTTGTTCAGCGTCAGTTTTTTCGTGATGCTGGTCTGTGCATGATAAAGAGTTGCGCCTGAGGCTGCGTCTTTGCTCATGTCTTTGCGTTTGACGAGAGTGTAAATTAATGGCATGGGGATTGAAAAATTAAAAGTTAAAAATTAAAAGATTGAAAATTAGGGAGATGTCCCTTTTGACTATACAAAGATACGGCAGGGAAAAAACGCAAAGTCGATTAGAGTCGATTAGAGTCGAATAGAGTCGATTAATCTTTCGTATATTTGCATCCGATTGTTCAGTTTCAAAACACCGGTGTTTTGAAAACGAAACATAGGTGTTTTAAAATCAAAACATATATGTTTTGAAAGGAAGGGAAAAAAGGAAGAATGTCATATAATACTACGGTCTGAAAAACATTAGAATTAATGAAAGATCAAAAAAACAAAAGGGAAAATTTCATGAAGGATTTCCTAAGATGTGATAAAAAAAAGTGAGGGCGATAACGGGTAAATATCTGTCTTTTCCGCTTCTGCAGGATTATATCGCCAACTTGAAGGCGGACCGGGAGGTGGAGTTGTTTGCGCTCGCTTTCCTGTTCAAAGGGTTGAGGGGTGAGAAAAACGAATCGTGGAATCGTTTGGCGGATCGTTTTTTCAAAGTTTACAGTGACGAGTTGTACCGCTATTGCGGCTACGAGACGGAAACTCCGGGGTTTGCCCGGGTATGGGTGGCCCGTCCCGACTTGTTCATGGTCTATATGGGGGCGATGATGAGGGCCGGCATTATCGAGGACTGCTCGTTCGCTCGGATGGCCGGTCATGTGGACCGCATCTTCGACACGGGAAATACGGAAAACACCGTTTTGAACAAGTTGAAGGAGCAACTTCCGGAGGCCGATTCGATCGTGGACGGAATGAAAGCGGAATTTAAGAATTTCAAATCACGTAATAAAAAATAAACCGATCGGCGGTATTATATGGCTTCTTTTTAAAGGGTGAAAGGAATTGAAATTCTGCATAAAATAGTTTTTTTTAATAATGGATTTGACTCTACCTTTGTGATGGCTGAAAGTTGAAGATCGCTCTTCTGAAAAAAATGCGAAAATCGCTTTTTATAATTAGTTATAAGAAGTATGTTTTAGTTATTATATAATAGGGAACGGACAGGGCAAATGGACACCTGCTGTCTATTTGCTGTCGTAAATATTTGTTTATTAATCCGTTCGGACCGATTTGCAAAACGACAAGCCATAACAAATTTATTCATTATTAAATCCATCTATTATGGATCAGAATTTAAACAACGAAAGGATTGTGGGATTCCTGGGACAGTCATATGTCCTCATTCCGCGAAAAGTGTTGGAGATGTTATTTCGTGGCGAAGGCCGGGAAAGATCGGTCGGCATGGTGTACTTGGCTTTGTTCTCGGAAGTGTTTTTCAAGGACGGGAAGGTTTTTTTGAACAAGCGTTATTATGTCTGTAAGCGCGGCGAGTTTGTCGGACAATGTGAAGAACTGGCGAAAAGATGTGGGATGTGTACGAAAACTCTGAACCGAAGTCTTGTCTGGTTGCAAGAAAAGGATTTGATCGGACTGAAGCGACTTAACGGCGGGATTCGTGTTTGTGTCTGCGGATACGATTCGATCATGGGGATCCGTCGTAAGGAAGCAGGGAAGGATGCGCCGGAGCAATCCGCTTTCCTCGCCCTGGAAGAGGCCGAACGCCGTATGGGCGGACGAAGCATGCAGTTCGATTGTTGTACCGCAGACGGGGAAGGAGGCTTGCAATGATGAACGGTGAAGAAACGGACGGAGGAATCTCTTTGGGCGATATGGAAAAGGCGTTGGTCTGCCTGTTGATGACCTCGATGGAAGCGCCGGTGCAGGCGGAGTCTGCAGGGCTGACTCAGGAAATGTTTGCGGATGCTTCGTTGGGATTCGTCTATGAAGTGATCATGAAAATTTATGCAACGGGGGTACGGCCGGACATGGTGCTGGTGGAACGCGGAATGCGCGAAGCGGACGAGGAACTGGCTGCCAAGCTGGGCGGTTTGTCGTTCCTGTTGCCCTACATGCTGAATGTGCGCCACGACGGGAACGTGGCGGCCTATGTGGAAGGAATCAAGAAACAATATAAGCTGAGATGCCTCGTCACGTTGTTCGGGACGATGGCGTTCAAGGCAGGTAAGGTATCGTCCGTCCCGGAGGAACTGGTCGACGAGGCGGAGCGCCTTCTGATGCAGTTCCGCCAGAAGACGGCCGAGGGCGCTCCGGTGCGTACGATCGGCGAACTGGCTGCCGAGGCGGTGTCCTGGCATTATCGTCGCTTTGGCGGTGAGCTGGAGGCCGAACAGGTGAAGAGCGGGCTTGCCGAGTTCGATTATGTGACCGGAGGGTTCCACAATACGGAGCTGACGATCGTCGCCGGACGGCCGAGCGACGGGAAGACGGCGGTGACGTTGCAGATGGCCCTGAACGCGGCGCGTGCCGGGAAATCGGTCTGCTTCTTCAGCCTGGAGATGTCGAGCCTGCAAATGTTGAACCGTGTGCTGGCAGGGATGACGGACGTGAACCCGGATCACCTGCGCATCAACAAGCCGACCGGACGCGAGTTGGGACAGTTGGAAGAGGCTGCCCTCCGGTTGAAGGACTTGCCTTTCTATCTCGATTATACGGTAGGGGCTACCGTCGAGCAGATACGGGCGAAAGTGCTGCTGCAATGCCGCCTGGGGAAATGCGACCTGGTGGTCGTAGACTACCTGCACCTTTTGGGCGGCGACCGCCGGAAGGGGGAGACACAGGAACAGATGGTGGGACGGAATGTAAGGGCGTTGAAGCAACTGGCGTTGGACAGCAATTGTCCGGTGCTGACGGTTTCGCAGATGAATCGTGCCTGCGAGGCGCGTGCCGACAAGGCGTATCTGCCGGTGATGAGCGACCTGCGCGATTCGGGGACGATCGAGCAGGTGGCGGATTGCGTGGCGTTCATCTACCGTCCCGAACGCTATGGCTTCACCCGCGACGAAAAGACGGGGCATAGCCTGGTGGGGGTCGGCAAGATCTATATCGCGAAGAACCGTAACGGTTCGACGGGGATCGCCCGTTTCCGGTACAACCCTTCGTTCACCCGTATCACGGACTATATACAGCCCGGTACGCAAACCTCTTTAGGGTTATGACGAAGCAAGAGATACAAGAACTGAAAGCCTCCCTGTCGATCAGGGAGGTGATCGGGCGTTATACGAAACTGAACCGTGTCGGTCGCCGGTGGATGGGGCTTTGCCCGTTCCACGGGGACCGGCATCCTTCCCTTTCCGTCAATGAGGAGAAGGGGAGCTTTGTTTGCTATGCTTGCGGAGAGAGGGGAGATGTGTTCGCCTTTGTCAGCAAGATCGAGAACGTCGGCTTTGTCGAGGCGGCGAACAAATTGTCGATTGACAGTGGACAGTTGGCTATTGAAGGGAAAGACAATAAGGAGGCGAGGTTGTTGCCGGAACGGTTGGCAATCAAGGAGAAAAAAGAAAATAGCGACGCGGAGCAATTGCCCGTTGTCAATTCTCAATTGTCAATTGAAAACGAAGCTTTCCTGGCTTTGTTGCTGCCCGCGGGTAGCGGATGTTCGGAACTGACGCCTACCTGGTTGGATTTCGGGGTGGGGCAGTCGCCCTGCCTGGTTCCCGAACGCTGGAAGGCGATGCGGAACCGGTTGGTGTTCCCTGTGCGCGACGAGGAGGGCCGGCTGGCCGGGTTTGCCGCGCGGAGGTTGTCGGACGAAGATCGGGATAAACCGAAATATGTCAATTCGGAAACGGGCGGGCTGTATCGGAAGAGCGAGCTGCTATACGGGTTGTATGAGGCACGGGAGGCGATCTGCCGGGAGGGGAGCGTCTTTCTGGTGGAAGGATATAAGGATGTGCTGGCGATGCATGCGGCGGGGTTCAGGCATACGGTGGCGTTGTGCGGGACGGCGCTTTGTACGGGGCACATTGCTTTGTTGAAACGATATACGACATCTGTCCGCGTGATGCTGGATGCCGACAAGGCGGGGCGCAAGGCGGCGGATGCGATTGTCCCGACGCTTGCAGGCGAAGGAATGGATGCGGTGAGGATCGGGCTGCCGAAAGGGGACGATCCGGACTCGCTCTTTCGCCGGCTGGGGAGAGAGGCGTTTGCCGCTTACGTCCGTGAGGCGGTGCGGCAGACCCGGCCTTCGGAAGAACAGGTGTTGCTCGGACGCATCCGGAAAGGTATCGGGCTTTTGTCCGGTGTGGCGGAAGCGGAGAAACGGGAACGCTTGTTACGGGTGCTGGAGGATTGCCTGGCGCAGTTGAAGGGCTTGTCCGTCGGTGCTTGCCGTCCGGCGACAATGGACTGGAGGTGGGTATGACCGGGACGTCGGATGATGAAGAAGGGAAATGGAAAAACCGTTCCACCACGCTCCGGAGGCTGGGACGGCAATATAGCCCGGATGTCACGCCCGAAGTGGCTTCCAGGCGCTTGAAACAGTGGATCGTCGGTAATCCCGTCCTGCTCGGACTCTTGCACGAGAACGGTTGGACGGCTTCGCGGCGGGTGCTGACGCCAAAGCAGGTGGAACAGATTGTGCGGGTCCTTGGGGAACCTTGAAAACAGAATATGAAACATAAAATAATAAAGAAAACCCTATTGACAATCGGCATTTCATTGTCGATTGTCAATTCTCATTTGTCAATCGCCCAACGCTCGTTGGGTGTTTCCGGTCTGCTGAACATCCCTTCGGCCGATATGCAGGAGGACGGTACGTTCATGGCAGGAGGCAATTACCTACCTCAGGAGATGCTGCCTCAGGAGTGGGGATATAATTCGGGAAACTATTTCGTGAACCTGACGTTCCTGCCGTTTATGGAGGTGGCCTACCGGTGCACGTTGCTGAAGGTCGAGAGTACCGGCAAATGGAACCAGGACCGTTCGGTCTCCCTGCGTCTGCGTCCGTTGAAGGAGGGGAAATGGTGGCCGTCGGTCGTGATCGGTTCGAATGACTTGCTGACGACCGGCGAATTGAATCCTTTCGAGGATTCGGGCGGAAATCGTTATTTCTCTTCCGTCTATGCGGTCGGGACGAAGCATTTCGGTTTCTACGGCCATGATATCGGCGTGACGGTGGGAGGGCATGTGCCGTTTCGCAGCAGGAGCGAGAACAAGGGGGTGTTCGGCGGGGTGAGCTACCGTCCGGCGTTCCTGAAGCCGCTAGAGGTGATGGCGGAATATGACTCGAAGGCGGTGAACATGGGAGTGTCGGCACGGCTGTTCGACCATTTTTCCTTGTATGCCTATTGCTACGATTTCAAGACGGTGGCGGGTGGAATCCGGTATGAGCTGACGCCCCGTCAGCGTGTGTTTAACCCCAACGAGGTCCGTATGCCCTGGGACGGACGGGTGGAGCTGGTGTTGTATCCGCAGATCTCGCTGAGCAATTCGTGGCTGGACAAGATATATGGGGCGGTGATCAATATCGCTCCGGCGGTGGAGGCGCGGCTTTGGAAAGGGGCGGCTTTCACGGGGCAGGTGATCCTGCCGGTCTGGAACAATATGGTCGGGCAGATGGACTATATCCGGGCCGGGGTGCTGACCTTGAGCCAGGAGTTCGGATTGCCCGGAGGGGCATTCGGACGGGTGACGGTCGGCAACTTCACGAACAACCGGATGGGGGCGGACCTGAAACTGCGCTATGCGACGCCGGATGATTGTTGGATGTTCGGCTTGGAAGGCGGTGTGACCGGATCGTCCACCTTCTACGAGGGCAAATGGCAGGTGTCGAATTGGAAGCGGGTGAGCGGGGCGGCGGAGGTTCGTTTCCGCGAAAGGCATTTCAATATGGATTTCAACTTGGGCGTGCACCGGTATATCTATGGCGACTATGGGGTGCGGGTGGACTGCATCCGCCATTTCGGACGGACGACGGCCGGCTTGTATGCCATGTACACGGGGGGCGAGGCGAACGGTGGTTTCCATTTTGCCGTCCCGTTGCCGCAATGGGGCAAGTCGCGCAAGGTGAGGGTGCGCCTGCCGGAATATTACCAGATGGAATATTCGGGACAGAGCGGCCTTGAATACTTCCGTCGGAGACTCGGACAGGAGTATGAGACTCGGCCGGATGAGAGCAATAGTGTTCCTTATGATAGGAGGAGGGATGATTTATAATTTATGAATTATTGCTGAAAAGAGAGATGGGGGATGAATAATTGTATAATAAATAATATAATGTTTTATTTTTAATGAGTATGAAAAAGAAAAATTTCTGGAGCGCAGTGCTGGCTATGGGCTTGGCTGCGACATTGAGTGTGGGATTTGTAGGATGTAGCGATGATGACGAACCGACGCCTGAAATCGTGACCGATAATCCATTGGATAAGGAGGTCTACTATATCGCAGGTAAGGTGACGGAAGGAGGCAAGTCGCTGGAAGGTGTCGAGGTCAGCACGTCGGGCAAATCGGTCAAGACGGCTGCCGACGGGACGTACCAGTTGGCGATGGACAAGATCGGAACCTATGTTGTGACGTTTGCAAAGGACGGATATGTGACAGTAACGGCTGACGCGATGATCCCTTCGGGCACGCCGAAACATGGCAGTGTGGCTTTGTCGCAGACATTGACATCTTTGGCTGCTTCGGTGACCGTATCGGCTGATAAGGACGCGGTCGTATATGATGAACGTACGCATGTGGCCGAACTGCATATCCCGGCCGGGGCAGTTCCGGAAGATACCGATATCACGATGACCGAGTATGTGAAAGGGGCAAAAGTGGAAGGCGATCATGCCAGTCTGTCGACTATCAACTGCACGCCTGACGGTCTGGAGTTTGGAAAGGATGTGGAAGTGGTGATCAAGAACACGACCAGCAATGCGATCAGCTTCGCCGACGTGAAGCATTTCGTGGAAGAAGGCAATGACTGGAAAGAAATAGGCACGGCTGATTTTGATGCGGATCGCAACGCTTATGTCTGCTCGTTGGACGGTTTCTCTAACCATTCTTTCGGAACGGTTTATTCGGAATCCGCTGCCGGAAGCTCGACGGAAAACTTGTCTACCGTCACAATCGACAACCTGGGCAAGATGGAAGCTGCCGAGCAGGAAGTGAACGGTAAGCAGAAGATCGGTTGGGAGATCGAAGGTGACCTGAAACAGCAGTTGGGCAGCACGTTCTCTGCCTTGAGCAGTTCTGATGTTGACAAACTGGCAAGCCAGTTGAACACGGCTATCACGTCTACCAAAGGTTCGACTGCCGGTGTGGAAGAAATTCCTTTCTCTTTAGGTACGGCCAAGGCTGATGGCGACCAGAAAGTGACGATCGACATGAAGGCCAAGAAGAACCTCTCTTCCTTCTCTGTCAACTTCAACTACCAGGGCCGCGTCGTTCCGTTTAGCGTGAAGGTGGCAACTTATGTCGGTGTAAGCACGACGATCACCAAGGAAGGCGGCGCAAGCCATCCGGGACATTCCGGCGGTGTTATCCAATAAACCGTAATTACTTATTTTAATCAGGAAAGAAGAGTGAAAATCTGGAATTATATGTTGATGTGCGTGGTGGTACTTTGTACCTCCTGCGCATCTTCCAAGAAAGTGGTTTACTTGCAGGATGTCGTCCCGCTGAAGCAGCAGGATATCGAGCAGAAGTACGAGGTGTATGTCCATAACGACGATTTGCTGGCGATCATGGTGAACAGCAAGAACCCGGAACTGGCGTTGCCGTTCAATATGCCGATGGTGACTTATCAGTTGGGAAGCGAAAGCGGAGGACAGCAGCGTGTGCTGGGCTATCTGGTGGATACCAACGGGGATATCGATTTCCCGATCCTCGGCAAGCTGCATGTGGCGGGACTGACTCGTTTGCAGTTGACCGATATGATCAAGCAACGTCTGATAGACGAGGATCTGATCAAGGACCCGATCGTGACGGTGCAGTTCCTGAACTACAAGGTGTCGGTGATGGGTGAAGTGAACCGTCCGGGGTCGTTCAATATCTCCGGCGACCGTATCACCCTGTTGGAGGCCTTGAGTATGGCGGGCGACCTGACGATTTACGGACGACGCGACCGGGTGGCTGTGATCCGCGAGAAGGACGGGAAGCGGACGATCCTGATGCATGATCTCCGTTCGTCCGATATATTCAATTCTCCTTGCTATTATTTGCAGCAGAACGATATCGTGTATGTCGAACCGAACAAGGCGAAAGCGGGGCAGAGCGAGATCAACCAGAACAAGTCGGTGGGAGTGTGGTTGTCCGCCGCTTCGATCCTGGTTTCCATCGCGTCTCTGATTGTGACATTAACAAAGTAAAAAAAGAGAACCTATGAACACAGAACAAGAAACGAACATCCGCATGGAAGAGAACGAATTGAACCTGGGGGACATCCTGCAAACGGTGTTGGCTAACTGGTATTGGTTTGTTCTGTCTGTCGTGGTATGTGCCGGGACGGCGTTCCTCTATCTGAAGTGGGCGCCCAAGGTATATACCCGGACGGCTTCGGTACTGATCAAGGACGATGCGAAGGGCGGTGCGATGAGCGAGTCGGCCGCTTTCGAGGATCTGGGGCTTTTCGGTACGAAGCGGAATGTGGATAACGAGGTGCTGGTATTCAAGTCCAGACGGTTGATGACCGAAGTGGCGCGTAACCTGCATCTGGATGTGAGCTACACGGTAAAAGACGGGCTGCGGACGGTGGAACTGTACACCCAGTCGCCCGTACAGCTCTCTTTCCCGGATGCGGAAGAGGCACAGGCTTTTTCGTTGAAGGCGGTCCCTGTCTCCGGAAAGGAGGTAGTATTGTCCGGATTCACCCTCGGCGGGCAGGAGGTGGCGGACGGCAAGCCGGTGAAGGTGGCGCTGAACGACACGGTCACGACGCCTGTCGGCCGGGTGGTGGTGGTCCCGTCGCTTTATTACGGCGACAAGTATTTCAATACGGTCGTGCAGGTGACGAAATCGCCGTTGCAGGATGTGGCGCTTCGCTTTCAGGGAGGCTTGCAGGCCACTTTGGCGAGCAAGACGGCTACGATCATCAACCTGACGCTTCAGGATGTCTCCATCCCGCGTGCGGAGGATGTGATCAACACGCTGATCTCCGTCTACAACACAGACGCGATCAACGACAAGAACCAGATCGTGATGAACACTTCCAACTTCATCAACGACCGTCTGATCGTGATCGAGAAGGAATTGGGGGATGTGGATTCGGATATCGAGTCGTACAAGCGGGAACACCAACTGACGGATATCTCGTCCGAGACGGGCATGTACCTGCAGACTTCCAGCCAATATCGCCAGGAGGGATTGAGTCTGGAGAACCAGTTGAGCCTGGCGAAATACATCAAGAACTACCTGACGGACCCCGGCAAGAGTTCGGACCTGATCCCGGCGAACACGGGTATATCGGATGTGAACATCGAGTCGCAGATCGGGGAGTTCAACGAGATGTTGTTGAAACGCGACAAGCTGATCAGCAACAGCAGTAGCAAGAACCCGGTGGTGCAGGACTTGAACAATTCGCTGATCGCGATGAAGCAGACCATCATCCGTTCGGTGGATAACCTGATCGTCGGGCTGAACATCAAGATCAAGAATATCCGGGCGCAGGAGGAACAGACGAGCCGCCGCATCTCGGCCGTGCCGACCCAGCAGAAGGAGGTCCTTTCGGTGGAACGCCGCCAGAAGATCAAAGAGGAACTGTATCTCTACCTGTTGAACAAGCGCGAGGAGAACGAGTTGACGCAGCGGATGACGGAAAGCAACGCACGTATCATCGACCCGGCGGCGGGAAGCAATGCTCCGGTGGCTCCGAAGTCGATGATGATCCTGTTGGCTTCCATCGTGCTGGGATGTGCGATACCGGCAGGTGTCTTGTGGCTGTTGGCGGTCAGCGACACGAAGGTGCGCTCGCGGAAGGATGTGGAGGGGGTACTCTCCGTGCCGTTCCTGGGCGAGATCCCGATGCGCGACAAGAAGGACAAGAGCGAGGTGGTGGTGCATGAGAACGGCCGCGACTCGGTTTCGGAGGCGTTCCGTATCGTGCGTACCAATATGGACTTCATGCGGGTGAAGGATAAGAAGATGCAGGTGGTGATGTTCACCTCGTTCAATCCGGGAGCCGGCAAGACGTTCGTCTCCATGAACCTGGCGATGAGTTTCGCCCTTACGCACAAGAAGGTCGTTTTGGTCGACCTCGATATCCGCAAGGGAACGCTCAGTTCGCATGTCCATGTATCGGACAAGGGTGTCACCAATTATCTGTCCGGTCGTATCGACAATGTCGATGAGATCATCCGGCAGAACGAGTTGTGCGACAAGCTGGATATCATCCATGCCGGTCCTGTTCCGCCTAACCCGGCTGAACTCTTGCTGGGGGACAGGTTGGAGACTTTGATCGCCGAGCTGCGTAAGCGGTATGATTATATCATCCTGGACAACGTACCGGCCGGTGTGGTTGCCGATGCAGTGATCGTCAACCGGGTGGCCGACCTGACGATCTATGTCGTCCGTGCGGGCAGAATGGACCGCCGTGCCCTTCCCGAAGTGGAGAAACTCTACCAGGAAGGCAAGCTGCGTAACATGAGCCTGATCCTGAACGGGACGGTTTACAAGCATGGCGCGTACGGCTACCGTTACGGGTATGGCTACGGTTATTCCTACGGCTATGGGTATGGTTACGGACAACATAAAAATAAATAGAAAAGATGTTTTCCCTACTTTTTCCAAAGAAGAACGCGGTTCACACCGATTTGTTGAGGGGGACGGCAGATGTGCATTCACATCTGCTGCCCGGTGTGGACGACGGTGTGCAGAGCGCCGATGATATGCAGGCGGCTCTGAATGCGATGCAGGAGGCTGGTGTGGAACGTGTTTTCCTGACTCCTCATGTAATGGCGGACCTGCCTGACAACCGGCGCAGTTACTTGCAGGATCGTTTTGCTTGTATGAAACAGTTTGCCCCGGAAGGGATCGAGTTGAGGCTGGCGGCGGAGTATATGCTGGATGCCGGTTTCCGTTTGCAGATGGCGGACGGCCTCTTGACGTATGAGGACAGGCAAGTCCTGGTCGAGACTTCCTATCTCTCGCCTCCTCCCGACTATCTGAACTTGCTTTACGAACTGAGCTTGGAGGGCTACACGCCTGTCTTGGCTCACCCGGAACGGTATATGTATATGACGAAGGAGGATTATTTCCGGCTGAAGGACAAGGGGTACAAGTTCCAGCTGAACCTGTTCTCACTTGCCGGCGTGTATGGCGCCCGTCCTGCCAAATATGCCGCATACCTGATGAAGGAAGGCTTCTACGATTATGCCGGTTCCGACCTGCATCATCCCGACGATTACAAGAGAAACCTTGCCCGCCTGAAACTTTCGGGCAAAATGCTCGACGGTCTCAGAGAGGTGCTGGAGAATAACAAGGGACTATAGTTTTTATTTATCATGCCATAGATAAAACTGATGAGCTTTCTATATGCCTCTTGATAATTCTGCATACCTTTGCATTTAACAAATCTAAATAAACCAATAATTATGCTTAACACTATTCTTTGTAAGAGGACGGCATTACCTTTAGGGCTGCTTTCATTGGCTCTGGTTCTGCCTTCGTGTGGTTCCTCCGAATACAAGAAGTATGCGGACAATCAGGCAAAACAGGTTGCTTCCATCCTTCGTGAGAACGGATGCATGCAGTGTCACTCGGCTACGGCGGCGACTCCTTTCTACGGTAATCTTCCTCTGATCGGTCGGACTGTCAAGGCGGATATGCGGGAAGGTACGCGTTATCTGGATCTGACGGCGATGCTGGAGGCGCTCGACAATGGCAAACTCGTTTCCGAAGCCGACCTGGCCAAGGTGGAAGATGCCGCTCTCTCAGGTTCCATGCCTCCCGCCAAGTATTCGCACATGCCGATGCACTGGGGGACAAACCTTGATAGCGACGAAAAGGCGGTCTTGCTTTCTTGGGCGAAGGATGTCCGTAAGAAGAACTATTCGACACCTACCGTCGCCGAAGAATTTGCCAATGAGCCTGTGCAACCGTTGATGGCTTCCATTCCGACCGATTCGGCCAAGGTAGCGTTGGGGTTCGATCTTTATCATGACACCCGTCTTTCCGGCGATAACACGATCTCGTGTGCTACCTGCCACGGGTTGGCTACTGCCGGTGTGGACCGCAAACAATATTCCGAGGGGATAGACGGACAGTTCGGCGGCGTGAATGCTCCGACTGTGTATAACTCGGCTTTGAATATCCTGCAGTTTTGGGACGGACGTGCTGCCGACCTGAAGGAACAGGCTGCCGGGCCTCCTTTGAACCCGGTTGAAATGGGCAGCCACTCGTTTGACGAGATTTCGGCCAAGCTGGCGGAAGACAAGGAGTTGAGCAAACGTTTCCTCGAAGTGTATCCGGAAGGTTTCAACCAGTCTACGATCACCGATGCTATCGCCGAGTTTGAAAAGACGTTGCTCACGCCGAGCCGCTTCGACAAGTATCTGATGGGTGACAAGACGGCTCTGACTGCCGAGGAGGTCGCAGGCTACGAATTGTTTAAGGAGAATAAATGCGCTACTTGCCATACGGGGGTGAACCTGGGTGGACAGTCCTTCGAATACATGGGTATCAAGGATAATTATTTCGATTATCGCGGCACGGGGCTGACGGATGGTGACAACGGACGTTATTCCGTCACGAAGAACGAACAGGACCGCCATCGTTTCAAGACGCCGACTCTGCGTAACGTGATGCTTACCCCGCCGTATATGCACGACGGTTCGATCGCGACGGTCGAAGATGCCATCCGCATCATGCACCAGTTCCAGATCGGTAAGAACATCTCGGACGCGGATACCAAGAGCCTCGTGGCGTTCCTGAACACGCTCACCGGAGAATATAAGGGCGAGTTGTTACAATAAAATCGAGCTGCTACAATAAAATCAAGAGCCTTGCGTTATTGTAAAGTAAAACGATAACGTGTATGCCCTTCCGCCTGGTACATATCATCCTTCTGTTGGTCGCTTTCGCGGGCACGGGGGATGTGTGGGGCCAGGAGGAAGGGCTTGCTTCTTATTACCACAACCGTTTCCACGGCCGTAAGGCCGCCAGCGGGCGGGTCCATGATGCGGATGAGCTGGTTGCTGCCCACCGCACATATCCTTTCGGCACTTTCCTGCGTGTCACCAACCTGTCCAATATGAAGCGGGTGATCGTCTGTGTCACCGATCGCGGTCCTTTCCGCAAAGGACGTATCATCGATGTCTCTGCCGGTGCGGCCGAACTTCTGGATTTTAAGAAGAAAGGTCTTGCCCGTGTCCGTATCGAGGTCGTTCCGGGCAAGATAGATCTTAGCCTCCTCGACCTTCTCTATCCCAAGATTCCTTTTTTGGAAGTGGATCATCTTCGGGTGAGGCCGCCTTACAGGATCGGAAAGAACAAATGATCTGATGATTTTTATCCTATATTTGTAGTCCGATACACAAAAACATGTAATGGCAAAGATATTATTAGTAGAAGATGAAATAAACATCGCCTCTTTCATCGAGCGGGGCTTGCAGGAGTTTGGTCATAAAGTCCGCGTGGCCAATGACGGGCAGGCCGGCTGGGAGTTGGTTCAGCAGGAGGATTTCCAATTGTTGATACTCGACATCATCATGCCGAAGATGAACGGTCTGCAACTCTGTAAACAGTATCGCCAGACGTATGGCTACCAGTCGCCCGTTATCATGCTGACCGCCTTAGGGACGACGGACGATATCGTGAACGGACTGGATGCCGGTGCCGACGACTATCTGGTGAAACCTTTCAGTTTCCAGGAACTGGAAGCCCGTATCAAAGCCCTTTTACGGCGTACGGGGGCGGAACCTGCCGTACCGCTTCTGAGTTGTGGAGACCTGACACTCGATCCGTCCAGCCACCGGGCGATCCGTGGCAAGGTAGTGATCGACCTGACTGTAAAGGAGTACCGCCTGCTCGAATATCTGATTCGGAACCAGGGGACGGCACAGAGCCGGCTGACCTTGCTGAAAAATGTCTGGGACAAGAACTTCGATACGAATACGAATGTGGTGGATGTCTATGTCAATTACCTGCGTAGCAAGATCGACAAGGATTTCGACCGCAAACTGATCCGCACCGTAGTGGGAGTGGGCTATATGATGGAAGCATGAAGACCGGGAATAAGATTGCTCTTTTTTATACGGCTATCACGATCGGCATTATTTCGATGGTGACGGTCGTTTTCTATTTTGTGGCGACCGACTATATCAGCCGCCTCTACTATTCCTATCTGACGGAGAAGGCATACGCGACGGCACAGAAGCATTGGGAGAAGGATGAGTTGGACGAGGAAGATTATGCCCGTATCCAGCAGCATTATGAGGAAACGTTGCCTGTTGCGGCGGAAATATTGCTGAACGCCGACAGCATCGCAGAGGCGCATAGCGTCTTGTCCCGTTACCTGACCGATGAGAAGATCGCTTCCCTGTATGCAGGCAATGTGGTTCGTTTCCATGAAGGGAAAGAATTAGGAGCGGCTGTCTACTATCCGGATAATGAGGGCAATTTTATCGTACTGGTTGTGTCGAGCAACCAGTACGGCGGGGATATCCAGCACCGTATCGGCTGGCTGTTGCTGGGGATGCTGGTGATCAGTGCCGTCCTGGTCTATTTCGTCGGCCGTTTGTATGCGACCCGCATGGTCGACCGTATCGATGCGGCTTACCAGAGTGAGAAGTCTTTTATCAGCAATGCATCTCATGAACTGAATAATCCGCTTACGGCCATCCAGGGAGAATGCGAAATCAGCTTGCTGAAGGAACGTACGTCGGCCGAATACCAGGCAGCATTGGGGCGTATCGCTTCCGAAACGAAACGCATCATCCTATTGATGAAGAACCTGCTTTTCCTCTCTCATGGGGATAAGGAGATCCTGAAGAATGCACGTGAGACGGTTTTGCTGGCCGACTTCCTGATGCAGTTCGTGGGTAACCGCGTTCGTTTTACAACCGACCATTTCGCTTTCGCTATCGAGGCGAATCCGCATCTGCTGAAGATCGCTATCGGCAACATCTTGAATAATGCCTGTAAATATTCGGGAGAAGCGCCTGTCGAGATGCAGCTGAAAGGTTCTGTCCTGACCATTACGGACATGGGGATCGGTATTCCGGAGGAGGAGATCGCCCGTGTGTACCAGCCTTTCTATCGTGCCTCCAACACACGGGAGTTCGCCGGGCATGGTATCGGACTTAGTCTTTCCATGCGTATCCTAAGAAGCTACGGGGCGGAAATCACGATTACGTCCGAGGTCGGGAAGGGAACGACGGTGGAAATCGAATTCCCGTAAATTTTAGATTGTTACGCTTGGACGGATGGAAAGAATGGCTATCTTTGTTTTATTAGATAACACAAACACAAAACAGAAAGGAGAGACTGTATGAATATTATGAATATGATGTGGTTTATGGGGATGTGCTTATTATCGACAGTTATTATAGGTGGCTTTTTTATTCATCGGGATAATAAGCGTAATGCAGCTGCGAATAAAAAAGGACAGTCTTCAAAGGAAGGCTGAACGATATACTTCATTATAAAAACTATATATGGGTAGAGGTCAGGTTAAGCACTCTTTAGCCGGATCTTTCCTTTTCTACTACCCACCTTTTCCTTTCAACATTTAGGCCGTTTTGATTGTTAGATATAAAAATAAATAATATGGCATACAAAATTGCATTCTTTGGAGCTAAACCGTACGATATAGCTTCATTCGACAAAGTAAATGAAAAGTACAATTACGACATTCGCTACTATAAAGGACATTTGAATCCGAACAATGTAGTCCTGACGCAAGATACGGACGTGGTCTGTATCTTTGTCAACGACACCGCCGATGCCGCTGTGATCGATGCGATGGTGGACAATGGTGTCAAACTGCTGGCCCTTCGTTGTGCCGGTTTTAATAATGTGGATCTGAAAGCGGCCAAAGGAAAGCTGCCGGTCGTTCGCGTACCGGCCTATTCGCCTTACGCCGTAGCCGAATATTCGCTTGCCCTGATGCTGTCGCTGAACCGTAAGATACACCGTGCCTACTGGCGTACGCGAGACGGTAATTTCTCGCTGAACGGCCTGATGGGGTTCGATATGCACGGCAAGACGATCGGTATTATCGGCACGGGAAAGATCGCCAAGATCCTGATCCGCCTGTTGAAAGGGTTCGGAATGCGCATTCTGGCTTATGACCTTTACCCGGACATGAAGTTTGCCGGAGAAGAAGGTATTTCTTATGTTTCGTTAGACGAACTGTATCGCGAGTCGGACATCATCTCCTTACATTGTCCGCTGACCGACCAGACAAAATATATGATCGACAAAGACTCCATCGACAAGATGAAGGAAGGCGTAATGATCATCAATACAGGCCGGGGCCAACTGATCAACACCAACGACCTGATCGAAGGCCTGAAGGAAAAGAAGATCGCGGCGGCCGGTCTGGACGTGTACGAGGAGGAGGGCGAATACTTCTATGAAGACAAGTCTGATAAAATTATCGACGATGATGTATTGGCCCGTCTGCTTTCTTTTAATAATGTGATCGTTACTTCGCATCAGGCTTTTTTCACGAAAGAGGCCCTGCATAACATTGCAGAGACCACCCTTCAGAATATCGAAGACTTCCGCTGCCACCGTCCTTTGGTGAACGAAGTTATTCTGTAAAAAGACGATGTTTATATCGCTGATTTATTATATTTTTGTAGCCATTGTCCGGTGTGAGCCAGGCAATGGCTATTATTTTTATGGTAAACAGATATGGATATAGACAGTCGCACAGGTCTGGTGCTTGAAGGAGGAGGGATGCGTGCCATCTTCACCGTCGGAGTGCTGGACTGCTTTATGGACCATGACATTTGGTTCCCTTATACGATCGGTGTGTCCGCCGGGGCGAGCAACGGTATTTCGTATGCCTCCCGGCAGCGCGGGCGTTCCCGTTTCAGCAATATCGACCTGCTGGAAAAATATGATTATATCGGTTTCAGGCATTTCCTCCGGGGGCGGGGATATATCGACATGAAATACCTTTTTTATATTTATCCGGAAAAATATTATCCGCTCGACTACGAGACGTATTTCAAGTCGCCGAACCGCTTCGTCATGGTCACCAGCAATTGCCTGACGGGTAAAGCCGAATATTTCGAGGAGAAGCAGGATGCAGACCGCCTGGTCGATATCTGTTGTGCCTCCTGTACGCTTCCGGTGCTTTGTCCGGTGGCGTATGTCGACGGTGTCCCGATGGTCGACGGCGGTGTCTGCGATGCCATCCCGATCCGGCACGCCATCGACGACGGTTTCCGCAAGAACGTGATTGTCCTGACCCGCAACAAAGGCTACCGTAAGGAAGAGAAGGACTTCTGGCTGCCCGGCTTCATCTACCGCCGGTATCCCGCTATCCGCAAGCAGTTGAAGCTGCGCTACCGCAACTATAACGAAGTGCTGGATTATATCGACGAGCTGGAAGCGAAAGGAGACGCGATCGTCATCCGTCCGCAAAAGAAAATGGAAGTCGGCCGCACCACCAACGACCGCAAGAAGCTGTCCGCCTTGTATGACGAAGGCTATGCCGTCGGCCGATCCATCGTCGAAAACAACCGGTTCGATTTCAAAACACCGGTGATTTGAATTCAAAACATATATGTTTTGGACATCGAGTGAAAATGAGGGCTTAAAATTCGGATTATTCGAGGAAATTGACTATATTTGTATATTAACACAACTAAAAGAATAAGTGATGATGAATAATTATGCAAATTACCTGTATATAGCTATTCGCGCCGCCCTCGATGCAGGCAAAGCGATCATGGATATTTATACCGATCCGGAATCCGATTTCGGCATCGAACGTAAAGCCGATAACTCCCCGTTGACAAAAGCCGACAAGAAGGCCCATGCGATTATCTCGATGGCCCTGTCCGTGACGCCTTTCCCCGTGTTGAGCGAAGAAGGAAAGGAGACGCCTTTTGCCGAACGTTCAGGCTGGGACATGCTCTGGATCGTCGACCCGTTGGACGGGACGAAGGAGTTTATCAAGAAAAACGGCGAATTTACGGTTAATATCGCCCTTGTGAAGGAAGGGGTTCCGGTATTGGGCGTGATCTACGTGCCCGTGCGGAAAGAGCTGTATTTCGCGGCTGACTCGTTGGGAGCGTTCAAGCTGGCGGAGATAGACTACGGATATCAGCCTTCGATGGACGAGATAAAAACGAAAGCCATACGCCTGCCTATGCCGATGGGACACCAGGGAGTCGTGGTGGTCGCCTCGCGTTCGCACCAGACGGAAGAAACGACGGCCTTTATCGAGAACCTGCGCAAGCAGGGACAGCCGGTTACCCTGATCAGTAGCGGCAGCAGCTTGAAGATCTGCCTGGTGGCGGAAGGAACGGCCGATGTTTATCCCCGTTTCGCACCGACGATGGAGTGGGATACCGCCGCCGGACATGCGATTGCACGGGCGGCCGGATGCGAAGTTTATCATATCGATGGCAAAACACCTTTAAAGTACAATAAGGAAGACCTTCATAATCCGTGGTTCATCGTCAAACCGCTCTGACGGGCGGTTTGTTCCGTTTGCTGAAACTTTTGGTCTGTAAGCAAGATTATCCCTAAAATTGGTTATCGTAGTAAGATTAGATTTAATATTCTTATTACATTTGCAACCCTAACAGATAATTGACAATTGATAATTAATGGTCTCTGTTCTTAATTGTCGATTGTCAATTGTCAATTGTCAATTGAAAGGATGAACTTTGAAATAATATTTGTATTGCTGGCATTGGTCGGCATGATCGGGGCGTTGATATGGGATGGGCTGAGGCCCGGAATGGTGTTACTCACGGTTGTGGTGCTGTTCCTCTGTGTTGGAATATTGACGCCGAAAGAAATGCTCGAAGGTTTTAGCAATAAAGGGATGATAACCGTCGGAATGCTTTTTCTGGTAAGCGAGGGTATTCGCCAGAGCGGAGCATTGGGACAACTTATAAAGAAGTTGTTGCCGGAGGGGAAGACAACCGTTTTCAAGGCGCAGTTGCGTATGCTTCCGCCTGTCGCTTTTGTATCCGCTTTTCTCAACAACACGCCTGTTGTCGTTATTTTCGCTCCTATCATCAAGCGTTGGGCGGAGTCGGTCAAACTGCCGGCGACGAAATTCTTGATTCCTCTTTCGTATGTGACCATTTTAGGCGGCATCTGTACTCTGATCGGGACATCGACCAACCTGGTCGTACATGGCATGATCCTCGATGCCGGATATGAAGGGTTTACAATGTTCGAGCTGGGAAGGGTGGGGATCTTTATCGCGCTGGCCGGCATCATTTACCTGTTCGTGTTCTCCAACAAGCTGTTGCCCGATTCCCGCACCGATCGCTACGAGGAAGAGGAGGAAGACGGCAACCCCGGTAACCTGCACCGGGTGGAAGCTGTGTTAGGCTCCCGTTTTCCGGGTATCAACAAGACATTGGGCGAGTTCAATTTTACCCGTCATTACGGTGCGATCGTGAAAGAGGTGAAGAGCGGGGGACAGCGGTTTACCCGCGATCTCGATAAGGTGACGTTGCACGAGGGCGATACGCTGGTTCTTTGGGCGGACGATACGTTCGTGCCGACATGGGGCGAATCCAGCGTCTTCCTTTTGCTTGCCAACGGCAAGGACGGTACGGAACCTGTTTCCCGCAAGAAACGCTGGCTGGCATTGGGCTTGCTGATCTTTATGATCGTAGGCGCCACGATAGGGGAGTTGCCTGTGGTGAAAGAGGCGTTCCCTGAAATACGGCTGGATATGTTTTTCTTTGTCTGCATTACGACCATCATTATGGCGTGGACCAAGATTTTCCCTCCGAAAAAGTATACCAAATATATATCCTGGGATATTCTGATTACGATTGCCTGTGCCTTTGCTATCAGCAAGGCGATGGAGAATTCCGGTTTCGCCGCTTTGATAGCCCGCCATATTATCGGTATGTCCAGCAGCATGGGACCGTATGCTTTACTGGCGATAGTCTTTATCATCACCAATATCTTTACGGAACTGATTACGAACAATGCGGCTGCGGCGCTCAGTTTTCCGATTGCCTTGTCGGTCGCTACGCAGCTCGGTGTGGACCCGACGCCGTTCTTCGTGGTGATCTGTATGGCGGCATCAGCCAGTTTCAGTACGCCGATCGGTTATCAGACCAATCTGATCGTACAAGGTATCGGTAGTTATAAGTTCACGGACTTCGTGAAAATCGGTTTACCCCTTAACCTGATCACTTTTTTGATCTCGGTGTTCGTGATACCGATGATCTGGAAATTCTAAACAGGTGAAAGTTGAAAGGTGAAAGTTGAAAGTGATGGGGAAGAGTTTGACGGCAGAAAAGTCCTTTGGTTTTGCGATCCGTATCGTTAGACTATATAAGATATTATATGAAAGAAAAGAATTTGTTCTGTCAAAACAGATGTTGTGTAGTGGAACTGCCATTGGCGCCCTTTTGAAAGAAGCTGAGCATGCGCAGTCCAAAGCCGATTTTATAAGCAAAGTGAATATTGCTTTGAAGGAAGCAAATGAAACGGAATATTGGATTATGTTATTGAAAGAAACGGATTATTTATCTGAAAAAGAATACGAATCGATTATAGAAGACTGCCGTGAATTGATTAAACTGACGGTCAGTATTGTGAAAACAAGTAAACAAAATATGAATGGAACAAGTAAATAATAATAATATCGAAGAGAAACTTTCAACTCTCAACTCTCAACTTTCAACTAACATCTATCCTATTTTCGATAGGATGATGACAAGGGAGGATAAGGAGCGTTTGTTGAAGCAGCGCAGTGTGATGGTGTGGTTTACCGGGTTGAGCGGTTCCGGGAAGAGCACGGTGGCGATAGCGCTTGAGCGCGAGTTGCACAAGCGCGGTTTGCTGTGCCGCATCCTGGACGGCGATAATATCCGCAGTGGGATCAACAACAATCTCGGCTTTTCGGCTGAAGACCGGGTAGAGAATATCCGCCGTATCGCCGAAGTAAGCAAACTTTTTATCGATACGGGAGTTATCACGATAGCGGCTTTTATCAGCCCGAATAACGATTTGAGGGAAATGGCGGCATCTATTGTCGGGAAGGAGAACTTCCTGGAAATATATGTCAGCACTCCGATCGAAGAGTGCGAGCGGCGCGATGTCAAAGGGTTGTATGCGAAGGCACGCCGGGGCGAGATCAAGGATTTCACGGGTGTTTCCGCTCCTTTCGAAGCACCCGAACATCCTGACCTGACGTTAGACACTTCCGTGTTGAGCCTGGAGGAATCCGTAACCCGTTTGCTCGAACTGATATTGCCGAAGGTTTCCCTTGGCGGGAAACAATAGTTTCCCCGGCATGAAATTTTTGTTCCTGCAGCATGCAAATATAGTTTCATGGGCATGGAACTATATTAGAATAGAAAGGTAAGAATAATAACAACATTAAATAACATACAATGTCAGATTATAAATTAAGCCATTTACAGGAGTTGGAAGCAGAGTCTATCCATATCATCCGGGAGGTAGCTGCCGAGTTTGAGAATCCTGTGATGCTTTATTCTATCGGAAAAGACTCTTCCGTCATGGTTCGCCTGGCAGAAAAGGCTTTTTCTCCGGGAAAAGTCCCTTTCCCTTTGATGCACATCGATTCCAAATGGAAGTTTAAGGAGATGATTCAGTTCCGCGACGACTATGCGAAGAAATTCGGATGGAACCTGATCGTGGAATCCAATATGGAGGCATTCAATGCCGGTGTAGGGCCTTTCACGCACGGAAGCAAGGTGCATACGGACCTGATGAAGACGCAGGCGTTGTTGCATGCGCTCGATAAATATAAGTTCGATGCCGCTTTCGGAGGCGCCCGTCGCGATGAAGAGAAGAGCCGGGCGAAAGAACGTATCTATTCGTTCCGCGACAAGTTCCACCAGTGGGACCCGAAGAACCAGCGTCCGGAGTTGTGGGACATCTACAACGCCCGTGTCCATAAAGGGGAGAGCATCCGTGTGTTCCCGCTGTCCAACTGGACGGAGTTGGATATCTGGCAGTATATCCGCCTGGAGAATATTCCGATCGTACCGTTGTACTTTGCCAAGGAACGCCCGTGCGTAGAGATCGACGGCAACCTGATCATGGCAGACGACGACCGTCTGCCGGAGCAGTACCGCGATCAAATCAAGATGCGCATGGTACGCTTCCGTACCTTAGGCTGCTGGCCGTTGACCGGGGCCGTGGAAAGCAATGCCGACACGATTGAAAAGATCGTCGAAGAGATGATGACGACGACCAAGAGCGAACGCACGACACGCGTGATCGACTTCGACCAGGATGCAAGTATGGAACAGAAAAAGAGAGAAGGATATTTTTAATTAGTTGAAAGTGGAGAGTTGAAAGTTGAAAGTGGCTTCGTGTCACTATTTTCAACTTTCACCTTTCATCTTTCATCTTTCACCTTTCAACTTAAAATATATGGCAACATTAAATATAAAAGAATACCTCGACAGAGATGAACAAAAGGATTTGCTTCGCTTTCTGACTGCCGGATCGGTGGATGATGGCAAATCGACGCTGATCGGTCGTTTGTTGTTTGACAGCAAAAAGTTATACGAAGACCAGCTGGATGCCCTCGAACGCGACAGCAAGCGCATGGGGAATGCCGGCGACCATATCGACTACGCTCTGTTGCTGGACGGCCTGAAAGCCGAACGCGAACAAGGGATCACCATCGATGTGGCTTACCGCTATTTCAGTACGAATAACCGTAAGTTCATCATTGCCGACACTCCGGGACACGAACAGTACACCCGCAATATGATCACCGGCGGTTCGACTGCCAACCTTGCCATCATCCTGGTGGATGCCCGCACGGGAGTGATTACGCAGACGCGCCGCCATACCTATCTGGTTTCGCTCTTAGGTATCAAGCATGTGGTGCTGGCGGTCAACAAGATGGACCTGGTTGATTTCGACAAGAATATTTTCGACAAGATCGTTTCCGATTATAAGGAGTTTGTCGCTCCGTTGAATATCCCGGATATCACCTGCATCCCGCTGTCCGCTCTGGATGGCGACAATGTGGTGGAGAAGAGCGACCGTACGCCTTGGTACGAAGGGCCGTCGTTGTTGGACTTCCTCGAAACGGTTCCGATCGACCAGGACCGCAACTTCGAGGATTTCCGCTATCCGGTGCAATATGTCCTGCGTCCGAATCTGGACTTCCGCGGTTTCTGCGGAAAAGTGGCCAGCGGCATCGTTCGTAAAGGCGATACGGTGATGGCTTTGCCTTCCGGGAAAACATCCAAAGTGAAAAGTATCGTGACATACGACGGAGAGCTGGATTATGCATTCCCTCCCCAGTGCGTCACCATCACGCTGGAAGACGAGATCGATGTTTCACGCGGTGAGATGCTCGTCCATCCGGATAACCTGCCGATTGCGGACCGTAACTTCGAGGCTATGCTGGTGTGGATGGACGAAGAACCGATGGACGCAAGCAAGCAGTTTTATATCAAGCATACGACCAATCTTACACGCGCCCGTGTGGACAGCATCCGTTATAAAGTGAATGTCAATACGATGGAACAGTTGTCGGTTGACAATGGAAAACTGACGACTGACGATTTGCCGATGAAGCTGAACGAGATCGCCCGTGTCGTCTTCACGACCGGAAAAGAACTGTTCTTCGATCCGTATCAGAAGAACAAACAGACAGGCGCTTTTATCCTGATCGACCCGATCACGAACAATACATCGGCTGTCGGTATGATTATCGACCGGGTAGATGCTCGCGACATGGTGACGGAAGACGCGTTGGCTGTACTGAATCTTCCGGAATTGGGTATCGGCCCCGAGCACTACGAAGCTATCCGTTCCGTTTGTAAAGAGCTCGAACGGCAAGGGGTTTCCGTCAAGTGTATAACAGAAAATAAATAAGGTATGGGATTACTGGAATTTGACAAACTACCGATCAATACTTTAGTGGGTGCTGACTGGAAAACGTTCAAGGCTGTGACAGCCAATAAAACGATCGACAAAGGATTTCGTAATAAATATTTCCTGACTAAATCCGTTTGCCGTCTGCTCAGCCTGTTGCAACCCTTCGAAGATGCGCGTTACCGTAAGATTGCGGACAAGCCGTTGGAGATGGACCCGGTGTTCATTCTCGGACATTGGCGTAGCGGGACGACATTCATGCACAATGTCTTCTCGTGTGACAAGCATTTCGGCTACAATACGACCTATCAGACCGTATTCCCGAACCTGATGCTTTGGGGACAGCCTTTCTTCAAGAAGAACATGGCGTTCCTGATGCCTGACAAGCGTCCGACCGATAATATGGAATTGAAGGTGGATCTTCCCCAGGAAGAGGAATTTGCCTTGGCAAATATGATGCCTTACACGTATTATAATTTCTGGTTCTTCCCGAAGCATATGCTCGAATATTGCGACCGTTATCTGCTTTTCGACAATATCAGCGAACACGAGCGGGAAGTGTTTAAGGAAACGTTCCTCAAACTGATCAAGATTTCCCTCTGGAATACGAAAGGAAGTCAGTTCTTGAGCAAGAATCCGCCTCATACGGGACGTGTGAAGACCTTGGTGGAAATGTTCCCGAATGCTAAATTTATCTATCTGAAACGAAATCCGTATACGGTGTTCGAGAGCACGCGCAGCTTCTTTACCAATACGATCCAGCCGCTCCGCTTGCAGGACATCTCCAACGAGCAGATCGAAAGCAATTTTATCGAAGTATACCGCCGTTTGTTCTATAAATATGAAGAACAAAAGCATCTGATACCCGAAGGAAACCTGGTAGAGGTGAAGTTTGAGGATTTCGAACAGGATGCTTTCGCCATGACAGAGGATATATACAAGAAATTAAACCTCCCCGGCTTTGAAGAGTCTAAAGCTGAAATCGAGAAATACCTCGGGAAAAAGAAGGGCTATAAGAAGAACCAATACAAGTATGACGACCGCACGGTACGGCTTGTGGAAGAAAATTGGGGAATGGCTCTCAAGGAGTGGGGATATTCTTTATAATTGACAATTGTCGGCTCTGTCGGCTTTGCCGACTTAGGGATTTTAGAAAAAACAGAATTTGAAATGAAACAGAAAGCAAAATTCCTCTTTCTCTTGGGAATTGTCAATTGTCAATTGTCAATTGTCAGTTCCCAAGAGCACGTAGTGCCGTTCAGTTTTGGAGATATGGATCATTGGGTCGTTCGCGAGATACATGAATCTGGCATTATCGGAGGAAATACGAAGCATCTTTACGAGCTGGGGCCGACAGATACGATCATCGGCAATACAGCCTATACGAACCGAGGCGGTTCGCCGTGGGCGAACTCCAACGTGATGGCGAAGGTGGCAGGTGTGGTGAAGACGAATACATCTGTCTTCCCTGAAAGACGGGATGACGGTTGGTGTGCACGTCTGGAGACACGCATGGAAAGTGTGAAGGTTTTCGGCTTGGTCGATATCGAAGTGGTAGCCGCCGGTTCTGTTTTTCTCGGAACGGTGCACGAACCGATCAAGGGGACCAAGAACCCGCAGGCCATGTTGAACAGCGGAGTGGCGTTTACCAAGAAGCCAAAGGCTTTGCGTTTTGACTATAAGGTGAAGCTGGCTCCGGAAAAGGACCGTATCCGCAGTACCGGCTTCAGCCGCAAGACGACCGTTGCCGGACAGGATTCGATCGCAGCCATTCTTTTGCTCCAGAAACGTTGGGAAGATAAAGATGGAAATATTTATTCCAAACGTGTCGGGACAATGGTGCAGCGTTATACGGAATCCAGCAACGGTTGGGTGAACGATGCGACCTACCCTATCTTGTACGGCGATATTACGAAGCATCCGGAGTATAAGCCTTATATGCGGATTCAGGTGGAAGAGCGTTATGCCTTGAACAGCCAGGGTAAAAGCGTCCCTATTCAGGAAGTGGGCTGGGCGGCGGAAGGTGAATTGCCGACTCATATCGTCCTGCAGTTTACTTCCAGCCACGGCGGAGCCTATATCGGCTCACCGGGCAATACGATGTGGATTGATAATGTAGAACTAATATATTAGTTGAAAGTTGAAAGGTGAAAGTTGAAAGTGATGAATTTTTCTTTTTAACTTTCACCTTTCAACTTTCACCTTTCAACTGAAAAAATGGTGGTAAAAGATAAAATAAAAGCACTTCGCGAAGCGCTGGAGCAACATAATTACAATTATTATGTGCTCTCGGCACCAACGATATCGGACCGTGAGTTCGATGAGATGATGAAGGAGTTACAGGTCCTTGAAGAGGCGCATCCCGAATATGCCGATCCTCATTCGCCGACCCAGCGGGTGGGGAGTGACCTTTCCAAAGAGTTTGAACAGGTAGTGCATAAATATCCGATGCTTTCGTTGGGCAATACCTATTCGGAAGATGAAGTGAAGGATTTTTACGAGCGCATAGCCCGTGACCTGAACGAGCCTTTCGAGATTGTTGCCGAGTTGAAATATGACGGAACTTCCATTTCCCTGACATACGAGGACGGACGTCTGGTCCGAGCCGTGACGCGTGGCGACGGGACACGTGGCGACGATGTGACGGCCAACGTGAAGACAATCCGTTCGGTCCCTTTGAAACTGATGGGCGACCGATACCCGGCAACATTTGAGATAAGGGGGGAGATCTTGCTTCCCTGGGCCGAGTTCGACCGCTTGAACAAGGAACGTGAAGAACAGGAGGAGCCTCTTTTTGCCAATCCGCGCAATGCTGCTTCGGGTACGCTGAAGCAACAGAACCCGGCTGTCGTGGCGGCTCGTAAGTTGGATGCCTATTTCTATTATTTGTTGGGAGAGGAGCTGCCGGCGGAAACGCATTTCGATAATTTGGAGGCGGCCCGTTCATGGGGGTTCAAGATCCCGAATGTGATCCGCGTATGCAACAGCTTGGAGGATATATACGATTATATCGCCTATTGGGATGTCGAACGTAAGAACCTGCCGGTTGCAACAGACGGGATCGTTTTGAAAGTGAATTCATTGCGCCAACAACGCAATTTGGGATTCACGGCCAAAAGCCCACGTTGGGCGATTGCCTACAAGTTCCAGGCCGAACGTGCCGTGACGCGCCTTAACTCCGTGTCTTTCCAGGTCGGGCGGACAGGAGCCGTCACTCCGGTTGCCAATCTGGAGCCGGTATTGCTGGCCGGAACGACCGTAAAGCGTGCTTCCCTTCACAATGCGGATATTATCGAAGGACTCGACCTGCATTTGGGTGACAAGGTGTTCGTGGAGAAAGGCGGCGAGATCATCCCGAAGATTGTCGGTGTCGATGTCGAAGCCCGCGGTTTGCTGGTGGGCGATAAGGTCCGTTTCATCCGTTCTTGTCCCGAATGCGGGACACCGTTGATGCGTCCTGAAGGAGAAGCGGCTCACTATTGTCCGAACGAAGCCGGCTGTCCTCCCCAGATCAAGGGGAAGATCGAGCATTTCGTCACCCGGAGGGCCATGAACATCAATATGGGGCCGGAGACAGTCGAAGATTTGTACGAAGCCGGCTATATCAAGGACACGGCCGATCTCTATACGTTGGAAATAGCCGATCTGCTGCGCTTGGAACGTTGGGCTGACAAGAGCGCCCGTAACCTGATGGCGAGCCTCGAAGAATCCAAACAGGTTCCCTTCGAACGGGTACTTTATGGATTGGGGATTCGTTTTGTGGGTGAAACGGTGGCAAAACGCCTGGTATCCGCTTTCCATTCGATGGAGCAGTTGGAACAGGCTTCTTTCGAAGACTTGACTGCCGTGGACGAGATCGGTGAGCGGATCGCCCGAAGTATCATCGCTTACTTTGCCGACGAGCGTAACAGGACGTTGGTGAACCGTTTGATGGAGTATGGGTTGCAGATGTCCGTGCCCGAAGAAAAGCTGGCCAACCGTTCCGAGAAGCTGAAAGGCTTGAGCATCGTTATCAGCGGGACATTCGCCAAGCATTCCCGTGACGAGTACAAGGCCATGATCGAGCAGCATGGCGGGAAGAACAGCGGCTCGGTGTCCGGTAAGACCGATTATATCCTGGCGGGAGATAATATGGGACCGGCCAAGCTCGAAAAGGCGGCCAAGTTGGGTGTGAAGATTATAAACGAAGACGAATTCTTAAATATGATAGCGGAATGAGACTGACGAATTATTTTATTAAAAAGAAAGTGCAGTCTTTAGCTTCCGGGGCTGCCGGCCGCAAGCATGAGTTTTGTGCGCTGGAAGACGCAGGCCATATCCTGGTCCTTTATCAGGCAAACGATCGCGAGCTTGTCGAGCCTTGTCTGGACGTCCTGCGTAAGAAGAACAAGAAGGTGCAGGCGTGTGTCTATGTAACCGGCGATCCGGAGGCAGATGCCTCGTGCATCCCGGTCCATGCCAAGAAGGATGTGAACGTCTGGCAGGTTCCTTCCGATGTCGTGCTGGAACGGTTCAAGACGGTCAAGGCGGATATCCTGATCGATCTTACGCGCCCCGATTGCTACCCGATGCAATATCTTATGCTACAGCATCCTTGCAGATTCAAGGTGGGAGTGAAGCATGCCGATATAGATTTGTATGATTTGTCCATATCGGTAACAGAGCGTGAAGATATCAAGCATTTATTCGAACATATATTATTTTATTTGCAGGCGATACGCTCAAAATGATATAAATTCCTTATTTTTGCAGCACCGTTGACAATTGACAATTATTATCATGGCAGACATAAATTTAAAAGGAATGGGTGTGGCGTTGATCACTCCCTTTAAAGAAGATGAAAGTGTAGACTATGAGGCGTTGGCCCGGCTCGTAGATTATCAGTTGCAGAATGGAACCGATTATCTGGTTGTGTTAGGTACCACCGCTGAAACCCCTACACTCACGGAAGAAGAAAAGAAGGATATAATCAATTTGGTCGTGACGAAGGTAAACGGACGCATTCCCATCGTGTTGGGGGTTGGCGGAAACTGTACGCGTTCGGTTGTCGAGAAGTTGAAAAACGATAATTTTGACGGTATAGATGCGATCCTGTCTGTCGTACCTTATTATAACAAACCATCCCAGGAAGGAATCTATCAGCATTATAAAGCGATTGCGGAGGCGACTACGTTACCGATAGTCCTGTATAACGTTCCGGGACGTACCGGTGTGAATATGACGGCCGAGACTACGCTGCGTATCGCTCGTGAGTTCAAGAACGTGATTGCAGTCAAGGAGGCTTCCGGCAATATCACCCAGATGGACGATATCATCAAGAACAAACCGGCGAACTTCAATGTGATTTCAGGAGACGACGGTATCACCTTCCCGCTTATTACGTTGGGAGCTGTCGGCGTGATTTCCGTAATCGGCAATGCTTTCCCGCGTGAGTTCAGCCGTATGGTGCGTCTGGCATTGGCTGGTGACTACGATAGCGCCCGCACGATCCACCATAGTTTTACGGAGCTGTTCAGTTTGCTGTTTATCGACGGTAATCCGGCGGGAGCGAAGAGCATGCTGAATGCGATGGGCTTTATTGAAAATAAATTACGCTTGCCTTTGGTTCCGACCCGTATCACCACATTCGAAAAGATTCGTGATGTATTACGTCAGTTGAGCATTAAATGTTAAGATTTTTCAGGCTTGTAGGGGTGGGGTTCTACTCCGCCCGATATCAGTAATCCCGCATCTACTTTTTCCGTTTGCGTCAGGATAATCGTACCGTCCTTGTCGGCAAGGAATACGCGGGGTATGGTGTTGTCGGCAAAGAGGGAGTAGACGTTCAGGTCCGGATCGGCGAAAAACTTCATATTGTACTGATGTTCCCGGAAATAGGCCGCTACCTGCTCTTCGGTTTCTCCACGTGCGATCAGAAGCACACAGACGGAGGGATCGTCTTTGTATGTATGATATAAAGTGGAAATATCCGGGAAGGCCTTCTGGCAGTCGGAACAGGTCGTACTGAAGAAAATAATCAGGGCAAATTTATTTTCCAAGTCTTTTTTCGATACCGTTCCATCCGGATTGGAAATGCTGAATTCGGGTAACGGGTCGCCTTCCTCCAAAGCAAAGCCATCCTCAGGCGGCAATTCCTCGTGGATGCAGGCGGTGAGAGATAACAGACTGATTATGTAAAACAATAAATATTTCATGGGGTAAAGATACGGGTTGTTCGCCATACTTTGTGACTTTTTGCATGGATATTTGCATATTATCCTGTATATTTGTACCGGAATTTCAGATATCAAAGAACAAAACAGCAAGAAATACACTTGGTCATACAATCTAAAAATATGGTGCGCGTGATGCGGTTTATACTGGTCGGTACGCTGAATGCGTTAATTACGGTCTTGATTGTCTGGCTGATGATGGACAAGCTTGGTTGTAACTATATCGCTACCAATATCACCGCTTATGTGATTGCGCAGATCAATAATTTCTTCTGGAGCAAATATTGGATATTTTCATCCCGCACCGGTAAGTTTCGCCGTGAGATTCCCCTTTTTCTGATCGCTTTCGGATGTGCTTATTGTTCCCAATTCCTCGCTTTGCTTATCATGGTGGAAATCTTTGACTTGAACGAATATCTCGCCCAGTTCTTAGGATTGTTTATCTATGGTGCAGTCAACTATATGATGAACAAAAAAATCACCTTCCAACTCACCCCTTAATTCTTAATTTTTAATTCCTCAGTGCGCCCGTTCACGAAACTCCGACGGTGTCACGCCCTCTTTCTTCTTGAAGAAGGTGGAGAACTGTCCGGCATTCTCGAATTTGAGACTGTAGGCTATTTCCGAGATATTCATGCTGCTGCTGGTAAGCAGTTCCTTTGCCTTCAGGAGTTTTTGCTGCAATTGATATTGGGCGGGCGATACGCCTGTATATTCTTTGAACATACGGCGGAACCAGGAGTAGCCGAGCCCCAGGCGGGAAGCTATTTCTTCCGGTGTCAGCGGGTTTTCCACCTGCTCTTTCATCAGGATGCGGGCTTCGTTGATCTTATCCACAACGTAGGTATTCGTGAAGGAGTTGTTTCTTCTTTTATAATAGACCGTACCCAATATATGAAGGACGATACTCGAAATCATCTCCTGGTAGCCCGTCTTTTCCTGAGAGGCGAATTTCAGTATGTCTTCATATAGTCCGACGATCGTCGCACTGAGCCCGATGTGCTGTAACGGTTCCTCGCGGGTAAAAAAGCGTTTTTCCACGCGCCGGTCGATGTGGACACCGCGGAAACCGACCCAGTATTCGTCCCAGCCTGTCTCGCTGTCGGGATAGTAGCTGTGCCATTCTCCCGGAAAAAGCAGGATCATCGTGCCGGCGTTTATCTTTTGCATCTTGCAGGATTGCGAAGAGAAGTAACCGCTTCCCTTCGTGATATAGACCAGTTGGTATTCGTTCAGGATTCGTCCGGTCTGTGGCTTGAAGTTATAATTGTCCGGATGCTTCGAAAGAGGATAGTTCCCTTTCGGGGGAATAAACTGGTAACCGACGGTCGTGACGACAATTCCCCACTCTTCGTCTATCGCACTTATCGTCAGGTATCTCAATTGATCGCTTAGTCGTTTCTCCATCTCCTCTGTCAGATTTGAAAGGTTTAAAATCATTTTCAAAAGCAAAGATAGTAATTTACCGTTTACTTTTGCAATCATAAAACAAACAACTTTGTTGTACCATGAAGAAATATAACTTTTTAGCCTTTGATATAGGAGCGACCAGTGGACGTGCCGTGTTAGGCACTTTGGTTGGTGACAAATTTGAAATGCAGGAACTTCACCGTTTCCCGAATGCGATCATGGAGTTGCATGGGAAATATTACTGGGACATATACCGGTTATATGATGCCTTGAAAGAAAGCCTTACGATTTGTGCACGCCGGAACCTGCTCCCGGACTCTATCGGGATCGATACTTGGGGGGTGGATTTCGGGTATCTGGCGGAAGACGGCACACTGTTGGGGCTACCGCGTGCGTATCGCGATCCTTATACGGACGGTGCGCCGGAAGAATATTTCCAGCGTGTTCCCCGGTCGGAAGTCTACCGGCTTACCGGTATACAGATCATGAATTTTAATAGTGTTTTCCAGTTATTCAGGGCTAAAAAGGAAGGTTTCGGGCCGTTGGAGGCTGCCGAAGAGATACTGTTTATGCCCGATCTGCTTTCTTACCTGTTGACGGGTAAAAAGGTTTGTGAATATACGGATGCTTCCACTTCCGGACTGTTGAATCCGGTGACGAAGGAATTTGAAGCGTCCTTGTTGGAAGCGGCAGGGGTAGCTCCGTCCATTATGCGTCCGGTAGTGATGCCGGGAACTTTTGTCGGGGAGCTGACCGATGCGCTTGCACGGGAAACGGGGATCGGCAAAGTGCCGGTCATAGCAGTTGCCGGCCACGACACGGCTTCGGCTGTCGCGGCTGTTCCGGCGGCGGACCGGGAGTTTGCCTATCTTAGCAGCGGCACATGGAGCCTTATGGGGATCGAAACGGAAGAACCGATTATCTCGGAAGAATCCTTCCTGCATAACTTTACGAACGAAGGCGGTATAGACGGGACGACCCGTTTCCTGAAAAATATTACCGGGATGTGGTTGCTCGAACAGTGTCGGAAAGAGTGGGAGAAGGCCGGGCGCGACTATTCCTATCCGGCGATAGTCAAGATGGCGGAACGGGCGACGCCTTTCCGTCGTTTTGTGAATCCTGACGATCCGCGTTTTGCCAATCCGCCGAGCATGACGGAGGCAATCAAGGCTTATTGCCGCGAGACGGAGCAGCCCGAACCGGTCGAGGACGACGAGTTTATCCGCTGTATTTTTGAAAGTCTGGCATTCCGGTATAAGGAGGTGCTGGCATTGTTATCCGAAATGGCTCCTTTCCCGATCCGCAAATTGCATGTGATCGGGGGAGGCTCGATGAATAATCTTCTCAATCAATTTACGGCAAATGTAATAAACATGCCGGTTGTGGCAGGGCCTTCGGAGGCGACGGCAATCGGCAACTGCATGGTGCAGGCGAGGGCGGCGGGATTGGTAGCCGACCGTTGGGAGATGCGCCGTTTGATCAACTCTTTCCTTTCGCCGGCTGTCTTTCTGCCGGAAGGTAGTGGAGAGTGGGAAGAGGCTTTTAGGAAATATAAATCTGTAACCTCAAAAAAATAAGACCATGACAAAAGAAAACATTATCAGACAAGCGTATGAGGCAGCTGTTGAACGCTATGCAGCTGTCGGTGTGGATGTAAGGGAGGCAATGGACAAATTGCAGAAGATATCTCTTTCGATGCATTGCTGGCAGGCGGACGATGTGAGTGGTTTCGAGAACCAGGGCGGTTCGCTGACGGGCGGAATCCAGGTGACAGGCAACTATCCGGGACGTGCCCGCACGATCGACGAAGTGCGTGCCGATGTCTTGAAAGCGGCTTCTCTGATCGCTGGTAAACATCGCTTGAACCTGCATGAAATATATGGCGATTTCCAGGGCAGGAAGGTCGACCGTGACGAAGTGGAACCTGCTCATTTTGAGAGCTGGATGCAGTGGGCGAAAGAGAACGGGATGAAGCTGGATTTCAACAGCACTTCTTTTTCGCATCCGAAGAGCGGCGACCTGACGTTGGCGAATCCCGACGATGCGATCCGCAATTTCTGGATCGAACATACGAAACGCTGCCGCTGGATCAGCGAGGAGATGGGCAAATACCAGGACGATCCCTGTATTATGAACCTGTGGATTCACGACGGCAGTAAAGAAGTTCCCGCCAGCCGTCTCAAATATCGTCAGATACTGGAACAGTCGCTCGACGAGATTTTTGCAACTGAATATAAGAACATGAAGGATTGTATCGAGGCAAAACTGTTCGGCATCGGTCTGGAAAGTTATACGGTCGGTTCCTATGATTTTTACTTGGGCTACGGTGCGAAGAAGAATAAGATTGTGACGCTCGACACGGGCCATTTCCATCTGACGGAAAGTATCGCCGACAAGGTTTCGGCCCTGCTTCTTTTTACACCGGAGATCATGTTGCACGTGAGCCGTCCGATTCGTTGGGACAGCGACCATGTGGTGATCTTGAGCGACGATCTGCTCGATCTGGCACGCGAAATCATCCGTTGCAAGGCATTGGACCGTGTGCATATCGGCTTGGACTACTTCGATGCAACGATCAACCGTATCGGGGCGTACGTGATCGGTTGCCGTGCAACGCAGAAGGCTTTTATGCAAGCCCTTCTTGAACCATCGGCAACTTTGCAGCAGTACGAAGCCGAAGGTAAATATTTCCAGCGTTTAGCTCTGCAGGAGGAAATGAAGAGCCTTCCGTGGACAGCCGTTTGGGATATGTTCTGCCTGCAAAACGACGTCCCGGTAGGTGAGGATTATATCGCCGAGATAGAAAAATACGAAGCGGAAGTAACAAGTAAACGTTAACCTTAGGGGCGAACACACAGGTTCGCCCTCTAAAAATAACATATATGGAAATAATCATCGGATTGATCATAATCGCAATCGGTAGTTTCGGGCAGAGCAGTTCCTACGTTCCGATCAACAAAGTCAAGGATTGGAGTTGGGAAAGTTTTTGGTTGGTGCAAGGCATTTTTGCCTGGCTCGTCTTCCCATTCTTAGGAGCGCAGCTTGCCATTCCCAATGGGAGCAGCCTCTTGGAACTGTGGAGTGCCGGCGGAGCTGCGGGGGCCGTTATCTACGGAATCCTGTGGGGGATCGGCGGGTTGACCTTCGGGTTGAGCATGCGTTATTTGGGGGTTGCGCTCGGCCAGAGTATCGCGCTTGGAACGTGTGCCGGTTTCGGGACGCTTTTCCCGGCAGTTTTTGGCGGAACGGATTTGTTCCATGGCGATGGCCTGGTCTTGCTGATCGGTGTGTGTATCACGCTTGCCGGTATCGCCGTGATCGGGTATGCTGGAAGTCTTCGCGCCCATAATATGACCGAGGAGGAAAAGAAAGCGGCTGTAAAGGATTTCGCGTTGACGAAAGGTTTGCTTGTCGCTCTTTTGGCCGGTGTGATGAGTGCCTGCTTCAATCTGGGCCTGGAATCCGGCGCTCCGATCCTTGAGAAAGCGAAACAGTCCGGCGCAAGCGAATTGTTCGCACTGAATCCGGTCATCCTGTTGGTGACGATCGGGGGTTTTATCACGAACGCCTCTTATTGCCTTTTCCAGAATGTAAGGAACGAGACGGGGAGAGATTATTTCTCCGTATCAGGCGGTACTTTGCTGAATAATGTCTTATTTTGTGCGCTGGCAGGTGTTTTGTGGTATTCGCAATTCTTCGGGTTGGGAATGGGAAAGAGCTATTTTGCCGAATCTCCGGTGATGCTGGCCTTTTCATGGAGCATCTTGATGTCGCTGAATGTGATCTTCAGCAATGTGTGGGGCATTATCTTGAAAGAGTGGAAAGGGGTGAGCCGGCAGACGATCGTCGTTTTGGTTTGCGGCATGTGTCTCCTGATATTCTCACTTTTGCTGCCTAATTTGATTTAAGATAATGATCGGATTGGAAATGGATAGGCATGGGACGTTAGTTCGATAGGTATGGAACTTAATTTCCATAGGTATGAAATTAAGCTCCCGTGCTTGTCTGTTTTTTGCCGGGTGAAGAACAATTTTGAGCTGGGGGCGTGTCCCTCATAAAAAAGATATATAAGTAAAATGAAAACAATCAGAAACAATGAAAAATTGATGGCCGAGATTGGCCGTATCGCTGAAGTGGCCGGCTATCTTTGGACAAAAGGATGGGCGGAACGTAACGGTGGTAACATTTCCGTAAACCTGACCGACTTGATGAACGATGTCGAAAAAGCACTTCCCGCACTGGGACCGGCTATCCCTTTACAAGAAGCGATGACCGCTCTTGCCGGACATATTTTCTATGTCACCGGTACAGGAAAGCGGATGCGTTATGTAGCACAGGAACCGTTGGCCAACGGTTCCCTGATCCGTATCGCCGGGGATGGAAAAAGTTATGATATTATTGCTGAACAATTGATTTTGCCTACTTCCGAGTTGCCTTCGCACTTGATGATGCATAATTATCTGCGTGGCCTGGGCCGTGATAACAGAGTCGTTCTGCATACGCACCCGACCGACCTGATCGGCATGACGCATTGTAAACCGTTCTTGGATTCGGATGTCATCACCCGTACGTTGTGGAGCATGATTCCCGAATGTCGTATCATTGTCCCGAAAGGAGTCGGTATTGTTCCCTATGAAATACCTGGGACACTGGATTTAGCACGTGCAACCATTAAACAATTGGAAAAGCACGATGTCGTATTCTGGGAAAAACATGGTATTTTGGCAGTCGGTGAAGACCTGATCGAATGTTTTGACGCAATCGACACGCTAAGCAAGTCCGCCCAAATCTATTTCAGCGCACGCATGGCAGGATACGAACCCGCCGGCATGACTGACAAGCAGTTGGATGATTTGGTTCCGGCCTTCGGTTTGTGATAGGTTACGATCGTAAATGATGATTTATAGGTGTGTTTATAGCAACGAGGTATAGCTTTGTTTGTCACTACACCGGTAAATCATCATTCATATAAATACCATATACCATGAAAACATTATTTATTCTTATATCTCTATTCTTTGCCGTATCATTGTCCGCTCGGCAGCGCGATAGTCGTGTACGCGAATATCTACCTCCCGCACGCATCGTCTGGCAACAGGAAAGCCAGTTGATACAGGGTGCAAACCATTTGCTTCTTTCTGGAAACGGACAATCCAATCTTGTGAATCATAACATCTGTAAGCTTTCGAGCACCGACCGGCAGCATCCTGCCATCCTTCTTGATTTTGGAAAAGAACTGCAAGGCGGCTTGCAAATAGTAACCGGCATGCCGGCTTCGCACGAACCAGTCGCCGTCCGGATCCGTTTGGGTGAGTCGGTAAGTGAAGCCATGTGCGATATAGATGGGGTGAACGGTGCTTCCAACGATCATGCCATGCGCGATTTTACTATTCGCCTACCCTGGTTGGGGGTTATGGAAGTGGGTAATTCTGGGTTTCGGTTTGCTCGGATTGATCTTTTGGACGATTCCGTCGAATTGCATATTAAAGAAATACGTGCCATTTCCGTTTTTCGGGACATCCCATATAAAGGCTCATTTCGTTGCAACGACGAACGGCTGAACCGGATTTGGCAGACTGGTGCTTATACGGTACATTTGAATATGCAGGAGTATATTTGGGACGGCATCAAACGTGACCGTTTGGTCTGGATTGGTGATTTGCATCCGGAAGTGATGACGGTCAACACTGTTTTCGGATATAACGAGGTGATACCGAAAAGCCTTGATTTTATCCGCGATGCAACGCCGTTGCCTGGCTGGATGAACGGGATGTGCAGTTACTCCATCTGGTGGTTGCTGATCCAGCGCGACTGGTATTACTATCAGGGGGACTTGGCTTACTTGAAGGAACAGAAAGACTATTTGACCGGTTTGCTCCGTCTTTTGATCTCCAAAGTCGGTGACGACGGCGTCGAGAAGCTCGACGGAGGAGGACGTTTCCTCGATTGGCCGTCCAGTGAAAATCCGGTTGCCATCGATGCCGGCTTGCAAGCCTTGATGCTACAGGCGATGAAAGCCGGAAACGAACTTTGTAAGGTGTTGGGCGAAGATGCGTTGGCGGCAGAATGCGAGGCTGTAGGAAACAGGATGACCAAGGCTGCTTCGAAGGTGATAAAACCTTTCCTGAAGTCAGGTGTTGCTCCGGATGCTCCTGGATCGAAACAGGCAGCTTCCCTGTTGGCGTTGGCCGGACTGATGAAGCCGGAAGAGGCCGATCGGAGATATCTCGCAGTTAATGGAGGGCATGGATTCTCTACTTTTTATGGTTATTATATGCTTCGAGCGATGGCTGCTGCCGGCAATTATCAAGGGGCGATCGACGTGATACGCCAATTCTGGGGTGCGATGCTCGATTTGGGTGCAACTACTTTTTGGGAAGATTTCAACTTAGACTGGTTGCCCGGCGCTTCTCGCATCGATGAATTGGTTCCGGTAGGCAAGAAAGATATTCATGGCGATTACGGGGCTTATTGTTATAAAGGTTTCCGCCATAGCCTTTGTCACGGTTGGGCTTCTGGTCCGACTTCCTGGCTGAGTGAATATGTGTTGGGTGTCCAGGTTGTGGAGCCGGGTTGCCGCGTTGTCCGGATCACACCGCATTTAGGTGACTTGGAGTGGGTGGAAGGAACGTTCCCGACTCCTTACGGTGTGATCACTATCCGTCACGAAAAAGGCGCTGACGGGAAAGTACGGAGTCGGATCGATGCTCCGTCCGAAGTAAAAGTTGTACGATAATCAAATCAGATAAAGATATGGTAAAAAAAAACACGCTGTTGATCTGCTCACTTGCCTTCTTCTCGCTGATGGGTTGCAAAGGTAAAAACGAGCTTACGGTTCCGGTGAACCTGCGAACAGAATACCTGCGCGAACCGATCGGTTTGGATACGAAAAGTCCCCGTTTCACTTGGGAATACAAAGGAAGTGAGAAGAACTTCTTGGCTTCCCGTTCGGAAATCCGTATCGGGACCTCGCCGGATAACCTGCAACCGTATACCGGTAATATGACATTGGAACCGCATACCCGTTACTATTGGAATGTGACGGTGTGGGATCAGGATGGAGACATTTGCGAGACTTCGGAAACGGCTACTTTCGAGACTGCCAAATTCAAGTCGTCCGACTGGTCGGAAAAATGGATAACCGACAGTCACGATAAGGAGTTCGAGCCGGCTCCTATGTTCCGCAAAGCTTTTACATTGGGAAAAGAGATTGAAGAAGCCCGCGTGTATGTGGCTGCTGCCGGTTATTACGATTTGTTTATCAACGGTAAGCGGGTAGGAGAGAACTATCTTGATCCGGGCTATACGCATTTCGACAAACGTATCCTATATGTGACACATGATGTAACCTCTCTTTTAAAACCGGGTGGCAACGCTATCGCTACCGTTTTGGGTAACGGCTGGCACAATGTACAATCCAAAGCTGTCTGGAATTTCGAGACTGCCCGTTGGCGTAACCGTCCCCGGATGCTCTGTGAATTGCGCCTACGCTATACCGATGGTACGACTGAAGTCATCGCCACCGATGAAAGTTGGCGTACCGCGACCGGTCCCTATACCTATAACAACATCTACAGCGGTGACAAATACGATGCCACGTTGGAAGAAAATGGTTGGAACGCGGAAGGGTTCGATGACAGCAAGTGGGATCCGGTACAAGTTACGGAAGCTCCGGCTCCCTTATTGGCCGCCCAGCAGATGCCGGGTATCCGGATTACGGAAGAATTGCAGCCTGTCTCGATGAAGAAGTTCAGCGATAAACTTTATGTATTTTCATTCGAAAAGAATTTTGCCGGTCTGTCCCGATTAAAGGTGAAAGGTGCTCCCGGTACGCGGATCACTTTGAAGCATGGAGAGTTGCTGAAAACAGACGGTCGTCTGGAACAGGGAAATATAGATGTCTATTATCATCCTGTGAAACCGGGAGAGGTTTTCCAGATGGATGTGTTCACACTGAAAGGAACAGGTGAAGAGGAAATCTTTATGCCTTCATTCGCCTATCATGGTTTCCAGCATGTGGAAGTTGAAAGTTCGGCTCCCGTAGTCCTGACAAAAGAGAGTCTGACCGGACTGTTCATGCACACAGCGGTAGAGCCCGTAGGCTCCTTCTCCTGCTCCGATCCGTTGTTGAACAAAATATGGAAGGCGACAATGGAAGCCTATCGTAGTAACCTGCACAGTATTCCGACCGATTGCCCGCAGCGTGAAAAGAACGGCTGGACGGCCGATGCGCATGTAGCAATCGACCTCGGCCTGTTAGGTTTCGACGCCATCACCTTGTATGAGAAATGGATGAACGACTTCATTGATAACCAGCGCGAAGCCGGTGAGATCTCCGGTATTATCCCCTCCAGCGGCTGGGGATATGGTGAATGGCCCGGCCCGGTATGGGATGCCGCCATGTTTATCATCCCAAATGCTTTGTATAATTATTATGGTGAGACACGCAGTATCGAGAACCTGTATCCTACGATGTTGCGCTATTTGGATTATTTGAAAGCAAAAGAGAAGGACGGTGGTTACCTGACCTTCGGTTTAGGAGATTGGGTGTACTGGAAGTCTACGACCAATAACACTTATACCTCTACTGCTTATTATTATTTGGATTACACCTTGATGGCCCGTTTCGCCGGACTGTTGGGTAAAGATGCCGCCCCTTATCGGCAGAGAGCCGACGAGTTGAAGGCCTTGGTCAACCGTAAGTTCTTCAATCCCGAAACGGGGGTCTATGCTGAAGGAACCCAGACGGCACAGGCGATTGCCCTCTATTTAGGAATCGTACCGGAAGGTAAGGAGCAGTTGGTCGCCGATAAACTTTGCGAGGTCGTGCGTGCCAACAACCATTTCCTCGATTTCGGCCTGCTCGGAAGCAAGTCTGTTCCGGCCATGCTGACCCGCTACGGCTATGTCGAGGATGCTATGAAGATGATTACGAAGACGGAAGCTCCCTCTTGGGGCTATTGGGTGGAAACGATGGGATATACGACGTTGCCTGAAACCTGGACGTTAAGTCCTGAGTTCCGCGACGCCTCCCTGAATCATGTCTTTATGGGAGATGTCTCTGCTTGGATGATGAATCAGCTTGCTGGTATCAACTACGATGCTGTTGAACCAGGTTTCCGCCATATTCTGATTACGCCTCATTTCGTGGAAAGAGTGAATTGGGCGAAAGGTGAGTATCATTCTGTACGGGGCTTGATTTCGAGCGAATGGAAACGGGAGGGAGGCAAAGTTACTCTTACCGTGACGATCCCGTCCGGCTGTACGGCGGATATCCGTGTCGGCGATAAGACGGAAACAGTCGGGTCTGGTACACATGTGAAAACTTATTAAACGAGAATACCATGAAACATTATTTTCTGTTGTTACTGTTAATCGGATGTATCGCTTCCGGCCATGCTGAATCTGGCTGGAAAGCCCATTGGATCAATACGGAACGTTGTCAGAGCGAGACGAACACCTGGTTGGCTTTCCGTAAAACCGTCCATATAGACAAGGTTCCGCAAACTCTTACCGCCCGCATCGCTGCCGATAGCAAATATTGGTTGTGGATAAACGGTCGCCTGGTCGTCTTTGAAGGCGGGCTTAAACGGGGACCTTCTCCGTATGACACCTACTACGATCCGGTAGAGATAGCTCCTTATTTGCAAAATGGCGAGAATACGATTGCTGTGCTGGTCTGGCATTTCGGTAAAAGCGGATTCAGTCATGTGAACAGTGGTCTGGCTGCCTTGCTGTTTGAAGCTGTCGCTCCTGGTGTCGAGATCGTTTCCGACAAGAGCTGGCAATGCACCGTATATGATGCCTATCAGGATACTGAGGCGCCCTATCCGAATTATCGTTTGCCGGAAAGCAATATCCGTTTCGATGCCAGGATGGAAATGTCCGGCTGGAATCAGCCCGGCTACACAGGCAAGATGCCGAATGCCGAAATTATTTCGTCTGTCGGGGTCGCCCCTTTAGGTAAATTGGTCGAGCGTCCGGTACCCCTATGGAAAGACTATGGCTTGAAACCGTATGTCAGTGTCCGCCGGTCGTCTGCCGGCGATACGCTTTATTGTCGTCTGCCTTATAACAGCCAAGTGACTCCTTATCTGAAAGTGGAAGCTCCTGCCGGCAAGGTGATCCATATCCGGACGGACAACTATGAGGGCGGTTCTCAATACAACGTCCGCGCTGAATATGTCACGCGCGACGGCGTGCAGGAATATGAGAGTTTAGGCTGGATGAACGGTCACGAGATGCAATATATCCTGCCGGAAGGCGTGAAGGTGCTGGATGTGAAATTCCGGGAAACCGGTTACGATACCGAATTTACAGGTTCTTTCAGTTGCAATGATCCGTTCATGAACGAACTTTGGAAACGTTCGGCCCGCACCTTATATATAACGATGCGCGATAGTTATATGGACTGTCCGGACCGCGAACGGGCGCAATGGTGGGGTGACGAGGTGAACGAATTGGGCGAGGCTTTCTATGCCCTTTCTCCCTCTAGCCATAAACTGGCGCTGAAAGGCATCTACGAACTGATGAACTGGCAACGCGAAGACGGTGTGATTTTCGCTCCGGCCCCGGCTGGTAACTGGCGGAAAGAGTTGCCATTGCAAATGTTGGCTTCGGTAGGTTGGTACGGTTTCTATACCCAGTATTATTATAGTGGCGACAGTAGCTTTGTCGCCGGTATTTATGACCGAATGCACCACTATCTGCACGAAGTATGGCAAGTAGATAAGAGCGGCCTGGTTATCGAGCGTGACGGCGATTGGAGCTGGGGTGACTGGGGAGAAAACATCGATATGGGCGTGTTGGTAAATTGCTGGTATTATTTGGCCTTGAAAGCAGAGAAAGCTTTTGCCCTCCAACTTGGAAAAACAGCCGATGCCGATGAGATCGGCCGTATGATGTACAGTATAGGGAAATGCTTCGACACAAAGTTTTGGACAGGATCAGCATATCGCTCTCCCGGCTATAAGGGAGAAACGGACGACCGTGCACAGGCGATGGCTGTCGTTTCCGGTTTAGCTTCCGCTGATAAATATCCTGCTCTGGTAAAAGTCCTGAAGAAGGAATGCCATGCCAGTCCCTATATGGAAAAGTATGTGCTCGAAGCCTTGTTCCAAATGAATGAACCGGCCTTTGCTTTAGAGAGGATGAAGCAACGCTATGCGAAAATGATGGATTATCCTGAATATACGACCTTGTTCGAAGGATGGGGAATCGGTCCGGACGGTTTCGGAGGCGGTACGATCAACCATGCATGGAGTGGTGGCCCTCTTACGTTGCTGAGTCAGAAAGTGTGCGGTATAGAACCTACCTCTCCAGGTTTTCGTTCCTTCAAGGTTTGTCCCCAAATGGGCACTTTGACCGAAGCCTCTGCTACAGTAGATACGCATTTCGGCAAGATAGAGGTGTCGCTGAAACGCAAAGGTAAAAAGATACAGGCCACCCTTTCCGTTCCCGAAGGAACGACAGCCGAAGTCATCTGGCCCGATGGCTCCCGCAAGAATTTCGATCCGGGGCGCCATCAGGCGAAACATGTAGGCCTTAAAGGAAAAAAATAGTACTTTTGTATCATTCTTTCTATTACTCTTCTGCGGGTAAGCCGTGGTAATTTATAAAAACATCTCCCTTTTCGAGAGGAGCGTGGGGCATGTGATCTTCGTATATCGCCTGGCAGCATTTTTGAAGATTGCATGCCTTTTTTGTGTCCTGCTCAAAAAGGGAAATACTGTCAGGCTACTGCAATCGGTAAGTTAACGGGACGGTATATTGTACGCGGACGACTTTTCCGTCTTTCATCTTTCCCGGAGTCCATTTGGGCATCGACTTGACAATCCGTAAGGATTCTTCATCCAATGAGGGATATAAAGCCTGTGTCACTTTGGCGTTTGTGATGCTTCCGTCTTTTTCGATAACGAATGTGACGACTACTTTTCCCTGTTTTCCCTGTTGCTGGGCTTCTGTCGGATATTTTATGTTTTTAGCAAGAAACTGCAATAATGCATTTTGCCCGCCCGGAAATTCCGGCATGATATCACATGTGTCATAAATCTTGTCTTTTTCCGGTGGAAGCGGATTGGCTGCTTCCATTTTGGAAACAGTAGTGGTGGCGAGAGCAGTCGGCTGTTGGATAACCTCTGCTACCTTTTCATTCAAAACACGTGCCATCGCATCGATATTATTGAGCAATAGCAAGCCTGCGGCCATTGGAACCAGTGCCAGGTATTTCACTTTTCTGGCGTTGTTCGTTCTTTTTTTGTTTAACATAGTAATTCTCTTTTTAAGTGGTAAGACACTGAAATTGTTATATAAATTTGCAATAGCCGTATTGGGATGTTTTACTCCGATCAGATGGTACTGGTATTCTTTTTTGTCGAATCCGGCAAGCATGACTTGTTCATCTGCGATAAATTCATGATTTATACCGATCTCTTTCTTTAGCCACCAGGCAAACGGATTTAACCAGCAGGCGATACAGATGATTTCACCAGCCATCATGTCGATCGAATGCCATTGGCGGACGTGTGTTTGTTCATGGATCAAAATGTCATCAAGCCTTTCCCGTTGATGCGGATCGGATGAAATGAAAATCCAGCCGAAAAAGGAGTAGGAGGCTTCCGCTTCCGGAAGGATACAAACTTCGATGCCGTTCAAAGTGATTTTCCTACATTTCCGGTGTAAACGAGAAACAGTGAACAGCTCCGCCAGACATCTGGACAGCAACAGGCCGGCTCCTGCCAGCCAGATAACTTGCATAACCTTGAGCCCGGTTTCTTTCCAGTCGGAGGCGGCTATTTCATTGCTTGCTGTCAGGACTGTTTCTTTAGGTAGCAACCCTGAATAGTAGCCGACTATACCTGCTACGCTTGTCTGGGTGGATAACCAGCCGCTTAAATCCGGTAAAGGGTAAAGGAATGCGATCAGGTAAATCGACAATAACACCCCTCTGCGTAACCTGAAGAACGTATCGTCACGGAATAATAGGCGATAACAGATATATAAAAATGCCAACGCCAGATTTACCTTTAGAAAATAGATTAGTATCGGAGTTATCATATTGATATCTTTATAATTGATTATTCTTCCTTTTCGATCTGATCCATCAAGTCCTGCAAATCGCTTTTGGATAATTTACGATCGCGGACAAAGAAGGAAACCATTTCTTTATAAGAACCGGTGAAATAATTTTGTACGACATTCGACATGAAAGTACGCTTGTATTCCGCTTCTTTCACACGTGGAGAAAAGAGTGTAATCGTTCCGAATTTCTTCGGGGTGACGTACTTCTTTTTTTCAAGGTTCCGGACCACCGATGCCACGCTGGTGTAGGGCGGTTTCGGATCGGGCATTTCGTTCAGTATGTCACGGATGAAACATGATCCTAATTTCCAGATATACAACATCACGCTTTCTTCTTGTGCAGTCAGTCTTTCCATTGTCTTGTTGTTTTTTGAATTTCAGATTACTATCTTTTCGCAAATCTACTTTATTTTAGTAGATAAGGGTACGTGTCTTATGGTAATAATTGTTAATGAGGAAAAAAGGGCTTCTTGCTTCCGGTGTTGTGGAGGATTTCATTTTCATGCCTGTGTGTTTTGATTTGGACTAACGGATCTTTAGGAAAAAAGTACGATAAGAAGAAGGGAGGCGATAAGCCCTGTTCTTGTTTTTCGCTTTTTATTGTGTATCTTTGCCCAACAGAATCAAAGAAAAATACTTACCGGATGATAGACTTCAATATGATACCATCTCCCTGTTATGTGATGGAAGAAGAGTTGCTCCGCCGTAATTTGTCACTGATCAAGAGCGTGAAGGAGAGGGCGGGAGTTAATGTAATTCTGGCTTTTAAGGCGTTTGCGATGTGGAAAGCATTTCCGATCGTGCGTGAATATATTCCGTATTCGACAGCAAGTTCGAAGTTTGAGGCCAGGCTGGCTTTTGAAGAGATGGGTAGTCGGGCACATACCTATTCGCCGGCATATACGGAAGCGGATTTCCCGGAGATTTTAAGATACAGTAGTCATGTGACGTTCAATTCGCTTACGCAATTCGAACGTTTCTATCCGATGGTGCAGGCGGACGGAAACCGGGTATCGTGCGGTCTGCGCATCAATCCTGAATATTCGGATGTCGAAACGGATTTGTATAATCCTTGCGCTCCGGGCTCCCGGATGGGAGTGGTTAGCGACCTTTTGGACGGTCAGTTGCCCGATGGTGTCGAGGGCTTGCATTTTCATACGCTTTGCGAATCGAGTTCGTATGATCTGGAAAAGACGTTGGGAGAAGTGGAAAAGCGTTTCGGCCGTTTCCTGCCGCATATCAAATGGTTGAATATGGGAGGCGGGCATCTGATGACACGAAAAGGCTATGATACGGAACATCTGATCGGGCTGTTGCAGGCGTTCAAGGCCAAATATCCGAACCTCGAAATCATCATGGAGCCGGGAAGCGCATTTGCGTGGCAAACCGGATTTCTGCTGACGACGGTGGTGGATATCGTGGAGAATCATGGTATCAAGACCGCGATCATAGATGCCTCTTTCACTTGCCATATGCCGGATTGTCTGGAGATGCCCTATAAACCGGTGATTCGCGGGGCTATAGAGCCGGAAGAAGGAAAGCCTGTTTATCGTATCGGAGGAAACAGCTGTCTGAGTGGTGACTATATGGGCGATTGGTTTTTCGAGCAACCCTTGAAAGTGGGTGATAAATTGATATTCGAAGATATGATCCATTATACCATTGTCAAAACGACCATGTTCAACGGAATCCCGCATCCATCCTTGGCTTTGTGGAGCAAGGAGGACCGGCTCGTGATGTACAAGGAGTTCGGCTACGAAGATTACAAGGGAAGAATGGACTGAATCAATTGACAATTAATAAAGAAGAGGAATGTCTGGATTGTAAATCAGGTTGTGCAAATAAAATTGTCGATTGTCAATTGTCAATTGTCAATTATTTAGTAATTTAGCGCACTCATTCAGAAAAGAAATAATTAAGCAATAATTAAGGTATGGGTATTTTTAGCTTTTTCAGTAAGGAAAAAAAGGAAACTCTGGACAAGGGGTTATCTAAGACAAAAGAAAATGTATTTTCTAAGATTACCAGAGCCATTGCCGGTAAAAGCAAGGTGGACGACGAAGTGCTGGACAATCTGGAAGAAGTACTGATTACTTCCGATGTCGGAGTAGATACTACACTGAAAATCATATCCCGTATCGAAGACCGCGTAGCCAGAGACAAATATGTGACGACCAGTGAGCTGACAGCGATCCTGCGTGAAGAGATCGCTTCCCTGCTTACAGAAAATCATACGGAAGACCTGGAGTCGTTTACGGTTCCGGAAGACAAGAAGCCGTATGTCATCATGGTCGTAGGCGTGAACGGGGTAGGCAAGACGACCACGATCGGCAAACTGGCTTATCAGTTCAAGAAGGCCGGTAAAAATGTGTATTTGGGAGCAGCCGATACGTTCCGCGCCGCAGCTGTAGAGCAATTGGTGATTTGGAGCGAACGGGTAGGAGTGCCTATCGTGAAGCAGAAGATGGGTTCCGACCCTGCTTCGGTGGCATTTGACACGTTGAGTTCGGCAAAGGCGAACGGGGCGGATGTGGTGATTATCGATACCGCCGGTCGCCTGCATAACAAGATCAATCTGATGAACGAGCTGACCAAGATCAAGAATGTGATGAAGAAAGTGGTTCCCGATGCACCGCACGAAGTCTTGTTGGTATTGGACGGTTCTACCGGACAAAACGCATTTGAACAAGCCAAGCAGTTTACGGCTGCAACCGAGGTGAATGCTTTGGCGGTTACCAAATTGGACGGAACGGCCAAAGGTGGCGTCGTGATCGGTATTTCGGATCATTTCCGTATCCCTGTCAAGTACATCGGCTTGGGAGAAGGAATGGAGGATCTCCAGGTTTTCAATAGAAAAGAATTTGTAAACTCCCTTTTCGGAGAATAAAGGGAGTTGTACCATAATATATGAGGAAAAATAAGGTAGATATTATAACGCTGGGATGTTCAAAGAACCTGGTGGATTCGGAGCAGCTTATGCGCCAGTTCGTGGCGAACGGGTATACCGTCGAACATGACCCCCATAAGATTAATGGTGAAATCGTTGTTGTGAATACCTGCGGTTTTATCGGAGATGCCCAGGAAGAGTCGATTAATATGATACTCGATCTGGGAGAGGCCAAGAAGAAAGGGAAGATCGGTAAATTGTTTGTCATGGGATGTCTTTCCGAACGGTTCTTAAAAGACTTGGAGAATGAGTTGCCGGAAGTCGACCGTTTCTATGGAAAGTTCAATTGGAAAGAACTGTTGAACGATTTGGGTAAATCCTACTACCGGGAATTGGCTGCCGACCGCGTCTTGACGACTCCCCGGCATTACGCCTACCTGAAGATCGCCGAAGGGTGTGACCGTACCTGTTCGTATTGTGCCATTCCGATCAGTACGGGGCGTTACCAGTCCATACCGATGGAAGAGATCGAGAAAGAGGTTCGCCTGCTGGTGAAACAGGGTGTGAAAGAATTTCAGGTAATCGCCCAGGATTTGACTTATTACGGTTTGGATTTGTATAAACGCCATGCGTTGCCGGAACTGGTGGAACGCATCTCCGATATTCCGGGAATGGAATGGATCCGCTTGCATTATGGTTATCCGTCCCATTTCCCTTATGATCTGCTCAGGGTGATGAGCGAACGCGATAACGTTTGCAAATACATGGATATTGCCCTTCAGCATATCAGCGACCCGATGTTGAAGAAAATGCGCCGTAACATCACGAAAGAAGAAACATATGCCTTGATACGCCGGATGCGGGAAGAAGTACCCGGCATCCATTTGCGTACGACCTTGATGGTTGGCCATCCAGGGGAAACCGAGCAGGATTTTGAAGAACTGGTCGAATTCGTAAAAGAAGCCCGTTTCGAACGTATGGGCGCCTTTGCTTACAGTCATGAGGAAGGGACCTATTCGTTTAAACATTATACCGATGATGTCGATCCGGAAGTCAAACAAGACCGTTTGGATTATCTGATGCGTATACAGGAAGGCATTTCGGCCGAAGTGAACGGTTCCAAGATCGGAAAGGTATTCAAGGTGATGATCGATCGGGAAGAAGAAGATTTCTATGTCGGCCGTACGGAATTCGACTCGCCGGAGGTCGACCCGGAAATACTTGTTTCTAAAGAGAAGCTGTTGATTCCCGGAATGTTTTATAACGTGCGGATTGACGATGCGCAAGCTTTCGACCTGTATGGAAGCGTACTTTAATTTGACATAAAAACTGCAAAGATGTTTGTCGGTTTACGAAAAAATAACTAATATAGCTGCATAATCTATTAATGGACGCGGATATGAAAAATAAGGAACTGGTTACTGAACTTGCCGCCCGTATGGGTTGGACTGCGCAGGAAGTTACTGAAACGCTTTCTGTCCTGAGTTCCGTCGTCAGTTCGCGTCTGGTAGATAACGACACCATATATTTGCAGGGCTTCGGTCAGTTTGAGGTGAAAAAAAAAGCGGAACGGATCTCTGTCAATCCTTCAAACGGAAAACGGTATTTAGTCCCCCCAAAACTTGTCCCGGTGTTCAAACCCGGAACGACCGTCAAGAATAAACTTAAAGAATTAGGCGACCATGAATAACCGGCTGGCGATACAGGATCTGGCCGGTCTGTTGGCCGAATATACAGGTAAGGACAAGAATAGTTCCGAGCGCTTTTTGAGAGAATTCATAGCGGTCGTGTCGGAAGGTGTCTATACGGATAAACTGGTAAAGGTCAAGGGGCTCGGTACTTTTAAGATCATTCCGGTGGAGAAGCGTGAAAGCATTCATGTGAATACGGGTGAACGTTTTGTAATCCCGGAACATTACAAGTTTTCCTTCCTGCCGGACAAGGAACTGCGGGAACTTGTCAATAAACCGTTCTCTTTTTTTGAAACGACCGAACTGCGGGAGAATGTCGATTTTACCGATATGGATGTCGTGTTGGACGAACCGGACATAAAAGAGACGGAAGACGAATCGATTGAGGAGATGATACCGGAAGAGAAACATCTTCCCGAAGAAGAACCTGTTGTCTTTTCAGAAGAAGAACCTGCCGGGCAGCCCGAAGATGAAGGGATGGATACCCTTGAACCGGTTGTGGACGAACGTTCAGATAGTTCCGGACCTGACAGTCCGATCGAAGAGGTAGAAACTGGTCCGGATGCGGAAAGAAAGAAGCCCCGCACGAAGCGGATTGCCGTTGTTTCTATGTTTGTATTCCTTCTTATGCTATTCAATATCGGGCTTTACCTGAATCGCACGTACTTTTTCGAAAAGGAAAAAGAGCCCTTGAGGATTGATACGGTCTTTCCCAAAGGAGAGACTGTTGCGACCGAAGCCGTTCCGGATACGACAATCGTTTTTGCCAATGAAGATTCCTCCCAGACTGTGGGTGAAACAACGGTGGAAAATCCGGAAGTTGAACCCGAAGCCGTTTCGCCTAAAGTCATTGCCCGTGTCAAGATCGAGCCGGGAAGCCGCCTGACGCTGATCTCGTTGAAATATTACGGAAGCAAATTGTTCTGGGTATATCTGTATGAATATAACAGAGCTGTCATAACGGACCCGAATAACGTGCCTATCGGTACTGTGATCGAGGTGCCTGCACCGGAAATGTACGGCATCGACCGTCGTGATCGTTCTTCCATTGAAAAAGCCGCTGCCCGCCAGACTGAGATACTGAGTGGCAAACTGTAATAAAAACTCTCTCTCTTAAGTAAAATAAAACAAAATAGTTCTGTGCAGGTTAGTATTATTTAACTGCGAAAGTGCAGAATACGAATTTAACATTTCTAATTTTGTGCATCTTAAAAAAAGCAAGTAAAAAATAGTAACAATATAATTGAAAAAAATCTATGAGTCAGACAGTAGACATTCGTGAGTTGAACGAGCGAATTGAAAGTAAAAGTTCGTTTGTGAACATGATTACGATGGGTATGGACCAGGTAATTGTTGGACAGAAACATTTGGTTGAATCATTATTGATCGGTCTGCTTTCAGATGGCCATATCCTGCTGGAAGGTGTGCCAGGATTGGCAAAGACATTGGCCATTAAGACACTGGCATCATTGATCGATGCGAAGTATAGCCGTATCCAGTTCACGCCGGACTTACTGCCGGCTGACGTGATCGGTACGATGATTTATAGTCAGAAAAGCGAAGAATTCCAAGTCAAACAAGGTCCAGTCTTCGCTAATTTTGTATTGGCGGATGAAATCAACCGTGCTCCGGCAAAGGTGCAGAGTGCCCTTCTGGAAGCAATGCAGGAACGCCAGGTGACAATCAGCGAAAATACATACAGATTGCCGTCTCCTTTCTTGGTAATGGCGACCCAGAACCCGATCGAGCAGGAAGGAACCTATCCGCTGCCTGAAGCACAGGTAGACCGTTTCATGCTGAAGGTCATCATCAACTATCCGAAGAAAGAAGAAGAAAAGTTGATTATCCGTCAGAATATCTCCGGAGTGAAGCCGGACATCAAACCGATCCTGACGAAGGAAGAGATCCTCGAAGCCCGTAAGGTTGTCCGTGAGGTTTATCTGGACGAAAAGATCGAACGCTATATCGTAGACATTGTGTTTGCTACCCGCTTCCCGCAGGAACATGGTTTGGCAAACCTGGCTAACATGATCTCCTTCGGAGCCTCTCCGCGTGCGTCCATCAGTTTGGCGCTGGCTGCCCGTGCGTATGCCTTTATCAAACGCAGAGGATATGTGATCCCCGAAGATATCCGTGCCGTATGCCACGACGTGATGCGTCACCGTATCGGTTTGAGCTACGAAGCGGAAGCCAATAACCTGACCTCCGAAGAGGTGATCAGCGAAATCCTGAACAAAGTCGAAGTCCCTTAAATAGTTGAAAGTTGAGAGTTGAGAGTTGAAAGTTGCGTAAGCAGCCCGTTTTTAGCTCTCCTTATTAACTCTCAACTTTCAACTCTCAACTTTCAACTGAATAATATGGAAACAAGTGAACTATTAAAGAAGGTTCGACGGATTGAGATAAAGACGCGCGGCTTGTCACGCAATATTTTTGCTGGGCAATACCATTCGGCGTTCAAAGGGCGCGGTATGGCGTTCAGCGAAGTGCGCGAGTATCAATACGGAGACGATATCCGTGATATTGACTGGAACGTGACCGCACGTTACGTCCGCCCATACGTGAAGGTGTTCGAAGAAGAACGGGAGCTGACGGTGATGTTGCTGATCGACGTGTCGGGCAGCAGGGACTTCGGTTCCGTGAATGTAATGAAGAAAGAAGTCATTACGGAGATCGCGGCGACACTGGCTTTCTCGGCTATCCAGAACAACGACAAGATCGGTGTGGTGTTCTTCTCCGACAAGATAGAGAAATTCATTCCTCCTCAGAAAGGGAAGAAGCACATCTTGTATGTCATTCGCGAACTGATCGACTTCCAGCCGGATAAAAAACAGACCAACATTGCACAGGCATTGAAATATCTGACTAATGCGATCAAGAAGCGCTGTACGGCTTTCCTGATCTCCGACTTTATCGACAAAGACGGTTTCAAGGAGGCCTTGACCATCGCCAACCGCAAGCATGACGTGGTGGCCATACAGGTGTATGACCGCCGCGAGACGGAACTTCCGGCTGTTGGGCTGATAAAGATCAAGGATGCGGAAACCGGACAGGAGCGCTGGATAGACAGCTCGTCCGCCCGTGTACGGGCCGCCTACAAGGAATGGTGGGACCGCCGACAGGCTGCCATGAGCGATTCATTCAAGAAATGTCGTGTCGATTCGGTCTCCATCCGTACGGAAGATGATTATGTGAAAGCATTGATTGCTCTTTTTGACAAACGTAATTAAAGCAAACAAATGAAATTAATAAAGAAAAGCATTCTGTTACTTGCACTTGCCGGTGGAACATTCCTGTCCGGCGGGAAAGCGTATGCGCAGCAGACGCTCGTTGACGTTCGTGTCGACTCTGCCGCCATACTGATCGGAGAGCAGACTGTTTTACATTTGACGGTAACGGCAGACAAAGATAAGGCCGTCCAGCTTGTCATCCCACGTGACACGTTGATGGCAGGAGTGGAGGTGCTGGAAATTCCGAAAGCGGACTCCACCTTGATCGAAAACGACCGCCTGCTGATCGAGCAGGACTTGCTGGTGACCTCTTTCGACTCTTCTCTATATTTGTTGCCCCCGTTTATGGTGATCGACGGGGCGGATACCGTTTACTCCAACCAAGTGGCCTTGAAGGTGTCGACGGTTCCTGTCAATGCCGACAAACCGGAGGAGTTTTACGATATTAAAAACGTCTGGAAGCCGCCTTTTGTATTGGCCGATTACTATCCCTGGATATTCGGTGTGTTGCTGACTCTGTTCCTGATCTGTGTGGTTGCCTATGTGATCAAACGTATGCGTAACCGTCAGTCCATCCTACCGTTCAAGAAGCCGGAACCAAAACTTCCGCCTCACGAACAGGCGATCAAGGAACTTGACGAGATCAAGCAGCAGAAGCTCTGGCAACAGGGGCGTAGCAAGGAGTATTATACATTGATTACGGATACGTTGCGTCGTTATATTGTGGATCGTTTCGGTATCAATGCTATGGAAATGACTTCCGGTGAGATACTCGATATCATCCGTAAGCAGCAGGAGGCGACTTCTGTCTATGAAAGCCTGAAGCAGATCATGCAACTGGCCGATTTCGTGAAGTTCGCGAAGATGAATCCGCTACCCGATGAAAACGACTTGAGTTTGATGAACGCTTATCTGTTCATTAACCAGACGAAGGAGGAAGAGATTCCCGTTCCCGGAGAAGGTGAAAAGGCTGAAGGTGAAGTAAAGTCTGTAGAAAAGAATGATTCAAATATAAGTAAAGAATAAGATGATATTTGCAAATCCTACATATCTGTATTTGTTATTGTTGCTGATCCCGATGATCGGATGGTACGTCTACAAACTGAGCAAGAATCAGGCGAGTTTGCAGGTGTCGTCTACGGAAGGTTTCGATGCTCCGGGAGTAAGCTCCTGGAAAGTCTGGCTCAGGCATGTCCCTTTCATTTTGCGTATGGCGGCGGTAGCTGTCCTCGTCGTGATATTGGCGCGTCCGCAGTCGACCAACAGTTGGCAGAACTCTTCGACGGAAGGTATCGACATCGTGCTGGCAATGGATATCTCGACCAGTATGATGGCGCAGGACTTGAAACCGAACCGTCTGGAAGCATCCAAAGATGTGGCGTCCGCTTTCATCAACGGCCGTCCGAACGATAATATCGGTTTGGTCGTGTTTGCGGCGGAGAGTTTCACGCAATGCCCGTTGACAACCGACCATACGGTCTTGCTGAACCTCTTCAAGGATGTCCAGCCGGGTATAATCCAGGATGGGACGGCGATCGGTCTGGGGTTGGCGAATGCTGTCAGCCGTATCAAGGATAGCCAGGCCAAGTCGAAAGTGATTATCTTGTTGACGGATGGTGTGAACAACCAGGGCGAGATCGCTCCGGTGACGGCTGCCGAGATAGCCAAGACGTTCGGGGTCCGTGTCTATACGATTGGTGTCGGAACGCAGGGCAAGGCTCCGTATCCGTTCCAGACAGCCTTCGGTGTCCAGTATATGGATGTCGATGTGGAGATCGACGAGCCGACCCTGAAGCAGATTGCCGCTACGACCGGCGGACAGTATTTCCGTGCGACGGATAATGCCAGCCTGAAGGAGATCTATTCGGAAATCGATAAGATGGAGAAGACGAAGATCAGCGTGCAGGAATACAGTAAAAAGCAGGAAGAGTACAAGAATTGGGCGATCCTGCTGTTCTCGCTGTTGCTGGTCGAGATATTATTGAGAAATACATTATTAAGAAATATACCGTAAATATAAAAGGCTTATGTTTCGTTTTGCACATCCGGACTTTTTATACTTGCTCTTCTTGCTTCCCGTACTGGTTGCATTCTATGTGTATGCAATCGTCTTGAAAAAGAAGGCAATCAAGAAATATGGTAATCCCGAATTGTTGGCAGAGTTGATGCCGGAGGTTTCTCCCAAGCGTCAGCATCTGAAGTTTTGGCTGTTGTTCGGAGCCATCACGATGGTTATCATAGTTATGGCCGGACCGCAGTTCGGCTCCAAACTGGAGACAGTGAAGCGTCAGGGAGTGGAGATCATGGTTTGTCTGGACGTATCCAATTCGATGTTGGCAGAAGATGTCTCGCCGGATCGCCTGTCCAAGGCCAAGCAGATGTTGTCCAAGCTGACTGACGGCTTTTCTAATGATAAGGTCGGACTGATCGTTTTCGCAGGAGATGCTTTCACGCAGCTTCCTATCACTTCCGATTATGTCTCGGCCAAGATGTTCCTTTCATCCATCAACCCGTCGATGGTGTCGACACAAGGTACGGCTATCGGCGCAGCTATCAACCTGGCGATGCGTTCCTTTACACCGAGCGAGACATCGGACAAGGCGATTATCCTGATCACCGATGGCGAGAACCACGAAGACGATGCCGTGAAAGCCGCTGCCGCAGCAGCAGAAAAAGGCATTCATGTAAACATTGTCGGCATGGGTGATCCGAAAGGTTCTCCGATCCCGGTGGACGGTAGCAACAACTACATGAAGGATAAGGATGGGAATGTGGTGATCACGAAACTAAATGAAGAGATGTGTCAGGAAATTGCGGCTGCCGGCCATGGGACGTATGTCCGTGCCGACAACACCAATTCAGCGCTTCGTGCACTTCAAAAGGAGATCGATAAAATGAATAAATCGGAACTGGACAGCAAAGTCTATTCGGAATATGACGAACGTTTCCAGACGTTTGCCTGGATCGCATTGATTCTGCTTTTAGTGGATTTCATGACGCTGGACCGCAAGAACCGTGTATTCAAAAAAGTAAAATTATTCTCTTAAAATGCTATGGATAAGATGAAACGTATGCGAAAATCGATTATATGGATGGCGGCATTCATGTTCTGCTGCGGGGCTGTGTTTGCCCAAAAGGCGGAACGTAAGAATGTGCGGGAGGGGAATAAATTTTATGAGACGGAAAAGTTTACCGAGGCGGAAATCGCCTACCGGAAAAGTTTGGAAGTGAACCCGCGTTCGTCCGAAGGAACTTATAACCTGGGGAACGCTTTGTATAAGCAGAAGAAATTCCCTGAAGCTGCTGAGCAGTACCAGTTGCTAGCCGGACAGGGGGAGAAGATGATCGAAACGCCCGAAGGTAAAGCTCGCTTGGCTGAGATTTACCATAATGTCGGAAATATTGGCATGCAGAGTAAAGAGTATGCCAAAAGTGTCGAAGCTTACAAACAGTCTTTGCGCCTGAATCCGAAAGATGATGAAACACGTTATAATTTGGCTTTGGCACAAAAGTTGTTGCACGATCAGCAGAATCAGCAGAATGAAGATCAAAATCAGGATCAGAACGAGGACAAGAAGGAAGATCAGGATAAACAGGATCAACAGCAGCAGAACCAAGATCAGCAACAACAGCAGGATGATAAGAAGCAGGATAAGACACAGGAACAACAGCCGCAGCAGCAGGAACAGATGAGCAAGGATAACGCTCAGCAGATGTTGGATGCCTTCCTGCAGGATGAAAAAGACACTCAGGAGAAGGTGAAGAAAGCGCAGGCTCAACAGCAACAGCGTCGTCGCACGGATAAGGAGTGGTAAACGGAAATTGAAAATTAAGAATTAAAAATTAAAAATAAGGATTGAGGAATGAGGAAATTAGTTTTCTTATTTGTTCTCTTTGCAACTTTCGGAGTGGTAGCCAGAGCGGCGGATGTGACGTTCAAGGCTTCTGCTCCGGAAGCTGTTGTTATGGGAGAAACTTTCAGATTGTCGTACACGGTGAATGCGGAAGGTAGGGATATACGTGTACCGGAAATACCGGACTTTGAGGTATTGATAGGTCCGTCTACTTCCACAAATATGAGTACCCAGATCATTAACGGTAAAATGACAACCGAAACGTCATTGACGTTCACCTATATCCTCCAACCGAAGAAAGAGGGTACTTTCAATATCGCACCGGCAACAATCAAGGTCAAAGGCGCCAATTACACATCTAACGCATTGGTGATAAAAGTGCTTCCTCCCGATAAGGCGGAAGAGGCAACCAAAGGCGGTTCGACCGGTACCGGTATCAGTAAGGACGATGCTTTTCTGACAATCGATGTTTCTAAACGGAATGTATATGAACAGGAAGGTATTTTGGTTACGTTTAAATTGTATGTAAGAAAAGATATCGGAGGGATCGACCAGCCTAAGTTCCCCGAATTTACAGGTTTCCTTGCCCAAGAGGTAGAACTGCCGCAAAATAAGCAGCTGGTAATGGAGAACTATAAGGGAAAGAACTATGGGACTGCCATTATAAAACAGACGGTGCTGTACCCTCAGCGTTCAGGGAAGATTACGATCCCTTCCGGGAAATTGGATATTGTTTTGCGTGTGCCCGGACCGGCCAGACAGAGAACCAGCGTATTCGATGATTTCTTCGGTTCGTCGTCTTATATAGATGTAAAGAAAGAATTGACAACGCCCCCTGTAACGATCGATGTCAAGCCGTTACCATCGGGTAAACCGGCCTCGTTCTCCGGTGCGGTAGGCAATTTCACAATGACATCCAGCATCAGTTCCAATAATGTAAAGACAGATGATGCCGTTACCGTGAAGGTGAAGATTTCCGGTAATGGAAACATCAAGCTGGTAAAGAATCCGGAAGTCGCTTTCCCGAACGATTTCGACGTTTATGATCCGAAGGTGGAAGTGGACATCAAGACTACCGCGGCAGGAACTTCCGGTACGAAGACGATCGAATATATGGCCATCCCGCGTTACGCAGGCGATTTCGAAATTCCGGCTATCGCATTCTCTTATTTCGATACGAAGATCGGTTCCTATAAGACAATTACATCCGAACCATACAAACTGCACGTAGAGCAGGGCAAGGGAGGGGGAACATCTTCTCCTGTTGTTTCTAATTTCAGTAACAAGGAGAGTGTTAAATATCTGGGTAAGGATATCCGTTACCTGAAAGTGAACGGCATTCATTTCGTTCCGAATAATGAACTGTTCTTCGGCTCATTCATGTACTATATGTGCTATCTGATTCCGGCAATCCTGTTCATTGTTTTCTTCTTCATCTACCGCAAGCAGGTGAAGGAAAATTCCAATCTGGCATTGGTCCGTACGAAGAAAGCCAATAAGATGGCGGTAAGACGTCTGAAAAATGCCGGCAAGCTGATGAAGGAAAACAAGAAAGAAGAATTCTATGACGAAGTGCTTCGTGCCTTGTGGGGCTACTTAAGCGACAAGTTGAGTATACCTCAGGCCAACCTGACAAAGGATAATGTCGAGATGGAACTGGCAAAGTATGGTGTGGATGACGCTTTGATCAAAGAATTTATGGATATCCTGAACACTTGCGAGTTTGCCCGCTATGCTCCGGCACAGGCTTCGGATGCAATGGATAAGCTATATGAACAGACAGTGGATGCCATTGGTAAAATGGAAAATACAATTAAAAAGTAACGCGATGAAGATGAATATAAATATGAAAAAGATCGTATTCTTTCTGCTGGTTCAATTCGTTACCTTAGGGGCATTTGCTCAAGAGGCGACGATTAAAGAGGCGGAAGTTGCCTATACGAAAGAAGACTATGGCAAGGCTATCGAACTCTACGAAGGGCTTCTGAAAACGCATGGCGAATCGGCTGAGATTTACTATAACTTAGGGAATGCCTATTATAAGGAGAACAAGATTGCCCCGGCCATCCTGAATTACGAGCGGGCTTTGCTGTTGGATCCGGGAGACGGGGATATCCGTTTCAATTTGCAGCTGGCACGTCAGAAGTCTGTAGACAAGATCGAGCCGGTGGGCGATTTCTTCCTGCACCGTTGGTTCGACAAGGTTCAGAACATGGGGGCTGCCGATTCGTGGGCGCAAATCGGTATTGTTTGTTTTATCCTTTTTATCGGCTGTCTGATCCTGTTCTTCTTCTCCAAGTGGATTCATTTGAAGAAGATCGGGTTTTATCTGGGGCTGGTATTCTTGGTGTTGGTCATCTTTGCCAATATCTTTGCCGGCAACCAGAAGGACGAGCTGATAAACCGGAAGAGCGCGATCGTGTTTGCTCCGACAGTGACAGTGAAAAGTTCTCCCGATGCAAGCGGAACCGACTTGTTTATTCTGCATGAAGGAACGAAGGTCTCTATCAAGAGCAAGTTGGGAGACTGGAATGAAATAGAAATGGAAGATGGAAATGTAGGATGGATGCCCAGCAAAGACATGGAAATCATTTAGGATTTGTGATTTATAACTTATGATTTATCATTGACGTATAAATTATAAATCACAAATCACAAATCTCCTTTTTCAATGGTTGAGAAAATACTAATTTACGAACGCGACGCGTTCTTTGCGCTTAACGGCAGCGACTCTGCTTTTCTGGATCGTTTTATGTGGATTTTCACAGGAAAGGCAGTTTGGCTGCCGTTAGCCTTTCTGATCCTGTTGGTTCTGATCTATAAAAAGAACTGGCGCGAGTCATTATTGATCCTGCTGGCGATCGTATTGGTCGTTACGCTGTGCGACCAGTTTGCCTCTCACGTCTGTAAGCCTGTCTTCACCCGTTTCCGCCCGACTCACCATCCTGATTTTATGGATCAGGTGAAAACTGTTTTCGGATACCGGGGAGGACTTTACGGATTTATTTCCAGCCATGCTGCGAACGCTTTCGGTTTCGCGACTCTTATGGCATTGATCATGCGGGATAAGTTGTTCGGCTGGACAATCTTTTTCTGGGCGGCTCTTACTGCTTATACACGGGTTTATCTTGGGGTTCATTTCATTTCGGATATCGTGCCGGGAGCCATTTCGGGTGTGTTCTTCGGTTATCTGGTCTACAAGCTCTATTCTTTCAGTCGTTCGAAATTACTTCCTGTGGGGGTGAATAAAGGGGAACCGCTGTATTCGAAGAAACGTATCCGTCTCATAGTCTATGCAATATATGTGACGGTCCTGATCATTATTATTTTTAATGTGCCGCTTGCGGCTTGCCTGCAAAAGTGATACATGTCGTAAAGCATATTTATTTACACGGAATAATTTTGTTGCTGTAATTTATAATGACTAAGTTAGTGGCATGAAATTAAACAAAGTAATTAACCTTCAAAATAAGGAAGCCATGACAAAAACTATTACATTTAATGAACTTCGCAGACTGAAAGACAGCCTGCCTGACGGAAGTACTCACCGTATTGCTGATGAACTGGGAATCTCTGTTGAAACAGTTCGCAACTATTTCGGCGGGCATAATTTTAAAGATGGCAAAAGTTGTGGAATACATATTGAACCGGGACCAGACGGAGGCTTGGTAGTGTTGGACGATACCACAATATTCGAGCGTGCTTTGCAGATACTTGCTGAAAACGAGGAAGTGTCGGAAGCACAGCAAGCGTAAAGAAATTCATTTTACAAAGAAATCCCATAGCTGAATCTGAAAAGACGCTGTGGGATTTTTTTTTCAACATTTAGTGATTTCCGATTGTTTAATTTATAAAAACACACGAGTATGGAAGATAAATTAGTAACGTTAGCGATTCACACGTTTGAGAAAGCTCAGATTCTCAAAACGATGCTTGAAACAGAGGGGATTGAAGTTTACATACACAATGTGAACCAAATCCAACCGGTAGTTTCGGCTGGTGTACGTGTGCGAATTAAAGAAAGCGATCTGCCTCATGCCTTGCGTATCATCGAAGACAGTAAATGGCTTAGCGAGGATGCCGAACAAGAGGAAAAAGCCGGTCATCAGGAAAAGAAGATATTGATACCGATAGACTTTTCCGACTATTCTATCAAAGCGTGTGAATTGGGAATCAACTATGCCCATAAAGTCGGAGCCGAAGTGATGATCATGCACGCTTATTTCAGCCCTTATTTCCCGTCTGCTATTCCGATGGGCGACACATTGGCTTATCAGGTGAACGAGGAAGAGACGGCGCAGAATGTCCTGAAGCGTGTCCAGATCGATATGGAAAACATCTGTACATTGATCAACCGCAAGATACACTCTGGTGAACTTCCTAAAGTGAAATACAATTATGTGCTCCGCGAAGGTTTGCCGGAAGAAGAGATCATTGCCTATAGCAAGGAATATCATCCGTCATTGATCGTGATGGGGACTCGTGGAAAGAGCCAGAAAGATATGGACCTGATCGGCAGTGTCACGGGTGAAGTGATCGAGGTGAATAAGGTTCCTGTCCTGGCCATTCCCGAAAATGTGCCTTTTGAAGATTTGAGCGAAGCTAAAAATATAGCTTTTGCCACTTCCTTCAATCAACGCGACTTGGTGGCATTCGATGAGTTTATGGAAATCATCAAACCGTACAATGCCCACATTCATTTGTTCAATATCTCGACAAGTAAGAACGAATGGAATGAAATACGGCTGACCGGAGTCAACGAGTATTTCAAGAAGCAGTATCCGCAAGCACATATCACCCATACGGTGCTGGCCGACGGCGACCTGTTGCTGGCAATCGAAAAGTTTGTGCGGGACGAACATATCGACGTGATAGCGCTCAGTACCTATCGCCGGAATATCCTGGCACGTATGTTCAATCCTTCGATCGCCCGTAAGATGCTGTTCCATACCGACACGCCGTTGCTGGTGATGCATGCATAGGTCATGGTGAAACAGTTGGTGTTTACTACTAAACGGTAGATGACACGGGACACCCGGATAAACGTAGATTTTAGGGATCTACGTTTATCCGGGTAATCTATATAAAAGTTTTGCAAAACAACTGTCATACTATCATAATTGAATTTATATGCTTGTAAAACAGTATGTTATTTTATGATAGTTCCTGTTTTCAACTATCATTCATCTATCATAACCATCATAGTTAAAAACAATAAAGCATTATATGTCAATCTTCTATCAAATTCCAGATATCTTCTGAAGCTGATACAAAATAGATTAAATAGGCTCGTTTTTTCATGAAGACAAGCTGTTCTTTTACCAAAAACAACTTGAAAAGTTTCTTCAGACCCGGGTGGAAGGGCATGGGAGATCCGGGTGTGGAGGAGGTGGAGACCCGGATCTTCGTGAAACCGGAACGGGGATGTGGAGCTGTTTATCTGCCTTGTTTGAGGAGATTTTATGCACTGTTTCTCAAAAAATGAAGCCGACTCTTTTAAGGGTCGGCTTCATTTTTATTCTTCCACTTGCACCTTTACAATCACTTTGCGGATATTACCTTGGCCGATACCGGGAGCATGGCCATCTTCGGGGAAATAGATGGCGAACTGTCCCGGATAGATCTTGGTGTAGGCTGTAGGACGGTCGATATAGAAAGCGATGTCTTTTTGCTCGTTATAAGGAGTTGATTCTTCCTGCAGCTCACATCCCGGTTTCCAACCGATTTTCTCCACACCTAACAGAGGCATTTGGATGTCGATGTATTTTTTGTGTGTTTCGATAGCGGCATCTTTCTTTTCCTTGCCAAAGATACTGACAACGCTTACATATAAGCGAGAACCATCCAGTTCATGCTTACCATCTTCCACTTTAGAGAAGTCTGTAGATTTTAGATAGTCGAATGCTTTTTTGAATAGAGGATGCAGGCATTCGATTTTTTTTGTGTTGTTTAATGAATCAAGTATCATACGTCTTATTATTTAATTCGTTCATTCGTTTGATTACTGGCAAAGGTCGTATATTCGAATGTTAAATAATAGCCTTTATCTGCAAATAATTCTATTAAAATCAAAGAATATTTATTTGGCTACAAAATAACCGAATAAACCGTATCTTTGTTATACTAATGAAACAAATTTGACATTTAAACACGATATGAGAGAAACAGAAACGAAGGTATTGCCTGTTCTTGAAATGAGTTGTGCCGTCTGTGCGGGCAACGTGGAGAGTACGGTGCAGGCATTATCTGGTGTGGAGAAGGCAAGCGTGAATTTCGCTGCTGGTACATTGACGGTAACTTATAATCCGTCCGTTATCACTTTGGAGGTTATGCAAGCTGCTGTGCAGGCTGCTGGATATGATCTGATAGTCGAAGCCGAGGACCCTGTAGCCATGCAGGAAGAGAAAGCTCGAATGCATTATAAGATATTGAGGAGGAATACCATAGGAGCATGGACGTTGTCTATCCCGTTGGCGCTTTTAGGGATGGTGTTCATGCATGTACCGTTTGGAAACTGGATCATGATGGTGTTGGCTTTGGCTATTATGATCTTTTTCGGACGTTCGTTCTATGTGAACGGTGTGCGGCATGCCCTCAAGGGAAAAGCCAATATGGACACATTGGTCGCACTTAGTACTTCGATAGCTTTCCTGTTCAGCCTTTTCAACACCTTATGTCCCGGATTTTGGCTGGGAAAAGGACTGGAACCACATGTTTATTATGAGGCTTCAGGTGTGATCATCGCGTTCGTCTTGTTAGGCAAACTGATGGAGGAGCGGGCTAAGAACAGTACCTCTTCAGCCATAAAAGGATTGATGGGATTACAGCCTAAAACAGCTCGTTTGGTAACGGACGGTAGAGAAGAGGAGGTGCCTATTTCGAATCTTCAGGTCGGTAATGTAGTCAGTGTACGGCCGGGCGAAAAGATTCCAGTGGACGGGACGCTTTTACAGGGGAGCTCTTCGGTGGACGAAAGTATGCTAAGCGGAGAGCCGATTCCGGTGGAGAAAAATGCCGGTGACCGAGTGTTGGCCGGAACGATCAACCAGAAAGGCGCTTTTACGATGGAAGCGACAAGTGTCGGAGGTACGACCGTATTGGCCCAGATCGTGCAGATGGTTCAATCGGCGCAGGGAAGTAAGGCCCCCGTTCAGCGGATTGTAGACAAAATAAGTGGTATATTTGTACCGGTCGTCGTATTGCTTTCGTTTCTCACCTTTGTTTGTTGGTTGGTGATAGGAGGAGAAAGTTATTTTTCATATGCATTGCTATCTGCCGTTTCGGTGCTGGTTATTGCTTGCCCGTGTGCGTTGGGATTAGCTACGCCGACTGCCTTAATGGTCGGAATGGGAAAAGGGGCCGAACAGCATATCCTGATTAAGGATGCCTTCGCTTTGGAAAATCTATGCAAGGTTGATACGGTTGTTTTGGATAAGACCGGAACATTGACGGAAGGTGTGCCGGTTGTCACGGATTCGTATTGGATTTCAGATGACAATATCCGTTATTTGGATGTCTTGTACACAGCGGAGCAGAAATCCGAACATCCTCTGGCATCCGCTATTCTCTGTTGGTTGGAAGAATCCGGTGCAAAGGTCTGTGAGGCAGAAAATTTCGAGAGCCTGACGGGACGTGGCGTACGCATTCAGGTCGAAGGAGTTACCTACTGGGTGGGGAGCCAGGGATTGCTTGACATATTTCAGGCTGGTATTCCGGAAAAGGTACGGAAGCAAATCGGGCAATGGCAGGAAGATGGGCAAAGTGTTGTTTTTTATGGTCAGGAAACCCGCCTATTGGCAGTTCTGGCGATCTCGGACCGTATCAAGCCGACTTCTGCAGAAGCCGTTAAGGAACTGAAAAAGCAGGGAATAGAAGTACATCTTCTGACGGGCGACGGTGTCCGGACAGCCGAACGGGTTGCCGCAACCTTGGATATCGGTTATTATAAGGCGGAAGTGATGCCGAACGATAAGGAGGAATATATCATATCTTTACAGCAGCAAGGTAAGAAAGTGGCGATGGTCGGCGATGGCATTAACGACTCGCAAGCGCTTGCACGGGCCGATGTCAGCATCGCGATGGGAAAAGGAACTGATATTGCAATGGATGTGGCTATGGTTACGCTTATCACGTCCGACCTGTTGCTGCTTCCCGGTGCGATCCGTTTGTCCAAACAGACAGTCCGCCTGATTTATCAGAACTTGTTTTGGGCATTTATATATAATGTAATCGGTATCCCATTGGCTGCGGGCGTTTTGTTCCCGATAAACGGACTGCTGTTGAATCCGATGCTGGCGAGTGCAGCAATGGCTTTCAGTTCCGTCTCAGTGGTATTGAATAGTTTAAGATTGAAATTCATGAAATGAAAAAAATTATGATTTATGAATTATAATTTCATGGCAATATCCCTATTTTTGTATTCATAAATCATAAATCGTAACAGCTATGGCAACAATAAAATTTAAAACGAATGCAAAGTGTGGTGGATGTGTAGCGGCAATAGGTGCAAAGCTCAATACATTGATGGCTTCGGATGACTGGTCGATTGATTTGGCCGATCCGAATAAGGTGTTGGAAGTGAAAGTTGATCTTGCTCCTGCTATTGTGATTGCAGCAGTAAAAGAGGCCGGGTTCAAGGCCGAACAATTATAAGCGGATGGCTGCCAGGCAACGACAAACATATGGTGAAGAGGTTGCCAATGTCTTGACACATGGTGCCGGAATGCTTTTTGGAATGACCGCTATCATTATTTTGATGATGGCGGCTATCCGAAGTGGAAATCCTTGGGCGATCGGCAGTTTTGCTGTTTATGTCGTTTGTATGACACTTTCGTATGTGACGTCTACATTTTACCATGCTTCGACCCGTGCACGACAGAAAAGACTCTTGCGGCGGTTCGATCATGGTGCGATTTATTTGCATATTGCGGGAACTTATACGCCCTTTACGTTGCTGGCCCTCCGGCAGGAAGGTTATTGGGGTTGGTCACTATTCGCCGTCATATGGATCGCGGCAGTGGCAGGTGTCTGGCTGAGTTTCAGGAAGATGAGAAAGAAAGACCATCTGAAAACAGTTTGTTATCTGGCAATGGGTTGGGTAGTCATAATTGCTTTTAAACCCTTGTTGCATGTCTTTCGTGAAACCGGTTCGATGGATGTTCTGTATTGGTTGATCGGAGGAGGGCTATTTTATACGGTAGGCTGCCTGTTTTTCTTTTTAGACAAATATAAATATATGCATCCAGTATGGCATTTCTTCGTATTGGGCGGTAGTATCTGTCATTTTATATCGATATACTTGTTGGTATAATATGTTCCATCTTTACTTAGGATTGATTTGAAAACATGTTTATAGAGGATTGTATGCATTGGGGCACTTTTTTCTAACAATTCAAACCAATACATTCCCTCCATATGTGTTGTATAGCATCTTTATATTGTCTACTTTTGCGCCTAAGTAGGAATAGGTTTTATCAAGAGAGATGGCAAAGAGAAAAAGCGCAAGGAAACCGCGGAAAAAAGTTCAAAAGACTTCGTCTTTCCTTTCCACAGTGAAGCGAATGTTTATTGGCGCCTTTATTGTAGTGGCTTGTTTTATAGGGGTTCTGTTTATATATGATTATTTTGTTCCGATGGCCGGACACAAACCGGCGGCTCTGGAGAAAAAGGGACAGGAAGTCGTTTCTTCAAAAAAGGCTGCAACCGCTCCGAAACAAAAGATACAGGACAAAACATCTGCCTATAAGACTCTTGCCAAGTCTTCCACAAAAACATTTAAAATCCCCGCAAATACAGAGATACCCCGCCTAAAGGAGAAACGCCAGGAGCAGGTTATCAAGCACGAAGGATATACGGTTTCTTATAATTCCGAGTACCGTATAGCTAACTGGGTCGCGTACGAATTGACGGCAACGGAAGCCAAAAACAAAAAGACGGAACGTTCTAATAAGTTTGTACCCGACCCGCAGGTGAAAGGTTCGACGGCGATGAACGAAGATTATACGCGTTCCGGCTACGATCGTGGCCATTTAGCTCCGGCAGGCGATATGAAATGGTCTGCAAAAGCCATGCGCGAGTCTTTTTACCTGAGCAATATCTGCCCGCAAAAACCGAAATTAAACCGGGGCATATGGAAAGACCTGGAGGAACAGTGCCGCTTGTGGGCGTTGGATAACGGTTCGCTTTTGATTGTTACGGGCCCCGTTATTACAGGCGATATGAAACGGTTGGGAAAAAACAGGGTTGCGATACCCAAAGCCTTTTATAAGGTATTGTGTTATCATACGGAGAAAGGCTATAAGGGTATCGGATTTCTTTTCGAGAATAGGGATTATAAAGATAATTCGCTGAAATCGATGGCGATACCTATCGACAGCGTGGAGAAGGCAACAGGTATTGACTTCTTCCCGTCTATCCCCGACGATCAGGAAAACGAAATGGAAGCGGCGGTTGATTGGAGCCGTTGGTCATTTTAATGCGTATATCCGAAAAATTATCGGAGGGTACACTTTGAAATCCGGTCGGAACCGGAACAATAGATTTTAAAAGAATGTTGTATTCTCTGGGTATGCAATTAATAGTCAGAATATAATAGTAATAATAAATAACTAAATGCAAGTTATCATGAATGGTAAATTAATCCCTGTTTTTGTATTGGCAGCATTGATGTCGTGTAGTCAGCCGCCGGTGAAGGAGCAAGGTCCCCGTCCGGTAAAGTTGGCGGAAGTGACCTCATTGAATCTTGTGGAAAAGTCGTTTAGCGGTGTCGTATCGCCGGATCAGTTCAGTGATCTGGCCTTTAAAATGTCCGGACCGCTGATTTCGCTGAAGGTGGATGAAGGACAAAAAGTCCGTACGGGACAGGTCGTGGCAGAGATCGACCCTCAGGATTTCAAATGGGAATATGAAGCGAAAAAAGCCTCTTTTCAAACAGCCGAAGCACAGTTGCAACGTGCGAAGAAGCTGTTATCCAAACAGGCTATTTCGAAGCAGGAATATGAAACGACCGAAGCTTCCTATTCGAATGCAAAGGCTGCATTCGAATATGCGCAGAATCAGCTGGAACAAACGAAACTGCGTGCTCCGTTCGATGGATTTATCCAGAAGAAATATGTCGAGAATTATCAGAAGGTACAGGCCGGGCAAGGGATCGTTTGCCTGATTAACCCGAACAAGTTGCAGATCCAGTATACGATGCCTGAAACGAACATTACCTATTTCTCGACTCCTTATCAGATCTATGTGGAGTTTGATAACTACAAGGGAATCCGTTTCAAAGCGAAAGTGAAGGAATATGTGGAAGCGTCTCCCGATGGTTCCGGCGTTCCCGTTTTCCTATATATCGACGATCCCGAATTTAATCTGAACAAATACAAAGTGGCTGTCGGCTTCTCCTGTCGCGTGGTGCTGCATATCGAGAGTGCAAGCTTTAACGAGGGAGCGGTGTTGGCGCCTCTTTCCGCTATTGTAGCGAGTGAAGAAAATAACGACAAATTTGTCTTTGTCTATAATGCCCAGTCGCAAAAGGTGGAACGTCGCCAGATCGAAGAATCCGGACTGGTAGGAAAAGACAATGTTATAATAACCAAAGGGCTGAAAGCCGGTGACCAGGTCGTTTCCGCCGGGGCTACCCGCCTGGTTGAAGGACAACAGGTAAAAGTATTAACAGATTAAGCTGATAAATAATGAATCTTCCAGTATATTCTTTAGAGAATAAGAAGATTATATATTTCTTTTTGGCTATCATGCTGATAGGAGGTATATATTCTTTCTTTAAATTGCCGAAGAAGGAGGACTCGCCTTTCGTAATCAAGCAGGCTGTTTTGGTTACGCAATATCCGGGTGCTACTCCTCAGGAGGTAGAAAAATTGATAACGGAACCTATCGAGAGGGAAATTCAGTCCATGTCGGATGTTTTTCAGATCAAGTCTGAATCTTATTTCGGCATGTCGAAGATCTCGATTGAGTTGCAGCCGACTTTGGCCCCGGATTATATGCCGGTCAAGTGGGACGAATTGCGTCGTAAGGTGGCTAACATACAGCCTCGCCTTCCGAGTGGCGCCTCTGCCATCAATGTGAGTGATGATTTCGGGGACGTGTTCGGTATCTATTACGCCCTGACAGCCGACGAAGGTTTTACCTACGACGATATGCGCGATTGGGCGCAGAAGATCAAGACCGAGCTGACTCCTATTCAGGGTGTGCAGAAGGTCTATCTGTTTGCGGAACAGACGCAGGTCGTGAATGTGCGTATCTCGGTTCCCAAGCTGGCGAATTTGGGGATCGATCCGAATTCGATTCAGCAAGTCCTGCAAACCCAGAACCTGCTGGTCAATACGGGTGAGATCATGACCGGGACCTACCAGCTTCGTGTACGTGCCGAAGGTACTTATAAAAGTATAGAGGATATACGCGACCAGCTGATCGTGACAAAGGGTGGAGGCGAAGTACGCCTGGGTGATATCGCAACCATCGAACGAGGCTATATGGACCCGCCTTCCAACCTGATGCGTGTGGATGGCAAACGGGCCATCGGTATCGGTGTGGCTACGGGTGCGAAAGATGATGTGGTGGCTGTCGGTGACGCTGTTGCCGAACATTTGAAAGAGATGGAACAGCTTTTCCCGATCGGTATGGAACTGAAAACCATCTATCCGGAAAATCAGATTGCCAACGAGGCGAATAACGGATTTATCCTGAATCTGATCGAATCGTTGCTCATCGTTATCGTGATTATCTTCCTTGTGATGGGATCGCGTGCAGGTATGCTGGTGGGTAGTTCACTGCTATTCTCGGTTGGTGGAACGTTGCTGATTATGCTGATCTGGGGTGTCGGGCTGAACCGTACGTCTCTTGCTGCTTTCATCATTGCGATGGGTATGCTGGTGGATAACGCGATTGTGGTGACCGATAATGCGCAGGTCGGTATCAAGCGCGGTCTGTCACGCTATCAGGCGCTGGTCGATGGGGCCACCAAACCGCAGTGGGCGTTGTTGGGTGCGACCTTTATCGCTGTTTGTTCTTTCTTGCCGATGTATTTGGCGCCAGCTTCGGTGGCCGAAATTGTCAAGCCATTGTTTATCGTGCTTGGTGTATCCTTGGGGTTAAGTTGGATATTGGCTTTGACGCAAACGACGACTTTCGGGAATTTCATCTTGAAGGAGGCGAAACCGGGTGAATCCAAAGATCCCTATGACACCAAACTGTACCATAAGTTTGAAAATGTGCTGGGACGTCTGATCAAACGTCGTTATCTCACGCTTACTTCGGTGGTGGCAACCTTGTTCTTGTCTTTGTTCATCATGAGCATTATGCCGCAGAGCTTCTTCCCGATCATGAACAAGCCCTATTTTCGTGCCGACCTGATCTTCCCGGAAGGGTATGGGATCGACGATGTGGAAAGGAATGTGATCAAGATAGAAGAGTATCTCAAGAATAATGATAAGATCAAATCCTATTCGTTCACGCTGGGAGGTTCGCCGGTACGTTATTATCTGGCAAGTTCGTCTATCGGTCCGAAGCCGAACTTCGCCAATGTCCTGATCGAAACCAAGGACGCGAAAGATGCACAGAGCGAGGAAAACAAGTTCTATGAATATATGGTCGCCAACTATCCGGATATTTTGACTCGTTCAGCTTTGTTTGCTTTGTCTCCTGTGCCTGATGCGGCAATTGAAATCGGGTTTGTTGGCGATAATATCGATACGTTGGTGGCTCTGACACAGCGTGCACAAGAAATCGCCCGCAAGAACGACATGGTGATGGAAGTGCGCAACAGCTGGGGAAACAAGGTTCCGGTATGGAAGCCGTTGTACTCGCAGGAAAAAGGTCTCCGTTTAGGTATCACCCGTCAGCAGATGGCTTATTCGCTTCGTTCGGCAACCAATGGCGTGCCTTTAGGCGAATATCGCGAAGGAGATGTGTTTATGCCGATCCTGCTGAAAGATGCCGATCGCGATTCGATGAACCTGAACGATATCAAGACTTTGCCTGTCTACAGCGCCAAGGGGCGTTCTGTCAAAGTGGAGCAGGTGATCGACGACTTCTCGCTTGATTATGAGTACAGTGTCGTGAAGCGTTATAATCGTCAGCGTTATATGATGATGCAGTGCGAGCCGAAACGCGGAGCCAATACGATGGCTGCTTTCAGCCAGTTGTGGCAGGATATCCAGCAAGAGGTGCAGGTTCCCGAAGGATACAAACTGCAATACTTCGGCGAACAGTCTGAACAGGATAAAGGTAACAAGGCGATTGCTGCCAATATTCCGTTGATGTTCGGTCTGATCTATCTCACCCTGTTGTTCCTCTTCCCGAAATACTACCGGAAGCCGGTCTTGATTATGTGTATGTTGCCTCTGATCTTCATCGGTGTGGTATTGGGGTTGCTGGTGTTTGGCAAGTCGCTCGATTTCTTTGCCATGTTAGGTCTGTTAGGTCTGATCGGTATGAATATCAAGAATGCGATCGTGCTGGTGGACGAAATAGGATTGCAGCTTGACAGTGGCCTGGCGCCGGTCAATGCGGTGATCGAGGCAACCAAGACGCGTATCGTTCCGGTGACGATGGCATCGGGGACAACGATTTTGGGTATGTTGCCATTGTTGGGCGATGCCATGTTTGCCGGTATGGCGGCGACGATCATGGGAGGTCTGTTCGTTTCGACCATCCTGACCATCTTCGTGCTTCCGGTGACCTATTGTATATTCTTTAAGATTAAATCGGTATAATGAGTATGAGAAATAAAATAATTATCGGTTGTATGCTGTTGGGGGCTTTATCGGTGGGAGCACAGGAAAAGCCCGTCACGGCTGCGGACTACAAGCAGAAAGTGCTTGAATATAGCCGCCAGATCAAACAGAGTGCGGAAGAGCGTATTGCGATGCAGCATGCTATCAAGGCGGCCAAGACCGCTTTCTTCCCGGCTGTCGATTTCTCCGGCAGCTACCAGTACCGTATCAATAAGTACGATTTGGATTTCGGCCCCGGCATGGCTGTCGAAATGGATCATAACACCTATAGTTTGGGAGCTACCGTAAGTCAGCCGATCTATGCCGGCGGACAAATCTACAACAATTACAAGGCCGCCCAGATACAGGGACAGATCGCTTCCGAGGCGGAAGACCTGACGACGGATAATATCGTGTATGCCGCCGACCTGAACTACTGGTCTGCTGCTGCCCGTAAAGGCATGTACGATGTCATGTGCCAGTATGTCGATATTGTGCAGGAATTGGCAAACGTGCTGACAACCCGTTTCAATGACGGGCAGATCAGTAAGACCGACCTCTTGCAGGTACAGTCCCGTTTGAAAGAAGCGGAATTGAACAAAAGCGCTGCGTACAAAGATTATCAGATCGCCTTGCAGAACCTGAATGTGCTAATGGGTGTTCCTCCTATGACACCGGTGGAGATTGCCGATGCCATCACGACGGTGCAGCCGTTGCCGATGCACATAGGGGAAGAGGCCGCTTTGCAGAACCGGCCGGACTTTACGATCTCCCGATTGAATGTTGAATACCAGAAGCGGCAGATCAACTTGTCAAAAGCAAAGTATAATCCGACACTGGCTATCGGTTTTCAGGGAACCTGGGGCACTCCGATGTTGAACGTGAAAGGATCCGACCAGCTTTGGACACCTGCCGTGTTCGCCTCCCTGAAGATACCTTTGTTTCGTTGGGGAGCCCGTTTCAAAGAGGTGAATTCTCAGAAAGCTATCTTACGCAGTAAGGAATATGTTATGGATTACACCCGCGACCAGATTTCCCAGGAGGTAGCCAATTCCTGGACCAGCCTGACGGAAAACACGAAGCAGATCGATGTTGCCGAAGAAGCCTGCAAGATCGCTGAGGAAAATCTCGACCTGAATACGTTCAGCTATAAAGAGGGAAAACTTCCGATCCTCGATGTCCTTTCCGCCCAGCTTTCCTGGATTCAGTCCTATAGCAGCTTGATTCAGACTTGGTATCAGCAGAAAGCGTCTCTCGCCCAGTATAATAAGGCGGTGGGCATTCGTCGCTTGCAGTAATCGGAAAACACCTTTATCACAATCTTTTTAGGCACGGATTTCACGGATTTACACGGATGAATTTATTTTTTCCGTGTTTTCCGTGAAATCCGTGCCTAAATTATATCTATTAGTAAGCAAAATTTTGCTTCGACACAGCTCCCTGCCAAGAGCAGAAACAAATGCAAATATTATTGAAACTCCTTTTTCAGTTTCGCCACCCATTTCAGTATCCGTTCCTCCGTTTGTTCGGACTGATTCTCGATATCGAGGGGAAGTCCCAGGAAATGCCCTTCCTTAACGGCCCGTGATTGGGTGAAATGGTAGTCGTTGACAGGCATGAAACCGATCAGTTCCGCATTGCTTTTGGTAAAGGCTTCCGCCAGAATGCCGATCCCATCGACGAAATTGTCGGGATAGCGTTCTTGGTCTCCGAGCCCGAATAGGGCGACTTTCTTGCCCGTCATGTCGATGGATTCTATTTCCGGCATGAACTCGTCCCAGTAAGTCGGCAGTTCTCCGTCGAACCAGGTGGAAGTTCCGGCAATAATATTGTCGAACGATTCGAACTCCTTGCGTGTCGCCCCTTCTATCGGGATCAGGACGACTTCGTTTTCTGCGAATGCTTCTTGTATTTTCAAGGCGACTACGGCTGTTTTAGCGGTTGTGCCACCATAGAATAAACCTATTTTCTTCATTTTGTATGTTGTTTATAGAAGGTGTGTCAAAACTATCCTGTTCCCGCGCCCCTCGCGGGATCGCATTAAAACCGGCCCTATAAAATCTGATTGATAAGGTCTGTCCTTTTGCAGCCCCGCATCAAGTGCGGGGACAAGGAGATTTTGACATACCCTCTTCATTAATATTCCAATAATGCTTTTGCTGCGTTGTAGATCCGTTCTTCTCCGGGCAGGATCGCCTTTTCGAGGACCGGATGGAAACCGACAGGCGTAAAGGTAGAACCGACGCGTTGGATCGGAGCATCCAGGTATCGGAACATTTCCGTGCCGACGATACCGGCTATTTCCGCTCCGAAACCTGAGAACACTTTGTCTTCATGTACGATCAGCACCTTGCCGGTTTTTTTCACGGAAGCGAAGATCGTTTCCGTATCGAGTGGGATCAGCGAGCGGATGTCGATGACTTCCACGTCCCAGTTATGCTCTTTCTTCAGCTTCTCGGCGACACTGAGGCAGAAATGCGTGGTATTGCCATATGTGATCATGCTCAGGTCGCTGCCCGGCCGGCGGATACGGGCTTTCCCGAAAGGAACTTCGAAGTCTTCCGGCACAAAACCGGCTGCTTCGACCGAGTTATATTGCGCTTTCGGTTCGAGAAAGATGGTAAAGCCCTTCGAACGTATGCTGGTGCGCAACAGTCCTGCCGCATCATCGGCAAAAGAAGGATAGACGATGCGGGCTCCCGGAATGGAGGTCAGCGCCCCTTCGATCGTTTGCGAATGGTAGAGCCCTCCGCCGATATAACCGCCCGATGCCAGGCGGAGTGTCAGGTTAGGGGTGAACTGTCCGTTGCTTCGCCAGTATTCGTGTGTACATTCGACATATTGCTCGATGGCCGGCCAGAAGTAGTCGGCAAATTCGGCTCCTTCCACCACGACATGTATTTTCGGGTCGAAGCGGCACATGCCGTTGGCCGTGCCTACAATGTAGTCTTCGGCAATGGGAGCATTGAAGATACGCTTCGGCCCGAACTCCTGTTGCATGCCTTTGGTGACGTTGAACACGCCGCCTTTGTCTTTGTTGGCCACGTCCTGTCCCCACAGGAATGTATCCGGGTTATGGCGGAATTCTGCTTTCAGTGTTTCGTTGATTGCGGTTACCAGTGTTTTCTTTTCGCCATTTTCTTCTTTGTGTGTGCCGTCTGTATATTTCTGCGGCAGGTAAGGTTCGGGCAAGACATAGTCAAAGATCGTTGCAGGATCGGGTTCGGGAGCCGCCATCGCTTTGCGGTTGGCTGTGCTCAGGTCTTTTTTTGCCTGTGCTTCTATCTGCTTCAGTTCCTCTTCGGTCAAGCGGTTGTAACGGAGCAGCATACGGCGGAATTTTTGCAGCGGATCGGCTGCTTTCACGTAGGCAAGTTCGTTTTCATCGCGATACAAAGTCTGCTTGTCGGAGTTCGAATGGGAGCCGATGCGTACGCAATTTGCATGGACGATCACCGGATTATGCGTATTGATCGCATGTTCGCGGGCTTCGGTCATGGCGTTCATCGAGTCGAAAACGTCTTTTCCGTTGCAGTGGATGATGCGCAGGTTCTTGAAGCCTGAGAAGTTGTCGGCTACCTTGCGGTTGGCCGTCTGATCCTTTTTGGGGACGGAGATGCCGTAGCCGTTGTCCTGCAAGACAAAGATAACGGGGAGCTGCTCGTTGCTCGCCCCGTTGATGGCTTCGTAGACGTAGCCCTCGGAAGTGGCGGATTCACCGTGCGAGGTGATCGCAATGCCTTTATGGTCGTAATAAACCATTGCACGGGCGACACCTACGGCGTGCAGGTCGTGTGTCCCGGTCGCCGAGGATATGTTCTCGATATGCCACTCCGGCTTGGCGAAGTGGTTGGACATATGCCGTCCGCCGCTGGACGGATCGGTCGCTTTCGAGATGCCGTTCAGGATGATTTCTTCCGCCGTCATTCCGGCAGACAGGACGGTCAGCATATCGCGGTAGTAGGGAAAGAGGTAATCCTCTCCCCGGTGGAATACCTGCCCGATGGCGAGCTGGATGCCGTCATGCCCGGCATAAGGGGCATGATAGGACCAGCCTAAGGACTGGAGCAGGTAAGAAGGCGCCTTTTCATCGAGCGCCCTGCCGAGACTCATCAGGTAATACCATTTGCGAAGGGTCTCGGTATCGGTCGTTTTTATATCGTATCGTTTCATACTTGATTATTTTGTGTGTTGTTTTAATTGTTTTGTGATCTGTTACTTTTGGCTTGACCCAAAAGTAACCAAAAAGTCAAGGCTTAACCGTCCG